>Ga0070707_100001176_pt1 | contig 25755 bp, 24 predicted proteins | sample KBSK5502metaG_FD_65468 | JGI IMG/M metagenome (GOLD analysis project Ga0070707, IMG submission 65468) | Corn, switchgrass and miscanthus rhizosphere microbial communities from Kellogg Biological Station, Michigan, USA - KBS K5-50-2 metaG | ecosystem: Host-associated > Plants > Roots >...
ACGGGCTGCCGCACGACATCCCCGGTGAGTTTGGTCGGGCCGACGCACTCGCAGCCGTCGATGACGTTGCTCCCCACCGCCGCCACGTGCAACTCGGCCAGAGTATTGAGGGCCAGGCCGAAGCCGTGACCGATGACACAGCTGATCCCCGCCGCGGCCGCCATATCCAGGGCTTGCAGGCACCGCAGGAGACCGCCCTGCTTCATGACCTTCACCTTTACGATGTCCGCCGCCTCGAGGCGAATGACGGCGAGCAACGTCTCCGGGCCCTCGATGGCCTCGTCCGCCATGAGCGGAATATCGATCGCCCGCCGGACGCGCGCGAGACCGGCGAGGTCATTCCGGGGCACGGGCTGCTCCAGCAGCGCGATCCTATAGGGAGCAATGGCGCGGGCCAGCCGGATCGCGGCCTCCACATCGTAGCCCTCGTTGCCGTCGACCCGCACCTCCATGTCCGGAACGGCGGCGCGCACGGCGGCCACACGATCGCGATCGGCTTCAACGCCGCCTCCGACCTTGACCTTGGTGGACCGATACCCGCGCCTCCAGAATTCCCGGGCGGTCGCGGCCGCTGTCTCAGGATCCTCGATGCCGATCCAGCCGTTGAGCCGAATCGTTTCCCGCACGGGTCCGCCGAGGAGTCGGTGGGCTGGGACCCCGAGCGCTTTACCGCTCAGGTCGATCAGCGCCATCTCGACCGCCGCCTGCGCATAGAAGGCGCCCGGGGCTACCGCGTCCATGCGCAGAAGCGCACTGCGCACGTTGAACGGATCCTGCCCCTTCAAGGCCGGCTCGAGCTGCTCCCGGATCACCGCCTGAATCGCCTCGGCCGTGGCCTCGCTGTACCCGGGAGAAGGATCCACATTGCCCGCCCCGACGAGTCCCTCATCGGCCGAGACGCGCACGATGACACTGCGCTGGACCGACTTGACCGCGTGGGCGTTCCGGAAGGCCCCGCGCAGAGGAATCGCCACCAGCCAGGTATCGATGCCCGTGATTTTCACGCAGGCCTCCGCCGCAGGGCCTCTTCGACCAGGTAGGGAATCTCGGTGAATCGCTCGGCCACCAGGGCGCCGGCTTCGCGCAGGAGCCGCTTCTTCCGGCTCGGCGACCCGATGCCCCGGGCGATGAGCCCTCCCGTGTGGCCGAAACTCATCCCGCGGGGTAACCCTTCCAGGGCCTCGCCCGCGATGAAGACCACGATGGGCTTGGTGATCTTGCGCGATCCGATCAGCTCCGCCGCCGCTTCTTCGTGTCCCGTCCCCGGCTCCCCGAAGAGCACCACCGTTCGGGTCTGGGGATCCGACTCGTAGAGGGGGAGCAGGTCGGCAAACGTGGTGCCGATGAGCAGGTCTCCTCCAATCGACACGTAGGTACTCTGGCCGATGCCCTGATGAGTGAGCGCGCTGCCGATCTCGCCGCCCATCCCACCGCTGCGCGAGATGATCCCGACCGGGCCCGGCATGTAGATGCGATCCGGAAACTGCCCGCCCGTCCCTCCGAGCTTGGCCTTGCCGGGACTGATCATCCCCTGGGCATTGGGGCCGATGATCCTTACTCCGCGCACCCGGGCCCTTCCGAGGATTTGCGCCGTGTCGTGATGCGGGACGCCCTCGGCGAGCAGCAGCACGAGCGGGACTTCACTCTCAATGGCCTCGAGCGCCGCGTCCCTGGCGCCCCGCGCGGGAATGAAGAGGACCGCGATGTCGACGGGGTGCTGCCGGACGGCCGAGCGCACAGTATCGTAGACGGGCACCCCTTCCACCTCGAAGCCAGCCTTGCCGGGTGAGACGCCGGCCACGACACGCGTGCCGTACTTGAGCATGTACTTGAGATGGGTACGCGCCTGCTGACCGGTGATGCCCTGAATCAGAATCCGGCTGTGCTCGTCGAGGAGTATGCTCACGGCTTCCGCCTGGCCGCTCGACGCACGATGCGCTCCACTGCCGCCTCCAATGACACCTGCTCGTCACAGAAATCTACGCCCGGCACCTCGGCGCTGAGCGCCCGCGCGGTCTCGACCCCGGGGCCGGCGTACCGGAACACGACCGGGAACTCGTGGGCATTCACCCCGAGCTCTCGGAGAGCCCGGACGACACCGCGAACCTTGACGTCGATGGGAATGAAATTGCTGATATTACCGCCCGCGATCAAGCCCCGGAGCCCCGGCCGGCCGAGGATGGCCTTGGTGGCCAGGTACATCTTTTCTTCCACCCTTCCCGGCGTGATATCGAAGGTAGTGGCCGGCGTTTCCCCCAGGCGAGCCAGATGGTCAAACACGACCAAGCCACTGCCACCCCCGGTGACCATGCAGGCGATGTGTCCCTCGGTGAACTCGTTGAAGCGAATCGCGGACGTTGGGTCGGTCGCGTCGATCTCGCCCAACCGGCGTTCCAGCGGGGTCAGGGGCCGCCAGCCATTGCTTCCGGCGGGATCGACGAGCCTCGCCCACTCCGGGTGCCGGAAATCGGCCTGGCTGTCGAGGGTGACCACGGCCGAGGGCACCACGACGGTTCCGGCAGCGTCCACCGCCAGCGGATTGACTTCCACGAGGAAGGCGTCGTGCGCCCGGAAGACCGTATAGAGGGCCGTGAGGACCTTCGCCACGTCGATGAGGCGCTGGCCCTTGAGGCCAGCGGCCTCGGCGATCTCGAGGGCGACAAATCCTGGCAATTCGACCGCGGGTTCGACCGCGCGGGTGACGAGTGCCTCCGGCCGATGGCTCACGAGCTCTTCAATGTCGACCCCGCCCGCGGCCGAGAAGAGGACGACCGGGCCTCCCACTTCGCTGTCAAACGTAAGCGCACAGAAATACTCCTCACGAATATCGAGACACTTCTGGACGAGAACCTCCTGAACCGGGAAGTGCCCGATGGTGGCGCCGAGGAGCTTCGCGGTCGCCGCGGCCGCCTCGGCGGGTGAGTCGACCCTGGTGACCGCGCCAGCCTTCTGGCGCCCGCCTGCGGGCACCAGCGCTTTGACCATGACGGGCCCCTGCAGAGTCCTGGCCACCGCGTCGGCGGCGTCCGGTGTCCGGGCCACGCGGAAGGGCGCCACCGGGACCCCGGCGGCCTCGAGGAGGCCGAGGCTCTGATGTTCGAGTAGCCGCGTCATCCGTGCGTTCCCTCGCTTCGCGCAGTCTCGCGCCGATCCTCACCGATCTCGTCGGGGCGGCGACGTCCCGATCGCGCCGCGTCGCTAAGCATTCCGGCTGAACTCCGTTTCGCCCCGGCCCAGAGACACTGACGACTCCAACCCTTCACCGCCGCTGGCGCACGTCGGCCTCGGCCACGCGCTCGAGGACGCGGATCACCGCTCGGCAATCTGAACCCCCGTGCCCCTCGGCGCGCGCCAATCCGTAGAGCTCTCGAGCCGCCGCCGCGACCGCCATCGGGATCTTGAGGTGACCACTGTGGCTCAGCGCCAGGCCGAGGTCCTTGTAGGCCAAGTCGAGCGCGAAGCCCGCCTGGAACCGGCCGTCGAGAATGTGCGGCATCTTGTCGCGGAAGGCGTAACTGTCGCCGGAGCTCTTGGTCACGATCTGAAAGAGGATCTCCGGATCGGCACCCGATTTCACCCCCATCACCATGGCTTCCGCGAGTGCCGCGACATTGACCATGGCCATCGTGTTGTTGACGAGCTTCGCCACCTGGCCGAGGCCCGACCGGCCGACGTAGAACAGATCGGTGCCTATGGATTTTAAGACGTCCTGGGAGGCCTCGAAGGCCGTGCGGGGGCCGCCCACCATGATCGAGAGGGTACCCTGTTCGGCTCCCCGCATGCCGCGACTCACCGGGGCATCGAGGAAGACGCCCCCGGCCGCCTCGACGATAGGCGCGATCTCCTGGACGACCCGTGGCCCCGAGCCCGATGAACCCGACCTGCTTCATCGCTTCTTCCCGCGAGGGTTCGCGGTCTTGCTGTTCGCCCCGGGATCGGAGGCGTCCCGGGGATCCGCAGTGACGTACCCGTCCAGTCGGTCGGCCTCGAGCGCGGCGGGGCTCCGCTCCTCGGGGCGGCCATAGCCACCCCCGCCGGCACTCTCGACCACGAGCACCTCGCCGGCCTTGAGCTCGGCGACGTCTTTGCCTCTGAGCGCCCGGCGGACGTGGCCGGCGGCCGCAAGGATTTGTACCCGGCCGGCTCGGCCCGCCTCCCCCCCGAAGAGTCCGTAGGGGCGAAAGCGGCATCGCTCGCCCATGATCGACGCAGTAGCGGGCTCGAGCACGCGGTAGGCCCGCCGCACCCCGAGACCGCCGCGAAACTTCCCCGCGCCGCCGCTATCCGGGATGACCCCATATTCGACGACGCGCACAGGATAGGCCTTCTCGACCACCTCGGCGGGCGTGTTCTTCGTGTTGCCGATGCGCGCGCGCGTGCCGTTGGTGCCGTCGCGATGGGGCCGCGCGCCGTAGCCGCCCGGCCCGATCTCGTAGAACGTGAACGGTGACGCGCGCCGGCGATCCCGCCCCGAGAGGATGCTGACGAACGCCGATCCGAAGCAGGCGGCCGTCACCTGCGAGGGGATCGCAGGGGCCAAGGCCAGCACGATGACGTCAATGACACGTTCCGACGTCTCGTGGTTTCCGGCGACGACCGGGGCGGGGTGGCGGGCGTTCAGGACCGTGCCCTCGGGCGCGATCACGCGAATCGGTCGATAGCACCCCTCGTTCGCGGGGATCGAGGGGTCCGTCAGGTTCCGGGTCGCACAGTAGGCGGCGGAGCAGGTGATGAAGTATGTCGTGTTGATCGGGCCGGCCGCCTGAGGGTCCGTCCCGGTGAAGTCATACGTGATCTCGCCGCCCGCGACCGTGACCTTGACGACGATACGGACTGCCCGACGGCCGACCCCGTCATCGTCCATGAAGTCCTCAGCCGAATAGACCCCATCCGGGATACTGCTGATGGCGTGCCGCATCCGCCGCTCGGAGTAATTGAAGGACTCTTCCATGGCCCCCAGCATCGTCTGCCGGCCGTAGGCCTCGACCAGGGCCCGGACCCGTCGATCCGCATACTGGGTCGCCGCGTATTGCGCCATGAGGTCGCCGAACCGCTGCTCGCGCCCGCGTACATTAGCCAGGATCAAGTCCACCACTTCGTGGCGAACCTTCCCGCCCTCGATGACCTTGACCGGGGGGATCTGGAGCCCCTCCTGATAGATTTCGGTCGCCCGCGCCGAGTAGCTGCCCGGGATCATGCCCCCCACGTCGGCCCAGTGGGCCAGGGTCTCGGCGACCGCGACGAGATGGCCGTCCACGAAAATCGGGGCGATGCCCTTCATATCGGGCAAATGATTCCCCCCGACGTCGAGAGCGTTCGTCAAGTAGAAGTCGCCGGGGTTCATCGTCGCGGGGTCGACGCGCCGGAGCAATTCCTTGACGGTGAAGGCCATGACGCCCAGGTGGATGGGCATGTCGTCCCCCTGCGCCACCAGGCGGCCCTGCGAATCCGTGAGGGCGCACGAGAGATCACCCGCCTCCTGCAGAAGTGGGCTCCGCGCCGACCGGGTCAGGATCACCTTCATCTCGTCCGCCACCGCGTAGAGTGCGCTTCGGATGACTTCGAAGGTGATGGGATCCATCTCACACCTCCACGATCAAGAGCCCGGCCGAATCGAGCGCCGCCTTTTCGCCGGGCCCGAGGAAGGTCGACGTCCCGTCCTCCTCGATGAGCGCCGGCCCCGTCACCCCTTGCCGGGCCGCCAGAGCCGATCGGAGGTAGACGGGCATCTCGGTCCAGCCGCCGTCGAGGAACACGCGCCGTCGCTCGATTGGCGCAGCTACCTGGGGGGCCGGGGCGCAGTGCACGGGGATCGGCGGCGTCGACACCACCGCCGACAGACGGCAGTTCACGAGCTCGACCGTTTCCCCGGCGGTGTAGGCATAGAGGGCCTGGTGGCGCTCTTCAAATCGCCGGCGGAGCGATGTCGGATCATCTGTCCGCTCTACGGGCACGTTGATCTCGTAGTTTTGCCCCGCGTACCTGAGATCGGCGCTCCAGAGAAACGTGGCTCGCCGCCGCCCAAGCCCTTCGGCGTCGAGCTCCCGACCGGCTTGCGCCTCGAGGTCAGCGAACGCCTCGAGCCGCAGTTCTTCGACGCGGCCGATCACCGTCTGGACATAGTCGTGCCGTACGTCCGCGAGGAGGGCCCCCAGAGCGGAGAAGACGCTCGGCACCGGAGGCACGACGACGGCCGGAATGCCAAGCTCCCGGGCGAGCGCTGTCGCGTGAAGCGGGCCCGCACCGCCGAACGCCACCAGGCGGAATTCGCGCGGGTCCCAGCCTCGGCCGATCGACACCTTGCGGAGCGCCTGGGCCATGTGCTGGTTCGCGATGGCCACGATGCCGAGCGCCATCTCTTCGACGCTCTTCTTGAACTGGTGCGCGATGGGCGCGACCGCGGCGCGGGCCAGCGTCTCGTCGATCCGGATGCCCCCGGTCGCGAAGTGCGCCGGCCGGATACGACCCAGGGTGACGTTGGCGTCGGTCACGGTCGGCTCGGTGCCCCCGAGCCCGTAACAGGCCGGGCCGGGGGCGGCTCCCGCCGACTGCGGGCCGACCTGCAGGCCGCCTCCCGCGTCGATGCGGGCGAGAGACCCGCCGCCGGCGCCGATCGTATGCAGATCGACGGTCGGGGTCCGAATGGGAAGCCCTCCGAGGCGGAACTCGGTCGAGAGCCCCACCTGCCCCTCGTGGATCAGGGCGACGTCGGTACTGGTGCCTCCCATGTCGAAAGTGATCAAGTTCCGCAGCCCGTGCGGGCCTAGGACCGCCCGGGCGGCGGTCACGCCGGCGGCCGGACCCGAGAAGAGCGTCGTGACGGGCCGGCGCCGGACGGTGCCGGCCGTCGCCATGCCGCCGTTCGACTGGATGATGAAGAGGCGCCCGGGGAGCCCCGCCTCGCGCAGGCGCTGCTCCAACCGGTCGAGATACCGATGGACGAGCGGTGCGAGATAGGCGTTGGCGACGGTGGTGCTCGTGCGTTCGTACTCGCGGTACTCCCGGTTCACGTCCGCCGAGTAGGACACGTAGGGCACGGCGGCGCGCACGGCCTCGGCGAGCAATTGTTCGTGGGCCGGATTGGCGTAGGCGTGAAGCAGACAGATCGCCACGGCCTCGATCTTCTCCTCGCCCAGCCGGGCCCGGAGCGCGTCGACTGCCACCGTGTCGAGCGGCGTCTCGATCCCCCCATCCGGTCCGACCCGCTCGGTGATCTCCATTCGCCAGCGTCGGGGGACGAGGGGTGCCGGGCGGCCATCGTCCTGAATGTCATAGATCCGGGGCTTGTCCGCGCGGCCAATCTCGAGAACGTCCCGGAATCCTCGCGTGGTGATCAGGGCGGTCCGGGCCCCCTTGCGCTCGAGGAGAGCGTTTGTCGCCATCGTCGTGCCGTGGATGAGCACGGCGACATCCGTCCCCGCGTGGCCGGTCCGGGCGAGCAGCGCCTGGGTGGCCGTCACGACGCCTTCGGACTGGTCGTGCGCCGTCGTGAGGACCTTGGTCGACTCGAGCCGTCCCGTGGCGGGATCGAGCAGGACCACGTCCGTGAACGTGCCGCCGACATCGATCCCGATCTGTAACTGTCCGGTCATCGCGGGTCTCCTGACATTCGGCAGGCCTGGCCCGGGCCGTCCGTGACCGCCGGCGGGCCGGCGGAGGTCGGCTTCGCATCGCGCGTGTGACCGAGGGCCGCCGGGTCGACGCCGCCCGGTCTCGGGCCCCGGTTCGACCGGATTCGTAGAAGTCCGCGCCGGAGGGTCATATCCTCGTCGCCCCTACGGTTTGATGTTCGGGAGCAGGAGGCGGGGCAGGATCGTGGTCACCGTCGGGAACATTATGAGGATCAGGAGCCCGGCGCAGAGCACGCCGAGAAACGGCAGCAAGTATCTCAGCACATCGGTCATCTTCACCTTGGCGATGGCGCAGACCAGGATGAGTCCGATCCCGACGGGAGGCACGAACATGCCGAGCCCGGTGGCGGCGGTCATCAGCACGCCGTAGTGGAGGCGACTGATCCCGAGCTTGTCGATCGCGGGCAAGAAGATCGGCACGAACACGATCATGACCGGCAGCGGCTCGATGACCGAGGCCAGGACGATAAACAACGCCATGCTCACCGTCAGGAACACCCAGGGTGACGCGCTGAGCCCGGCCAGGAGCCCGAGGGTCGCTTGTGGGACCCGCTGGGTCGAGAGGAGAAACGAAAAGATATTGGCCACGCTCAAGATGAACAGGACCATGGCGGACTGGGCCGCCGCGTCCACCACGATGGTCCAGAGACCCCGGAGGCTGATCTCGCGATAGATCAGAACCGTCACGATGAAGGCGTAGACGACCGCGACGGCCCCCGCTTCGGTCGGCGTCATGGCGCCTCCCAGGATGCCTCCGAAGATCAGGAGGAACATCCCGAGGGCCAGGCCCGACTGGAGACCCGTCCGGGCGATCTCTCGCAGGGACAACCGCCGGTCTTCTTTCGGAAAGTGATATTTCCTCGCCTGATAGTTGATCAGCACGAACAGCGCCAGAGCCAACACCAGGGCGGGCAGGAACCCGCCCACGAAGAGGGCCGCCACCGACACGTTCATGAGGGCGCCCAAGACGACCATGATGATGCAGGGTGGAATCAAGACCCCCATCGCCGACGAGGCGGCGACGACCGAGGCGGCGTATTCCGGTTTGTAGCCCGCCTGCTTCATAGCGGGTATATCCATCGAGGCGATGGCGGAGGCATCGGCCATCGTCGAGCCCGAGATCCCGGAGAAAAGCATTTCCGAGACCACCGCCGTCATGGGAAGGCCCCCGTGGAAGTGCCCGACCAGGGCCCGGGCGAAGCGCATGATGCGCAGCGAGATGCCCCCCACGTCCATCAAGGAGCCGGCAAAGATAAACAGAGGAATCGCTAGCAGCACGAACGAATCGACGCCCTCGAGCATCTTCGTCGGGATCAGGATCAGATCGGTCCGCCCGTCGGCCAGTAGCCCGGTGGTCACGGAGGCGCCCAGCATGAAGGCGATCGGGGTGCCGATCAGCGCGTACACGATCGCCACCGCGACCATCACGGCCACCGGGACGAAACCCCCCTCGCCGCCGAGCCGGCCGGGCCAGGCCCGCACCCCGCGGTGCACCGTGAAGCCGAGGATCAGCAGTCCCCCGACCGGAATGGCGAGATAGCTCCAGGACATCGGAAGATCGAGCATGATCCAGCGCTCGTGCTGGGTGTGCTCGACCATATCCCAGCCCTTGACGATCATGATCCCCGCGAAGACGAGCACGACCATGTCCGTGACCGCGCCCATCGCGCGCCTAGCCCGGCCCGTCGAGCGGTCGAAGAGGACCGTGAACCGCGAGTGCAGACCCTTCCGCGAGCAGACGGCCGCTCCGATGAACGTCAGCCAGATCAGGGCAAAGCGCGCCCCTTCCTCCGCCCACCCGATCGGCACGAAGAAGATGTACCGACAGACCGTCTGGAGGAACAGGAGCATTGTCACGGCGAGCAGCAGGCCCCCCGCCACGATTTCCGGGAGGTCGGCGGCCGCCCGCAGGCCGAGAGCCAGGGCGCTTCCGCGCCGGGTCTCTTTCAGCGGGTCGAGCCTAGACGAAGCCGTGAAGGGCCCTGCCATGGCGCGGCTCGCGCGGGGAGGCCGCCTCAGATCCCCTCCTGGAGCTTCTGGACGCGCTGAATGAAGTCCGGCGTGACCTTCGCCTTGAACTGGGTCCAGATCTGCGGCACCACGGCCTCGCGCCACTTTTTCATCTCGGCCGGCGTCGGGGCGTAGACCTTCACCCCCGAGCCGAGGATCTTCTCTCTGGCTTCCTGCGTGAAATCCGCATCGACCTTCGACTCCCAGGCCTCGGCGTCCCGTCCCGCCTGCGTCATGAGGTCTTGGAGATCCGTCGGCAGTTTGTTCCAGAAGTCGAGCCGGACAAGGAGGTTCTGGGTGCCGATCACGTACCCGATCTCGGCGACGTACTTGATGACCTCGTAATGCCGCGTCGAGTAGGCCCACGTGTACTGCACGCCTTCGCAATCGACGGTCCCCTGGCTCAGCCCCGTATACACTTCCGCCCAGTTCACGGGGGTGGGAATCGTCCCGAAGGCCTTGAAGATCGCGACCTCGACCGGGGAGGCCGTCGTCCGGCATTTGAGATCCTTCGCGTCGCCGGGGGCCCGGATCGGTCCCTTGGAGCTGAGCAAGTGGCGTGGCCCCCCATTGTCCAGGTGGGCGACGGCTCGCATGTTCGCCTTGGCGAGGACCTTGTTGATCTCGTCCCGAATCGCGGGCTCGTCGATGACCCGCCGGAGTCCCGCCGTGCCCTTGAACAGATATGGCAGGTTCATGAAGAACAGGCCGTCGGTGAAGGCGCCGAGATTGGCATCCGAGGCGGTCGACATTTCGACGGTGCCGGCCAGCATGTTGCGGACCGCGGTGACTTCGTTGCCGAGGGCCCCGGCGTAATAGACGTCCACCTTGACCTTGCCTTTGCTGCGCTCGTTCACCAGCTCGGCGAACTTGCCGTAGCCTCGCCCGGCCGAGAGTTGCTGCTCCGCGCCGGTCGCGATCTTGACCGCGATGGGCTCTTGCGCACGAGCGGGGCGCACATTCGGACCGCTGATGCCGCTGACCGCCAGGAGGGTCACCACTGCCAGTGCCGTCTTCACGCCATCCATTGTCATTCCCCGTTTGAGCAGTTCACGATCCGGACACTAGCGCACGGACGCGACCGAGCATCGCCTCCTCACCCCGCATGCGGAACCCGGCTGGCCGCGTCGTCGGGCACCCTCTCCCTTAGCGCGTCACGTCCTTGGCGAGCTCCCGAACGCTTTCACTCACGACCTCGACCAGCTGGTCGACCTCCTGGGCCGTGATGCACAAGGGGGGCGCCAGGCGCAGCACGTTGCCTCGCGCATAGACGATGACGCCGCGATCCCACGCCTTCCGATCGAGTTCGGCGACGCGCTTGGGATCGAGGGGCCGGCGCGACCCATCGGGCTCGACCAGATCGACACCGACGATCAGCCCGCGGCCGCGGACCTCCCCGACGATCGCACAGGACCCCACGGCGCTCTGGAGCCCTTCGAGCAGGCGGGCGCCCATTTTCTCGGCGTTCTCCACCAGGTGGTCCTGTTCCATAATGCGGAGATTGGCGAGCCCGGCCGCGCAGGCGACCGGATGCGCCGCATAAGTGTTGGGGTGGACGTTCTCCCCGGTCGCGTGCTCGTCGAACGCGTCGGCGATGTGCCGCCGGGCGATGCTGGCCGACAGCGGGATGTACCCCGACGTGATGCCCTTCGCCACCGACATGACGTCCGGCACGACGTCCTCGTGGTCACAGGCGAACCATCGCCCCGTCCGCCCAAACCCCGTGATGACCTCGTCGGCGATCATGAGCACGTCGAGCTCGTCGCACACCGCCCGCACGGCGCGGAGCCAGCCGATGGGCGGGATGATGAAGCCGGCCGAGGACAGGATCGGCTCGAGGAGCACCGCCGAGACGCTGTCCGGCCCCTCCTCGAGGATGGCCTGGCGCAGGTCCTCCGCGCGGCGCTGAATGAGCTCCTCGTGGCTCGCCGCCCCGTGGTCGCCGAACGGGTGCGGAGGCGCCACCTTCCGGAACCCGGAGACGTGCAGCGGCGTGTAGGCTTCCACCATGTGCGGGAGGCCGCAGACCGCGTAGGTCCCCATGGTCGCCCCGTGATAGCCGCCCTGCAAGGAAATGATCTTGTACTTGCCGGTGCGCCCTTTCGCGAGCCAGTAGTGTCGCGCGATTTGCATCGAGCGTTCGTTGGCCTCGGAGCCGCTGACCGCAAACATGGTGTACGTGAGATCGCCCGGCGTCAGCTGGCCAGCTTGGCGGCCAGCTCCGCGGCCGGGCGGTTCGAGAACTGGCGGGTCGTCGGGTAATACGCCAGGCGCACCGTCTGCTCGGCGATCGCTTCGGCGATCTCCCGGCGCCCATGACCGACGTTGACGACGGCGAGTCCAGCGAAGGCGTCCATCAACTTCTTGCCGCGCTCGGTCCACACCCATACCCCCTCGCCCCGGTCGATGACCAACTCCTCGTCGGACAGCCAGGGATGGTCCTGGGTCTTGTGCGTCCAGAGATGCTTGATCGTGCTTGCGTCGGTCATGCTCGCTCCTCTCCACCCATAGGGATGTCCGCCTCTGAGCACTCCGGCGGATCGCGCCCGCCGGGGCGTGCGCCTATAACTTGACGACCGTGCCGAGCCCTTGCGCGACAGCCTTTTCGTACACGAACGCCGCCACCGCGACGTCCTCGATGGCTACCCCGATCGACTTGAAGATCGTCACCTCGTCCGGCGAGGTCCGCCCCGGCACTTGGCCCGTCAGTACGTGGCCGAGTTCCGCCGCAATGACGTCCTCGCTCAACTCCCCAGCCGTGATCGGGACTACGAGATCGCCGGCCTCTTGGAGCGCCTGCGGCCGGTACTCCACCACGACCCGCGCGGCCCGCACGAGGTCGGTCGGCATCTCCCGCCGATTCGCGAGGTTCGCGCCCACCGCATTGATATGGGTTCCGGGTCTCACCCAGGCCGTCTCGATGATCGGCCGCCGCGATGTCGTGGTGGTGCACAAGACGTCGGCGGCGCGCGTAGCTGCCTCGGCGCTCTCGGCTTCTTCGACGGCAAGCCCTTCGCTCTTGAGCCGGGAGACGAACGCCCGTCGATGGTCGTCACTGATGTCCCAGACCAGGATCGCGGAGGGCCGCATCGAGGCCGCGAGATTTAAGACTTGCGTCTCGCCCTGCTCGCCGGTGCCGATCAGCGCGAGCACTTTGCTCTCAGGCCGCGCCATGCACTTCGTCGCCACGGCGCTGGTCGCCCCCGTCCTCAGGGCCCCCAGCCAGCGGGCGGCGATCATCGCGACCAGCGTGCCCTCGCGGTAGTCGTACAGGAGGACCGTGAATCGGTCCTTGTCGAGATCCTTGAAGGCCGCGCCCACGTACCCTGTGTAGACCTTCACGCCGACATAGCCCGGCGGGGGCGGAAGACGGCGAGGGGTGGGCAGGACGCGCACGGCCGGCAGCATGCGAATGTTGCCCCCGGCCTCGGGGATCGGCACGGTGACGCGCGGCGCCATGCGCGAGACGCCGTTGGCAAAATCGCGAAACGCCTCTTCGACCGCCGTCTGGGCCTCCAGCGGGGACACGAGGTGGCGAACGTCCGCCTCGCTCAAGACGCGGATGGCCCCCATCGTCTAGCGAGCGCCCGCGCGCGCGGGCAGGAGGACGTCGGCCTCCCCGGTCGTCGCCGTGATCCCCGCCTGGTTGACGCCGGTAATGTCGAGCGTCACCAGGTGGCCATCGCCGGTCTTCGATTTCGCCTTGACCCGGCCCTGGTACCAGAACGTGTCGCCGTAGATCATCGGCGTCTTCACTTGCACGTAGAGGCGCTTCAGGGTGCCGCGGTCACCCATCCAGTTGGTGACGAGCGGGCAGACCCATCCAAAACGCATCACGCCGTTGTCGAAGGGGCCGGGCATGCCCCGCTGCGCGGCGAGATGAGGGTCTTCGTGTTGCTGCGAGTACTTCACCGGCCAGCCGGTGACCGGATTCTTCACCGCCGAGTGAGGCGCCTTGAGGCAGTCGAGGTAGCCCAGGCCGCCCGCCCGATACGAGGGGCCGATGGCGGCTTGCCAGCACACCATGTCCCCGATCGTGAGCGGCCCGCGCACCATCGGGGCGATTTCCTGCCCGACCTCGATGTCGTCGCCGGAAAGCGCTCGGTCGCCGGTGCGCGTCTCGGTCTTGATGGCCTCGCCGATCTTCTCGAGCTCCGTCTCGCTGTAGCGATAGATGGGCCGCTCGAAGAGGAGTTCCGTGCCGACCTGTGTGGCCCGAATCATCGTCCCGGTGGCCGTCCCGACGACCTCGTTGCGCTGATTCCAGTAGGTGACCTCCGAGATGATGAAGATCAGGCGCCGGCCAGAGCCCGATTTCTTCTCGTAGAGGTCGGACTGCGTACTGACGGCACGGAGCCGATCCCCCTCCAGGATCGGCCCATTCCAGCGATACTCGACGCCGCCGATGAGCGACGACAACGGGGCCAGCATCGGGGCGCCGTGCAGGATCGGGTACAGCACCGAGGTGAGGAACCCCGGCGGGGCGACCAGCCGCCCAAGCGGGCTCCGCGCGGCGTACTCGCGATCAAGCCAGAGGGGGTTGCCGTCGGAGGTGCCGTACGCGTAGTGGCGGATCGCGTCGGCCGTGACGTCGGTGTTCCAGGCGGTCCGCTCGGCCACTTCCCTGCCCGTCAACTCGCGGGAGCGCTGAACGAACTCGTCGATTTGCTCGTTGACGGTGCGGCTGCTGCTGGTCTCAGTTGCCATGCTCGCTCCCTCTCCCTTGTTCATGGAGGGCCCGGGTCACCATCGTCCCCGCGCCGCCCACATGCGTGCGGATGAGCGCTTCGGCCGTTTCGGCGTCACGGCGGGCGATCGCCTCGAGGATCGCGCGATGCTCTCGGACCGAGTCCCGCGGCCGTCCGGGCTGGGACAGCGCGAAGACCCGCAGACGCTGAATGGGCATGTCGACGAGTCGATAGATTTCGGCCAAGCGCCGGCTCCGAGCCGCCCGGATCAGGGCGGCATGGAACTCGCGGCTCATGGCCGCGTAGGGTCCGATCTCGTCGCGCTCGGCGAGGACCTGCATATCGTCGATGAAACGGTGAAGCCGCGCCAGTTCCTTCTCGCTCGCGCGTTGGCAGGCCAGCCGCACGGCCATGCCCTCGAGGACGGCCTTCATCGTGTAGATTTCCTCGACGTCCTCCGCGGTGATCTCCACGACGACGATCCCGCGGCCGGGCATGCGTTGGAGCAGGCCCTCCTGCTCCAACGCCCGCAGGGCCTCGCGCACGGGCGTACGACTCACGCCAAGCTCGCGCGCGAGCTCGGGCTCACGGAGCCGGCGGCCTGCCGGCAAGGTTCCGCGCAGAATGGCGGTCCGCAGAGTGCTGATCACCTTGTCGGCGTACGTCGTCCGCGGGCGCGGCACGAGACGCCGCAACCGAGCGAAGGGCGAACTCGGGGACGCCTGGATATCGGTATTCATGGATACAGGTAACTAGCACTCGAGCGCTGGTCTGTCAACTGCTTACGAAACGGTCTGAAGTTAGCGGGCCACGATCTTGGCGCCCCGATCGTGGCCGTTGAGGCCCACCTTGGGATTCCGGCGACGGGATCAACCCGGGCGATGGGGTCCAGCCAGCGCGCCCGCTCGTGGGTAGAGCGGGCGTCAGACACCGCGCGCCGATTCAGCCTATAAGGGCGCTGACCGTACGGGCGCAGTTGAGGACTGAGGTCGTCCGAGTTCGCCCGGGCGGGCGCGCACGAGCGATGATCCGCGGGCGCGCGCCGCGATGGCCGCTTGGGCGGAGCCGGTTGCCTCAGGCCGTTGACGCGTCAATCGAAGATGGCATCCCGATCGAGGACCGAGATGCCGCCGATGAGGACGAGCCGGAGTGCCGGCGGCTGCGTGAGGATCGCAATATCGGCCAGCGGATCCCCGTCCACGACGATGAGGTCCGCGAGCTTAGTCGCTTCGAGCGTCCCGAGATGGTCGCCGAGCCCGAGGAGCTCGGCCGCGTGGCGCGTCGCTGTGGCCAGGGCTTCCATCGGACTGAATCCTAGCCGCACATACGCCGCGAGCTCGTGAGCGCTCTGGCCATGCGGGAAAATCGTCGCCCCGGCATCAGTGCCCATGGCCACCGTGATGCCCGCGCGATGGGCTCGCCGCACGCTCTCCGCGTGGGTCTCGATGGCTCGCTCGACCTGAGTTTGGATGAAATCCGGCACCCCCGCGCCCCGTCCTTCTTTGACGATACGGTCGCGCACGGCGAAGGTCGGAACGTAGACCGTCTTTTGCCGCGCCATCAGGTCCACGGCCTCGTCACTGAGGCAGGAGCCATGCTCGATGGAATCGACACCGGCCACCAGGGCGTTCATGATGCCCTCATGCCCTTCGGCGTGAGCGGCGGCCTTGCGGCCGGCCTTACGGGCTTCGGCGACACCAGCCGCGAGTTCCTCACGGCTGAGCTGGGCCGCAAACCGATCACCGGATGTCTGCGTCGCGATGCCCCCGGTGGCCATGAATTTGACCAGGTCGGCGCCTTCCTTCAACTCCGCGCGCACCGCCACGCGCACGGCGTCGGCGCTATCCGCCTGCCGCCCCATCCAGTGCGAGTGACCCCCGGTGATCGTGATGGCGAGACCGGAGGCCACGATCCGCGGGCCAGGACAGACGCCGGCGGCAATGGCCTTTTTGAGGTTGTACGCGATCCCGCCGGGTCCGGACGGGTCCAGACAGCTGCGAGCGCCCAAGTCTCGCACGGTGGTGACCCCCGACTCAATCTGGCGCCGTGAGTTTTGAGCGGCCCGCAGGAGGGTCATGGCGTACGTTTCCGATGAAATCTGCGCCGCCGGACTGACCCCGCCATCGAGACAGAGGTGGACATGAGTATCGATGAGGCCCGGAAGCACGCTACGACCGCCGAGCTCGATCCGCCGTACTCCGGCCGGGGCGTCGCCCCGGCCGACGGCGGCGATCCGGTCGCCTTCGACGACGATGTGGCCAACAAAGACACCGCCACGGCCATCGACGATTCGCCCATTATTCAGCGCGATACTCATCGGTACTCCCGTCCGCACGGCACGGCCGTCCCCACGCCCACCCGCCAGGATGTCCCCGCCGGACCGCTGCCTGGACCACCCAACAGAACGTCGAGAGCTTCCCGGAGGAGACTACCCCCCAAGTACTTGCTCCGTGATCGCGATGTCATCCACAGGAACCTGTTCGCGCGGCGGCTGAAAGGCCTGAGCGGTCCTCATCGCCCCACGGGCTGCCTGGCAGAAGTCCATGCACGCCCCGTGTCGCTGTCGATCTTACCTCACCAAGGAGTGCTGGCTCTCGGAGATCGCGGCCAGGTAGTCGGCGCCCCGGCGGCGAGTGGGCGATTGGCATAGCCTCCTGGCGGAGTTAACACGAAGGGCCAATGGGGAGTCCGTCTGGGTGCACGTGCAATGACACTGTTTCCTTCCAGTGTCTCGGGCACGGACAGGTCGGTCGGCGCTGGCCGCGGTCATCGAGCCCGAAGGGCGAAGCCACAGCCGTAGGCCGATGCCGCTCCTATGCTGGCGGTGTCGGATTGGCTATCCAGACATCACCACGTCCGGCGCAGCGGTCACAAACGGAGGCCTGTGCCTGTCCGCAGGATGGACATTCAGATGCCTGCGCCACGTTATTGGCAAGATGGTGGAAGTCGTCATTGCACGCCTTCCCGCTACCGTCACACGAAATACAGGTCTCGACGAATTCGCTCACGGTTTCCCCCCTGTGTCGCGGCTCATCGGCAGGTGCAAACAGGCGCAGCCACGCTCAACCCTGGATTAGCCATGCCATCGCCTGCACAATACACGTGGTTGATCTCGAGCTCGAACCCTAGCTCAGCCGCCGGGGGTACTCTCGTCGACCAGTATAGACGGTGCAATTCTGGCCGGTGGCCACTACAGGCGCAGCCCTCAACATGTCGCCCGTCAAGCCGGGCCGGGACTTTCCCCCAGCCGCTTCGCAGTGGCGCGAATACTCGGCCCAGAACTGCCTGATCCACTCGGGATCGCGGTCATGGGGTCCCGTCAGGATCTCGCGTTCGAGTTGCGACTGGAGGGCCCGTGTCCCTCACCAGGCCCAGACGGCGACGCTTAGATCGCGAGCTCGTATGGTGTCCGGAGGGCTTCGATGTGCTCGGCAAGCCACTTGGAGAGTGAAACGAGAACTCGGTCACATGTAGTACTTGTACTTGGGCTGCGGTATCTGACTCTCGGGCACCTCGCGCAGGATATCTCCGACAAGCCGCGAGAAGCGGAGGGTGATCGGCATCAGCCCCGACATGTAGGCTGGGCACCGCTTGGCCGCCTTGGCGTCGACGTGCCGCTCTACCACCAGGGCCATCGGCGTGTGCGGTCGCTTCCCGTCGTCCATCACGACCTTCGCTCGTGTTCAAGCGCGGCGCCGAGATGCCGGTCCAGCCCCTCGACCGCGGCCTCATGTCGGTCTGGTGCCACGTGCCCGTACACGTCCGCCGTCTGGCTGATGCTCGCGTGGCCGAGCTGGTGCTGGACCCACCGCAGGTCCGCGCCGGTCTCCAACAGCCACGTGGCGAAGGTGTGCCGGGTGGAGTGGTACGGCCGGTATGCGAGGCCGGCCTTCGACAGGAGCGGCTGCCAGACGTGCTCCAGGAAGTGCGTGTAGGACGCGACTCGCCCGCGCGTGTTCGGGAACACGAGCTGGCGCTGGTCGGGTGCCCACCGTTTCAGCTGGCCCTCGAGCGCGACCGCCTCGACCTGCGCCCTCAGCGCCGCGAGCAGGGCGCTGCTCGCCTTCACCCACCGGTCGCGACCGTTCTTCGGCGGCTCGAGCCGGCCGCCCTCGCTCACCGTCCGCTGCACGTGGAGGCGGCCGCGGGACCAGTCGATGTCTGACATGTAGAGCCCCGCGGACTCGCCCCACCGCAGGCCGGCCAGCAGCCCCGTCAAGATGAAGGCGCGCCACCGCGGGTAGAGCCCTTGCGCGGCGACCACCAGCCTCGGAGCCTCCGCGGTGGTGAAGTACTTGATCACCGACACGCCGGTCCTCCGGCTGGGGCCCTTGCCGATGAAGAACTTCAGGTCGGCGGCCGGGTTCGGGCCGGGCAGCACCCGCGTCTCGATCAGGTGCTGAAAATAGCCGCGGAGCGGGTTACGGATGCCGTCGATGATCGCCATGCTCCGGCCCGCCTCCTTCACCCGCCGGATGACGGCTCCGAGCATCTCGCGGGCGACCTCGTTGACGGGCAGGTCGCCGAGCCGGCGGCCGTCGGGGAGCGCGTGCGGGTACACCCACGCGGCGCACCGGGTGCGATACATCTTCGCCGTGCTCTGGCGGATGTCGCCGGCCTGGGCCTGCCCCGCGATCCATGCGGGCAGCGCCTCCGCCAGACTGGGGTACGTCACCGGCGGCGTGAACGTCCGCGCCTTCTGGATCGCCTCGACGACGTTGACGCCGGCCAGCTCCTGCTTGTGGACGAGCTGTACCAGGGCCTTGGCGTCAGCCAGGGAATGCACGGTCTTGTACTCCCGCTGGCCGTTCGAGTGCACGGCCACCCGCCACGACGACGTCCCGCGCTTCTGGTAGGTCGCTCCCACGGGCTAGCTCTGGTGCTCGTGCGCGTGAAGATAGGCGAGTTCGAGCGCCCGGCGTCGAGATTCAATGACCTGGGCGAGCTGCTGGAGCGCCAGGCCGGCACTCGCGAGGGCCGTCGGGTTGGGACGAGGGTCCGCGAGGAGCGTGTCGATGTGGTCGAAGAACTGCTGCATGGTAGTGTTCTCCTTCTGTAGCATCCGTTGTTTCCGCCGGGCGGGTGCCTCCGATGACCAATCCACCTCCAGGAGCACCGTCGCGCGGCACCCTAGTGCCCGGGCGAGGCGAACCACGGCGGGGAACGAGGGTGACAGACGCTCGCCACCCTCGAGCTTGGCCAGGTACGATACCGCGATACCCGCCCGCTTGGCGAGCACGGGCTGGGTCAAGCTGCGGGCCTCGCGGCGTCGCTTGATCTCCCGGCCGAGTGCGGTCAGCGGGGGCATACCCTGACAGTACATGCCCGCGTCACGGCCTGTCAACGGAGACGAGGCCCAGCTCCTCGAGCGCGCGGGCCAGGCTGGGGCGACCGCGCGATCGGAACTGCTCGACCCAGTCGTCGAACTCGGAGCGGCGGACCAGGATCTTGCCCCGTACCCGGTAGCAGGGCAGCGCCTCCGCCGGCGGCCCGTCGAGGTGCCCCCTCAACGTGCGCACGGACAAACCACTGTAGGTTGCCAGAGCCGACAAGCCCATGTAGTGGTCGGCGTCGACCATCGCGCGAGGGTCGTGTGGATTCACGACCGATCTCTCGGACACGGACACACATATAGGGTGTCCATGTCCGAGAGATCGATGGGCCTGATTCCCTCCACCCCGCTGAAGGCGGGAATAGGGATGCGGGATTTCAGGGGCTCGGACAGAGCTCGGACACGAATGTCCGAGCAGAAGTTTCGAGAAACACGAGCCAAATGCCTGGTGCTCGGACAGATCTCGGACATCACGCGGTGACGAGGCTGACCAGGTGGGACACGCTCCTCGCCAGCCGGTCGAGCTTCACACAGGCCACCGCGCCCACCTTGTGGGCGCGGACGGCCGCCAGTATAGCGTCGAGCGCCGGCCGCTTCTCGCGGGTGCCGCTCACGCCCTGGTCGGTGAACTCGGTGGCCGCCCAGCCCCTGGCGCCGGCGAAGGCCCGGAGAGCCAAGAGCTGGTTGTCGGCCGTCTGCCCGCTCGTGCTCACCCGCCCGTAAAGCGCCACCCGCGCGCGGGCGGGGGTCATGACGGCAGCCTCCCGAGCTGCGCGCCGCAGCCTTAACAGTGGCCTTCGCGTCCCACAACAGGGCGCGGTACAACGTGGCCTCGTGGCCGATCAGCCCGACGCTCTCGTCCAGCAGCGCCGCGAGCATGCCCTCCACGCCCTCAAAGACCTGCTGGTGGCGGGCCCGGTCCATCATCGCGGCCCCCAGGTCCACGCGCGCTTCCAGCTGCCCCCGTTGCGGTGCTCGATGCGCACGGCGCGGAGCTGCCCATCCGACGACTGCACGATGTCCTCGGCCAGCCGCGAGGCCGCACCGAGCGAGGCGAAGGGCCAGACGATCGTCCAGCGGGTCGGTCGCGCCGTGGTCTGGATGCGGATGCGGACGTTGCCGGATTGCTGTGTTACGGTTGCCTTGTCACTCATGGCTCTGCCTCCAAAGGGACGGGTTTTGAGTGGCCACGGCCTGGGCGTGTTTGCGCACGCGCCAGGCCACCTCTGCTTCTACGACTTCTGCGTCGGTCCTCTCCTCTCCCTGACGAGGTGCTCCAGCAACCGCGCGGCCATCTCGGGCACCGCATAGATCCCGACTTCCCACCGCGCGACGCTCCCGCGGGTGACGCCCAACTCCTTCGCCAACTCAGCCTGCGTGAGCCTGAGGCGCTTCCGGATCCGCTTCAGCTCGTCAGGTGTCATCACGGGAGATGTTACGGAACGGTACTATGCTCGTCAAGTTGATTTTGTATCGGAAGGGTACAGAGTCATGTGCCGTAGTCCGTCAGCGGCTCGGGGTCGGCGAGACCCCGGGCGCTCGGGAAGTGCTCGCTCAAGGCCCCCACGGGCCCGTCCGTGGGAGAGGAGACACAGCTGCGGATCCCGCCCACCTGGCCGGCCCCCAGCTCAAGCGCTCGACGCGCCCCCGCGACGGGTGTCCACCGCCGCCATGGCGACGCCCAGCCAGAGACCCGAGCTCGAACCGGAGCGCGAGGCGATCGTCCAGGCCGTGGTCGTCGGCCGCTGCCTCGCCCTGGCCGCCGTCCTGGCGCGCGCGCCCGCAGATGAGCTTGAGCCTGCCGGCTGCGCGCTGGGCGACGCGCTCGTGGTTCCGCCGGACCCCCCAGCTCGACCTGCTCTAGTCGTCCGGGCAGCCGGCCGCCTTCCAGCGCCGGATCTCCGCCATGGGGTCGCCCGGCTTCCCGGGCGCCCGATGGGCGGGTGCCAGCTGGGCCAGCAGCCTGTTCCCCCGCTCCACGGCCCGCTGGGCCTTGTAGATCACCCGCCGGAGGGCCTCGGCCCGCCTAGCGAGCACGTCGTCGCCCGGGACGCGGGGGGCGGGCTCGGGGAGCCCGGCCTGGCGCCGACGGTGGACGCAGCGACCGCAGGGACAGTCCGGCCTGTGGGGCGCGGCGGTCGCCTTGGCGGTCCTCGAGGTCGTCATGACTCGCCTCCGCCCTTGGCCGTGAAGGCGCCCTTCCCGAACATCTTCAGCTCGAGCTGCCGCTGGGCCCGGTCTTGCGCCCGCATGTACACGCACTCGGTCAGGCTCCGGACGTCGGAGCGCGGGAAGCACATATACTGCGCGCAGCAGTACTCGACCGCGAGATCGATCGGCCGCGGGGGCAGGAGGTGCGAAACGTCCAGGTCCGGGCATTTGGAGATGTCCTCGATTGGGACCAGGTTGTCGCCCTTGGTTTGGCAGGCACACAAGTGCCGCAGGTCGTGCTTGGTGTGCTCGTGCCACCGCCGCCGCGGGACGACGTGGGCGGGGTCTTGGCAGGCGGACGGGCTGGGGCAGGTCGACCGGTGCCGGGCGTCCTCCTCCTCGTGGCCCTTGCGGCTGTCGGCCAGCGCCCTCGCGTCCTCCCAGCGCTTGAGGCGACCCGGATAGCGGGCGACCTCCTCGTCCTTCGTCTCCGGCCGGAGCGGGGCGCGCTCCAGGACCTTCGTCCGCTCCCGCCGCTCCTCCGTCTTCTTCTCCTCGGCCCGCTGCTGGGCCTCGCGCCTGGCCTGCTCCCGCCTCGTCTGCTCCTCGGCCTGCCGCGACACCTCGGCCAGGGTCTCGGGCGTCAACGCGTGCGCGTCCGCCGGCGGCGCCGGCCCCCACACCTGCCGGCTGGCCCTCGGGTCGAGGGGCGGGGTCGAGACCTTCGGCCCGGTGCGGGCCCTCAGGGACTTCTTCTCCGTGCTCATGGTGGTCTCCTTCCTACAGTCCTCTCGGATCCCTGAACAGCTCGCCGGTCTTCGCGCGGAACAGCCCGTCGCCAAGGTGCCGTGTGCCCTGCTCGTCGACGATCTCCCCGGCGGGCCCGCGCTGGGTGAAGTCCCGGTTCATCACGATGGGTCTACCGACGAACCCGAAGCTCGGGTGCGCGGCGTTCGCCACCGCCATGGCCGCGGCCAAACAGAGAGCGTTCGCCCGGTCCTCGTGGTCGTTCCAGGCGTCCACCTTCTCCCCGCGGCGTTCGAGGGAGCGGAGTTCGGCGACCGTCGCCGGGTCGTCTAGGATGGCGATATTGCCCGTCCTGAACAACACGCCGGCCTCCAGGTAGCCCCGGCTGCGGTCCATGTAGCTCGCCTTCCCGTCGATCGTCATGTGGGGGACCACGTACTCGATCCCCCGGTGCTCGAACGCCTGGACCACCAAGGATGAGCCCCAGCGGTCTCCGTACAGCTTCTTCACCCCGTACCGCTTCATCGTCTCCGCGATTCCATCGGTCACGGCCTCCTGGTCGAAGGCCCGGCCCTTGGTGTTCGTCCACGAGCGCTGGACGAGCTGGGTCACGCGCTGCCGGCCGGTCGGCTCGGTTTCCAGCATCACGCCCGAGAGCGTCATCGCATCCGTTCCGCTGCCCGACGGGTCGCACGCGAACGTGACCTTTGCCCCCGGCGGGACCGAGCTGTGGTCGACCTCACGGACTCCCTTCTGCACGGCGCGTTCGATGTCCTCTCCGGAGAGGAACGCCCCCGCGTCCTCGGAGAACTCGGCGAGGTACAGCCGGCGAGCCCGGACCGGATCCCGGGCCATCTCGCGGGCGACGTGCTCCGGGCTGACCTCCGCCGGGTTCATCACGAGGGAGGGGGCGACCCAAACAAGCCGGTGGGGGTCGGCCTTCCCGAATGAGACCTGGTAGTCGCGGTAGAGGACGCCCGAGCGGGAGGTCGGCGTGCTCGCCTTGATGAACAAGGCCCGGCTCTCGCCCCGGTTGTAGTTCGTCATGCCGCGCAGGATGGCGCTCTCCACGTCCGCGTCGCTGTCGGCTGCGCCCTCGAACCGGAACCGGGCGACCTCGTCCATCGCCCCCGCCGGAATGGAGTACCCGTGGATCGCCCTGGACGTGCTGGGGTAGGCGCGAATCTCGATGCCGCTAGTCAACGTGATGGTGCTCTTCAACGCCTTGTCGACGAACGTCTTCAGCATGGCGGACTGCGCGAGCATGTCCTTCATCAGCCGGAAGACGATTCGACTGGCGTGCTGGTCCTGCGCGACCACGGGGATGACCACGGACTCACCCACGTTGGGCTCGAAGCCGCCCATGATGGCCTCGTACAGCATGCACGGGGCCTGGATGCGGGAGCTTTTCCCGCCCCGCGTTCCGAAGATGGCATCCACTTCCGTGAACGGCTCGCCCGGGTACTCCTCGCGCTGCGCACACTGCCACCAGTATTCCCAGTCTTCGTCGGTCAGCTTCATCCCGTAGATGGCCTTGAGCAGGGCCAGCTGGGCGGGGGAGAGCAACAGCCCGAGGAACCTCTTGTGGGTGGTGAACGTGATGATGTCGACGTCACGTTCAAGGATCGGGATCATCGCGGCCATGACGACTCCTCCTGTTCAACTTGGAGGAGCCGGTGCGGGCGCCGTACTGGCCCGGCTTGTAGGGGACTGTGCGCGTGGCGTTCAACAAGTGCTCTTAGGGCCACCGCACCCATCGATCTTCCGGCTGCCGTTCTATTATCCGCTGCCGCCAACTGGCCGACAACCTGAGCGGCTACACCTGATCGACTGTCCCGCCTTCCTCTTACATCTACATCATGTATCAACTTTAGCACGGCCCTGGTTTCTTGTTGAGATTTAGTCTCCCCCTCCCGCCCGTCCTGAAATCAACGAGATTTGCCGCGATGGTCCTTGGGGGTATCTCCGCAGCAGGTGCTGCAATTCTGCGCCGAGGGCGAGCTCTGCCACTACCGGCGCGGGCACTTCTTCGAGTTCGATCTGCTTGACGTGCAAGCGCTCAAGGCCGCACGGGACCTCCGTCCCGCGCGTCGTCGCGGCGCCCGGAGTTTGCGCGAGCAGCTCACGACGGTGCTCTCGTGAGCCCGACCGCGGTCGAGGGCTTAGCCCGGTCGACCAGCGCCGAGGATGATCTTGCGTTATCCCGCAGGCCGGCGAGGACGACGAGCATGGCGGCCTTGTCCTTCTCGAGCCCGGCTTTGACGTAGACCCCGTCCACCTAGAGGTACGGGCTCCAAGTCGGCCAGCGACCGCGTCGTCCACTCGTCGTACTCCGCTTGCCAGCTGGCCTTCAAGCGGGCGATCGAGCTCGCCGACAATGGCGCGCCGTCCCCGAGCAGGCCCCGCAGGGCCAAATCAAAGTCGCCCTCGGCCAGCCCGTGGAGGTACAGCGTCGGGAGCAGCTGGCCCACGGTCTCGGTGCGGCGCTTGAACACCGGCAGCAGGCGGCTCTCGAAACGCTCCGCCAGGCCGCGGACCCGCGGCCGTCGGACCGTGATCGTCCCCGCGCTGAGCGTCAGTCGGCGCGGCTTCCCCAGGCCGTTGCGGTAGCCGGCCGGCGCGTCGATTCTGTCACGCCGCGCGTAGCGCGCCCGCCCCAACAACTCCTCGATCTCTTCTTCCAGCAGCCGCTGGAAGCACGTCTGAATGCGCTGCCGGGCGAAGGCCTCCACGTCCTCCCAGGATGGCCTTGACTCGATCACACGCTCGGTGCTCTGTTCCTTCATGGGCGGTGTCTCCTTTCCCGGGCGCCTCAACGCCCGGCTCGGTTCTGGCCGAACCGAAAGGTACACCGCCTTTGCTCGTTTCCACACCCTTCGAGCCTACCTCAGTCGCTACACACCGATACGCTGTGCGACTAAGGGAGACCGGCGATTCGCACCGGCACTCGCACCACTATTCACACTAGATCTTATCCCACATTTCCGTTTTGAGAGGTGAACGGACCAGGCCATAATCGCCCAATGCCCGCTAAAAATGCGGGTTCCTGGGGTGCCTCGCTGGTGCGGAGGGCATCGTCCAGTGGGTGATACCAAATTTGGCCCGATTCGCCTCACGTTCAACCCTCAGCTCCGCGTCGAGTTCAGGGGGGCGACGGTCACTTCCGATGCTGGGCTGTTGCTCCCGCGCGAGTTGG
>Ga0070707_100001179_pt1 | contig 25714 bp, 28 predicted proteins | sample KBSK5502metaG_FD_65468 | JGI IMG/M metagenome (GOLD analysis project Ga0070707, IMG submission 65468) | Corn, switchgrass and miscanthus rhizosphere microbial communities from Kellogg Biological Station, Michigan, USA - KBS K5-50-2 metaG | ecosystem: Host-associated > Plants > Roots >...
GTCGGGGCGTGGCGCAGCTTGGTAGCGCGTATCGTTCGGGACGATAAGGTCGTGGGTTCAAATCCCGCCGCCCCGACCAACAGACCGGTCGACGAACCGGTCGACCCCATCTCAGACGGCCCTCAGCGGCCGTCCGGACCGTGAGGCGAGATGCCCACTCGGCGGACCAGCCCGCGTCGCACCGCGACTCGTCCCGGCGGACTCTACGACCGTCCGTCGGAATCGACGTTCAGCGAAATCGACGACGGTCGCGGCGGCGGATCCCTGGCCGGCGCTGCACCGTGGCTCGCCGTGATCGCGGTCGTCCTCGCCGCCGCAGCGCTCGGTTTTGTCGTTTTCTCCCGCCTGTCCGGCGGCGACCTGAGCGCCTGTCGCGCGGCGGCCTGGACCGTCGCTCAGAACGTGAAGAACCTGCCGACCGATTGGACCCTGACGTCGACGGATCTCAATGCCAATGGCATGACGATCTCGATCCTGGGTCCTGCGCCACCCGATAGCACGACGAAGCAGCCGGCCGTCTATGCGAGCGTGACCTGCTACGGCGACGCGGCCGCGACCGCGCTCGAGGAGAATCGGGCGGCGGCTGAAGCGGCCGGCTCGACGGTCACCTCGCGAACGGCGGACGGCGGGGCGTACGACATCGATAACGCCCTGACCAGCTCGCGGACAACTCTGTTCCGCGTCGGCCCGTTGGTCGCCCAGATCGCCGGCGGCGACAGCGCGAGCCCGCCCGAGCTGGCGGCCATCACGAAGGCGATCGCGGCCGCCATGGGCGACAGGACCGCCGCCGGGACATCCGCCGTGAGCCCAAGCGACGCGGCGACCGGCAGCGAGGAGCCGATCGCATCCGGCAACGAGTCGCTCGAACCGCCACCCTCGTCGGTTGCCCCGGAGCTCGAATCGAAAATGCCGAGCTCGATCGGCGGCAATCCGCTGACGGTCCGGAGCTTCACGGATGCTGACTTCTACACGGATCCGACCAGCCGCGCGTTCATCGCCGAGTTGCGGACGCTGGGGATCGACCCGGCCAAGGTGCAGTTCGCGGACGCGGGCGACGATACGGGGCAGATCAACGTCGCCGCCTACGGCTTCCGACTGCCGGGCGGCGACATCGGGAAGCTCGTGCCGGCCATCGAGCGGACCTGGTTGTCGTCCGGGACGGCCGGAGTCAAGCGATCGACGGTCACTCTCGGTGGAAAGACCTTCACGAAGATCGACTATGGCGACGGCGGGGCCGCGTATGTCTATCGTGGCGCCGACTACGTCATCGTGATCGAGACCACCGACCCGGCAGTCGCGGCCGAGGCCGCCGGAGAGATCAAGTAATCACGGCCGTGGTTGGCAGCGCCACAGGCGTCGCCCGCGGCTCGACCGCGCGCCTACTTCTTGGCGGGCATCGAGCCGGCGTGGGCAAGGCCCCGCTCGACCCACGCGCGGAGGGCCGCGTCGTCGGCGACGTCCGCAGCCGGGATCGCCACGAACGCCTTCATCGGCTTGCCCGGGATCGGCTCGAACGACCCGGCGCCGGCCGCCCGCGCGACGTCGATCTGGTCGTCCGGGAGGCGAACGACCCACTGATCGGCGAACAGGCCCGTCGCCATGTTGCCGCCGACGAATGCCGCCGGATAGCCGAACATCTTCTTGCGAACCGCATCCGGGTAGCCGTCCATCACTGCCGCGAACCGCTCCACGAGCTCCGGTGGGGATTTGGTGAAGCTCGGCATCACCCGTTCGGCCATCGTTGGCGCTCCTCTCGGTATGGCACATCAGCGTACCGCCGGATCGTCTTGCGACATCCGACCATGGCCGCCCGACCTTAAGCCCACTTGAATGGCTCGGGTGGATCGTGTCGGCCACGGGCGACCGGTCCGTCACATCCGATACCTGGAGCTTCACGAATGACCCCGCGCCAGATCGAGCTCGTTCGCTCATCCTTCGCCGCAGTCGAACCCATCGCGGACGTGGCCGCGACGATCTTCTATCGCCGCCTCTTCGACCTGGACCCGGCGGTCCGTGCGCTGTTCGCAGGCACCGACATGCCGGCCCAGCGTCGGAACCTGATGCAGACGCTGACCGTGGTCGTCCGCGCCCTCGACCGGCTGGACACGATCGTGCCGGCCGTCGAGGCGCTCGGCCGCCGTCACAGCGGCTACGGCGTCCGGCCGGAGGACTTCCAGACCGTCGGCGCCGCCCTGCTCGCCACCCTCGAGGAGGGGCTCGATGACGCCTTCACGACCGAGACGCGCGATGCCTGGGCCGCCGCCTATGGGATCCTCGCGTCGGTCATGATCGGTGCCGCGGAAGCCTCGGACGCCGCTGGTGATGCGACCGCCGCCTGACCGCGCCCGGTTCAGCGCGCTTTCACGCGACGCTAATGCCACCTGAAGCATCGTCTCGATGATGCATCCATCGAGACGACCAGCCCGCGACCGTCACGCCGGCCGCATCACCCGAGGACTTCCCGCGATGGACCGCACGACGATCGAAATCGACCCCCGCGCCATCCGACTCCGCAGGGTCGGACGGCTTGCCCGCCGCCGCATGCGGATCGAGGGCACGGCGTTGTCCAACGGCGTCCATACCGACGGGACCCTGACGGTCGAGATCCGCGGTCTCGGGTCGCCGGTGGCCGGCGTTCCCGACTCGTTCGAGTGGCGGGCCGACCGGCCGATCGCGCTCGTGATCGTCCGCTCCGGGATCGACGGTGAGGATGTCGCGTTCCAGGTCGGCCCCAGCCAGTTCGGTGTGGGTCGCGGTGCGATGATCGGCGACGGGACCGGCATTCAATACGTGGCGTTCTGCTATGACGCCGCTCCGAGCGCGACCACGATCGCGCCGGCGCCGGCGCCATCGACGGCGCCACTGGCGCTCCCGGTCGCCGCGGCGATCGGCGAGGAGCCAGCGGCTCGGCGCCGGATCGCGGCGAGCCGCTCGCTGGCCCCCACCGGTCGCGATCGGCGCTCCATCCTGGCCCAGATCCTGCGCGGCCCTGCGGTTCGCCGCGCGATGGTCTAGCCGTCGCGAGCCGCCGGGCCGGGCGGTTGCCGCGCCGGGCGGTCGCCGCGCCGGGTGCGTCAGATCGCCGCGATCGACCGCGGCGCGAAGCGCGGCCCGAAGGCCGGCGGCCGGATCCCGCTCGTCTCGAGGAGCCGGATCACACGGGCTCGGTGACCGCGCCACGGCTCCAGCAGCTCCAGCATCCGCTCGTCGGTGCCGCGGATCTCGCCGGCCAGGCTGAAGGCCACGAGATTGGGCAGGTGGAAGTCGCCGACGCTCACGGCGTCCGGGTCGCCGGCTGCTCGAAGCATGACCTCCGCGGCCGTCCACGGCCCGATCCCGGGCAGTGCGGTCAGCCGCGCGTACGCCGCGTCCCGCGGCAGCCCGAGGACCTCCTCGAACCGGACGGCGCGATCGGCGACCCGCCGGATGAGATCGGCCCGCCGTCGTTCGACGCCGAGCGGGTGGAAGGCGTGATAGGGGAGGGCCGCGATGATCGCCGGTTCCGGCAGGACGCGAAGGCCGAACGGTCCCGGCGCCGCTTCTCCCCAGCCGCGGATCAGCCCCCGCAAACCACGCAACGCCTCGGTTCCTGTGACCTTCTGCTCCAGGATGGCCGGCACGAGTGCCTCGATCACCGCTCCTGTCCGGCTCAGGCGGATGCCTCGCTGACGCCGATCGAGCTCGGCGATGAGCGGGTGACGATGCGGCTCGAAGCCCGAGCGGTCGTCATCGAGACCGATCAGGGCCGGCAGCGCGTCGAGGACCCGCTCGGCGCCGGGGCCCCAGGCCTCCGCCTCGACGCGGGCTCCGACCTGGCGCAGAGCGATGGTGGCCGGTCCATCGACAGTCCGCGTGGCGCGAACGATGCGGCCGCCGACGACCTGCATCGTCGAGTCGCCGCCGCCCCGTTGATGGATCGCCATCGTTCGGCGCAGATCGAGGGGTCCGTCGGAGACCAGGTCGCGGGTCGGCATGACCCGTCGAAGTCTGGCACGCGGCGGCGGTCCATGCGGGTCCGCGGGCGTCGCTGCGCGTTGAGGGGGGCGCATGCGCCCAGCGGCGGCCGTCGACGGGGACCGCCAGCCAGGCCCGAAACGGGGTGTCAGGGCGCACCGATCGCGCACGATTCGGGGCATCCGGCAGCGGGTGTCGCGACGACGTTGACCGCCTGTCACGCCCGCGCAACGTCCTCGAACCCTCCTGGAATGGGCAGAATCGAGACATCACTGCTAAGGTTCGCCCGACGTGCGACGGCCCAGAGTCGTCGTGAGCGTGGCGCTCATCGCCCTGCTCACCGCGGCCGCCGTCCCCGGATCCGCAGGATCCCAGGGCCCCAGCCCTGAACGACCGATCGATGCGACCCTCTTCCGAGGGGTGGACGCGGCGTCGATCGACGGGACAGCAGCGATGACTCCTTTCCTCGACCCGGCGTACCAATCTGACGGTGCGCTCAGCGATACATCGGTCCTCCTCGACCCGGACGAGCGGCCTGCGCCTGCAGGTCGCCCGGATGCGAGCAGGATCCAGCCCGACGCGCCCGTCGGGTCGATCGCGATTCCCCAGTGGCATTGGGACGGCAACGTGTCGTTCTACGGCCCTGGCTTCTACGGGAATCGGACCGCCTGCGGATACGCGATGACGAAGGACCTCATCGGGGTCGCCCACCGGACGCTGCCGTGCGGGACGAGAGTCACCTTCCGCAACCCCGCCAACGGCCTGACCGTCACGACGATCGTGGTCGACCGCGGTCCGTACGTCTCGGGGCGCGATTGGGACCTGACGGGCGGCTTGTGCACTGCCCTGGATCATTGCTACACGGGGCCGCTGCTCTGGAAGCTCCCATAGACCGCTGACGCCGCCAGCCGGTCCGACCGCCGCGCGGTACCCTGCAACGCATGTGCCGAAGCATCAAGGTCCTTCGCCGTCCGGACGAGCCGGCGACGACCGGTGAGATCGAGGCGGCCGCCCGCCAGTTCGTCCGCAAGGTCAGCGGCTACCGTACGCCGTCCCAGCGCAACAGCGACGCCTTCGAGGCGGCGATCGAGGAGGTTGCCGCCGCGTCCCGGCGGCTGCTCGAGGAGATCGGGGCCACCGTCGAGGTCGGGCCGGACCACTGGCATCCCGGCTCCGGACGGTCGCATCGGCACACTGCGACCACTTGACGGCCCGGCGTTGGTTCTCGCCAGCCGAGCTGGCGACACCACGCGTTACCCGGAGCCGAGGTCGCCCCAGGCAACGGTCCGCTCGACCGTGAAGCGCAGGATCGGGCGCACCTCGATGCGGTGGCCCGCGTACTGCGAATATTTCGCCCGGAGCGCCGCGACGGCCGCTTCGTGCTCGTCGCCATGCGCGCCCTCGTCGCCGTCCTGCGGCACCGGCTCGATCAGTTCCGCGCGGACCTCCAGGCGAACCCAGCCCAGGCGACCCCAATCCTCGGACCATCGATCGACGAGCACGGTCGCCTCCGGACGGGCCAGCAGGTCGCGAACCCGGGCCAGCTCGTGCGGATCGGGGGCTGACTTCGGCTTCTCGTCGAGCGGGCTGTAGAGCCGGGCGCGGCCGTCGCCGCCGAGGGCACCGACGACGAAGCAGATCGGGACGAGGCGCGGTCGGCCGGTCGGATCGATCGTGGCAAGGGTCGCGGTCCGGGCCGCATCCAGGAACGCTCGCGTCTTCACGTCGAGGGTCTCTTCCACGCCCATCGTCGGATCATGCCCGCTCGAGCCCGTCTCGGCATCGGCCTCCTACACTGACCGGGTGAACCGCGAGCCCCTCGCTCCCCCGACGCGCAACGTGACGACGACCCGGATCGTGGCCGTCCGCGGGCGGTCGCTCGAGTTCCGCGCGGATCGCGTCGTCGGCGAGGAGCCGCTCGAGATCCGCGCCGCGGGACCCGGCCAGGACCCGGTCGCGGTCGCGATCACGATGCGGACCCCCGGCTTCGAGGACGAGCTCGCGATCGGGTTCCTGACGACCGAAGGACTGATCGAGGGTCTGGAGGTGCTCCGCGTCACGACCGGCGATCCGGTCGCGATGAACCAGCCCGACGACCAGGTCACCGTCCATCTCAGCCGGCGATTCGACGCGTCGCGCGTGGCCGAACGCCACTTCGTCGCGACCGCGTCGTGCGGGATCTGCGGCAAGGCGTCGCTCGACGAGGTCGTCGTCCGATCGGCGCCGATCCCGGACGGGCCGGTCGTGCCGCGGTCGGTGATCCTCGCCCTGCCCGACCTTCTCCGAACGGCTCAGCGCGCGTTCGACGAGACCGGCGGCCTCCACGCAGCCGGCCTGTTCAGCCCGGCCGGGGAGCTCATCGCCCTGCGCGAGGACGTCGGCCGCCACAACGCCCTCGACAAGCTCGTCGGCTCGCAGGTCCTGGCGAAGGCGATGCCTCTCAACCACCGCCTGCTGATGGTCAGCGGCCGGGTCAGCTTCGAGATCGTCCAGAAGGCGGCCGTCGCCGGCGTGCCGGTCATCTGCGCCGTGTCGGCGCCGTCGGATCTCGCCGTCGAGGCGGCCGACCGCCTCGGAGTGACCCTGGTCGGCTTCCTCCGCGGCGACGGCTTCAACGTCTACGCCCACGACGAGCGGATCGACCTGCGAGACCTGCTGGCCTTCGACTGATTTCGCAACCGGCGCAGGGTCACGGTCGGGCGGCTCGGGCGGGTGCGTCGTGACGATCCGCAGGGGTTCTCAGTCGCCGGGTCGCGCATCCCGGCTCTGGACGAACTGGAACCCGAAGCGCCCCTTCACGCACAGGTGACCGTCGGTCACCGACGAATCGAGCGGCGACGTCACGGTCACGATCGAGTTGTCCTGGACGTGGAGCTCCAGGGCGCAGCCGACGCCGCAATACGGGCAGATCGTCTCGGTCACGGTCTGGGCGCCCTCGTCCCACGTCCCCGCGGCTCGCATGTCGTGCTCGCTCTTGAACATCAGGGCGCCCGTCGGGCAGACGCCGATGCAGTTGCCGCAGTACACGCACGCGGAATCGGGCAGCGGCACCGCGCCCTCCGTCGAGATCCGGGCGTCGAAGCCACGCCCGGCGACCGCGATCGCGAACGTGTTCTGGGCGTCCTCGCCGCAGGCCTCGACGCACTTGTAGCAGAGGATGCACTTCGAGTAGTCGCGGACGTACAGGTCGTTATCGACCTTGACCGGCTGGGCGACGGTCTGGGCGGCGTCGAGCGGGGGCGGATGGTGGTGGCCGGCGTCGTGCGCGTCGCGCTCGCCGGCGGCGGCGGGCGCGGACGCCGGGCCGTAGCGCGTCGGGTCCGCGTGGTAGCGCTCGATGTAGCCTGCGGCGGCGGGCGCGGTCGAGAGATCGACGGAGCTGCCGAGGAACTCGAGCACCATCTTGCGGCTGAGGCGGACGCGTTCGGAGTCGGTCTTGACGTCCATCCCGGCCTCGACCTTGCGCGAGCAGGCCGGAACGAGCACACGGGATCCGGTCACCTCCACGACGCAGACGCGACAGACATTGACCGGCGTCAGGTTCTCGAGGTAGCAGAGTGTCGGGGTGTCGATGCCCTCCGACCGACAGGCCTCGAGGATCGTCGAGCCGGCGGGGACGGTCACCGGCTTGCCGTCGATCGTGATCTCGACAGGCGCGCGGACCGGCGCCGGCGGTGCCTGCGGTGGACGGCTCGGGCGAGCCGCCGGTCGGAGCAGGATGTCGGTCAGCGGCTGGGCGGCGGGTGGCTCGCCGGCGTGCGGCACGTTGGACGCGCCGTCGGGATCGCGATCCATGCTCAGTCCGTCGCCGGTCACAGGGCGACCAGCTCCGGACGCCTGAGCGCGCTCTCGATCGCCGAGCTCGCCGTCTGGCCGAGCCCGCAGATCGACGCGTCGCGCATTGCCTGGCCGATCTCGCGGAGGAGGGCCAGCTCGTCGTCGCGCCTGCCGTGGGCGGCCGCGGCCCCGGACGCGAGCCGGGCGAGGAGCTCCTCCTGGCGGACGGTCCCGACTCGGCAGGGGACGCATTGCCCGCACGATTCGTCGCGGAAGAAGCGGGCGATCCTCGTGAGTGCGCCGACCAGGTCCGCGGTCTCATCGAAGACCATTACGACCCCGGAGCCGAGGGTCGCTCCGATCGCCCGGGTGCCTTCGAAGGTCAGCGGCGTGTCGAGCGCTTCCGGGCCGACGAAGACGCCGGCGGCGCCGCCGAGCAGGACCGCCTTGAGCGCCCGACCGCCGGCGACCCCACCGGCCAGAGCCAGGAGCTCCCCGAGCGTCACCCCGAACTCGACCTCGTAGACGCCCGGGTACGTGACGTTGCCCGACACGCAGAAGAGCTTCGGGCCCGTCGAACCGTCGGTCCCGATGGCCCGGAACGCCGCCGCGCCGCCGTCGTCGCCGACGATCTGGAGGACGTTGACGAGCGTCTCGACGTTGTTGATGGCGGTCGGCTTGCCGAACAGGCCCACCTCGACCGGGAACGGCGGCTTGTTGCGCGGCTCACCCCGCTTGCCCTCGATCGATTCGAAGAGCGCGGTCTCCTCGCCGCAGATATAGGCGCCGGCGCCGCGCCGAATCTCGATCTCGAGCTCGCCGAGCAGGCCCGCGGCCCGCGATTGGGCGATCGCCGCGGCGAGGGCCGACTCGGCCAGCGGGTACTCGCCGCGGATGTAAACATAGGCCTTCGCGGCGCCCGTCGCGAAGGCCATGATCGCGATCGATTCCACGACCGCGAACGGGTCACCCTCCATGAGCACGCGGTTGCTGAACGTGCCGGGCTCGGACTCGTCCGCGTTGCAGACGACGTAGTGGGGCTCGGCTGTCTGCTGGGCGACGGCGGCCCACTTTCGGCCCGTAGGAAACGCGGCCCCGCCCCGGCCGACGAGCCCGGACGCCGTGACTTCGTCGATGACCTGCTGCGGCCCGATCCGGCGCGCTCGCTCGAGCGCGGTGAACCCGCCCGCGCCGATGTACGCGTGGAGGCTCGTCGGGTCGACGACGCCGACGCGGCCGAGGAGCCGCAGACCCGGCTGGCCGCGCTGCGGGATGCGACCCGCCCCATCCCGCCATGCGGCTGTCTGATCGGTTTGCAGGCGGGCGGTGATCCCGACCGCGTCCACCGGGCCGGCCACCGTTCGTTCCGGATTGGGTCCCGCGGCGGTGATCATCGCCGCCGGCGCGCGCTCGCAGAGGCCCAGGCAGGGCGAACGGTGCCACGTTCGGAAGCCGTCGGGGCTGGCTGCCCCCTCCGGGCCCATCGTCCGCTCGAGGTCGGCGCACAGCTCTTCCGACCCGGCCAGGCGGCAGGCGAGGTCGTCGCAGACGTGGGCGACGACCGGCGGCCGCGCCTTTGTCGCGAACAGGGCATAGAAGCTGGCGACCCCATACGCCTCCGCCGGCGGCACCGTGAGCCGACGCGAGATGTAGTTCAGGGCGGGCTGGCTGATCCAGCCGATCCGCGACTGGACGGCGTGCAGGACGGGGATCAGGAGATCGCGGCGTGAGCGCGCTTCGTGACCCCCGCGTGCGACGTGACCCTCGGTCAGCGAGTCACGCGGCCCGCCGCGCCAGCTCGACTCCGCCGGGCCGAGGATCGCATCCACCGCGGCTCGTTCCGCCGGGGAAGCGAGCGGCCCGATGACGTGGAGATCCATCCAGCCGAGTGTAGCCGCGCGGACCTACGACGACTGGCGGTCCGATCGCGTCGCCGGGTCAGCGACCCTCGAGCTGCGCCTTCGCCGTATCGAGAGCGGCCATCTCGCCGTTCATCGAGGTCTGGACAGGCCCCGACAACAGGAGCTTCTTCAGGCCTCCGAGCTCCGCGCTCAGGGTGAAGGTGACCTCCGTGCCGGCGCCGGACGGAGCGAACCGGAATTCGCCCGTCGGCCGCGCCGGACCAGCGACGACCTGGAAAGCGTAGCGCGTCGGGGGCTCGTACCCGGTCACCTCGATGTCGGCGGCGATGCCGCGACCCATCGGGCCTTCGACGACCTGGTGGATCCTCGCGCCCTTGCCGGGCGGACCTTCAGCCGCGATCTCCTTGACGTGCAGTCGCCACGACCGGTCCCTGGTCGGATCGCTGAAGAACGCGAAGACCTGGTCCGGCGGCCGATCGATGACGATCGTGCGCTGTGCGCTTGGCATGGCGAACCTCCTTCAGGCGCGCTCACGGCGCGCACCCACGCCTGGCGGTGTCCAGGCCGTGGCGTCCCACTGATCATCGGGCTTCGCGAGCTCGACCGCGAGATCGTCGAGCGCCGCGTCCAGCCGGTCGATCACCTCTCGCTCGAGGTCGGGCCTCGTCTTGAGGGCCACGCCGAGCATCAGGTTCGCGGCGAAGCCCTGCGGCTTGATGTCGAGCGCCATCGTCAGGTTCGTCCGGCCGTCGGCGGTCGGCACCAGGTCGACGGCGCCCTCGGCCCGAATTCGGCCTTGCGTGGTTCGAAGCTCGATCCGGCTCGGGCTCCGATCGAGGATCCTGATGTCGAGCGTTCCGGTTGTCCCCAGGGCGGTTGCTGCCTGGGTTCCCGCCTCGATCGGTGGCAGCTCGTCGCGGAGCCGGTTCGCCAGCTCGAGCAACCGGTCGTGGACGACCGGCGGCCGCTGATCGACGATGCGGCTCGCTCGGTGGCCGAGGTCGGCCAAATCAATCGATCTGGATGCGGCCGTCCGCACGGAACGGAAACCCGCGGTTGTAGCAGACCTCCCACGGGTGGCCGTCCGGATCGGCGAAGTAGCCGCCGTAGCTGAACGGAAGCTCGGTTCCGGGCTTGAGGATCGTGCCGCCGGCGGCGACCGCCTCGTCGAGCGCCGCGTCGACCATGTCGGCGGACTCCACGTTGATCGCGAGCGTGACCCCGCCGAACGTGCCGCGCGTCGGCTCGACCAGGTTGGCGTCCTCCGCGAGATCGTGCCAGCCGAAGATCCCGAGATAGCTGTCGGCCGTCCGGAACCAGGCGATCTCGTCCATCGAGGATGCGCTTCGCTCCCAGCCGATGGCTTGATAGAAGCGAACCGACCTGGCGACGTCGGCGACCCCGATCGTGACGATCGAGATGCGGGCGGGGATTGTCACGGACGCACGATACCTCGGCTCGCCTCGGGGAGCCGAGGTCAGCCCATCGCCGCCGTCAGCCGATCGTCGGTCATCCGCTCGAACAGGTCCGCGCCGTCGCGACCGACGCCGAACAGCGTCGCGCTGCCCTGGTCACGAAGCCATGGCAGCCCGAGAAAGTACAGGCCCGGAATCGGGCTGACACCGCGGTCCTGCCGCGGGACGCCCAGGTCATCGAGGATCGGCAGATCGATCCACGCGAAATCGAGGCTGTAGCCGGTCGTCCAGATCACCGTCGAAATCCCGGCAGAATCGAGAGCGAGCTCCCTGATCTCCTCGGGCTCGAACGTGACCGGCTCGCGATCGTCAGGCCCGGCCTCGGCGCCGGACCGCTCGATGAACGTGTCGATCGGCCCGCGGAACCGCTCGTCGAAGAACGCGTCGGCAAAGGCGAGGTTCGTCGCGAGGTCCGGGGCGAACCCGAGACGCTCGCCGGCGACGCCCTCGATCCGACCGACCAGCGTGATCCCGTCGCGGGCCATAAGGCGCAGATTCGTGTCGTGGCCACCGTGATGCCCGGACAGGTGCGGATTGCAGGCGAACCGGAGAGCCGGGCTCGCGAGCTGCTCGACCGTCGGCAGCGGAACACCGTATTCGGCGCCGCGCGCCCGCATGCCCCACAACCAGTGGAAGACGTCGCGACCGCGATAGCGCCGCGGGACGCCGCCGCAGTGACCCACGGACAGGACGACCCGGCGCCCGGCGGCCTTGAGCTCCTCGGCGATCTGAACGCCGGACTGGCCGGAACCGACCACGAGCACCGCGCCTTCGGGGAGCGCTTCGGGATTGCGATACGCGTGGGAGTGGAGCTTGGTGATCCGATCCGGCAGGTGGGCGTTGACCGCGGGAATCTTTGGGACGTGAAACCCGCCCACTGCGACGACGACCCGTTCGGCGTCGATCGTTCCGCGCGTGGTCGTCAGGTGGAACGGGTGTGTCCCAGTCGTCCGGCGCTCGAGGCGATGGACCGGCGTCCCGAGCTCGACAGGTGCGTCGATGACCTTCGCATATCGCGCGATCCGCTCGACGATCGCCTCGCGCGGCATGAAGCCATCGGGATCGTCGCCGTCATACGGAAAGCCCGGAAACGATGCCGTCCAGTTCGGGGTGACCAGCCGGAACGCGTCCCAACGATCCTGCCAGCCGCCGCCGAGACGGTCGCGCCGCTCGAGGACCACGTGCTCCATTCCGGCACCGCGGAGGTACGAGCTCATCGTCAGCCCGGCCTGACCGGCGCCGATGACGACGGTGTCGATCGCCCGGTGACCACCGTCCGTCGAGCGCTGCCCCGACGCTCGGCCGGAGGGGTCCATCAACCGCTGGCGACGGGCACGCCGAGCTTCTCGATCCGGATCGCCGTCGCCTTGAACTCGGCCGTGCCGGACTTGGGGTCGGTCGCGTCGATCGTGAGGAGGTTCGTCGCGACGTCGTCCTGGAAGTGGAGGGTCATGAACGTGAGGCCCGGCCGGAGCGATTCGTCGATCCGGATCGGGGCCTCGACCTGGCCGCGGCGAGACACGACGCGGACTCGCTCACCGTCCGTGAGGGCGTACGTCGCCGCGTCCTCGGGCGAGATGTCGAGCGACTCGCCACGTCGCAAGGGCGACGTGTAGCCGCCGGTCTGGACGCCGGTGTTATAGGAGTCGAGGCGGCGGCCGGTCGTCAGGCGGATGGGGTAGTTGTCGGTGAGCTTGTCGACGGGTGGGTCGTGGTCGACGGCGACGAACGGAACCCGGTTGCCGGGGACCGGGTCCTCCCAGAGCCGGCTGTGCAAGAAGATCTCACCGGGGTGCGTCTCGTCGTAGCACGGCCACTGGATCCCGCCGAGCTCCTCGAGCCGCTTGTACGACATGCCGGCGTGGACTGGCGAGAGCGAACGGAGCTCATTCCAGGCGTCCTCGGCCGTCCGCCAGCCCCACTCGGCATTCATCCGACGGGCGATCTCCTCGATGATCCAGAGGTCGTCGCGCGCCTCGCCCGGCGGCTCGAGGGCCTTCCGGACGCGCTGGACCCGTCGCTCGGAGTTGGTGACCGTCCCCTCGCTCTCGGCCCACGCCGCCGCCGCCGGCAGGACGACGTCGGCCAGCTCCGCGGTCGCGGTCAGGAAGATGTCCTGGACGACCATGAAATCGAGGCCCTCGAGCAGGCGCCGCGCCCGAGCCTGATCGGCCTCGGACTGCAGCGGGTTCTCCCCGATGCAGTACACGGCGGTGAGATCGCCGCGCTCCATCGCGTCGAACATGCCCGACAGATGCCAGCCGCGCTTCGGCGGGACGGTCACGCCCCAGCGCTCGTCGAATTTCGCCCGGAGCTCGTCGTTCTCGACGTGCTGGAACCCCGGCAGCCGGTCGGGCAGGGCGCCCATGTCGCCGCCGCCCTGGACGTTGTTCTGGCCACGGAGCGGGTTCACGCCGCTGCCCCAGCGCCCGACATGGCCGGTGAGCAGGACGAGGTTGATCAGGGCGAGGACGTTGTCGACCGCGTTGTGGTGCTCGGTGATCCCCAGGGTCCAGCAGATCATCGCCTTGTCGGCCGTGGCGAAGGCGTGGGCCATCTCGCGGATCGCCTCGGCCGGGACGCCGGTCTCACGCTCGGCGTACTCGAGGGTGTAGGACTCGACCTTGGCCCGGTAGGCGTCGAAATCGCTCGTGGCGCGCTCGATGAACGCCCTGTCCTCGAGTCCTGCGGCAATGATCTCGCGGCCGATGGCGTTGGCGAGCGCGATATCGGAGCCGACGTCAAGGCCGAGCCAGACATCCGCCCACTCGGCGGAGCTCGTCCGGCGCGGGTCGACCGCGTACAGCCGGGCGCCGTTGCGGACGCCGCGCAGGAGGTGATGGAAGAAGATCGGATGCGTCTCGCGGGCGTTGCTGCCCCACAGGACGATCAGGTCCGTCTCTTCGACCTCACGGTATGAACTTGTGCCGCCACCGGCACCGAACACGGTCGCCAGACCGGCGACGCTCGGGGCGTGTCAGGTCCGGTTGCAGCTGTCGATGTTGTTGCTGCCCAGCACGGCCCGGCTGAACTTCTGCGCTGCGAAGTTGACCTCGTTGGTCGCCTTCGAGCACGAGAAGACCCCAAAGGTCGTGGGTCCGTGCTGCGTCTTCGCAGCTCGGAAGCCCGCGACCACCCGGGTCAGGGCCTCGTCCCAGCTCGCCGGGCGCAGCGGGGCGTCCTTCGAGTCGCGGACGAGGGGCTGGGTCAGTCGAACGTAGTTCTTCGGCACTTCGTGCCTCCTGCGGATCGACGACAGCTCCAGTCTACGACCGGGCGTCGCCGTGCGAGCGGGCGAGCGGGCGGCAGGCGCGCCGGGTCGCGACACGCGTTTCACCCCATGGTCGTATCCGGCAGATTCACGAGCACTACGGCTTCAGACAGCCGATTTCGGGCGGAATCTGCACGTTTGTGTCACCGGGCGGTCGGATCGTTCAGGTTGGCCTCCGATCGCGTCAGATGGGCTCACCGGATGAAACGCCGTGCAGGCACGCCTGCAGCGGCGTTCGCCGACTCCCGGACCGCGTCGCCATACGCTCGTGGGGCGAGAATCGAGCGGGCGACCCCTGTAGGCTGGGCCCATGCCCGTCCACCGTGATCGATCGCGCGTGTACGAGGCGCGGATCAGCGGGCTGGCGATCACGCTCAGTGCGGCTGCCCTGATCCTCGCCCTCGTCTATGTCGTGGGCGGCTTCGCCAACAAGATCGTGGTCGAGGTCGTGGCCGCTCCAGGCTTCGCGAGCCCGCACGCCTCGACGCGCTAGCCCAGCGGCCGCCGGACGTCACGGCGAGCCTGGCGGACGATCCGGATGAACTCGCGGAGGTGGGCGAGCGGCCGGATGTGCGACGGCGCACCGGCGTAGATCGTCCGGATCGGGACCCAGGCGATCGTGCCGCCCATCCGGATGCAGGTCGTGATCTGCTCGACCTCGAACGCGAAGCCCGGCTCGTCGCTGGCGAGCGTCGCCTCCGCCAGCCGGCGGGACACCAGCCGATAGCCCGACTGGTTGTCCGGGATCGAGCGTCCGACGGCCCACGAGAATGCCCGCCCGCCGATCTCGTTCGGGAGGCGCCGCGCCGCAGGCATCGCCCGAAAGTCGCGCCGGCCGACGACGAGGTCCGGTCGTAGGTCCGCGGCCCAGGCTGCGAGAAAGGCCGGGATCTCGGTCGGATCGTGCTGGCCATCGGCGTCGAGGGTCAGGATCGCCTCGGCGCCTTCGGTGAGCGCCTGACGGAACCCGGCCCGCAACGCCGCGCCCTTGCCCTGGTTCGGGCGCTGCTCGATGACCTCAGCGCCCGCCTCACGGGCGCGCGCGGCGGTGGCATCGGTCGAGCCGTCGTCGACGACGAGGACCCTGAGGTGATGGCGTGCCTCCCGAACAACAGCGCCCACGCGCGGGCCCTCGTCGTGGGCCGGGATCAATCCGACGATCACCCGAGCGCGACGCCGGGCGCCCGTCCGGGTTCGACCGCTTCGACCCGCCCGACGACCCATTGCTCGGCGCCCGCGCCTGCGAGGGCAGAGCCGATCGCCTCGAGTCGCTCGCGCGGGATCGCCGCCAGCAGCCCGCCCGAGGTCTGGGGATCGTGGGCCAGCGCGACCACCGCCGCGCGGACGTCACCGAGGTCGAGCGCCGGTGCGACGAACCGCCGGTTGTGAGCCGCGCCCCCGGTTTCGACGCCGGCGGCAGCCAGCTCGAGGGCGCCGCGGAGGGCCGGCAACGCCGACGCCTCGAAGCTGAACTGCGTCCCGGACGCGCGCGCCATCTCGAGCGCGTGGCCCAGCAGGCCGAACCCGGTGACGTCCGTGGCGCCGCGCACGTCGTGGGCCACGAGAACCTCGGAGGCGGTCCGGTTCAGGGCCCGCATCCCGTCGATCGCGGCAGCGAGATCCACGTCGTCGGTCACGCCCTGCCGCCGCCCGCTCACGAGGAGACCGGTCCCCAGCGGCTTCGTGAGGACGAGGATGTCGCCAGGTCGCGCGCCCCCCTTGCGAAGGAGGCGATCGGGGTGCGCCGCGCCGATCACCGCCAGCCCGTACTTCGGCTCGGAATCGCGGATCGTGTGGCCGCCGGCAAGCGTCCCGCCCCCCTCGCGGACCTTCGCCGCTGCCCCGTCGAAGATCGCGGCCATCGTGTCCCGCGGCAGCTCCTCGGGGAACGCCGCGATCGACAGGGCGAACAGCACCCGACCGCCCATGGCGAACACGTCGCTCAGGGCGTTCGCCGCCGCGATCTCGCCGAACGTGCGGGCGTCGTCGACCAGCGGCGGGAAGAAGTCGAGCGTGCCGATGATCGCGAGGTCGTCGCTGACCCGGTACGCCGCGGCGTCATCGGCATGCTCGAGACCGGCGACCAGCTCCGCGGGCTCGGGATTGCCCGCACCGAGCCCCCGCAACGCCTCGGCCAGAAGGTCGGCTCCCAGCTTGGCCGCACAGCCGCCGCAGTCGGTCAGCTCCGTGAGGCGGATCGCCGGCAGATGCGGCGCGTCGAGGGTCGTCACGAGGCGATGATAGGGCGGTCAGACGGAGGCGCCGGCGAGGCCTCGCATCACGAGCCTTCGTCGGCGCCAACCATTCAGACGACGGATCGACAGGAACCTCATCGGTCGTCGCTCGACCCGGCCGTTCGTTCGGGTCGATCGCGGCCGAGCCCGGCTACCATCGCGCCAGGGGAGCGGTTGGGTCCCGGTGGGTCCCCCGGTCTTCAACACCGGTGACGCTGCGCTCGGCGCGGCGTGGTGGGTTCGACTCCCATGCGCTCCCGCCACTCGGCAGCACCAGGAGGCCACGTGACTGCTCCGACCGCATCGCGACCGCCGAGCGTGGAGCGGTTGCTCGCGGCGGTCCGGTCGCGCCGGCCGGCCGGCCAGGACCACGAGGCGCTCGTGGTTGCGGCACGCCAGGTGCTCGCCGACGAGCGCGACCGGCTCCTCGTCGCCGGCCCCTCCGCCGAGGCGACCGCGCTCGCCGATCTCGCCGATGCGCTCGTCGCCCGGCTCGATGCATGGGCTGCCACCCCGCCCGTCGCCACGATCAATGCGACGGGCGTGATCATCCACACGAACCTCGGCCGTGCGCCCTGGCCGGACGAGGCGATCGCTGCGGCGGTGGCGGCGGCGGGACCGCTCCTGCTCGAGATCGACCGATCGACCGGCCGCCGCGGCGCCAGGTTCCGCCTGGCCGAGGACCACCTCATCGCGATCACGGGGGCCGAGGACGCGCTGGTCACGAACAACAATGCGGCGGCTCTTGCTCTCGCCGTCGGGCTGGCCGGCCGCGGCCGCGGCGTCGCCGTCTCCCGCGGTGAGCTCGTCGAGATCGGCGGCGGCGTCCGCATCCCCGACATCGCCCGACGGGCGGGCGCCCGGCTCGTCGAGGTCGGGACGACCAACCGGACCCGGGCGGCGGATTTCGGGGCGGCCCTCGGCGATGGCACGGCGAGCGTCGTCCTCCGCGTTCACCCGTCCAACTTCCGCCAGGACGGGTTCGTCGAGACGCCCGATCCGCGGGCCATCGCCGAGCTCGCGCACCGACACGCCGCGATCGTGATCGACGACCTCGGCTCCGGCGCGCTCCTGGCAACGGAGCGCTTCGGGCTCGCCCACGAGCCGACCCCAACCGAGCGCCTGGCGGACGGCGCCGACATCGTCACCTTCAGCGGCGACAAGCTCGTGGGCGGTCCGCAGGCCGGCTTCGCCGTCGGTCGCGCCGACCTCGTCGCCCGGATGCGACGGGACCCGCTCGCCCGGGCCGTGCGTCCCGACAAGGTCACGCTGGCGGCGGTCGCCGCGACTCTGGGGCTGTACCGCGCGGGTCTCGCGCTCGAGCGCATCCCGGTCTGGCGGATGATCGCGATCCCCCGGGCGGAGCTTCGGGCTCGTGCGACGGTGATGGCGGCGCAGCTCGGCGGAACCGACGGCGCGACCGCGACGGTGGTCGACGTCAGCTCGACCGTCGGCGGCGGCAGCCTTCCCGGCGAGACGCTGCCGTCGGTCGGTGTGGCCATCGATGCGGTGGCTGGCCACCCGGATCGGCTGCTCGGCGCGCTCCGCACCGGGACCCCGGCCGTCGTCGCGCGGATCGAAGGCGGCCGTGTCGTGCTGGACCTCCGAACCGTCGATCCGGCGGCGGATGCCGTCCTGGCCGGAGCCATCCGCGCTGCGGTCGAAGCGGTCCACGGTTCGGGTCAGACGCGCACGGCGCGCGCCCGATCACGCTCATGACCGTCGTCATCGGGACCGCTGGCCACATCGACCACGGCAAGACGACGCTGCTCCGGGCACTGACCGGGATCGACGCCGACCGGCTTCCCGAGGAGCGGGCCCGGGGAATGACGATCGACGTCGGATACGCCCATCTGATCCTGCCCGACGGGTCGGAGCTCGACTTCGTCGACGTCCCCGGTCACGACAGGCTCGTCGGGAACATGCTCGTCGGGGCGGGCGAGATCGACGCCGCGCTGCTGGTCATCGCCGGCGACGACGGGCCCCGAGCGCAGACCCGCGAGCATCTCGAGCTGCTCGACGCGCTTGGGATCGAGGACGGCCTGATCGCCGTGACGAAATCCGACGCGGTGCGTTTCGAGCGGGTCCACGAGGCGATGGCCGAGGCCCGCGCCCTCGTGGCGTCGACGACGCTTCGCGACGCCGCCCTCGTAGCCGTGTCGGCAGCCAGCGGCGACGGGGTCGACGCCGTCCGCGATGCTCTCGTCGCCCTGCGCGATCGGCTGATGAGTCTGACCGCGGGCCGCGATTCGGGGACCGCGAGCCGCCTGGCCGTCGATCGGGTCTTCTCGATCCGCGGACGAGGCACGGTCGTCACCGGGACGCTTCGCGGGGCGCCGATCGAACGCGGCGCATCCCTGCGTGTCCTGCCGGGCCCGAAGGGCCGGACCGTTCGCGTGCGCGAGGTCCAGGTTCATGGCAAAACCGTCGAGCGGGCCGGCCAGGGACGCGTCGCGCTGAACCTCGCGGGCGAGCCGGTCGACACTCTCGAGCGGGGGATGATCCTGACTACCGATCCCGAGATCGTCGCGTCGGACCGGCTGCTCGTCGCCCTCCGTCCGGTCGCGGTCCTGCCCGGGGCGAGTGTGTCCGACGCCGGCCGGGGCCGTGGCCGCGATCTGCCTGCCGACCGGGCGCGGGTCACGGTCCACATCGGAACCGCCCGCGTGACCGGAGTCGTCGGCAGGGACGGCCGCGACGACGTGGACCTCGGCGGCGGCGAGCGATCGGCGATCCTCCGCCTCGACCGACCGGTTGCCGTCGGGCCAGGCGATCGGCTCGTCCTCCGCCGCCAATCGCCGGTCGAGACGGTGGCCGGCGGGCGCGTCCTCGATCCACAACCGGCCCGCGGCGCCCGGCGCCGCCGCACGAACCCGGAGCGGCTCCGGGCGCTGGCGGCGGCCGCGGCAGGCACGGACCGCTGGCGGACCGCCCGGCTCGATCTGCACGGTTCGCTCGCGGGTGGGCCATTCGAGATCGCGCCGGACGTCGCGATCGCCGTCGACGACGCGTTGCTCGCGCTGGTCCACGAGCGACCTAGGATCCGCACGGCCGAGCTGATCGGCGCCGGCGCCGCCGAGCTTCGCCGCCGGCTGGGCTCACTCGGGCCGTCGCGTCTTCCGGGCGGCGACACCGGTCAACGGATCGCGATGGCGCGAGTCGATGGTCTGGTCGCGACCGGCCGGCTAATCCGCGTCGCCGATCGGCTCACCCTGTCCGGCGTCGTCGTCGAGGGTCCATCCCCGGCGCTCGCCGCGGCCATGGATCGCCTGGTCAGGGCGATCTCGACGGTCAGCCCGGCGCCGCTCGCAACGGCAGCCCTCGCCGCCGGCTGCCCGCCCGAGGGGATCCGCCTCCTCGAGCAGGCGAACCTGATCGTCCGACTCGACGACGATCTGGCCTGGGCGCTTCCAGCGTGGCGCGACCTGGCTACGCAGGCCCTCGCCCTCGCCACCGCCGGCCCGCTCACACCAGCCGCGTTTCGTGATGCGACCGGCACGAGCCGCAAATACGTGATGGCGATCCTCGAGGACCTCGATCGGCGGGCGATTCTCCGGCGGACGCCCGACGGCCACGTCCCCGGGCCGCGCGCTGCACAGCTCGCAACCCCGGACCGAGGCCAGGCCGTGGATGTGCCGGCCCAATGACCAAGCCCGGGTCCATCGCGGTCAGCGGGATCGTCCTCGCCGGCGGTCGGTCGCGTCGGTTCGAATCCGACAAGCTCGCGGCGCGCGTCGGCGCCGGAACCCTGCTCGATCGATCGGTCGCCGCGCTCGCGTCCATCGCCGACGAGGTGGTGGTCGTCGTCGCTCCCGGTGTGGAACGGTCGCTGGCGCCGATCGGCCCGACCCTCCGGGTCATCGCCGACCCCGAGTTCCATGGCGGCCCGCTTGTCGGACTGCTCGCCGGGCTCGAGTCGGTCGAGCAGCCCGTGGCCATCGTGGCCGGCGGCGACATGCCCACGATGCGACCCGACGTGCTCGCCCTCCTGATCCGGACGCTGATCGCCGAGCCGACGTTCGGTGGGGTCATCCTGCGCTCGCGCGGCATCGTCGTTCCGCTGCCGGCCGCCGTTCGCACGGGCGCCGCGACCGACGTGGCGCGCCGTCTCGTCGGTGACGGCGAGCGTCGCCTGCGGAGCCTGTTCGAGCGGCTGCCGACGCGCATCCTCGAGGAGGGCGAATGGCGGCCGCTGGATCCCGAGGGTGACACGGTCCGTGACGTGGACCGACCCGCCGACCTGCCGCCGGCCTGAGACCCGCCGACCTGCCGCCGGCCTGAGACCCGGCGCGGCCCCGGCGACCCGGTGGCGCCGGAAACGTCGAACGCGCCCGCCGGAGGACGGACGCGTTCGGGTGGAGGAGGGATCGCAGGAGGCTGAGGGGGTCAGCCCCGGTATGGATAGTTCGTGAGCTTCGGCAGGTCGAGCGGCCGGGCCGCCGCGCCGGTGAGGAGCGACCAGACGCTTTTAAGCGCGGCGCCGAGGCGGATCGGGCGCTGGGTCGCGAACTGGCTCGCGAGTCGCTCGTTCGCGGCGAGGTTCAGCATCTCGTCCTGGTGAGCTGTGACGTAGAGGTGGCTGAGGCTGTTCACGTCTGGTCTCTCCTTTCCGATCCCGTCACTCGGGATCACGACGAGATCATCACGTGCTCCGGGGTCCGGGCCCACCGTCGTGCGACGGCAAGTTGCCTACGTCATCCGGCCGATTCCGCGTGCGTCGCACCGACGCGCGACCTGGGCGCCCCGCCGACCGTTCACCGCGCCTGCCTCAGCCCAGCGCGGCATCCTCGAACACGGCCGCCCCGCCGACGAACGTCGCGAGCACCCGGCCGCTGCCGATCGAGCCGGTGTCGGGGGCGAACAGGTCGCGATCGATGACCGCCAGGTCGGCGAGCTTGCCGACCTCGATCGTGCCCGTCTCACGATCGAGGTGGTTCACGTAGGCAGATCCTGCGGTGTACGCCCGGATTGCCTCCTCGAGTGTCAGCGCCTCCTCGGGCAGGAATGGGTCCCGACGCGCCGCTTGAACGGTCGGATCGATGATCGCCGCGGCCGACCGCGTGACGGCCACTTCGATCGCCTGGAGGGGATCAGGACTCGACACGCCCCAGTCGGAGCCCATCGCCAGACGTGCCCCCGATCGAAGCAGGGAACCGAACGGGTACTGCCAGGTCGTGCGCACGGGACCGAGGAACGGGACGGTCAGGACGTCCATCTGGTCCTCGTGACACGCCCAGAGCGCCTGTGCGTTGGCCACGACGTCGAGGGCGGCAAAGCGGGGGATGTCGTCGGGATGGATCACCTGGATGTGGGCGATGTGCGGTCGGGTGTCGCTGGGACCGTTCGTCGCGCGCGCGGCCGCGAGAGCGTCGAGACATTCGCGGACAGCCCGATCGCCGATGGCGTGGAAATGGGGCTGGAGGCCGGCCGCATCAAGCTTCGTGACCCAGCCCGGCAGGCGCTCCGGATCGATGAAGCTGATCCCGCGGTTGGCCGTGGGCATCCCGTCCGGGCCGAGGTACGGGTCGATCATGGCCCCCGTGAACGTCTCGAGGACGCCGTCCTGCATCAGCTTCACGCTGTTGACCCGGAGTCGCCCGACCGAGCCCGTCCGCGAACGCTCGCGGAGCTCCTCGATCTGGTCGTCGCCTCGCTCGTGGTCCCACCTCATCGCCGCCTCGACGCGGCCGGTCAGCCAGTCTTCCTCTGCGGCCCGCCGGTAGATCGACTCCGTCCGGGCGTCGACGATGGCGTCCTGCCAGGCGGTGATCCCGAGCGCGTGGAGATATGCCTGGCCCATCCGGAGGCCGTCGGCCAGGAGATCGGCGGTCGGCGGCGGGATCAGCCGTTCGACGAGGCCGGCCGCGTCCTCGTGGAGCGTGCCCGTCGGCGTTCCGTCGGGATCGCGTTCGATCCGGCCGCCGACCGGGTCAGGCGCGTCGCGGTCGACGCCAGCCAGCTCGAGGGCGCGGCTGTTCACCCACGTCGAATGGCCGTCCCGATTGGGAAGGAACGCCGGTCGATCAGCGACGATCGCATCGAGATCCTCTCGGCGCGGCGTCCCGTGCTCGAAGTCGGCCATGTACCAGCCGCTGCCGATCACCCAATCGTCGTCCGGATGGGCGGCGACATATGCCCGGATCGCCGCAAGGACGCGCTCGCGGCCACGAGCCGCGCGGAGGTCGCACTGGAGCCGGTCGACCCCTGCCGTGAGCGGGTGGACGTGGGCGTCCTGGAAGCCGGGAAGCAGAAGCCGGCCGGCGAGGTCGACGACCCGGGTTTCGGGGCCGATGAGGCTCCCGACGTCGGCGGCTGACCCGATCCCGACGATCCGCTCGCCGCGAACGGCGACGGCCTCGGCCCGTGCCTGCATCGGGTTGACGGTGTGGACGTGGCCACCGGTGAAGACCAGATCGGCGGGACCGCGCGTCGGTGTCATGCGCCCGAGAATGACAGCGCCGACCGTTGGCCACGCCCGCGGCCCGGTCCACGAGACGGACGCGTCTGCGTTCGTCATGGAGGGCGACCTGACACGCGTCTGCGAGAGCTGTCTCGCGGCCGGCACACCGAGGTCCGAGGCAGAGCTCCGCGACGCCATCGGCCCGAGGTTTCAACGCAGCAATGGCGTGCCCAGGCGCAACAGCCGATATCCTCGCCACGTGACGTCTGTTGAGCTGATCCACGCGGGGTACATAAACGACGACAGCCGGGTTGGCAGCAGCATCAGCCTGATCCGCGATGGCACTGCGGTGATCGTCGCGGATCCGGGTCTCGTGTCATCCCAGGCCAGGATCCTGGAGCCACTTGCAGCACGCGGCCTCGACCCGCGGGACGTGACGCACGTCTTCCTCAGCCACCACCATCCCGATCACACGATGAATGTCGCGCTCTTCCCGAACGCGGAGGTCGTCGACTTCTGGGCCCGCTACCGGGCCGACCTGTGGCTCGATCACGACGGCGACGGCTGGCAGATGACCGACCATGCCCAGCTCTGGCTGACGCCGGGTCATTCGAACGAGGACGCGTCCCTGATCGTCCGGGCCGACGACGCGATGTATGCCCTGACCCATCTCTGGTGGCGCCAGGATCGGACGCCGGAGATCGACCCGTTCGCGCCGGATCAGGCGGTGCTCGAGACGCAGCGGGCGCGGGTGCTCGCCGCAGTGGACATCGTGATCCCGGGCCACGGCGAGTCATTCCGGGTGAACGGCGAGGCCCGCTAGGCTCAGCCACCAGGCCCTGGGCAAGGCAGACCTCACGCGCGCGCAGCGACGATGTTCAGCCGAACGTAGTCGATCACCGGTTCCGCGAGACGGTTCGCGACCTCACGGACGAATGCGTCGCGGTCGGCCTCGGCCAGTCGCGCGACATGGCCGCCGAGGATCACCGTTCGGAGGAACGTCTCGAGCGGTTCGCCGGCCTCGAACCGGGTCGGCTTCGGCTGGAGCCAGGTCTCGATGTCGACGAACCCGGCTGCGGCGAGGCGCTCGGCCGTCGCGTCGGGCGTCTCGTAGTGGGCCTCGCCCGTCCAGCCATCGCCGATCGTCGCCAGAATCGCCCGGATCGAGGCGATGTTGCCGGCCCCGCCGCATTGGGCAACGAGACGGCCGCCCGGCCGGAGGACGGCGGCCAGGTTGCGGAACAGCGCATCGTGATCGGCGACCCAGTGGAACGTGGCCGTCGACACGATCGCGTCGACGTGCTCAACGCCCGGCAGGCGGAACGGCCGGCCGAGGTCCGCCACGACGAAATCGACCCGCCCGTCGAACGGAGCCAGGCGCCGCCGGGCCTCGTCGACCATCGCCGGCGAGGCGTCCAGGGCGACGACCCGACCGCGCGGCACCCGGTTGACGAGGTGCTCGGTCACCCGGCCGCTTCCGCATCCGGCGTCGAGGATCGTCTCGTCGCCGACGAGCGGCAATCGGTCGAGGACGGCGACACCCCAACGCGTCTGGGGGTCGGCGACGCGATCGTAGGTGGCGGCGTCCCATTCGCGCGGCGCGCTCATCGCGCGAGTATGCGAGGGAACCATCGTCAGGCCTAGATTCCTCGGCCTCGCATCGCTACCCTACGGTGGGGAACGCAGTCCGCCGATCCGCGGCGGGAGAGACGGAGGATGAGCAGTGGCACAGCTCCAGGACATCTGGAACAAGCTCAATCCGCGAGAACGACTGTCGACGATCGGCGCGGGATTGATCATCCTCGGCTGGATCGTCGGTCTGACGACGTTGTACGGAATCGGCGCCAGCGCGATCTCACTCCTCGGCGCGATCGCCGTGCTCGTGATCTTCTATCTGAAATACGCCAACCCATCGATGGTGTGGCCGGCCCCGGTCTCGCTGATCGTGATCGCGATCAGCGGGGTTGTGGCTCTTCTGGAACTGCTCCATCTCGTGCAATGGATCGGATATGCAGGCTTGCCAGGCGCGGGCCTGTTGATCGTCGCCTTGCTGCTCTCCGTCGCCGGCGCCGCAGTCATGCTGTGGGGCGCATGGCAGGAATATCAGATCGTCAAGCCGGCGATGCCTACCTTCGGCTCGACCACGACCCCGCCCGCGCCGCCGGCCTCGACCACCCCGCCCGCCGCCCCGCCGGCATCCCCGCCGGTCGACGACACCGACGAGGCCCCGCCGGCCTGACGATCGGCCCACCAAGCGCATCCGGAACCGGGCGGGCCCAACCGCTCGGTTCGTCGTGTCCGATTGCGGTCGGCCGCGGGCTCAGCCGCGGGATCTGGAACGGGGTCAGCCGGGCCCGGCGGCAACCGTCTCGCTGGGCGGCCCTTTGGAGGATTTCGTGGCTGCCCCTGAGCGCGACACCCGCCCGGTCGCGGCCCGCAGCCCGAACCACGACGTCGCCGAGCCGGCGATCATGAGTCCCGCCGAGACCATGGCGGCCAGATGGAACGCGTCGACCGACGCGACCTTGGCGGCAGCGACCTCGACAGCGGGTGTCCCGGGCTTCGGCGGATTCAGCGGCACGATCGCGCTCCGAACGGCCGGATCCGACGGGTCCAGGCCTGGCACGTGGGCGGCCAACGCAGAGTAGAAGGACGCCGTGATCGCGACGAAGATCACGGCTCCCAGCAGCGGCTGGCCGACCCGTGACAAGGCGTTGTTGATCGCCGAACCAAGGCCGGAG
>Ga0070707_100001180_pt1 | contig 25707 bp, 27 predicted proteins | sample KBSK5502metaG_FD_65468 | JGI IMG/M metagenome (GOLD analysis project Ga0070707, IMG submission 65468) | Corn, switchgrass and miscanthus rhizosphere microbial communities from Kellogg Biological Station, Michigan, USA - KBS K5-50-2 metaG | ecosystem: Host-associated > Plants > Roots >...
AGGTCGGCGAGCAGCTCCCAGTCCGACACCAGGGAGTGCAGCCACTCCAGGTCCGCGAAGCCGATCTGCGCGCGTCGCGCCAGGGCATTCAGCGTCGGCACACAGCCATCATCGCAGTGTCAGCCAGCGCTCGCCTCCGGGCCGCCTTGAGGCGCCGCCTTCCCTCGTCGCCCGTGCCTCGCTCCGCAGTCCAGGCGGCGCCGCGGCCCCCGGCTCGCTCAGATCTCGAGCCGCTGTGACCGGCTGGTAACGTCGCCGCCATGGCAACGGACCGGCATGCGATCACGCACGGCGGCGCGCAGGCGGTGGCTGCCGCGCGTGCACATGGCGCGCAGACGATGTTCACGCTCTCCGGCGGGCATGTGTTCCCCGTCTACGACGGCGCCGTCAATGCGGACCCGCCGATGCCGATCCTCGACGTCAGGCACGAGCAGACGGCGGTATTCGCGGCCGAAGCCACCGCCCGGTTGACCAGGAGCCCGGGATTCGCCGTGCTGACCGCAGGTCCCGGCATCACCAACGGGATCAGCGCGATCACGACGGCGCACTTCAACGGGTCGAGCGTGGTCGTGCTCGGCGGCCGGGCGCCGGACTACCGGTGGGGTTCGGGGAGCTTGCAGGAGTTCGACCACCCGCAGATACTCGGCCCGATCACCAAGCGCGCGGGGACCGAGCACGACCCGGCTGCCGTGGGCCGCGCGGTCAGCGAGGCTTTTCTGCTCGCGTCGGCCAGGCACCGCGGGCCGGTATTCCTCGACGTCAACCTCGAAGCTCTCTTCGGCTCACCCGAGCCCGGAGCGGGTGGCGCACCCGGCGCGACCGGCCATGCCAGCACGGACGCCGCGGCCGGCCATACCGGCATAGCCGTCCGTGACGGCCACGCCAGCACGGCTGACGCAGCCACATCCGGCGAGATTATCCAGATCGCCGCGCTGCTCGCGCAGGCGCAGCGGCCCGTGCTCGTCGTCGGCTCCGACGTCTGGCTCGACGGCGCCGAATCTGCCGCGCGGTCGGCCGCCGAGGAACTGCGACTTCCCGTAGTCGCGAACGGCCAAGGCCGCGGGATACTCCCGGCCGGCCACGAACTGCTGATGACCCGCGCCCGGGCGCTAGCGTTCGGCGAGGCGGACCTGGTCATCGTGGTCGGGACGCCGCTCGACTTCCGGCTCGGCTACGGCGACTTCGGCGGCAAGAACGGAACCGCGCAGGCGAAGGTGGTGCACGTCGCCGACGCTCCGAGCCAGCTCGCCGCGCACCGTCCGCTGGCGGCGTCGGCGGCCGGCGACCTCACCGCGTTCTTCGCCGACCTGGCCAACCAGGCGCGCAAGGCGGGCGAGCGCCAACCCTGGACGAAGGACTGGCTGGCCAGGCTTGCCGCCGCGCGCGACGGGTCGGTAGCGGCCGACGCCGCGCTGCTGGCCAGCGAGGCGTGCCCTGTCCATCCGATGCGGGTCTACGGCGAGCTCGCGCCGATGCTCGAACCCGACGCGGTCGTCATCGGAGACGGCGGCGACTTCGTCAGCTACGCGGGCAAGTACATCGAGCCCAGGCAGCCGGGCGGCTGGCTGGACCCCGGTCCATACGGGTGCCTGGGCACCGGCCTCGGCTACGCGATCGCGGCACGAATCGCGCGGCCGTCGTCGCAGGTGGTGCTGCTGCTCGGGGACGGCGCCGCCGGTTTCTCGCTGATGGACGTCGACACCTGCGTGCGGCACCGGCTCCCGGTCGTGATCATCTGCGGCAACAACGGCATCTGGGGCCTGGAGAAGCACCCGATGCGAGCGCTGTACGGCTACGACGTCGCCGCCGACCTGCAGCCGCAGTGCCGGTATGACCAGGTCGTCGCGGCGCTCGGCGGTGCGGGCGAACTAGTAACCCGGCCGAAGGAGATCGCGCCAGCGCTGCGGCGCGCCTTCCGCGCCGACGTGCCGTACCTGGTCAACATCGCCACGGATCCGCAGGTCGCCTACCCGCGGTCGACCACAGGAGTCTGAGCTCCTGACGGCCCGCGGGCCCGCGAGAACCCGCACGGCCGCATTCAGCCAGCGCGGCCGACCCTGGCGAGGAAGCGGTCCGCGTCGACGATCACCCGCTCCGCCCGCCCTGCTCCGATCACCGAATCCTCGCCCTCGCCAGGCCCGTAGGCGATGAACATGAACACAAGCCGGCGGCCGTTGATCTCGGTCAGCTCGGCCTCGACCTCGAGCGAGGTCCCGATGCGGCTGGGCCGCTTGTGCTCGAGCGACACCTCGGTCCCGACAGTCGTCTGCCCGGCCTCGAGCAGCGGTGCCACGGCGGCAACGCAGGCCGCCTCCGCCAGCGCGAGCAGCCGGGGGGTGCCGAGCACGGGAAGGTCGCCGCTGCCGAGGGCCTCAGCGGTGTCGGCCTCGGTGACCTCGGCCGTGATGGTGGCGCGCAGCCCGACCGAGACCTGCCTGGCCGACGGGCCGCCGCCGCGGCTGTCCGCGTCCGAGGCCGTCATTCGATGACCGCGATCAGGTCGCCTTCCTGGATCACGTCGCCCTCGGCGACCGCCAGCCGGGCGAGGGTGCCCGAGCCCTCGGCGAGCACCGGGATCTCCATCTTCATCGACTCCAAGATCACCAGCGTGTCTCCGTCGGCCACAGCCTCGCCCTCGGCGGCGACGACCTTCCACACGTTGGCGACCATCTCCGCGCGGATCTCGGTCACGCGCACCTCCTCGCTTTGGAGTCAATCATGGCCGCTGCCAGCCGATTACGGGCGCAGCCTGGTCACCACTGACGTGTCATAGTCTCCCGAGCCGAACTCGGCGGAACGAACCAGGTCGGCGTGGAACGGGAGATTCGTCTTCGGGCCGGTCACGACAAACCCCGCCAGCGCCTCGCGCGCACGGGCCAGCGCCTGCTCGCGGTCGGCCCCGTGCACGATGAGCTTGGCGAGCAGCGGATCGTAATGCTGGGTCACGGTGTTCCCCGCGGCATAACCCGCGTCGACCCGCACGCCGTCACCGGAGGGCTCCTCCCAACGCGTGATCGCCCCTGGGCTCGGCAGGAACCTGACCGGGTCTTCGGCGTACACCCGCAACTCGAGCGCATGCCCGATTGGCACAACCGACTCCGCGGCGAAACTCACGTCGCTACCGTCCGCGATGAGCAGCTGCTGCTCGACCAGATCGATTCCGGTGACCATCTCGGTGACCGGGTGCTCGACCTGCAGCCTCGTGTTCATCTCGAGGAACACGAAGGCGCGTGTCTGGGTATCAACGAGGCACTCGACGGTCCCGGCGCCGCGGTAGCCGACGGCGTCCCCGGCTGTCACGGCGGCCGCGAACATCCGCGCGCGCAACTCGGGATCGACACCAGGCGACGGCGTCTCCTCGGCGACCTTCTGGTGCCGGCGCTGCGCCGAGCAGTCACGCTCGCCGAGCGCGATCACGCGCCCGTCGGCCAGCCCGAGTATCTGGATCTCGACGTGCCGCGCGCGGGTGATGTAGCGCTCGATGAGGATCGCGGGGTTGCCGAAGAACCGGCTGGCGCGCGAGCTTGCCGTCTCGAACCCCGCCCTCAGCTGGTCGTCGTCGGCGGCGACGGTCATCCCGATGCCGCCGCCGCCGGCGGCCGCCTTGATCATGACCGGGTAGCCGATCCGCCTGGCCTGGGCGACGGCGTCGTCGGCGTCCTTGGCCGGCTCCGTGCTGCCGTGCGCTACCGGTACGCCAGCACCCGCCATCAGGTTGCGAGCCCTGATCTTGTCGCCCATCTGCTCGATCGCGCGCGGCGATGGGCCGATCCAGGTCAGTCCGGCGTCGACGACCCGCTTGGCGAATTCAGCGTTCTCCGCGAGGAAGCCGTAGCCCGGGTGGATCGCCTGCGCGCCGGTGCGCGCCGCGGCGGCGAGTATCGCGTCAGCGTTCAGGTAGCTGAGCGCCGCCTGGGCCGGTCCGATCGGGATGGCCTCGTCGCACTCGGCCACGAACGGCAGGTCCGCGTCGGCCTCCGAGTACACGGCGATCGCCTTGATCCCCAGTTGCCGCGCGGTCCTGGCCACCCGGCGCGCGATCTCGCCCCTGTTCGCGATCAAGACAGAATCCGGCACGCCGGGCAGCATACCGGCTGAGGCTTCGCCTACAGGCGGGTGATCGGCAGCCGGTCCGTGACGGCGGCGAGGGCGGCGACCACCAGCGGGTCGTACTCGGTGTTCGCCGCGAATCTCAGCCGGTCGACGGCGGCGGCGGTCCTGTCCCGGTCGACGGAACCGCCCGCCAGATCATCGAACGCGTTGGCGGCACGGATCACCTTGCTGCCAAGCGGCGGCGTCCGCAGGCCGCCCGAGGCAGGCAGCCATTGCCAGCGAACCAGCTCCGCCACCGCGTCGAGCACGCCGGTCTGCCTGATCACCTCGGCGCCGTATTCGGCGATTCGCCGCGCCTCCGCCGGCGAAACGAGCAGCGTGGCCCCGCCAGGGATCGGCTCGACCAGCGAAAGCTGGCCGATGTCGTGCATCAGCGCGGCGTACTCAAGGTTGAGCAGGTCCGGCTCAGGCATGCCAAGTTCACGGCCGATGGCGAGCGCCAGCCGACTGACCCTGCGGGAGTGACCGCTCTCGACGTACCCGCCGACCTCGGTGACCTGCGCGAGGGCCCTGACCGTCTGCAGGTAGGTCGCGCGGATGCCCGCGTAGCGGCGGAACGCGAACTGGATCACGAGCAGCGGGCCGGCGAACACGGCGAGCTCGGCGATTCCCATGACCTCGGCGCCGAACACGGTGATGATCGCCGCCACGCCGACCGCGAGGCCTAGTCGCCACTGCACGCGCAGCTCGTCGGCGAGAGTGACTGAATATCGGGCACGCAGGTCGTCCGCCCGGATAACCGCCGAGATCACGGTCTCTATCAGCCAGCCGAGCATGGCCAGGATGGCCATCACCACGAACGCCACCTTCGGCATTGCGAGCAGGTGGCTGCTGAGCGGGTGGAAGATGAAGGCGACGCACGCCACGGCCACGAGCCTGGCCGACATGCCAGTGAGGCCGGCCCGGCGGCCGGCGGCGATATGCGGCAGCGAGCCAAGCAGCATGCCCGCCGCCGCGACGAGCACAACCTGCAGCGGCGGCCCGTTCATCACCACGTTCACCACGTGCCGGTTCACCACCACCGGCCGGCTCGACACCTGCGGCCAATGCTGCCCGGCAACGCGCAGCACCATGGCGTACGAGAGCGCCGCCGACATTGCGATCGGCGCGGCCTCCCTGCCGCCAGGCAGCACGAGCCTGAGCAGCTCGCCGAACGCGATGTACAGGCCGAAGGCGATGGCCACGAAGCGGGTGCCGTAGAAGGGCACGACCGTCGTCCGCGCGACCGCGACGACGACCAGCGTTGACGTCACGGAGAGCAGCACCAGCCTGCCCGTGTCGATGGTCTGCCACGCCAGCCATCGCTGCTCGGCCGCGCGGGCGGTCATCGGCTCACCGCCGCCGCGCTCATCTGCGCGCCTCCGGCACGACGCTCATCTGCGCGCCTCCGCCACGACGCTCATCTGCGCGCCTCCGCCACGACGCTCATATCGTCTCCACCACCCGCAGCGGCGCGATCGGATCGTCGTGGTCCTGTGAGGTCAGGATCTCGTGACCGCGCGGCTGTGCTGGCTCCTGTAGCCCCCAGCCTTCCTGGTCGAGGGCGGCGATGAACGCGTCGACGAACTTCGGGTCGAACTGCGTTCCCGCACCCCTGCGGAGCTCGGCGATCGCCTCGGGGATCCTGGTGGCCTTCCGATAGGCACGCGTCGACGTCATCGAGTCGAACGCGTCGGCAACCGCGATGATCCTGGCGAATTCCGGTATCTCGTGGCCGGCGAAGCCCATCGGATAGCCGCGGCCGTCCATCCGCTCGTGATGGTGCATGATCCCGGTCAGCGCCTCGTTGAGGAAGCCGATCTCCCGCACGATCTCCAGCCCGCGCATCGGGTGCAGCTGGATCGCGGCGAATTCCTCCTCGGTCAGCCTGCCCTCTTTCTGCAGCACCTTGGTCGGTACGCCGAGCTTCCCGACGTCGTGCAGCATCCCCGCGAACCGAATCGCCTCGGCGCGGTCGCTGCGCATTCCGATCTGGCGCGCGATCATGCCGGATCCGCGGGAGACGCGCTCGCTGTGACCGCGGGTGTAAAAGTCCTTGGTCTCCACCGCCTGGCAGAGCGCGCGCAGCGTGGCCGTGTGTGCGCGCTGCTGCTCGGCGAACTGGCCCATCGCCCACCGCGCCACGTACAGCGGCACGAGCACGATCGCGGCGGCGAGCGGCCCGAGGACCGGCCACAGCGCCGCTATGACGAGTCCGAGCGCGGCGAAGCCCAGGTCAGAAGCGAGCAGCAGCGGAACGCCCCAGCCGGGTGCCTGCCGGGCCGTCGCCCGGCTGTGCCGGTCAAGCAGCAGCATTCCCCACAGCAGGCCGTGGTTCACGAGCACGTGCACGACAGCCGCAGCGGCGAATGGCTTGAGCGACGCGTGGAATGTCGCGTACGAGGTCAAATGCTTGGCGAATAGCACGTGGTCCACGTTGCCGAGGCCTTGGATGAATGGCTGCCCTCCTTGCGTGTGGAATGTCATGCCGGCGGCATAGCCCGCCAGCGCATACATCGCGCCGTTGAACAGCCGCTCGATCAGTCGCACCCGCCGGACGCTGAACACGGCGACGGCTCCCACGATCGCGGCGCCGACGGCGCCGCGGTTCCCGAGCAGCACGACGGCGGCCAGCGTTGCGGCGGAACTGGGCGACCACGCCCATTGCCGAGGCCCTAGGACGATCGGGGTCGAGTCACAGACCAGGAAGAGCAGTGCCAGGGCGGCGCAGACAACCCAGAACCCGTTGGGCTCAGGGCCCGCGGGAATGCTGGCAAGCACCGCGGCTGCCGCCGAGACAACGACGGCGATATAGAGCCAGGTGGCCAAGGAAAGCCTGCCCATATCCTCCCCGTTGCTCGCAGCACGCGTTTGTGGACTCAGAGTAACGCGATCGAACCGCTCCGCGCCGGACTCCTGAGCATTGCCAGCAGATCATCAGGAAAGTGACGCCCGTATTGCCAATTCCGCCGGCGAACAAGCGGTTGGAAAAGGACACTAATGTGCCATCAGTGTCCGCATAGCTGACTCGCCGACCAAGATGCGCCACCACACGGCGCCCTGGACACGGCGCCCGCGAACGTCGCCGGCACATCGATGTCGTCCACGAGCCTGTCCCAGGAGCATCGACGGCACATCGACGGTCGCGGCGTGAGCCGGTGGAGGGCACCGGCATGGGAGGAGTGGAGGGCACCGGCATCGAAGCCGGTAAAGGGGCACCGGGATGGGGAAGCCGGGCGCTAGGTGGACTCGATCTGGGCGCGCACGGCCTCGATCCTGGTCAGGACCTTCTGCCGCAGGTCGGCGGGAACCTGCTCGTGCCCGCAGTGCCTGTGTACAAGCCGCTTGACGGCCTCCTCGAGGCCGAACTCGCGCAAGCATGGCCCGCACTCGTCCAGGTGAACTCTGACCTTCGCGTAGGAGACTTGGTCCATCTCGCCGTCCAGGTAGCTGTACACCCGGTCAAGAACCTCGGTACACGGCACCTCGTGCGGGTTCCCGCAGCTCATGACGCATCCCCCCTGGGCGCCGCCTTGGCCGACGATGACTGCTGCGGCCCGGCGGCAGCCACGCCGAGTTCTGCCGCGTAGCCCTGCAGCATCTCGCGTAGCTGCCGGCGACCTCGGTGGAGTCGCGACATGACCGTCCCTATCGGGGTTCCCATGATGTCGGCGATCTCCTTATAGGCGAATCCCTCGACATCTGCCAGGTATACCGCGATCCTGAACTCTTCGGGGAGCGCCTGGAGAGCTTCCTTCACATCGGAGTCCGGCAGCCCCTCGAGGGCCTCGGCCTCGGCAGACTTCAGTCCCGCCGACGTGTGCGACGCAGCGCGGGCAAGCTGCCAGTCCTCGATCTCCTCGGTGCCTGACCGCTGCGGCTCGCGCTGGCGCTTGCGGTACGTGTTGATGAATGTGTTCGTGAGGATGCGGAACAGCCACGCCTTGAGGTTCGTGCCGTCCTGGTACTGATGGAACGAGCCGTAGGCCTTGGCGAACGTCTCCTGCACCAAGTCCTCGGCATCGGCCGGATTGCGAGTCATCCGCATCGCAGCCGCGTACAGCTGATCCAGGTACGGCAGGACATCGCGCTCGAAGCGCTCGTTGCGCTCCCCGAGTGTCTCAGGTACCGGACCCACCCCCTCCGCCATGCTTGGCTGGCTCCAGCGCGCATGCCAGCCGTCTCGGGCGGAGGATACCGCGCCCGGTGCGTGAGCCGATCGCACGGCTACCCGAATATCACCGGACCGGGACCTGACCGTGTCCGTGGGTGCCGGGGTGCACCGGCATGTACCTGCTGTAGCCACGCGCGTTGCAACACGGCTTTGCCCGCCTTCATTCCAGCAGGTCAGGCTGGCCGCGGCCGCGGAACCACCCGCCCAGGGCTCAGCGCCGCATTCTGTCCCTCTTTGCCTGACATGCCAGGCATCGAGCCGCCTCTGGCTTCACCTCAAGTCGGCCTTCTGGCACCGGCTTGCCGCAATCGACGCAGACCCCGTAGCTGCCGTTGTCCAGCCTGACCAGAGCGTCGAGTACCAGCAGCCGGCGAGCCTTCGCGGCCGCGAGTATCGCCTCTGCCCGGTCGGACTCGGCCAGGTTGGTGCCTGCGTCGGCGGGATCCTGGGGGTAGTCGGCCACCAGCGGGTGCCGCTGATGGGCACCGTTCAGCACGGCGACCGACCTGTCGAGCTCATCACGTACGTCTTCAAGGCGCTTACGAGCCGCTACGAGATCCAATCGGCCCACACCTCCCGTGCCACTCCGCTCTGCCAGCAAGACCTCAGGCATCGCTCCAACCTCCTGACCCCGGCGACACCGGCTCAGCTTCCTTCACAAGCTCGGGCCCGTTGTTGCGGACCGAGTTCACAGCGAGCGAAACCGGATAAGTGATCAGCCCGTGCGCCGCCGCCGGAGCGAGCAGTGCCCGGACGTCCGCCGCGTCGGTGTTCGCCGGGTCTAGCCAGTCCGCCCAGCTATCGCGGCCGATCACCATGGGCATCCGGTCGTGGATCTCGCCAAGCTCGTCGGGCGCCGCGGTCGTGATCACGGCCGCGGTCCACAGCCATGCGGCCGGATCGTCGCCTGGCATGGACCGGTCACGCCACAGCTCGTAAACCCCCGCGAATGCGAGCGGAGCGTGGTCCGGACGGCAGATGAAGTACGGCTGCTTGGGCGACTTCGTCCCGGCAGGCGGTCGCTGCCATTCGTAGTACCCGTCCGCTGGCAGCAGGCACCGCCGCCGGACGAACGCGTTCCTGAACGCCGGCTTCTCGCTGACCGTCTCGGCGCGGGCGTTGATCATGCGACTGCCGATCGAGATGTCCTTCGCCCAGGAGGGGACCAGGCCCCATCGGACCACTCGCAGTTCGCGGGCCGGCCCCGACCCATTGCTTCGCTGCCCAGGATCTGGCTGCTGGTTGTGCGCCTCCTGCTGGCGGTCGGCGCGCGGCGCCCTGGTCATGACGGCATAGACCGGTTTGGTCGGTGCGACGTTGTAGTCCGGCTTGAGCGGCTCGTCGACGCGGTCGCGCTCCACGGCGAACTCCTCGAGGAGCTCGATGCGCGAGCGCGCTGACGCGTACCGGCCGCACATTGTGTCACCTCGCTGCGTCGTCGAGACCGGGGGCGGCGTCTCGGCGCTGCCGAGGTGCCGTCGTCGGGCCGTCATCTGGGAGGCAAGCTTCGGGCTCGGGGTCGTCACGGGAAGACCCCGGTAGATGAACAACGGATTGACGCTGTACATAGCCACGTCAGCACCCCGCCAAACCTCAGTAAACTCGCGGCCTCCTCGGGTCCTCCTTGGCCCGCCCCGATGATTGGACCAACCATCGTAGGAAACGCGACGAATGGTCCATTCATCGTCGCCGCCGCCCTGCGATCACCCGGATACCCTTGCCTGCATGGTCAGCGATCAGCCGGCGGGCGACTGGCTGGCGCCGCACGCGACAGGACCGGTTCGCGCGCTTGTGCGGCTGCCCGGCTCGAAGTCGATGACGAACCGGGCGCTGATCCTCGCCGCGCTCTCCGACCGCCCGGCGTGGATCTACGGCCCGCTCGTCGCGCGGGACACCCAGCTGATGGCGGGCGCGCTCCGGGCGCTTGGCTGCCGGATCGAGGAGTCGCGCGGAGCCTGGCGCGTCGAGCCGGCCGCCTACGGCCTGCTCGACGGCGGGGGGCCGCCAACCATCGACATCGACGTCGGCAACGCGGGAACTGTGCTCCGCTTCGTCCCGCCCGTCGCCGCCCTCACCAGCTCAGACGTCAGGTTCGCCGGCGACCGGCGGGTCTCGCAGCGACCGGTTGGCCCGCTGCTCGCGGCGCTGCGTGAGCTCGGCGCAGCGATCTCGGACGACGGATCGGGCGCTGTCCCATTCGTCGTGCACGGGAGCGGCTCGGTGGCCGGGGGCTCGGTCACCGTGGATGCCTCGTCTTCGTCGCAGCTCGTCTCCGGCCTGCTGCTCGCCGCCGCGCGTTTCGGCTCAGGCGCCGAGATCAGGCATTGCGGCCCGCCTGTGCCATCGGCGCCGCATATCGAGATGACGGTCCGGATGCTTCGGTCGGCCGGCGTGCACGTGACGGAGGAACTGGCGCAGGACGGCGGCCACGAGACGGTGCCGGATGGCTGTGGCGGCAGGAGCCACGGGCGCTCCGTTACGCATGCATGGCAAGTATCGCCGGGCACAGTCAGCGCGGGCGTGATGCGGATCGAGCCCGACCTGTCCAACGCCATGCCGTTCCTGGCCGCCGCGCTGGCGACCGGCGGCGAGGTCACGATCGCCGACTGGCCGGCCGGCAGCCTGCAGCCAGCGGCGCGGATCATCGAGCTGCTGCGGTCGATGGGCGCTCATGTACGGCTGACCGCCGACGGCCTGCGGGTGACGGGGTCGGGGCGGATCAGCGGGGTTGGCGCGGACCTGACCGAGGTCGGGGAGCTGACCCCGGTGCTGACCGCGCTGGCCGCGCTGGCCAGATCGCCGTCCGAGTTCACCGGGATCGGGCATCTGCGCAGGCACGAGAGCGACCGGCTGGCGGCGCTGAGCAACGAGATCGGCAAGCTCGGCGGCGAAGTGACGGAGACGGCCGACGGACTGCGGATCAGGCCGGCCCCGCTGCGCGCGGCCGGCGTGGACTTCGACAGCCACGACGACCATCGGATGGTCATGGCGGGGGCCGTGCTCGGGTTGGTCACGAGCGGCCTGCGGGTGCGCAACGCGGCTGCGGTCGGCAAGACCTTCCCCGAGTTCGCGCGGGTCTGGGCCGAGGCGCTGGTGCCGGCGTGAGGGAGTGGTTTATGGATCGTCAGCAGCGCGGATCGGCGCCCAGGCGACGCATCCACCAGGACCCGCGAGCCACCACCCTCTGATGACTCCGCGCGCCGGGCACAGCGGGCTGGACGAGGACGACGTCCGGGTCAGGGCCGGGCGCGGCTCCCGGCCGCGCAGCCGGCGGCGGCCGGCGCACGCCGAGGCAGTGGACGCGTTCGTCACCGCGGTCGACCGCGGCAGGTACCGGTGCGTGACCGCCGACCAGGTCGTCACGGCCATGAAGGCCCGCGAACTCGGCCGCGGCAACATCGTCGTCGGCGATACCGTCAGCCTGGCCGGCGACGTCTCCGGCGCGCCAGGCACCCTCGCCAGGGTCGTCAGGATCGCGCCGCGCCGCACCGCACTGCGCAGGTCGGCCGATGACACCGATCCGATCGAACGGGTCATCGTCGCCAATGCGGACCAGCTCGTGATCGTGTGCGCACTGGCCAACCCGCCGCCGCGGCTGCGGTTGATCGACAGATTCCTCGTCGCGGCCTACGACGCAGGGCTCGAGCCAGCCCTCTGCCTCACCAAGGCGGACCTCGCCGGGCCTGAAGCGATACTCGCCGTCTACGAACCGCTCGGCTTCCGCTACCTGGTGCTCGGCCGCCCGCTGTCCCAGGAGATGCTCGCCGACCTGCGCAGCATGCTGGCCGGGCGGGTAAGCGTCCTGGTCGGCCACTCGGGGGTCGGCAAGTCAACGCTGGTCAACGCGTTGGTCCCGGAGGCAGAGCGGGCCGTCGGCGCGGTCAGCGCGGTGACCGGGCGCGGCAGGCACACCTCTTCGTCGGTCGTCGCGCTCCCGCTGCGGGGTCCGGCGGGTCGTCCCCCCGAGCCGGCACTGCCAGGCGACGAAGGAGGGTGGATCATCGACACGCCCGGACTGCGCAGCTTCGGCCTCGGCCATATGTCACCGGAAAGGGTCGTCCAGGCGTTTGCCGACCTCGCCGAGGGCGCCGAACACTGCCCGCCAGGCTGCGACCATCTGGGCCCCCAGTGCGCGCTCGACGACTGGGTCGCCGCTAGGGGCGGGCCGTCGCTGGCGGCCAGGCTCGACTCGCTGCGGCGGCTCCTGCGCAGCAGGGAGGGCTCGGATACCGACGAGCGGTAGCGGCCCCGGCCAGCACCGGCGCGGCAGCCGGGTAACGGTCATGGTCACTGTGCCCGATAAGCGATAGCGTTTTGCCGCATGGCGGGTTTCGACGACGACCTGCGGTTCGCCCATGTCCTCGCTGACGCGGCGGACGACATCACCATGCGCCGGTTCCGCTCGCTGGACCTCAGCGTCCAGTCAAAGCCTGACCTCACCCCGGTCACCGACGCCGACCTGGCCGCCGAGGAGTCGCTGCGCGGCGTGCTGCGCCGGGCCAGGCCGAGGGACGCGATGCTCGGCGAGGAGTTCGGGCGGAGTGGGTCAAGCCCGCGCTGCTGGATCATCGATCCCATCGACGGGACCCAGAACTTCGTCCGCGGCGTGCCCGTTTGGGCTACGCTCGTCGGCCTGATGGCCGACGGTGAGGTGACGGTCGGCGTCGTCTCGGCGCCCGCCATCGGCAGGCGCTGGTGGGCCGGTCAGGACGGCGGCGCATGGACGGGCCGGTCGCTGACCAAGGCGACCGCCTGCCGCGTTTCTGGCGTCACCAGGCTGGAAGACGCTTCGCTGTCCTATTCCGACCTGGCGACCTGGGAGCAGTACGGGCGGTTTGACGCCTTCCTCGGCCTGACCAGATCGGTCTGGCGGACGCGGGCGTACGGGGACTTCTGGTCGCACGTGCTCGTCGCCGAGGGTGCTGTCGACGTCTCCGCCGAGGCGCAGGTCTCGCTGTGGGACGTGGCCGCGCTGCAGGTGATCGTGCAGGAGGCGGGCGGGATCTTCACCGACCTGTCGGGCAAGCCAACCCCGGACAGCGGCAGCGTCCTGTGCACCAACGGCCAGCTGCACGACGAGGTGCTTCGCATGCTCGCCTTGCCCATGAAGGCAACATGAACGATGCTGGAATGAATCACAAGTTCACAAGCAGCTTCGACGCCGCGCCGGCCCCTATGCCCGCGCTGGCACCGGGGCCACCGACCGCTCGCGGAATCGCTCGGAGTTCGGCAAACGGGGAGTGATCGCATCATGAAGGTGAAGGACGGGATGAGCCAGGTCGTCCTGAGCGTCGGGCCGGCCCACACGCTGCGACAGGCAGCCAGGATGATGTCGGTCCAGCGCGTCGGCGCCGCCGTGGTGCTCGATCACGAGCGCTCTGGCATCGGCATCCTCACCGAGCGCGACATCCTGAACTCACTCGGCGCCGGGCAGGATCCTGACACGGAGCTCGTGGCCGACCACAGGACGAGCGATGTGGTGTTCGCCTCGCCCGACTGGACGCTCGACCGTGCGGCCGAGACCATGGTGGCCGGCGGCTTCAGGCACCTGGTCGTCGTCGATCAGGGCGAGGTGGCCGGGCTGCTCTCGATGCGCGACATCGTGCGCTGCTGGTCGGGCGGCCGGCGCGATGACCCGGCGCATACCGGCAAGGCGCAGGCCACGGTCGGCTGATCCGCCGGCGCCGAGGCGCCCCTGGCTCCGCCAGCCGCGCCGGAGCGCGCGAAATTTCAGGCGAAACCTGGCGCTGGACAGGCCGTCATCGACCACTTAGCATTGACTGTATGGTCAGTCAGCACGTGCTCAGCCAGCCAAGCGCGCCGCCAGCCCCCATTGACCCCGCGGCACTTGCCGAGTCGCTCCGCCCGTTCGGCCAGAGCCGGATGCTCCCCCGCGCCGCCTATACCGATCCCGACCTATACGAGTGGGAACAGCGGCATTTCTTCGCGGGCGGCTGGATGTGCGTCGGCCGCAGCGACCAGGTCGCTAACCCCGGCGACCAGCGAGCCGAGCCCGCGGGCATCGGCAGCGTGCTGCTGACCAGGGACGACGACGGCGTCCTGCGCACTTTCGCGAACACCTGCAGGCACCGCGGGCACGAACTGCTGCCCTGCGGCGCGTCGGCCAGCCAGAACGCGATCATCTGCCCGTACCACTCCTGGACATATGGCCTCAACGGAAAGCTCTCTGGTGCTGCCGGCTTCAAGGGCCAGCCAGGGTTCGACGCGGGTCAGTGGGGCCTGATCGAGCTGCCCTGCGTCGAATGGCACGGCCTGATCTTCGCGGACGGCTCTGGCCGGGCGGCGCCGCTCGACGACGCGCTGCGGACGCTCGACGCCATGCTGGCGCCCTACGAGATGGGCAGGCTGGTCGTCGCGGGGACGCACGAGTACGACGCGGCGGCGAACTGGAAGATCCTGACCGAGAACTACCACGAGTGCTACCACTGCCCGTCGATTCACCCAGAGCTCTGCCGGGTCAGCCCGCCCAAGAGCGGCGAGAACTACAACCTGCCGGGCGCCTGGGTCGGCGGCACGATGGAGCTACGGCCCGGGATGACAACGATGTCGCTGGACGGCACGAGCCAGGGGGTGCCGCTGCGTGGCCTGAACTCCAAGGATCTGCGGACCGTCCTGTACGTGAACGTGTTCCCGAACGTCCTGATCAGCCCGCACCCCGATTACGTGATGGTGCACCGGCTGACGCCAGTCGCCGTCGACCGCACCAAGATCGAGTGCAGCTGGGCGTTCGCGCCCGAGGCGACGGCCTGGCCGGACTTCGACCCAAGCTACGCGATCGACTTCTGGGACCTGACCAACAGGCAGGACTGGGCGGCGTGCGAGTCGGTGCAGCGCGGGCTGTCGTCGCCGCACGCCCGGCCCGGCCCGCTCAACCCGGCCGAGGACGCTGTCTACCAGTTCGTCACCATGGTGGCCCGCGGCTACCTGGGCCAGTCCGCCTGGAACATCCCAGAGCGGGGCTGGACCGACCCGGAGTAGCCGCGCCGCCGGGGACGAACGCACTCGCGCCCGAACGGGTACGACTATGCCGGGGCCAGCGACCTGGCGGACCCGAGCGGAGGTGCGGTGTGACTCGCGACGGCCAGCACGACGGCAGCAAGAACGGGCGGCTGAAGAAGTCTCTGTACCGCAGCGAGCTCTTCCGGCTGCAGGCCGAGCTGGTGAAGCTGCAGGAGTGGGTGAGAGCGGAACGGACCAGGATCGTCGTCGTGTTCGAGGGCCGGGACGCGGCCGGCAAGGGCAGCACGATCAAGCGGGTCACGGAGTTCCTCAACCCCAGGATCGCGCAGATCGCCGCGCTCCCCGCGCCGACCGAGCGGGAGCGGACCGAGTGGTACTTCCAGCGCTACATCAGGCACCTGCCGGCCGGCGGCCACATCGTGCTGTTCGACCGGAGCTGGTACAACCGCGCCGGCGTCGAGCGGGTGATGGGCTTTTGCACAAAGGAGGAGTACGGCAGGTTCCTGCACCAGTGCCCGCTGTTCGAGCGGATGCTGGTGGAGGACGGGATATTGCTGCGCAAATACTGGTTCTCGGTCAGCGACGAGGAGCAACAGCGCCGGTTCAAGTCCAGGCTGGAAGACCCGATGCGGCGGTGGAAGCTCTCGCCGATGGACCTCGAGTCGATCACCAGGTGGGAGGACTACTCGCGGAGCAAGGACGAGATGTTCGTGCACACGGACATCCCGGAGGCGCCGTGGCACGTCGTGGAGAGCGACGACAAGCGCAGCGCGCGGATCAACATGATCGCCCACCTGCTGTCGACGATCCCCTACCAGGACGTCCAGCGGATTCCGCTGTCGCTTCCGCCCAGGCCCGAGGCGCAGGGCTACATCAGGATGCCCAGGGCGATGCAGACCTACGTGCCCGACCACGCCGCGACGCTCGCCGCGACGCCGTCGCGGCACCGCCGTCCTGGCTGATCGCCCCGCCGCAGCCGCTCCCGGCCAGGCCAGGCGCCGGCCGGCCGTTCCCGACGGGAACGGCCGGCCAACGGCAGGGCGTCAGGCCTTCACGTGCGACAGCGGGCCCTTGTTCACCGGGAAGTTCGACGTGTTGAGTATCTGGATGCCCGCGTGCTGGGCGCCGTTGAACGGCGTCACGATCGGAACCGAGGCACCTGGCTCGCATCCGAGCTGGAACGGCTTAGCCGGGCTGCTGAACCACAGGCCCAGGTGGTACTGGTGCGTCGGCGCGACGGCGTGAGCCGGGTCGACGTCGACCGAGAACGTCTCCACGTTGAAGATGCCGCGGACCGTCGCCGTGCCCTGTCCCTTCGAGTTGGTCTTCATATCTGTCTGGTACCAGGCCAGGCCGAACGGCTTGTTGGGGGTCTGGATCACGAACAGGTCGAAGCCTGTCCGCTTGGGCAGGCCGTGGACCTTGATGGTCATGGTGTCATTCAGGCTGCCGCGCGTGATCGTGACAGATCCGCCCGCGTGCGGCAGGCAGGGCACGCCTGGCGTCCGCACCATCCTGAACGTGAACCCGCCCTCGCTCCCCGGCCGGCTGGTGCCGGCCGCCGCGCTCAGGGAGACCGCGAGCGCTGCCGCGGCGGCCAGGACCGCGGCGGTGCGGCCGGTGCGGCCGATGGCCTCTCCGGTAAGTTTGGAGAAATGCGATGAGACGGACTTGATCATATTGATCTCCTTTCGGAGTCTGGCGAAATAGCTAGCATCATGCCTCTTGCGAACCATTGCGAAACACGGGGCGACTCTGCCAATTGCCCGAAAGCGCAAACGGATCTAATCCGCTAATTCATGAATTCACGGAAAGGCGGATTTCCGCAGGACGGGATTGGCCGGGCCGAAGCCATCCGGCGGGCGCGTGAGCGACGCCGCCCTGCGCAGCGGTCCGCCGCTGGACCGCCGCACGCGCCGTCGGTCAGCCCAGACTCCCGCTGGACGCGCGCCCGAGCGGCCTCGGGTCAAGTCAGCCGGGCAGACCGCGAAGCTATCCGGCGGTCCGGCCGGCGTCCGCCGCCTCGGGCGCGCTCATGGCGTCGAGGAACCTCAGGGTGGCCTCGATGGTCTCGCTCCGCCAGAGCACGACGGTGCGGTCGAAGCCGACCTCGTGGGCGAGCCTGGCCCGCAGCGCGCTCGCGACCGGCACGAGGCGCTCCCGCTGGGCATCGAGCAGCGGCCGCGGATCGCGTCCTGACCTGTCGAGCAGCGCCAGTTTGACGAGCAACTCGGACCTGACATCCCTGGCATGGCCGGCGGGCCTGGTCAGCTATGCCAACGCCAGCCCGCGCCCGGCCCTCGTTGCGCTAGCGGGCGCCCGCGCGGGACCCTGGCTGGATGGCTCCGGCCTCCCCTGACTAACCAGCCCGAGGTGCTCGAGCCGCTGCATGGCACGGTAGACGACGGGATTGGGCACCCGCCAGATCCTGCCCATGGCGCCGTCAGCGCCGAGCCTGCGCGCGAGCGCGAAACCGTGCTGCGGCTGCTCGGACACCAGGCAAAGGACCAGCCATTCGGCGAGCGACAACGCGGGTTCGTCAGGCGCGGGCATGGGCTTAGGCTACGACGCGGCCTCGCCGGACCGCGGATTACTCGGTCGCGATCATCACCTCGGTCGCCTTGATGATCACGGAGACTCGGTCGCCCTCCTTGAGGTTCAGGCGCTCACGTGACGTGTCGGTGATAGCGGCGGTGATATCTCCCGCCTCGACGCTGACGGTCACCTCCGCCATGACTGCGCCCGACTTGACGGTCTGCACCGTGCCGCTCAGCTGGTTCCGCGCGCTTAGCTGCATCGCTCTCGTTCCTCCGTCCGGGATCCGTCCGCCGCGATCATGTCACGGTCGCCGCCAAAGCGTGGTGACGCACGGCCCGTCCATCGGTAGTCTCATTGTGACTAGCCTGATGCGAGGTCGCTCGTGCCCGCCGATCGCCCGGTCTGCGGCCTGCTGGACGACGGCACCGCGTCCTTCGCGCCGATCGGTGAGGTTGTCGCCGATGGCGCGCTCGTGATGTGCCACCTCTGCGGGCGGCGATTCCGCTCGGTCACCGCGCGCCTGCCCAGGCACCGCTGGTCGAAGGAGCACTACTGCCTGGCGTTCGGGCTGGAACGCGGCCAGTCGCTGGAGGGGCCAGAGACCAGGAAGCTCCGCGCCCGCGGCGTTCACCGCGCGCCTGCTGTTCGAGCCCGCGGTCCGCGAGGGCAGCGCGACGGGCCGCGCCCCGCGCCCGCACCGGCGCGCTGGCCAGGGACGCGGCGAACGCCGCGCGCGGCCGGTCGTTCCCCGAGCAGCGCAGGAGGAAGCTAGCCACCACTCGGACGACGACCCCTGGCGGCGGGCGGGCGAGCAGGCAGCGCGCCGACCGGCACCTCGCTTCCGTAGCCCGGCTGCAGCATGCGCAGCGGCCTGGCGACCCACTGTTCCTGCATGTCCGTCGGATAGCCGTGCTGGTCGTAAGTCAGCGCGTCAGCGTCGTACTCGGCGACGATGACCGATCGCCTGGCGGCCAGCCATGACTCCCGATCCATGGCGTTCCCTCGCACCGTCCTTCGGTCGGCGGAACGTTCGTTAGCCAGCATGCAGCAGCCGGCCGATGATCGGAAGGATGCGTTTCGCGCTGTTGGCCTGCAAGCTGAGATTGTCGATCTCCGGATAACAGCCGGTCATGATGTCGACCACGGTCGGCGGCCCGCTCGGGTAGGAGAACAGCAGTCTGTATCGCTGGCCCGACGGCCCGCGCCCGGAGCACCCGCGGGTCGAGACGCGGGTCGGCAGCGCGTTCAGCGCCGCGACCAGCGACCCGTAACCCGACCTGATCACGCGGCCCGCCCGGCAGATGAGCAGCGAGGTCGAACCGGGCGGGACCATCGAAGTCTGCTGCCCGAGCCGGCCCTGCCCCGTCCGCCTGCATGAGGGCGGCGGCGTCGGAGGCCAGCGCCCTGTGCGAAGCGCCCGCCCGGCGATGGAGCCGACGGAGCCGAAGCTCGTGAACCGGCCATTGGACGTGTTCACGCAGGCGTTCGGATCCACCGTGGTCGCGACCCAGAGGGTTCTGCCGCCCGTGTAGGTCAGGCCGATCAGGTAGTTGGTCTGATTGCCGCCGACCAGCGTGCAGACGATGTCCTGACCGTGGACCTTGCGCGGCTGCCAGGCGAGTTGCGCGGCCAGCCGGGCGAAGCCTTCGTCGAGCACGCGGCGTCCCGACAGCGCCCAGCCGGACTGCTTGCCGATGTTCATGCCGGCGTACGCGCAGATGAGCGCGGACGTTGGCGTCCGCAGCGGCGCCAGCCGGGAGCGGCCGTCGACTCCGGTTGGCTTGGCAGGAACCCACGGCGCCGGCCGAGCGTACCTGGCCGGGCAGGACAGCGGCGACGCGTGACTCGTCCCGCTGCTCGGCGGCCGGTGGCCGGCGAGCAGGCCGCCCGCCCATATGGTGCCCGCGATCACGGCCGCGACCGCGGCCGCGGCGAGCAGCGGCACCTGCCAGCGAGCCGCCCGGGCCGACGGTCCGAGCCCGCGGGTCTCGGCGGCGGACTCGAGCGCGCGCATGAGGTCGGCCGCGGCTGGTGCGTCGCGGTCGTGCTCGATCATCGCCGGGCGGATCTCGTCTTCGATGTTGTTCATTTCCGGCCCTCCTCGGCGTCGGCCCCTGCCGGAACTGCCTGCCGTCGCAGCGCGGTGAGCCCGCGGCTCACCAGGCTTCGTACGCTCGCCTCGCGGCAGCCGAGCAGCGTCGCGATCTCGCCGTCCGCCAGCCCCTCGTAGTAGCGCAGCACCAGGGCGGCGCGCTGCCGCGGGCTGAGCGTGCCGAGCGCTGCCCACAGGTCCGCACGGTCGGCGATGCGGTCTTCTTGATGATCGGCTGCGGGCCGGTCGGGCACGGCATCGGTCAGCACCTCCGTGCTGCTGCGCAGTCGGCGGACGCGCAGGAACTCGTTGACCACGGCGCGGCGCAGGTACGCGTACCAGTCGTCGGGCGCAGTTCCGCGGCGCCGCGCCGACCCGTAGACCCTCAGCAGCGCGTCCTGGACCAAATCCTGCGCGGCGGCGCGATCGTGGGTGAGCTGGTAACCCACCCGCAGCAGGCGGTCACCTGATCGCGCGACCAGGTCCGTCAGCGCGTCATCCAGGTCCATGCCACCGCCTCGGTCCCAAGACAGGCCCTAATCATCAGATGCGCCAGGCCACGCGCGCCGTTGCACGCGGGCCATGGCCGCCAGCGTCCGGCTAGCGCGTTCTCCTCCGAGATGCCAGTATTGTTATTGACTGCTACGTAACATCGCTGCTACGGACTACGACCGTTTCGCCGTACCCCCGGACGGACGCATTCGCCCCCATGACCGACTTGCGTTACCCAGCGTTCCCCAAGCGCGCGTTCCTGGCCGCCGGCACCACGCTGCTCGCGCTCATGGCCGTCGCGGTCATCGTCAACAGGGGCGGCCCGAGCGTCGGCGCGTGCGCCCATGCCGCCGAGCGCGTCATGGTCGCGCGCGACTACTCGGTCGAGACGATGGAACTGCCCGGAGCGCGATCGGTCCAGGCCTGCCGCGGCCTGTCCCACGCCCAGTACGTCCAGGCGCTGCTCGACACCTACCAGATCGAGTACGGCCGCCTGCTGCCGCGGGCCCCGATCAGCCACGCCGTCCCGCCGCCGTCCTACAAGGCCCGCAGCGCCGGGACCGAATCTCGCACGCTGCCATAGGCCAGCTGCTGCCCAGCCAGCGACGTTGATCCTGGCGGCGATCCTCGCCGGGGTGACGCGAACGACCATCTCGGGAGGCACCGCGTTGCGCCGGCCTACTCCTCGGCGCGGTCGGCGCCCAGGTACCGGCCGCCGATCCGCGTTGCCCACCGCAGCATCTCCGCCGGATCCTCGCTGATCTCCGCGGTCCCGGCCACGGTGAGGAAGCTGAGCGGCGGACGCTCGTCGTCCCAGCACAGCGACACGGCGCGGATCGCAGGATGGCCTTTGCCCTTTGATGGTGTCGGCCGCTGTCATGAACACGATCTCGTCGCCGTCAAGGTCGACCCACACCGGGGCCACATGCGGCGAGCCGTCGGCCCGCACCTCTGCGAGCTTGGCTGGGAGCGTCGGCGCGGCGAGCACGAAACTCGCGCCACCAGCCGGCCGGCGCGTCCGCGTATTCCATGCGTGCGGCATCCACCGTGCACGGCTACGAGCTGTTTGCCGTGCCAGCTCAGGGTATTCCCAGCGGCTCGGTGTTCACCGACGACGTCATCAACCACCGCCTGTCGTTCCTGTCAAAGGGCAACATCCACCCACGGGACTGCGGCCGTCCGCGCGCTGCCCGCGCGCGCCCGCGCCGTTCCGACCATCAATGGCACATCGTTGCTCGCAGCCGCGCCTGTCCGGGCCATCGGTGTGCCGTGGTAGGTCGCCGGCGACCGTCGATGACGCATCGTTGCTCGCCTCGCGGGCTCAGGGCGGGATGGATGGGCCATCGTTGTTCGGTTCCTCGGGGCGCGGGCGGGTCCGAACAGCGCCTCCGGCACGACCGTCGGATGGGTCCGATCTACGGTGACGTCGCGGGCAGTCGTCTCGGCTGGCATCGTGACAGGTATGGAGCTGGGCTTTGGCGGGGAGGTGCCGGACCTCTACCACCTGTATCGCCATGGATACCCGGCTGCGGTGATCGACGTCCTGGCGGGCGCCTTCGAATTCAGCGCCGGCGACCTGGTGGTCGATGTCGGGTGCGGAACCGGCCAGCTGACGCTGCCCATCGCCGGCCGAGTGCGCGCGGTGGTCGGCATTGATCCCGAGCCCGCGATGCTACGGCGAGCGCGGCAGGCTGCCTGTGAAGCCGGCGCGACCAACGTGACCTGGGTGCTTGGCGCTGACGCCGACCTGCCCGCAGTGCGGCTGGCGCTCGCCGACCGGTCGATCGCCGCAGTGACCGTCGGCCAGGCCCTGCACTGGATGGACCACGAGGCGTTGTTCAAGCACGCCCTGACGCTGGTTCGCCCGGGCGGCGGGGTAGCCGTGGTGACCAACGGAACGCCGCTCTGGCTCCAGGACAGCACCTGGTCTCGCGGCCTGCGCGCATTCCTCGAACGCTGGCTGGACACGACGCTGACGTTCCCCTGCGGCACGGACGAACCAAGCCAGCGGCGATATGAGCAGGCGCTGACATCGGCCGGCTTCGAGGCCGCCCGCACCGCGATCGACTACGTGGCGGACCTGAGCTTCGACCACCTCGTCGGCGGCGTCTATTCAGCGCTGCCGGCCGAGCGGTTGCCGGCAGCGGGCCAGCGGCCCGCTTTCGCCGCGCAGGTTCGCGCCGCGGTCGGCGACAACGAGCGTTTCAGCGAGCCCGTTCATGTCGCCATCATCACCGGGCGGCTCCGTCGCTAGCGGGAAGGTACTTACGGACCCAAGACGCGCGAGGCTGCTGCCAGAAGCAGCGGGAAGAGCAGGTAGATCGTGACGGCCCCCAGACCGCTGCCGATCCTGAAAGGCAGCGTCCTGGTACCCCACACGCGCTCGATCAAGGCCGCGTCGTCGCCGCTCGGCTGGTCATGCGACCGAAGGATGTGATCGACGAAATATATCTTCTCCCGGTACGCGGATGCGTAGCCGACCGCGGACGGGTAAAGGACGACGAGAATATTGATCGCCAGCAGCAGCGCCAATACGTAGACAGTGAAGGCATTGAACGGGAGCCACACTGCGAGAATCCCGACGACCATGATCGTGTGACCCAGCGCCGAGCTATAGGTGGCCTGCATGAAGCGCCGAGCCGGTCGCATCCCCCAGAAGCCGTCAGTGTTCGCCGACAGGTTGGGGCACAGGCCAAACTTCCACTGGGCGATCTCGTGCATGTACACACCAAAGCAAATACCCATGTATACCTGTTTGATCACGAAGTAGAAGAAATACCAGCCAAGGCACCCAAGGCCAACGGCAAGAATAAGATGAGAATGCGGATTGGCCCACCAGCCGGCATAGACCCGGCGTGCCCACACGTCGCTAGGAAGACCGGTCTTGTTCCAGCTCGGGAACAGACCCCACCTATTGATGAGATAATTGACGATCGATGAGCATGCCGCGCTCAGCACCAAGACCAGCACGGACCCGGCCCGGCCGCCTATTCGGCGGAAACGGTTGTTCGCCCGCTCGATCTGCTCGGTGATCTGCTCGCATTCGAGTGAGTCGGCGCGGTAGCCGATGTTCCCCTCGTTCGCGGGGTTGAACTCCTGTATCGCCGTCACCTGCTCGGCGAAGAGCACCGGCGTCAGCAGCGTCACGGCGAAGGCCACCAGTCCGACGGGGTCCTGGAGCAGCGCGAGGCTAACCTGGACGGGACGCGATGCGGGATTGAGGATCACGCCGATCGTGGTGCGGACGCCTCTGGGGCTCGTGAGGCCCCGATCGAGATACGCGAGGATAAGGAGTACGACCGCGGCCCCGAGGCCAATCAGCACGAATCTGGTCCTCGGCTTCATTCTCATCAGGAACGACGCGCCGTGCCAGCGACCGAGCAGGCCGCTGATCTGCTCGGGCTGCAGGGTGATCAGCCGCCCGGTCGGCGGCAGCCGCCGCGCGTTCGGCGCGACCTCGCTGATCGCCATGGCGGCGCTTGCCGAGCGAGTCAGCGAGCCAGCACGACGCCTTGGCCATGGGCGACGCCAGCCGTCCTGCTGTCCGCCACCTCGTTTCACCCGCACCGTTATGGCGATCACCCCCCGGCGCCGACGGCCATTCGCGTTGCCCAAAGCGTACGGCGCAGAAACCGCCAAGCACAGACATAATGCACCGCATTCCCTGAGCAGTACTGGGGGCGCGGTCGGCTCGCGGGAGGATCAGTAGAACTCGAAGTATTCGCGCATCTCCCAGTCGCTGACGTCCTGCCCGTCCGCCAGCGGGCTCTCGGCGATCGCCGCCTCGTACCGGGCGAACTCCGACCGCTTCATCTGCAGCAGGTAGTCGACCAGCGTGTCGCCGAACGCCTCGCGGAAGAAAGTGTCCTTGTCAAGGACAGCGATGGCGTCGGCGAGTGACGCGGGGAGCATTGGATTGCTGGTCGCGTAGGGGTCGGCCTCGACCGGCGGCGGCGGGTCAAGCCGGCGGCGCATGCCGTCAAGCCCGGCCGCGATGTTCGCCGCCATGTACAGGTAGGGATTGGCGGCAGGCTCGCCCATCCGCATCTCCACGTGGCAGTTCGCGTCTCCTGGCGCGCCCTGAACGCGGACAAGCGCGCCGCGGTTCTCCAGCGCCCAGCACACCCGGTCGGGGGCGAATGAGTACGGCCTGAAGCGCTTGTATCCGTTGACCGTCGGCGTCGCGAACATCGTCATCGGCATCGAGTGCTCGATCAGGCCAGCCACGAAATGCCGGCCGGTGGCCGACAGCCAGTCGTCCTCGCTGGCGAACGCGTTGCTGCCGTCCTGGCGCGATATCAGCGACTGATGCAGGTGCCAGCCCGATGGGAAGAAGTTCGGCAGTCCTGGCCTGCACATGAACGTCGCGAGCAGGCCGCGCCGCTGGCAGATCTGCTTGACCGTCGAGCGGAACAGCACCACGGCGTCCGCGGCCGCCAGCCCTCCGATCGGGCTGAAGCTGAACTCCATCTGGCCGGGGCCCCACTCGTCTTCCATCGACCGCGGTGGCAGCCCGACCGCGGCCAGCGCGTCGCGGATCGCCTCGAGCGTGCCGGCGACGCTGTCCAGCCGGACCTCGGACAGGTACTGGTAGCCGCGCTCCCAGACGCTGACCGGCGGCGGCGGCGGGGTGAACCCGGCGTCCTCCGGCTCGATGTGCTCGTCGTCGACCCGGACGATGTAGTACTCGACCTCGATGCCCGCCAGGTAGTCGTAGCCGGCCCCGCCGAGTTCGGCAAGCATCCTGCGCATCAGCCCGCGGCCGTCCAGCGGCATCGGCCGGCCGTTGCTGAAGTACGTGTCGCAGAGCATCCAGCCCGTCGCATCGGCCCACGGCAGGACCCGGAACGTCGCAGGATCTGGCACGAGCACGATGTCAGGGAACCCGGTGAACTCGTCGATGCCGAATCCGCCGCCGGCTGCGAAGGCGGGCACGAACACCTGGTTGCCGCCGTCCAGGCTGTAGATGGCGCCGGAGAAGTCCAGGCCGTTCGACATGGCGGCGATCGCGACGTCGGGGGACAGCGCCTTGCCGCGCGGCACGCCATGCTGGTCGACGACGATCAGCCGGACCGTCCGCAGCCCCAGGGCTCGGATGTGGTCGGCGAGCGCCTGCGCCGCGGCCGCCTGCTCCGCCGTGTGCAGGCCGTATCTGGCGACGAACCCTGGCTGGCCGACGCCGTCGACGCTGGGCGGGAAGCTGCTGGTCACTAGCTACCTCCGATCGGTGGACCCGCCGCGGCGCGCGCGCATCTGCTCGAGCAACGCGGCGGTGAAGTTCGCGGGTTCGACGTCAGCGAGCGACAGGAAGGTCTCGGTCCGCTGCACGCCGTTGATC
>Ga0070707_100001181_pt1 | contig 25706 bp, 23 predicted proteins | sample KBSK5502metaG_FD_65468 | JGI IMG/M metagenome (GOLD analysis project Ga0070707, IMG submission 65468) | Corn, switchgrass and miscanthus rhizosphere microbial communities from Kellogg Biological Station, Michigan, USA - KBS K5-50-2 metaG | ecosystem: Host-associated > Plants > Roots >...
CCCACAGAAATCGTCTGTTGGTTGCAACGCCCGGTGGCAGAGGGCGAGATGGAACTCAAGCAAGCTGCTTAACATGAAGATCATGACTTACTTATCTCTTAACTTGGCGCTTATGAGCGGGAGCGAGCGTGGCTCCCGGATCAGGCCGGTCGCGGAAGCCACGCTCGCTCCCGCTCGCGGTACTGACCCGGCACGTTTCTGCACATGAAAATCCTGCTCATCAAAATCCTGCTGGGCTTGCTGGTTGTGGGCTGCCTCGGTTGGGCACAGGCGAAGCCGGATTGTGCTTCGGCCCTGGCCTCGCTCGAACAGCGGCTGGAAGCACAGCGGCATCTGCTCAGCGATTGGGCCGGACTGACTCGCTACGGCAGCGAAAATACCGAGTTGCTTCCCCCAGCGCCCGGAGCAGACCGCGTGGTCTTTCTGGGCGACGAGATCACTGAATTCTGGGGCCGCGGCCAGGCGAAATTCTTTCCGGGCAAGCCCTATTTGAATCGGGGGATCAAGGGTCAGACGACACCGCAGATGCTCCTGCGCTTCCGCCAGGATGTGATCGCGTTGAAGCCGAAAGTGGTAGTCATCCTGGCAGGCGCCAACGACCTCGCCAGCCTCACCGGCCCGATCACGCAGGGAATGATGGCGGAGAACGTGATGTCCATCGTGGAACTCGCCAAGGTGAACGGGATCCGCGTCGTGCTGGCTTCGCTCACCCCGGTGTGTGACTGCTTCACGAAACAGACGCTGCTCAGACCGCAGGGCAAAATCATCGGGATCAACTCATGGCTCAAGGAGTATGCGCGAGAGAGCGGCTCAGTCTATCTCGATTACTATTCGGCGCTGGCCGACGGCCGAAATTTGAAGAAAGAATTGACCGGCGACGGGCTGCTGCCGAATGACGCGGGCTACGCCGTCATGGCCCCGCTCGCGGAGCAAGCCATCGCCCGGGCGCTGGGCAAGCAGTAGTCATTTTCCATTTTCCATTTGATATTTGTCATTGGTCATTGAAGAAGTGCGGCTCGCCGCTCCTGACCAATGGAAAATGGATCAACCTTTCCATGGAGCACTAACATGTTGAATCAATCTCAAGTTCAGGACGCAATTGATGCTGGAGCCGGAATCCTCAGGCTCGAACCGTGCTGGGTTCCGCGCTCGTTCTTGATCCCCGGCCGGAGATTGAAACTCCACCCGGACGATCTCTACGCCTTCGGAGGACATCGCGGCGGCATTGATGAACGATGGTTCTCTTCGACCACTAAGGCCTCTAACGGAGAGCACACCGGAGAGGACGAAGGACTAAGCTATGTCCGGCTCGATAACGGCCAGCACTTCCTGCTCAAAGACGCCATCGAAATCGCAGGCGATCAGATTCTTGGCGCCGAGGTCATGGAGCAGCATGGCGGATGGGCCATGCTCTGCAAATTCTTCGACAACCTGGGACCGATCCCACATCACATGCACCAAAGTGATGAGCACGCCAAAAAGGTCGGGCAAAAGGGTAAACCTGAGGCCTATTACTTCCCCCGGCAATTCAATGTCATCCAAAACAATTTCCCCCACACCTACATGGGTCTTGAACCTGGGACGACGAAGGAAGACGTGTTTCGCTGCCTCGAGAATTGGAACAAGGGCGATAACGGGATTTTGAATCACTCGCGCGCCTACCGGCTTGAACCCGGCACGGGGTGGCAAGTCAACGCGGGGATTCTGCACGCGCCGGGTTCGCTGGTCACCTACGAGCCGCAAGTCAATAGCGACGTGTTCGGGATGTTCCAATCAGAGGTGGAAGGGCGGATCGTGGATTGGAGTCTGTTGACGAAGGACGTGCCGGCAGAATACCACCACGATTTCGAATATCTGGTCGGCATGTTAGATTGGGAAGCGAACGTCGATCCCGAATTCGGCAAGCACAACAAAGTATTCCCGCGGCCGGTCCGGTCGGAGGAAGAAATGGCCGAGGCCGGCTATCGTGAAGTGTGGGTCACTTACGGGACACCTCACTACTCCGCCAAGGAACTCACGGTCTGGCCGAAACGAACGGCGACCGTTCGGGACAGCGCCGCCTACGGCCTCATCCTGACCGAAGGGTACGGGACGTTCGGGATGCACGCCGTGTCAACGCCAGCCATGATTCGTTTCGGGCAGATGACTCAAGACGAGTTGTTCGTGACGGTCGAGGCGGCGCAAGCAGGCGTGCGCATTGAGAACCTCAGCGAGACGGACCCGCTGGTTCTCCTGAAGCATTTCGGGCCTGGTAATCCAGACGCAGAGCCATTGCGGAAGAAGTAAACGAATCAGTACCGCGAGCGGTAGCGAGCGTGGCTTCGCTAAGCGACTCGTAGCGGGGGCCACGCTCGCTACCGCTCGCGGTACCGATCCACTCAACTCAAGGAAGGCGATATGAGCCCCGTAAACACATACCAATATCCCAAACTCCATAACGCAATGTGGACCGGTCTGGTGGGCAAAGGCGGGCCGGGCGAGGAACCTTTCATCGACCTCGAAACGATGCTCGACCTCACGGCCGCGGCGGAGGTGGACGGCATCCGTTTCGACGGCGTCGATATTTTCCTCTACGCCCCGCACACGGAGATCGACTCAACGGCGGACGATCTCAAGCGCCTGGCGGAGCGAGTGGCCCAGCGGAACTTCTGTATCGGCTCGGTCGTCGCCCCCGTCTGGCCGGGGACCGGCGGAGGATCGGCGATGGGCTCCGCCGAGGAGCGGAAACGATTTATCACGCAGGTCCGGAAGGCGTGCGTCATTGCCAAACAGCTCCGCGACCTCGGCCTTCGGCCTTACGGCATCGTGCGGATTGATTCGGCTTGCAGCCCCGCGGAATGGGCCAAGGACCCGCAGGGAAATACTAGACGCATTGCCGACACCTTCCGCGAAGCCTGCTCGATTGCCGAGGACTATGGCGAGCGGCTCGCCGCCGAAGGAGAAATCTGCTGGGGCGGCATGCACAGTTGGAAGCGCATGGCCGAACTGCTCGAGACTGTGGATCGGCCCCAGACCTTAGGTTTACACGCGGACCTGGCGCACACCCTGTTGTTCACCCTGGGCTACAACGCCCCGGAAGACCGGCTGCTTCCTGAAAACTTCGACTGGTCCCAGCAGGATGTGCTCTACGAGGCGCTGCAAACAATGACTCGCGTCCTGCGGCCCTGGACCTCTCATTTCGACGTCGCCCAGAACGACGCGACGGTGAAGGGTTCGGGCTCGCACGACAAGACGGGCAGACACTGTTTGCCGAACGATCCGAACGGCAAGCTGGACATCGTCCGCGCGGCGGGACTGTGGATGCGAGACGAGCAGGGCTCACCCACGCGCGCCTTCCAGCATATCAACTGGGACGGCTGTATGTTTCCCAATGAGGTGCTGATGAACCCTCAGACGACGCGCAATATCCTCTCAACGTTGATCGCGGTGCGCAACGCCCACGGTTGGAATTAGGCGCTCGTGGGGCACAAAAAGGCTGTTCCTGAACGATGCCTGAGAAGAAAAGAATAGTTCATACTTCAAATAAAATGTTGGCGTTTCATCCCGTATGAAAAACAACCCACTACCACGCCTCGATTCTTCTCCAGAAGTCCGAGAGCAGCTACTACCATTTTGCAGATTGCAACCCGGTCAGATTTGGGTTGACCCACAAGCTAAACATCGTGTCGCTTGTCTTGATGCCGCTTCCTCCGCAGCAATCAAAGAACTCTGCGGTGATGAAAAGGGGGTTCTGGCGGTTCATGATCCACCATACAACCTTGTTGCCTTCGAGGAAAGAGACTTGTTGGAGTTTGTTGATTGGTGCCGACGCTGGGTTGACAACTCACTGGCTGTACTGAACACAAACAGTTCTTTTTATGTATGGTTAGGCGCGGATCAGAACCATGGCTTTCAACCCCTTCCTGATTTCATGTTGATGATGCGGGGAACTGAATTTCAGCCGCGCAGCTTCATTACCATGCGCAATCAGCGAGGCTATGGGACGCAGAAAAACTGGATGGCTGTCCGGCAGGAATTGCTTTACTACATTCGTGGCAACCCTGTTTTCAATATTGAAGCTGAATATACTGACATCCCTAAAATTCTGCGTGGTTACTACAAAGAAGTAAATGGAAGCCTGACCGAAAACTTTGAGCGTAGCAAATCTGAAAATATTCGCGCCGGAAATGTCTGGGTGGATGTGCAGCAAGTGTTCTATCGAATGGAAGAAAACGTTTCTGGCTGTTATGCGCAAAAGCCCCTGAAATCCATCGAAAGAATTATCAAAGCCGGCTCGCATGCGGGCGATTTGGTGCTGGATTTCTTCGCTCATTCAGGCACCACGTTGCTGGCGTCAGAGATCTTAGGGCGCAGATGTTTTACCACCGATCTGGATCCGATTTATTGCGAAATCACCATTCGACGGCTGGAACGTTTTCGTGCGCAACGCAAACTCGGCTGGCAAAACGGACACCCGTTTGAGAAAGAGGTGCCCGAACCAGTGACGAATGGTAACGTGGCATCCCCCGGCCAGAGACAGGAACGGCCATCGGAGCCAATGCTTTTTTAGTCAAAGAACGAATGGATTCCGACTCTCGGGAGCTAGCCATGGATGGCGAAAAGCTGCGCGACGGGATCTTCGCACTTCGAACTCGGCGGATTGGTTCAGTCGCGGAATGCATGATCAAGCGCTTACTGAAGTACTCCAAAGGTAAGAGCCTCTTTCATGACCTCTACGACGACCAACTCAACCACCGGATTGAGGTGAAGTTTTCAGTAGTCCAAAAGAAGGCGGAAACCACTGTCACGGAAGAGACGGTGCTGCGGTGTATCGAGGAGGCTGTAGCCGAGAACCGCATGGTGGCATTTTCGGAATAGAAGCAACACAAGTTCGACTGCAATATTCAGCAAGTGAAGCGGGCAGAATTCGACGTGCTCTACTATGGCCTGTTTTTCTCGGATTGTGTCAAGATCTTCCGGATCGAAAGCCAAGAAATCAAGGAGAATGTGAAAGGCGGCCGGATTTACTATTCAGACTTTCAGCACAAAGGGAACATCGGTGAGGGTCAGTTCCATGTCAATTCTCAGACCCTGCAGCTTCACCTGGATAATTACCTTTACAAGACCCTCTCTTATGATGAACTCTACGAGCTTTTGGCAGGCAAGTAGCCAGCATCACCAAGGATGATGGCTGGCTAACATTGTATCAGGCAGCGAGGTAACCGCAGGCTACTTATGAGCAAAAAACAGTTGAATATTGGCTTGGTTGGTTACGGTTTCATGGGACGTACCCACTCGAATGCGTTCCGGCAGGCAGGCCGTTTTTTCGATCTGCCGTATCGGCCCGTACTCAAAGCCGTCTGCGCCCGCAATCCCGACCGCGTGAAGTCATTCGCGGAAAATTGGGGCTACGAGTCGGTCGAGACGGATTGGCGCAAGCTGGTCGAGCGCCAAGACATCGACCTCGTCGACATCGCCAGCCCGAACGACACTCACGCCGAGATCGCCATCGCCGCCGCGAGGGCCGGCAAGATGGTGATGTGTGAAAAACCACTGGGACGCAACGCGGCGGAAGCCAAAGCCATGACCGAGGCGGCGGAGTCCGCCAGAGTCGCGAATATGGTCTGGTATAACTACCGGCGCGTGCCGGCCGTGGTGCTGCTCAAGAATCTGCTCGACGAAGGACGCTTCGGAAAGATCTTTCATTACCGCGCGAAGTTCCTGCAGGATTGGACGATCTCGCAGGATTTGCCACAGGGTGGTGAAGGACTGTGGCGTTTGGATGTGTCGGTCGCCGGCAGCGGCGTGACCGGCGATTTGCTGGCCCATAACATTGACACCGCACTGTGGCTGAATGGTCCGATCACCGAAGTGGTGGCGATGACGGAGACGTTCATTAAGGAGAGGAAGCACAATCTGACCGGGCGCGTCGAGCCGGTCGGGATCGACGACGCCAGCGCGTTTTTGTGCCGGTTCCAAAATGGATCGCTCGCGACGTTTGAAGCGACGCGGTATGCGCGCGGCCACAAGGCGCTCTACACGCTGGAAATCAACGGCGAGCGGGCTTCGGCCTTTTGGGACCTGCACGACCTGCATCGCATCCAGTACTTCGATCACCGCGACGAAGGACAAACGCGCGGCTGGCGCAGCGTCCACGTGACCGATGGCGATCATCCCTACATGAAGCACTGGTGGGTGCCGGGGCTGCAAATCGGATACGAACACACCTTCATTCACCAGGTCGCGGATTTCCTGCAAGCGCTCGGCGAAGGTAAGGAAGCCGCGCCGACCTTCAGGGATGGTTTGGCCACCGATTATGTAACCGACGCGGTGTTGAAGTCCGCGCAGACCCGGCAATGGGAGAAGGTCTCTTCCTAGCAAAGGAGAATCTGATGAAAAAGCTGGTTGCCATCTCCGCCGCGCTGTTCGCGGCCACGCTGTTGACCTTTCAGGAAATTCCTACCAGCGCTCAGCAAGGCCCCGGCGCTCCGCAGGGACAGCCGCCCCCGGGTGCTCCGCAAGGCTCTCAGCCGAACCGTGGTCCTGGTCGCGGGCCGGGCATCGAGGCCTTGGCGTTGGATGATCACACGGGGTTTGAATCCATTTTCGACGGCAAGACCTTGAAGGGGTGGGACGGCGATCCCACTTACTGGCGCGTCGAACAGGGCGAGATCATCGGTGAAAGCACTCCGGAGAAGCCGCTCAAGGTCAATACCTTTCTCATCTGGCGCGGCGGCGAGCCCAAAGATTTCGAGCTCAAAGTGGAGTATCGCATCAACGCCACCAACAGCGGCGTGCAGTACCGCAGCGTCGAACTCACCGAGGTCGGGAAGTGGGTGATGAAAGGCTACCAGGCGGACATCGACTTCCAGAACATGTTTACGGGTCAGCTTTATGAGGAGCGAGGGCGCGGATTTCTCGCCATGCGCGGTCAGGTAACGCACCTGCAACCGGGCAAAAAGAGGGTGATTGCCAACCTGCGCAGCGGCGACGAACTTAAGGGTCTGATCAAGGCCGACGGCTGGAATCAATACCACATCATCGCCCGCGGGAATGTGCTCACTCACATTCTGAACGGTCACCTGATGGCTGAGGCGGTCGATGATGATGCGCCGAATCGCGCGCTGGGAGGATTGATCGGCCTCCAGATGCATGTGGGCGCTCCGATGAAAGTAGAGTTCCGGAACATCTGGCTGAAGAACCTGTAGACATTTTCCATTTTCCATCTTTCATTTTTCATTTGTCATTGACCTCGGTCACTCACCACGCAATGACAAATGACAAATGGAAAATGGAAAATGGAAAATGGAATGATCATGCCTGAAACCACGTACCGTGGCCGCCGCGCCGCGATCATCGAAAACAATCATCTGCGGGTGACGGTGCTCGCGGAAGGCGGTCACATCGCCGAGATACTCGACCAGCCGAGTGGCGTCAATCCGCTGTGGATCCCTCCGTGGCCCTCCATTGAGCCATCCACGTATGACCCAGGCCAACACCCCGAGTATGGGACCGGCACTGAGGCCAAACTGCTCTCCGGCATCATGGGCCACAACCTCTGCCTCGACCTTTTCGGCGGGCCGTCACCCGCAGAAGCCGCCGCGGGGGTGACCGCGCATGGGGAAGGGTCGGTTGTGCCCTACGAGATCAGCGAGCGGGATGGGGAACTGACTTTGCGGGCGCACCTACCGCTGGCGCAGCTTCGCTTCGAACGATGCATTGCACTCTTTGACCGGGCCGTGAGAATCAGAGAGACGGTCGAGAACCTCTCCGCTTCTGACCGCCCCATCGCCTGGACTGAGCACGTGACCCTCGGGCCTCCTTTTCTCGAAAGAGGCGCGACGCAGTTCCGGGCCTCCGCGACCCGCTCGAAGGTCTTCGAGAGCGAGTTCGGGAGTGCGGCCTACCTGAAAACAGGCGCGGAGTTTGATTGGCCGATGGCGCCACTCTCCGGCGATGGCTTGGCGGACCTCCGCGTCTTCAACCGCGATCCGGTTTCGAGCGCGTTCACCACGCACCTGATGGACCCAAACCGTGAGACCGCCTTCTTCGCCGCCTTCGCTCCGGCGTTCAAGCTGGCTTTCGGGTATGTCTGGAGACGCGCCGATTTCCCCTGGTTGGGGATTTGGGAAGAGAACCATAGCCGCACGAACCCGCCCTGGAACGGCCAAACGCTCACGCGTGGCATGGAGTTTGGGGCGTCTCCGATGCCGGAGTCGCGGCGCGAGATGATCGACCGCGGCCGCCTGTTTGGCGTCCCCACCTACCGCTGGCTACCAGCCAAAAGTCGGGCGGAAGTGAAGTACTGGGCAGTAGTGCGCAGCGCGGATTGCGTTCCGGAGTCGTTGGAGTGGCCGATCTGATTGTGCCGGGTCAAGTCATCGTGCGACAGCAATTCTCCACCTTGACCCTCAGTACATTTCAGACTCTCTACGGGTACTGCACCCTTGCACCCTCACGATGGTTGGCTTTATGGGGGCACTCTCTTAGTGATAAACTGCGCCTCCCACTTAACACGCGAGGAGTCTGCTCTCAATGACCGTCGCTGTCGGCACCCAGCTTGGCCCGTTTGAGATTCTCGCCCCACTTGGAGCTGGGGGGATGGGTGAGGTCTACCGCGCCCGTGACTCCAGACTCGGCCGCGAGGTGGCGATCAAAGTCTTGCCGGCCGCTTTCTCTCAGGATGCGGACCGGCTGCGGCGCTTCGAGCAAGAGGCCCGCGCCGCCGGGATGCTCAACCATCCAAACATTCTCACCATCTATGACATCGGCACGCACGAGGGCTCACCTTACATCGTCTCCGAACTGCTCGACGGCGAGGAACTGCGCGCCCAGTTGAATCACGGGGCGCTGCCGGCGCGGAAAGCTATCGACTATGCCAAGCAGGCCGCCTGCGGGCTGGCTGCCGCGCACGAGCGTGGGATCACGCATCGTGACCTCAAGCCGGAAAATCTCTTCATCACTACCGATGGGCGCATCAAGATTCTGGATTTCGGCCTAGCCAAGCTCAAGCCGCAGCCGGTGCACGCCGGAGTTGATTCAGAAGCGCCGACCGCACTCCCCTCGCAGACCGATCCGGGCACGGTGATGGGGACGGTCGGGTATATGTCGCCGGAGCAGGTGAATGGACAGGAGGCAGATCATCGCGCGGACATCTTCGCCTTAGGAGTAGTGCTCTATGAAATGCTCACCGGGCGGCGGGCATTCGAGGGGGCCTCGGCGGCAGCGGTGATGAGCGCGATCCTGCGGGATGAGCCGGAGGAGCTTCAGGAGATCAATGACAAGACACCTCTTCAGCTTGAGCGGATCGTGCGGCGGTGTTTGGAGAAGCGGCCAGGGCAGCGGTTCCAATCAGCAGGCGATCTCGGCTTTGCGCTCGAAACGTTGTCCACCCCATCAGGCTCGCGGCTGGAAACGGCGGCGACGTTGCCGGCGGTAACCGAGAGTGTGGACAGATCACGTGTGCCGCGCCGTGAACTGCTGGCGTGGCTCGCGGCGGCGGTCTTGCTGCTGGTATCGCTGGTGTTGCTGCCCTTCACCATTGCTCACCTCCGCCACGCGCCGGTCGAGACACAGACCTCTCGCTTCTTGGTCTCGCCCCCGGAGAAGTCAACGCTGGGCACCGTCACCGTCTCGCCCGATGGCCGTCGCCTCGGCTTCGTTGCCACGGACGCGGCGGGCAAGACGCTCCTCTGGGTGCGTTCACTCGATTCCCTCGCGGCCCAGCCACTCGCCGGCACCGACAATGCCTCTCGCCCCTTCTGGTCGCCCGACAGTCGCTTCCTCGGATTTTTCGCGGGCGGGAAACTCAAGAAGGTCGAAGCCACCGGCGGACCGCCGCGCACGCTGTGCAATGCGCCGGATGGTCGAGGCGGCGCCTGGAACCGCGACGATGTCATCATCTTTACGCCTACCACTACCGCCGCATTGTCTTGAGTCTCGGCCTCAGGTGGTGAGCCATCACCGGTGACGACGCTCGACTCCTCACGCCAGGAGAATTCTCACCGCTTTCCCCAATTCTTGCCGGACGGCCGCCACTTCCTGTATTACGCTCGCAGCACGCAACCTGAGAGCAGTGCGATCTACGTCGGATCACTCGATCAGCCACAGGCCAAGCGCATCATCAGCGTTAATGCGAACGTCGCGTACGCGCCGCCGGGATACTTGCTCTTCCCGCGGGAGGGAACGCTGATGGCCCAGGCGTTCGATGTGGCCTCGCTCGAACTGACGGGCGCGCCATTTCGCGTCGCTGAGCAGGTGGGATACTTCAGGCTGAGTAACGAGGCCTACTTCTCGGTCTCAGACACTGGGGTCCTGGTCTATCAAAGCGGTGGCACGGCGAGGACACAGCTCGTCTGGGTTGATCGCAGTGGCAAACAGCTTGGCTCTCCTGGCCCGCCAGGCGACTACCTATCCCTCGCGCTTTCGCCCGACGAAAAGCGAGTCGCGATAGAGCGCTTTGATGCCCTGACCGGCACTCCCGACATTTGGCTGCTGGACCTGGCGCGAGGCATCAGCTCGCGCTTCACGTCTGACCCTGCATACGACGACTATCCGGTCTGGTCACCCGACGGAAGCCGCATCGTCTTCGCGTCAAACCGGGATGGGGCTTGGAATCTCTATCAGAAATTATCCAGCGGAGCCGGGAGCGAAGAAGCGCTTCTTAAATCAAGCGACCAGAAACGGCCCAACGACTGGTCATTGGACGGGCGCTTCATCCTCTATCAGCAACTTAGTCCCGACACCCAATGGGATTTGTGGGTGCTGCCCTTGTTCGGAGACCGCCAGCCGATTCCATTCTTACAGACGAAGTTCAACGAGCAGAGAGGCGTCTTTTCTCCCGACGCCAGATGGATCGCCTACGAATCGGATGACTCAGGCAGTTTTCAAGTGTGCGTCCGGAGCTTCCCGCCGTCTGGTGGCAAGTCGCAGATTTCCAGCGAGGGCGGAAGATGGCCGCGCCTCAGGCGTGACGGGAAAGAGTTGTTCTATCTGGCGGCGAACGGAAAACTCATGGCCGTCGAGGTGAAGGCCAATGCTTCCGGCTTCGAGTTCAGTGTGCCCAAGCCGCTGTTCGAGGCGCATACTGTTACTCGACTTTTCGCTTCCTACGCCGTGACCGCCGACGGGCAGCGGTTTCTGCTCAACACGCCGGTCGAAGAATCCGCTGCCGCGCCGATCACGGTGGTGTTGAATTGGGCGGCGGAGGTGAAGCGGTGAGAGACACCGGGTTACAGTCCGATGACCAGGCGAAGGCCAGCCTCAACCTTGGTCATCAGATGCGCCGGCAGGCTGCTCACGTATTCCGTCAGCAAGAGTTTATCGAGCGTGATGAGCTGCGAGACGTTGATCACGGAATCGAGCGGCAGCCCGCTGTCGCTAGCGGGAAGCAGCACGTTGCCTGGGGCGGTGGCCAGCGCAGTGTTTTTGGTGAGGACGGCGACAATCACCGTTTTGATCCGACTGCGATTGAAAGTATCGGCCTGAATCACCAGCACCGGGCGGCGATAGCCCGGACCAGAACCGACTGGGTCGGGCAGGTTAGCCCACCAGATCTCGCCGCGTTGCATCACCACTGCTCCACTGGCAGGGAGACTGCCTGTAGCTGTTGGATGACCGCGTCGAGGTCTGAGTCGTTGGCCGCGTAGACCTGATTCAAGCGCTCAGTGATGCGTTCATCTCGACGCTCGCGGATGAACTCGGCGAGGGCCTGGGCGTACAACTCACTGCGCGACATCCCTAGGGCGGCAGCGAGTTCTTCAGCTTGGCGAGACACCTCATCGGGGATGATCACGGCTATTTCCATAGTGGCAGTATAATCCGGGGCACAGAGTCTGACAACGCGGAAGTCCCGGTCAATGTCGCTATCCCTGATGAAGTTTTGAACCAGCCACAGGGGGAAGCGCCGCGCCGCATCCTCGAAGTGGGCGGCGGAGGCGAAGCGGTGAGTCCAGGTTGATTTCAAACAGTCTAGTCAACGACTGTCAGCCCGTTGATCCGGCCGAAGTGGGTAGTGTTGTGAGTGGCGATGGCCAGCCCTTCACTGAGTGCGATAGCCGCAATCAGCAATGAGAAGCTGCGCGCGCACCCGGTCAGCCAGGTCGGATGGCGCGGCTCCCACCTCGACACGCACACGCGCCCCTTCCGGCAGATTCACTGGGCTGAGAGGCTTGAAAACGCCGTTTTCGTAAATGGCTTCAATCGTCTGCGACATAGCGAGGAGAGTAGAGCACGATTGCTCAGTCCGATTTCAATAACTCTTGTGCCAGTGGTACACTGCGCCAGACATTGGGCATTTCAAGAGGAAACACTGTGATCATCGCAGCCGGGACTCATCTCGATCACTACGAAATCCTCGCCCCACTCGGCGCGGGCGGGATGGGAAGGAGTTGTTCTACTACGCGGCGGACGGGCATCTGATGGCGGTGGAGGTCGAGAGCGGCGAGAGCTTCGTGGCGGGCGCGGCGGTGCCGCTCTTCGAGTTTCGCGCCGGGAATGCTCAACCGTCACTCGCGCCCTACGCCGTGACCGGAGACGGGCAGCGATTCCTGCTCAATGCGATTGTGGAGATCGAGCCGAACGCGCCGCCCACGGTCGTGCTCAACTGGACGGCGGAGGTGAAGCGATAAACGGAGAGAGGCGAGGCCGGTGAAGAACTCTTCACGCCATCAACCAGTGGTCATTTCCCATTCCGTAGTTCGCTGGGAGAGTTGAAATTGTCTACCCCCCTGCTGGAAGCCAAGTCCACTACCAAAGCCTTTGCCGGCATGCAGGCTTTGAAACGTCACCGCCGGGAGATCTCCGTCGCCGTGGCGATCCTGGTCCTGGCGGGCGTCCTGGCCATCGTCACACCCGGCTATTTTGCGCGCGAAAACCTGAGCGATCTGTTCCTCGCCAACCTGCCCGTGCTGATCATCGCACTCGGCATGACGCTGGTGATCTTGACCGGCCAGATCGACATCTCGGTCGGGAGCGTCTTTGCCATCTGCGGGGTCGCGGCCGGCATGCTGGCGAAAGCGGGGCTGCCGACGCCTCTCGTCGGGCTGGCCGCCTGTCTCATCGGCACCGGATTGGGGGCGATCAATGGCGCTTTGGTGGCCTACGTCCGCATCCCATCTATCGTCGTCACGCTCGCCACCATGGTGGCTCTGCGCGATGCGCTGCGCTGGCAGACTCAGGGCGCCTGGGTTCAGGACCTGCCTCGCAGTTTTCAATGGTTCGGGTTGTCACAGTCCGCTTATCCAGTCGTGGCGTTCTCAGCGGCGGCACTGCTGGTGGCGCTCTTGGCCTGGGGGCTGCGTCACCTGACGGCCGGCCGGGCGGTTTACGCGACCGGCTCGAATGAAGAAGGCGCGCGGCTGGCCGGTATCCGGACCGCTCGCGTCACCTTTGGCGTGTTCGCCCTGATGGGGGCGCTCACCGGTTTCGCCGCCATGCTGAACTCCGTCCGATTCAATCAAATTCCGAGCAACACGGGACTGGGCCTCGAAATGAAAGTGATCGCCTCGGTCGTCGTGGGTGGGGCCGCCATCACGGGCGGAACCGGGAGCATCCTGGGCACGGTGCTCGGTGTGATCTTGCTCGGAGCGATTGGTCCGGCGCTCACCTTCTTGGGCGTCAGCGCCTATTGGGAAAGAGCGCTCCAGGGCGGAATTATTCTGACAGCGGTCGTGATCGATGCGATCCGCGCACGGTCGGAGAAACATGTCATCACGCCGAGTCGCGCTCCCGTGACTGGGGGCGGGCGCCTGCTGCCGAATGTCGAGTGGGTGCTGCTCCTGGCGCTGCTCGCCGAGGTTGCCCTGTTCTCCGGGATCGCAGAAAACTTTTTCACCTGGGGCAATTTCTTTGAAGTGATCCGGTTCAGCGTCGAACTGGGACTGCTGGCCCTGGCACTCACGCCCGTCATCATCACCGGGGGCATCGACCTCTCCGTGGGCTCCATGATGGGTCTGGCGGCGGTCGTCTTCGGGGCCGCGTGGCGGGACTGGGGCTTACCGCTCCCGGCGGCCGCGGCGGTGGCGCTGCTGCTGGGATGCGTGGGCGGCGCGCTAAACGCCCTGCTCATCTCCCGGCTCAAGCTTCCTCCGTTGATCGTCACGCTCGGCTCGTTTTCGATGTTCCGCGGGATCGCCGAAGGCATCACACACGGCGCTGTGAACTACACCGACTTCCCGAAATCGTTCCTGTTTCTTGGTCAAGGTTATCTCTGGGGGGGCATCCCCGCACAGCTCCCGATCTTCCTGCTGGTGTTTGCGGGCTACGCCTTCCTGCTGCATCGTTCCATCATCGGTCGTGCCCTCTACGCGATTGGATTCACAGCCGAGGGAGCGCGGTTCGCCGGCATTCCTGTCGCGAAGCGCACAGGATTGGTCTATTTGCTCTCCGGCTTGGTGGCGAGCGTGGCCGCGATCATCTATGTGGCTCACCTCGGGCAGGCGAAGTCGGACGCCGGGACCGGTTATGAACTTGACGCAATTACGGCCGTGGTGCTGGGTGGGACCTCGGTGTTCGGCGGGCGTGGGACGCTCTGGGGGACCCTGTTCGGCCTGTTTTCCCTCTCGGTGTTGCAGAATGGGTTGCACCTGGCCGCCTTGCCGTCTGAGCTGACGGGCGTGTTGACCGGAACGCTGCTGCTATTTACTATCGGTCTCGACCGGCGGCACGCGCTCGGCGAGCGTGCTCGACCGCCGGCCGGAGAGTTAGACGAGGAGATCAGTCACGTGAAGAACAGTCAAGTGGTGGCGCTGTGCGGAGCCGTCCTGGCCGGATCGCTCATCGTGGCCGGCACGGTCATCTGGCAGGGGCGTTCGCTCGAACGGCAGGTGCGTTCGCTTCAGCCCGCGGCGGAGACCACCCGCGTGAGACCGGCTGCCAACGGACACAAAGCGGTGATCGCCGTCATGCCGAAAGCGAAAGGCGATCCGTATTTCGTCAGTGTCCGCACTGGCGCCGAAGAGGCCGCCCGCGAACTCGGCGTGGAGCTGATCTGGGATGGGCCGACCGGCCTCGATGCCGCCAAACAAAACGAGCTGGTCGAAAACTGGATCACCCGGCAAGTGGATGTGATCGCCGTGGCGGTGGAGAACAAGGCCGGCATCTCCACCGTCCTGCGCAAGGCCCGCGAGCGCGGCATCCACGTCCTCACCTGGGATGCGGATGCCGAACCGGATGCGCGCGATTTTTTCGTCAATCAAGCTACACCAGAAGGAATCGCCAATGCCCTGACTGACGAGGCGGCGCGGCTGCTGGGCGGCCAAGGCGAATTCGCGATCATTACGGGTGCGCTCAGCGCGGCGAATCAAAACGAGTGGATCGCGTTCATCAAGAAACGGGTCGCCGAGAAGTATCCGGGGCTGCGACTGGCGACGATTCGGCCGAGCGATGACGACCGCGACAAAGCCTTCGCCGAGACGCAAACGCTGCTCAAGGTCTACCCGCAGGTCAAACTCATGATGGACATCTCCGCCCCGGCGGTCCCCGGTTCCGCCGAAGCCGTGCGCCAGGCCGGGCGCAAGGATGTCTATGTCATCGGTCTCTCGCTGCCGAACATCTGCCGGCCCTACGTGCATGATGGCGTCGTGCAAACGGTCATCCTCTGGAACACCGGCGACCTCGGATACCTGACGGTCTACGCCGGTTCGCTGCTGCAGCAGAACCAGATTCGGAGTGGTGCGACTGCGATCCAGGCCGGCCGGTTAGGCGCCCTCCAGGTGCGCGGGAGTGAGATCATTTTGGGCACCCCGCTGATCATTAACAAAGCCAATATCGATCAACTGAATTTCTAAGTCGAAGCACGAGACATGGGTACAGAACGGGGAGCGTGAGCGACCTGGTGCTGGCGCGAGTAGCTCGTGACGAGGCCACCAGGTCGCTCACGCTCCCCGTTCTGTACCGCGACGTGTCCCAATGCTGTGTGCTTCGATTTCGTGCCGGCTCGGCCTTGCCTTTACGAGGCGCGAGTCCTAACATTGCCCCCATCATAAGGTTTTCTTTTCCATAATCTGACGGTCTTCTACTGATCAGCGTAAGGTTCGAATTGAGCTGTTTCTATCTCATCAGTGGACGGCGCCTGAGGTGGACGAGATCCGCCGTCTAATCGTGACATCCTGTCGAAAGGAGATTCAGATGAAACTGACCAAAATGTTGCCAGTGTGTGGGCGTCAGGTCATGGTCGCCACCTTGCTCGCGCTGTGGCTTGGCTGCGGGTCTGAGATGGTTCTCGGCCAGGGATTGACGGGGCAAATCTCAGGCACGCTCAACGATCCTAACGGCGGTGTCGTGCCGAACGCCAAAATCGAAGTCATCAATCAGGAGACCGCACAGGTGCGCGCGGTGACTTCTGATAGCGAAGGCTATTTCGTCGTGACGCAACTGTTGCCCGGCACCTACGCGCTGGTCGTCTCGGCCGGCGGTTTCAAAAAGTTCGAGCAGAAAGGGATCAGCCTGACCGCCAATGACCGGGTGGCCGTGCCCAAAATCACGCTCGAAGTCGGCGATGTCAGCCAGACCGTCACCGTGACTGGCGATCAGACCTACGTCCAAACGCAAAGCGCCGAACGCGCCGGGCTGATTGACGAACGACAGATTCAGAGCATCGCGCTCAAAGGGCGCGATTACATGGGGCTGTTGCGTTTGTTGCCGGGCGTGGTGGACACGGCCCCGCGCGAAGCGCCGGGCTGGAACAATCTGGTCGGCGTCAACATCAACGGCAGCCGCGCCGGCACCCTCAATCTGACGCTCGACGGCGTGTCGAGTCTCGACACCGGCTCGCAATTGGGTCCGTATCTCGCGCCGGGCCTCGACGCCATCGGCGAAGTCAAAGTGCTGCTGACCAATTATCAGGCTGAATACGGGCGCAGCAGCGGCGGCACGATCAACGTCGTGATCAAGAACGGCACCCGTGAATTTCACGGCGGCGGATTCTACTTGAAACGCCACGAACAGTTCAATGCCAACGAGTTTTTCAACAACGCGCGCGGCATCGCCAAGCAGCGTTACCGGTTCAATTACTGGGGCGGCCACATCGGCGGGCCGGTGATCATTCCCGGCACGGGCTTCAACCGGAACCGCGACAAGCTCTTCTTCTTCTTTTCGCAAGAGTATCTGCCGCGCCGCTACCCGACGCGGCAGGGAACCCTTACCTATCCGACGGCGCTCGAACGCCAGGGGGATTTCTCGAAGAGCTTCGACACCAGCGGCCGATTGATTCCGGTGCGCGACCCGCTCAAAACGGGCACCTGTTCGTTGACCGATACGACGGCCTGCTTCCCCGGCAACGTCATTCCGACCAGTCGCATTGACCCCAACGGGCAGAAGCTGCTCGGCATCTTCCCCCTGCCGAACTTTGTGGACCCGACCAACAACTACAACAACGTCTTCCAGAGCACGGTGGAGCAGCCACGCCGCGAAGAGATTTTGCGCATGGATTGGAACATCTCGCCGAGGACGACCTTCTACGCACGCGGCATTGAGAGTCACGAAGCGTACAAGGGCGACTTCAATTTCGTGCTTGCCTCAAGCATCTGGCCGCAGTTCCCGATCAACTACCAGATCCGGAGCCGGGGCCTGGTGAGCACGCTCATTCACACCTTCGATCCGACGCTCATCAACGAGTTCACCTTCGGCGTCAACCGTGCGCTGCAAACGGTCGATCCGCTCAACCAGGCAGGCATTGACCGGAACGACCGCACGAAGATCGGCCTCCAGCTCCCCCAGTTCTATCCCCAGATCAATCCGCTGAATCTGATTCCGAACGCCACCTTCGGCGGCATCCCGAATGCGCCGCAGTTCAATATCGAGCAGCGCTTTCCGTTCTTCGGCACCAACAACATCTGGAATTGGTCGGACAACCTCTCGAAGATTTGGGGTAGCCACAATCTGAAGGCGGGCTTCTACCTGGAATACACCACGCGCAATGCGGCACGCGCGTCGGCCTTCAACGGCACGTTCAGTTTCGACCGCAACACCAACAACCCGCTCGATGCGAACCATCCGTTCGCCAACGCGCTGCTCGGCGTGGTCAACTCCTACACCGAAGCCAACCGCAAGCTCAACGGGCACGCCCGGTACAAGAACATCGAATGGTTCGTGCAGGACAACTGGAAGGTCAACAAACGGCTGACGCTCGATTACGGATTGCGCTTCTACTACATCCAGCCGACCTTGAGCGCCGGGGACAATCTGGCCTTCTTCGATCCCGCGCTCTATGACGCCTCGAAGCAGCCGCGGTTGATGGAGCCGTTTTGTCTGACCGCCAATCCGTGTTCGGGCAACAACCGTGTCGCACGCAACCCGGTCACCGGTCAAACGCTGCCGTCGGTGAAGATCGGCACCTTCGCCGCCGGCACGGGCACGGCGTTCCAGGGGATGAACGTCGTCAAAGAGAAGGTGCTCAATTCGCCGGGCATTAACTTCGGTCCGCGCGTCGGGTTCGCGTATGACGTGTTCGGCGACGGCAAGACTTCGGTGCGCGGCGGCGTGGGCATCTTTTATGACCGCTTCAACGACGATCAGGTCTTACAACTGGTCGAATTGCCGCCGAACGTGATTACGGCGACGGCCAACTTCACGACGATCAAAGACCTGCTGGCGACACCCTTGAGCGTCACCCCGGCGGGCGTCCTCGGCATTCAGCGGAATTACGATTCGCCGGCAGTCTACAACTTCAGCCTCGGCATCCAGCGCGACATCGGCTTCAAGACCGTGCTCGACGTGGCCTACGTCGGTTCGCTCGCACGCCACCTGCTGCAACGCCGCAGCATCAACGCGGTGGCCTATGGCCAGCGATTCCAGGCCGCGAGCATCGACCAGACCGTCGCGGGCGGCGCGACGCCGCTGCCCGACAACTTCCTGCGCCCATACAAGGGCTACGGCGACATCAACTACATCGAGTTCGCCTCGAACTCGAACTATCACGCGTTGCAAGTGCAGGCGAACCGCCGCGTCTCGACGAGCCTGGCCTTCGGCTTGAGCTACACTTGGTCAAAGGCGCTGGATTTGGTGGATGGCGCCAACAACATCAACCCGTTTATCAACCCGCGCATCCGCAACTACGGCAAGGCGGGCTTTGATCGCACGCACAACCTGACGGTCAATTACATCTATAAAGTGCCCGGCTTGAGCAAGCATTGGGACAATGCATTGACGCGCACGGTCTTGGATGGCTGGGAGTTGTCGGGCATCACCAGCTTCATCAGCGGCGCACCGCTGGGCATCGGCTACAGCACCGTGCAAGGCACCGATCTGGTCGGCGGCAACGGCGGCGGCCTTGACAGCCGCGTGGTGCTCACCGGCGATCCCAACTTGCCCAGGGGTGACCGCACCTTCTTGCGCTATTTCAATACGTCGGTCGTGCAAGCGCCGACGAAGGCGAATTTCGGCATCGGCAATGCGCCGAAAGACCCGATTCGCGGCCCCGGCATTAACAACTGGGACATCTCGGTCTTCAAAAACTTCAGGATCGGCGGCGAACGCGGCGTGTCGTTGCAGTACCGGTTGGAGATGTACAACGCCTTCAACCACACACAATTCAGCAGCGTGGATACGACGGGGCGCTTCGATCTGACGAACGGCAATCAGGTCAACGCGCTCTTCGGCTCCTACACTGCAGCCCGCGATGCCCGGCGCATCGTGATGGGGCTGAAGCTCAACTTCTGACGGCACGGCGACCAGGCCGCATCACAACACCGCCTGATGCGGTCATCACTGGCCGGTAGCAACCGACTCCCGAAAGGGAGCGCGGCGCTCCGCTGCCACCCCGTCGAAGCGCTGGGAAACCGAAAGGCTCAGCCGGTAAAAGATCGGCCGAAGCTGGCTGAGCCTTGTCGCCGCCTTCAAATTGTTGTTCCAAGACAAAGGTAAATTCGCAGACTTCGAGGCGCTCAGCAAGGCGCCGGGCGTCGAGGTGAAGAAGTTGGAGAAGAGTCGGGAGGCCATTTCTTTTTAGCCTGCGCGCCGTCAATGAGCGGCGGCAAACCGTCAAAGGAGAAGGATTGATGCGTAGTGTGGTAAAAGTCTGTGCCCTGATCGCCGTGCTCGCCACGGCGACCGCGACATATCTCGGCGCCCAAGCGCCTCCGGGCCCTGCTGCCGGCGGCCAAGGAAGGGGCCCTGCCCAAGGCAGAAGCGTGGGCGGCGGAGCGGGAGCGGACGATAAACATGTCGTGGACGCCGCGGCGGCCGACCGCGGCAAGAAGCTCTGGGCGGCCGAATGCATCACTTGCCACGGGACTAATGCCAGGGGTGCCGAGAGGGGGTCAAACTTGGTCCGTTCAGAGCTCGTCTTGCGCGACCGGTACGGCAGCGAGATCAAGCCCTATCTGCGCAAGGGGCACCCCACCCAGAGCGGCACTCCGAGCGCCAACTTCAGCCAAACCCAGATCGAGGAGCTGGCCCATTTCATTCATCAGCGTGTGTACGACACGCTCCGGGGTTCACCGATCTTTGAAGTCCAAAACGTGCTCACCGGCGACCCCAAGGCAGGGGAGGCGTATTTCAACGGCGAAGGCAAGTGCCAGACGTGCCACTCGCCGACCGGGGACCTCGCCGGAATTGGGAAGAAGTACAACCCGGCGACTTTGCAACAACGATTCCTCTTTCCACGAATCGCAGGCTTCGGAGGTCGCGGCCGTGGCGCGACGACGTCCAAGCCGGTCACGGTGACGGTCACGCCGCCTTCCGGCGCGGCGGTCTCCGGGGTGTTGGTCCATCTGGATGACTTCAACGTTTCCTTGCGAGACTCTGCGGGCGAGTATCATTCCTGGAAGCGAATCCCGGAACTGAAAGTGGTCAAAAACGACCCTTTCGCCGCGCACATTGAATTGCTGGACAAGTATACCGACAAGAACATGCACGACCTCGTCGCTTATCTGGAGACATTGAAATGAAGCCTATCAGAACTTTGATGACCGTCGTCTTGCTTTCAGCCGTGCTGTTCGGACAGGGCCGGCTCGATCCCGCGAAACTGCAACAGCCGCCGACCGACAGTTGGCCGACTTACCACGGCGACTACTCGGGACGTCGCTTCAGCACGCTCTCAAAGATCAATGCCTCCAACATCCATTCGCTGAGCCTGGCCTGGGTTTACCGGGTGAACACCGGCGGCTTCGGCGGCGGCTTTGGCGGCGGCAGCATCAAGGCGACGCCGCTCCAGATCAACGGCGTCCTCTACTTCACGCTCCCTGACCACGTGTGGGCCGTAGACGCGCGCACGGGGCGCGAAATCTGGCATCACGCCTGGCAATCGAAGGGCGGCCTCCACATCGGCAACCGCGGGGTCGGCGTCTACCGCGACTGGCTCTATTTCGAAACTCCGGATTGCCATCTGGTCTCTGTTCACTTGAAGGACGGCAAGGAGAGATGGAGAAAGACGATCTGCGACCTGGACCAGTTCTACTACGGTTCGGTGGCCCCCATAATCGTCAAGAATCACGTGATCGCGGGCGTGAGCGGCGACGACCTGGACTGGCCCGGCTATCTCGAATCGCATGACCCGGAGACCGGAGAGTTGCAGTGGCGCTGGTATGTCGTGCCCCAGAAGATGGGCGAGCCCGGCTCCGAGACGTGGCCGAACGAGGAGGCCATGAAGCACGGCGGCGGGATGACCTGGCAGCCCATTACCTACGATCCGGAGCTGAATCTCATCTACGTCGGCACGGGCAATCCGCAGCCGGTGATCGCGCACAAGAACCGCGAGGGCGCCAACCTGTTCACGGAATCGATTGTGGCCCTCAACCCGGATACCGGGAAGATGGCCTGGTATTTTCAGGCCTCGCCGCACGACACGCATGACTGGGACGCCACGCAAGTGCCGGTGTTGTTCGACGGGGAGATCAACGGGCAGAAGCGAAAGCTCTTGGCGCAGGCGAGCCGGAACGGCTATTTCTTCGTGCTCGACCGGACCACTGGCCAGCATCTGGTCACGGCTGAGTTCGTCAAGACGAATTGGGCGCAGGGCCTCGACGCCAAGGGGCAGCCGATCCCGAATCCCGCGAAGCATCCGCAACTCGACGGGGCGCTGGTGTCGCCGAACCAGGGCGGTGCCACCAACTGGCCGCCGCCGAGCTTCAACCCGGAGACGGGACTTTTTTACGTGAGCGCTTCGCGTGCCTACAGCGTCTATTACATCTTCGACCCCGACGACAACCCGCAGGGGTGGGGCGGGACCGACCGCGGAGGATGGTCGGAGTCCATGTTGCAAGCGGTGGACTATCAGACCGGCAAAATCCGCTGGAGCCACAAATGGGAGGGGGCAGGCGCCCGGTCAGGCGTGTTGAGTACGGCGGGCAATCTGGTCTTTGCCGGCGACGGCTCGAACAATCTCGTGGCCCTCGACGCTCGGACCGGCGAGCCGCTGTGGCATGCCAACCTCGGCAGTTCGGTCAGCAATGGGCTGATGACTTACGAGCTGGACGCGACGCAGTATTTGGTCGTGGGCGCCGGCGACACCCTGTACGCTTTCGTGATGCTGAGTAAGCGTGCGGCTGAGTAAGCGAGAGCTTCACCGTGAATGGGGCGCCTTACTTTTGGTGCCTGAATCGAAAGTGCGCCCGGCTGGACTCGAACCAGCGGCCTACTACTTAGGAGGCAGTCGCTCTATCCACCTGAGCTACGGGCGCACAAATCTGAGTTTTGAATCTTGAGTCTTGGGTGCTGAGTTCACAATTCAAAACTCAACCCTGTGACTACGCTTGGTATTTTAGCAGTGAGAAGAGGTCGTAGCCAGCGAGCCGCTCACGTCCGTGCAAAAACTCCAACTCCACGACAAAGGCTAGGCCCGCGACGTTGCCGCCGAGTTTCTCGACTAGCTTGACCACGGCGCAGGCCGTGCCGCCGGTCGCGAGCAGGTCGTCCGCGATAATCACGTGGTGGCCTTTGCCCACTGCGTCGCGATGAATCTCTAAGGTGTCCTTGCCGTATTCCAGGTCATAGCTGTAACTCTCGACCTCGGACGGGAGTTTCTTCGGCTTTCGCACCGGGACGAATCCGGCGCCAAGGTGGTAGGCGAGGGCGGGCGCGAAGATGAAGCCGCGGGCCTCGATCCCGAGCACCGTATCGATCTTTCGGCCGCGAAAGTTATCGGTCATGCGGTCAATTACGGTGCGCAGCCCCCGCGCGTCTTTGAGCAGGGTGGTGATGTCATAGAACAAGATCCCGGGTTTAGGGAAGTCGGGGATTTCACGAATCAACCGCTTGAGCTCTTGCGCTTCGGGGGATTCAACTTTGGGCGCGGACATGATGGTGATTGTCTCCTTCGTTCGAGCATTTAATGGTCAATGCGGAAGTCGCGGTAACGGCCGGTGACCGCGAGGTCGGATTCATCGAGGCTGCTGACGTAGGCGAAGCGGGGGCCGGTCGCTAATTCTTTCTTGAACTCTTCCATCGCTTCACGCTCGCCTTCGGCCACTACCTCGACCCGCCCGTCCGGCAGATTGCGCACCGTGCCCGTGACCTGGTGCCGCGCCGCCGCCCGCAGCGCGAAGTAGCGGAACCCGACGCCCTGCACCTCGCCGTCGATCAGAAAACGTCTCGCAACCATAAGCCGAAAAGACTTCAGGCCTCAAATTCCACATCAGACTTGATCGGTTTTAAGTCTGATAAGATGACCTTCCGCGACTTAGCAACGGTTTATCAAGAACGCCAATTGCAGCCCGCCGAAGGCAAAGGCGAGCGCCAGATCAGCGGTAGAAGATGCTACTACAGTCCCCAGCTTTATCTCAAGGTGCTCACCGAGCATTGTTGCAACTCTTTGGAAGTGACCTCCTGGCTGCTCCGGAGTTGCGTGATCGCTTGAGGTGCTCAGCCGTCGATTAGTTCGGGATTGTCGATCTCGACGACGACGCCTACTTTCGAGGCGGCGTAGCGGATGGCTTCCGGGAAGTACTGTAGGTAGATGGTCAACTCCTCTCCGAGGATCGTCTGGGCAAACTCTATTTCCAGCACGTCATCTTCCAGGACCTTGCCGGGCACAATATGGTAGGACAGGAGTGAAATCAGCGTCGGCACATCACTCAGCCACGCGTCAATCGTGCCCGGCGGCAGCTTGGCGAAGGCCTCATCCGTCGGCGCAAAGATGGTATACGGTCCCTCACTCTTGAGCGTCTCGTCCAAACCAGCGGCTCTGGCGGCCGTCACCAAGGTGGTGAATGAGCCGGTGGAGATCGCGGTATCGAGAATGTCTTTCATCCTTCCTCTCCTCTCAGACAGGTGGTTGATGCTGATCGGGCGACGGCACAGCCGGTAGTGAGTGTCAGTCTTCAAGCTTAGTCGGAACGCCTTAAGTGCGAATCAAAGGAACGTAAAGGTTAGCTTAAATATTTTTCGCGGCGGGTCAGAGCATCATTCAGCAAGGCAGTTTCATTCTTCCTGCTTAAGCTGCGACCGTGAGGGTGAAGTAGTCAACGGCCACGCACGATCTACTGCCCCAATCACTTAACGCTGATTTAGCGACGACCTAATGACAATTTAGCAGCGCCCTGATTCTGATGTTACACCATTGCTTTAACCTCTCCGAGGTAACTTGCTCCGAGGTAAGTAACAAGGAGGGGTAGCATGCGCGCTCAACAGACTCGGCTCTGCGTCCTGGCGGCAGGCTTTGATAATTTAGACTCGGTCCGGAGATTCCGCACGGCGGTTTCGCTGCACTGCCACACGCAGCATTCCAGAGAGATCCTCGACTTTATTCCGCAATACGCCTCACGCATTCCCGTCGTCTCGAAGCTGTTTGGTTGCGAGGTGGACCGCTATTACACCGCTCACGGTCAGCACCTCGATTTCGCGAGCGCCTACTGGACGCCACCGGTCTCCGCCCGCACGGTGTTTGAATTGGAGCTAAGGCAGATCGAGCGCCGGCTCGGACTGCAAGGACTGGTGTCAATCACCGACCACGACGAGATCAAAGCCTGCTCGCTCTTGCAAGTGCTCGACCTCTCGCCACCGATCCCGATCTCGCTGGAATGGACCGTCCCCTTTGGTGGACTCGGCGCAGCTTGGGTTGCTGGCTTTCCAGAAAACTTTTCAGGCGCTGGGCATCGCCTTCAATCAAGAGATCTACGAAGCCAACTATTCACCCAACTGGTATCTGATGTACGAAGCGATGGCGCTGCCGCCAGACTGGTGGCCGATGGCCGATGAGTTGTGGGTGCGGCATTATGATGAAGAGTCGGCGAGTTCCGTGGAGGGCGCCCAGGAGACCATCCTTGAACTCCAGCGCAAAGGCTACCGCCTCGGCATCGTCAGCAGTGGCAACCATCGCCGGGTCCTCCGCGAGGTGAACGAGTTGGGTTTACAGGATGCATTTCAGGCAGTGATCTGTCACGAACAGACCACGCACAAAAAGCCGCATCCGGAAGGATTGGAAACAGCCATGCGGATGCTGCGTAGTTCGAGCGCCGCCTGCTCCTACATCGGCGATAGTCCCGAAGACATCCAGATGGGGAAAACCGCCCAGGTGCTCACCGTCGGCGTGCGTAGCGCCTACCCCAGCAGCAAACACTTGCGCAACACTCAACCGGATCTTTATCTGGAGTCGATCACCGAACTCTTGGCCCACTTCTAGGGTGCTGTGTTCGGCCGGGGCAGACGAATCAGTACCGCGAGCGGTAGCGCAATGAGATTAAGGCAAGGAAATTGCTTAGGGCCGCTGGCACTGCCCAGCGACTCCAATGCCAGTCCATGAGGCGAGGTGTGCAAGGCTTGCCCAGGGGCCAGCCCCACTTTTTTCCGCC
>Ga0070707_100001187_pt1 | contig 25634 bp, 22 predicted proteins | sample KBSK5502metaG_FD_65468 | JGI IMG/M metagenome (GOLD analysis project Ga0070707, IMG submission 65468) | Corn, switchgrass and miscanthus rhizosphere microbial communities from Kellogg Biological Station, Michigan, USA - KBS K5-50-2 metaG | ecosystem: Host-associated > Plants > Roots >...
CCGCCGACGCGCGCAGCCGCGGGCTCCTCGCGGCGCTGCTCTCCGACATCGATATCGACGCGGCCGCCGGCCAGCTTTCCGGCGGGGAACGCCGCCGGGTTGCCCTCGCTGCGCTGCTGCGGGGCACCCAGGACCTGCTGCTGCTCGACGAGCCGACCAACCACCTGGACATCGAGGCGATCAGGTGGCTGGCCGGCTACCTGGCGACCCACGGCAAGGCGTTCGTGGTCGTGACGCACGACCGGTGGTTTCTCGACGCGGTCTGCGAGCGCATCTGGGAGGTCGCCGACGGGCAGGTGCACGCCTACGACGGCGGCTACTCGGCCTATGTGCTGGCCAGGGCGGAGCGCGCACGGCAGGCGGCCGCACAGGATCAGCGCAGGCGCAACCTGCTCCGCAAGGAACTCGCCTGGCTGCGCCGCGGGCCGCCAGCCAGGACGAGCAAGCCCAGGTTCCGGCTCGACGCGACGGCGGCGCTGATCGCGGAGGAGCCGGCCGCCAGGGACGGCGTCGAGCTGTCCAGGCTGGCGACGGCCAGGCTCGGCAAGACGGTCATCGACCTCATTGACGTAACCGTCGGTTTCGGCGGGCTGACCCTGCTCGATCAGGTGAGCTGGCAGCTCGGGCCTGGCGACCGGGTCGGCGTGGTAGGTGTCAACGGCAGCGGCAAGACCACGCTGCTGAACGTGCTCGCCGGCGTCCAGCCCGGCTACCAGCAGGCCGGCGAAGTAGTCACGGGCAAGACTGTCCGCCTCGGCTACCTCACGCAGGAGCCTGGCCCAGTCGATCCTTGCCTCCGCGCGGTCGAGGCGGCGCAGCAGGTGCGCCGCTCGGTCCGGATCGGCAAGCGCGAGCTGTCCGCTGGCCAGTTGCTTGACCGGCTTGGCCTGACCGGCGACCGGCAGCAGGCGCCTGTTGCCGAGCTATCCGGGGGTGAGCGGCGCAGGCTGCAGCTGCAGATGGTGCTGATGGCCGAGCCGAACGTGCTCCTTCTTGACGAGCCGACCAACGACCTGGACATCGACACGCTGACCGAGCTAGAGGACCTGCTCGACAGCTTCCCCGGCTCGATCGTGGTGGTCAGCCACGACCGGTATTTCCTTGAGCGGGTCACCGACCACGTGCTGGCGCTCGCCGACGCGAAGCTTGCCTTCCTGCCAGGCGGTGTCGATGAGTACCTCGAGCTCCGGGAGTCTGGCAAGGCCGGCAAGCCGGTCGCGGTGCGGCCCGGCGTGTCCGCCGGGTCGGCGGCCGGTTTGCCGCCCGGCCGACGGGCGGGGCCGCCGTTCCGCCCGGCCGGCAGTTCAGTCGGCGCGTCATCGGTGCGGCCGGCCGGGCTGGCCGCTGGCCAGCTGCGGGATGCGAAGAAGGAGCTGGCCAGGCTCGACCGGCAGCTCCAACGGCTGACCGGAAGGGAATCCGAGCTGCACGAGGCTCTCGCCGAGTCAGCGGCGGACTATGCCCGGCTGGTCGAACTCGGCGACGAGCTGCGGCTGGTGCAGGAACGGAAGGCGGCTGTTGAGGACCGCTGGCTCGAGCTGGCCGAGCAGACCGGCGGCTGACCCGCGCGGTCAGGCCCGACCAGCCTCTCGCCGCCCCTCCTGCCGCCCATCGGCCCGCCACGGCGGCGGTTTGCCGCGATTAAGGGAGTCCCTCGATCGCGCGCCAGAAGGCGCGTGCGATGACCCGGTAGCCCGCGTTGTTGGCGTGCTCGTTGGGTCCGCGAGGTGCGCTGGCGCACACCCAGGTCAGGGCGCAGATCGCGGCCACGTTGGGTGGAACCGAGCGGGAGCCCGCCGGTACTGCCTTACCGCCCGTCCCGCGGCCCTGACCTTGCCTGCTTGCTTGGCCTGCGTTTCTTTTGGCCTGCGCGCCGAAGTCCGAGGTGCGAAATGCCCTGAAGACGTTCGCGACCCTGGCGCCGTAGCGGTGATAGCCGGTGGCCAGCATCTGGTTGGCCCCGGCGGCGACGGCGCCGGTGAGGACGGCGAGCTGCCTGCCGGTCCGGCCGGCCCGCCACAGGCCCAGTTCAGGTACGTAATATGTCATGCCGACGATGAGGACCCGCGGCCCGGCCGCTGACCGCAGCCTCGCCATGATCGCGCTCAGGTTACGCCCGATCTGCGGTATCCGGGTGAACACGCACGGCAAGATCGCCGATGCTCCGCTGCCCAGGATGCACGAGTTCGGGTCGTTCGCGCCGATGTCGATAGTGATCAGCGCGGTCCTGCCGCGATGCGACCGCAGGAACCTGATCGCCTGGTCAAGTTGACTGCCTGCCGGATACGGACAGATGCCGCCGTGCATCATGGTGACGGTCGTCTCGCCTGAACAGCCGAGCTTGACTAGCCGCAGGTGCGGAAGCTCACCGCGCAGCTTGGCGGCGAGCCGGTTGGGATAGCCCCGCGAGGTCTCGACGTCCTGTCCGGTCCACGTTGGCTGGACGCCGCGAGACAGGGAGTCGCCCAGCGAGAGGTAGTACGAGGTGCCTTTGACGGCCCGGCGGCTGAGTCCGGCGTGGAGCGCGGCCAGGGCACTCCCGGCGCGGCGTTCCGAGCCGACCTGCTGCGAGCCGTCCTGGTGACCATTCGAGCAGTCGGCCAGCGTCAGCGCCGCCGCAAGCAGCGCGATCGCCAGGCGACCGGCGGCGTTACGCAGTCGCATGCGCATCGAACGGGGTTAGCAGCAGTCTGAGCAGCGAGGCCAGTTGCTCCCGCTGGGCGTCGTCCAGGCTGGCGAGCAGGCCGTGCTCCCGATCGAGCAGATCGGCCAGAGCCGCATCGGCCACGGATTTGCCCCTGTCGGTGAGCTGGACAATGACACCCCGCTTGTCCTGCGGGTCAGGCAGCCGCGTGACCAGCCCGCCCTCGGCTAGGCGGTCGATCCGGTTGGTCATGGTCCCTGAGGTGACCAGCGTGGCCCGCAGCAGCGCGCCTGGGCTGAGCTGATAGGGCAGGCCTTGCCGGCGCAGCGCGGACAGCACGTCGAACTCCCATGCTTCGAGGCCATGGGCCGCGAAGGCCGTCCGCCTGGCCCGGTCCAGGTGCCTGGCGAGCCGTGACACCCGGCTGAGAACCTGCAACGGCTCCAGATCCAGGTCCGGCCGCTCGGCCCGCCAGCCAGCGACGAGATCATCGACCTCGTCCCGCGGCCTGGCCTCGGTAACTGCGCTGTCCACCCGAGCAGCATATCTCTTGACATCGAGAGTTAACGCACGTACAACTGCCTTAAAGAATCTCGACGTCAAGATACCGTCCACTCAGGGTAGAGGTGGCCATGTGGGATCCCGGTAGGTACCGTCAGTTCGGGGCGGAACGCTCCAGGCCGTTCTACGAGCTGATCAGCCGGATCGGAGCCGCCGAGCCCGCGTACGTCGCTGACCTGGGCTGCGGCCCCGGGGAGCTGACTGCCGACCTCTGCAGCAGGTGGCCCTCGGCCGACGTGGTCGGCATCGACAGCTCAGCGGAGATGATCGCTGCGGCCCAATCGGTTCGGGCGGGCCTGCCCGCGGACTCCAGGCAGCGGCTGCGGTTTGAACTGGCCGACGTTACCGGCTGGCAGCCTGCCCGCACGGTCGACGTCATCGTGTCCAACGCGCTGCTGCAGTGGATACCCGACCACGAGAAGCTGCTGCCGCGATGGGTGAGTCAGCTCGCCACAGGCGGCTGGCTTGCCTTCGCGGTACCTGGCAATTTCGACCAGCCGACCCACGCGCTGCTGCGTCAGCTGGCGGGCACGGAGCGCTGGCGCTCGTCGCTGAAGGACGTGGCATTCAACAGGCAGGCCGCGGATCCGGCTGAATACCTGGACCTGCTGGCGCGAGAGGGCTGCGCCGTAGACGTATGGGAGACCACGTACCTGCACGTGCTCGACGGCGAAGACCCCGTGCTCCGCTGGTATCAGGGCACGGGCCTGCGGCCCGTGATCGCGGCCCTCAGCGCTGATGAGGCAGCAGAGTTCATGGCTGACTACGGGGCGCTGCTGCGGGAGCATTATCCGCGGCAGCCGTACGGCACGGTGCTGCCGTTCCGCCGCGTGTTCGTCGTGGCTCACCGCGAGTAGTGACCGGCCGTGCTGCCACCGATCAGGATCTCTTGTCGCTCAGGCGCTTCAGCGCTCCCGGCGAGATCTTCGGCTTGGGGTCCAGCTGGGACAGGCCATTCCAGGCCAGGTTGACCAGGTGCGCCGCCATCTCCTCGAGCTTGGGCTTGCGCACGTCGAGCCACCACTGGCCGGCGAACGCCACCATGCCCACCAGCATCTGCGAGTACATGGGCGCGAGCTTCGGGTCGTAACCCCTGTCCTTCAGGACGTCGGCCAGGATGTACTCGACCTGGCTGGCGATGTCGCTGATCAGGCTGGCGAAGGTGCCGGAACCCGAGGCTGGGTGCGAGTCGCGCACCAGAATGCGAAAGCCGTCGCTGTTGTCTTCGATGTACCGCAGCAGGGCGACGGCGGCAGCCTCGAACTTCTCCATGGTGTCGTCGCCGTTGAGCACATCGGTGGCCATGGACAGGAACCGGTCGACCTCGCGGTCGACGACAACGGCGTAGAGGCCTTCCTTGCCGCCGAAATGCTCATAGACGACCGGTTTAGATACGCCGGCCTGGGCGGCGATCTCCTCGATGGAAGTGCCGTCCAGGCCGCGTTTGGCGAACAGGCGCCGGCCGATGTCAAGGAGTTGCTCGCGCCGCTCCTTGCCGGTCATCCGCCTACGGCCGGACACGGGGGGTTGGCTGGTCACTGCCCCATCATGCAGCGACCTGGTGGCTAGGAGTTAATCGGCGCGGCCGCCGGGCGCCGCGTCATGGAGCCGAGCACGCGGACGTTGCCCACCTTCTTGCCGGTCAGCCTGGCCTCATCCGGCCACCGGACGTCCCGTACCCAGCCGAGTTTCTCGGCTAGCCAGATGGAGCGCGCGGCGATGTCGATCTGCCCCTTGAACACACCATGGCGCGCGCAGGTCGGGTCGGCGTGGTGCAGGTTGTGCCAGGACTCGCCGAACGACAGCACAGCGAGCCACGCCACGTTCTTCGACTTGTCCCTGGCCTCGAACTCGCGCTTGCCGAAGGTGTGGCAGATCGAGTTGATCGACCACGTCACGTGATGCAGGAACGAGACCCGGACCAGGCTGGCCCAGAAGAACGCGATCAGGGCACCCTGCCAGGACATCGTCCACAGGCCGCCGATGAGGGCCGGGAGCAGCAGGGTGGCGGCAACCAGCGGGCCGAAGAGCTTGTGGATGGCCACGATGTCGCGGTCGGCCAGCCAATCAGGGGAGAACTTCCGGTGCGAGGTGACGTCCCGGTTGAACAGCCAGCCCATGTGCGCCCAGGCCATGCCCTTGGTAAGCGCCTTCCAGTCGTCGCCGAACCGCCATGGCGAGTGCGGATCGCCCTCCTTGTCGCTGTACTTGTGGTGCCTGCGGTGGTCGGAGACCCAGTCCAGGATCGGGCCCTCGATCGCCATCGAGCCCGCCACCCCGAGAGCGATCTTGAATGCCCTGGTCGACTTGAAGGACCCATGGGTGAAGTAGCGGTGGAAGCCCATCGCGACCCCAAGGCCGGAGAACAGGTAGAACGCGATTCCGATCAGGACTGTCTGCCAGTTCAGCAGGCCCCATGCCCAGGCCACCGGCACTGCCGCAAGCAGCGCGAGCATCGGGACGCCGGTGAAGATGGCGACCCCGACCCGTTGGGTGACGGACCGTGGCTCAGGATCGAGATCAGAAGGCGGTCGCTGGCGCGGGCGCGGCTCTGCTTGCTCCGCTGGCGCGACGGAGACTTCGGTGGTTGCGGTCATGACGGTTCCTCGATGGCTCGATTGGGCCGGTCAGAAGAGCGATCCGCATAACCGAGGTCATGGGCCGAGCGAATACGCTTACGTAACCGTAGCTTACGGTAACGTAGGTTCTGCAAGGCCCCTAGAGCGATATCTGACAGATTTCGGCTGGTCCGCCTTGTAACCTTCAGGCAACCTGCCCAGTCGCGCACCGATCATGCAGCCGAGTTTGGACCGACCGCGCAGGCGCATAGCGAGGTGCAGGTCGTCCTAAGCGCCTATCCCGATGCGTTGCTGGAGCCGCAGGTACAGTGAGTGTCGGTTTTCCGTCCCGGGTCGTCTAGCCTGGCAGGACAAGCGGTTTTGGTCCGCTCAACCGAGGTTCGAATCCTCGCCCGGGAGCTCGACTAGGTTCGAATCCCCGCCTGGCGAGCTAAGCAGCCGACAGGTCCGGCTTAGCTGTGGGCCGCCTAGGTTGTCGCCGTGTCGGGCCTGATCACCGACGGTGGGATCACCATCACGGCTGACGCCCATCCTTCAACCTGCTGGTAGAGCCGATGCTGCGGCGCACCTGGATACGCAGGCAGCCGTGATAATCCGCACCGGTGTTCTTCCTGACCGTCCGTGGCTTGTGACGCTTCGCTCATATTCGAACGGTAGTACGAGGCTCTGACAGTTTCTGCCCGCCGAGTTACTCCGGTGGGAACTCCGCTCTGACGCCTAGCAGGCGAATGGGATCGCGGCGGGTGAGGTCGTCGAGCGCGGTCAGCGCCGCCGCCGCGATCAATTCAGGGTTGCCGGTCGGCTCGGCCAGCGCGCGGCCGTGGGTGTGCGTGAAGAACGGCGCGTACCTGACCTTCACCACGACCCGGGCCGCAGGGCGACCGTCGGCCGCGATGTCGTCGGCGACCTTTCTGGCGATCCTGGCGACCTCGGTCTGGACCTGCTCCCAGTCGGTGATGTTCTGCTGGTAGGTGACCTCGTGGCCATGACCCCGCGGGACGTACGGCTCAGCGGTCACAGGCGACAGGTCGATCCCATGCGCGGTCTGCACCAGCCAGGGTCCTATCGTGGGGCCGAACTGCGCCGCCATGTCTCGTGGAGCCGCGGCAGCCAGATCGGCAACGGTCAAGATCCCGAGCCCGGCGAGCTTGCGCGCGGTCCTTGAGCCGATGCCCCACAGGGCGTCCGTCGGCCTGGGACCGAGCAGTTCCCGCCAGGTCTCGTTCGTGATCATGAAAACTCCGGCCGGCTTGCCGAATCCGGTGGCGATCTTGGCCTGAAGCTTGTTCTGGCCGATGCCGACCGAGCAGTCAAGGCTGGCCGCCTCCCGAACCGCCCGCTGGATCTCTCGCGCCAACGCAACCGGATCGTCGGTCTGCGCCCCGATGAACGCTTCGTCCCAGCCCATCACCTCCAGCACGACGTCGAAGCTCTTCAGCGTGGCCATCACAACTGCCGACACCTCGTCGTACGCCGCCTTGTCGACGGGCAGGAACACCGCGTCGGGGCACCGGCGCGCCGCCGTCCGCAGCGGCTGTCCTGAGTGCACGCCGAAGCGACGCGCCTCGTAGGAGGCGGTGCTCACCACGCCCCTCTTGGTCGGGTCCCCGTCGCCGCCGACGACGATCGGCTTGCCCCGCAGTCCGGGCCTGCGCAGCACTTCGACAGCCGCGAGGAACTGGTCGAGGTCGACATGCAGCACCCAGCCGGTCACAAGAGCAAGTTTCGCCCCCAACCGAATCGTGGCGCGATACTGGCCGACTACTGGGAGGTATCCTGCTGCGGTCGGGGGCATAAACGGCGCGGGTCAGCGTCTAGTCCTGATAAATCCGCAGCGAAGTCGAGGAGCCGAACCGAGTGAGCGCAGCAGGCCCGGCGGCCGTGATCGTGCTCGCGGCCGGTGAGGGCACGCGCATGAAGTCGCCCATCCCGAAGACGCTGCATCAGGTCTGCGGGCAGACGATGCTCGGGCACTGCCTCGCGGCGGCAGCCCAGCTGTCGCCTGACCGGCTGATCGTGGTTGTCGGTCACGACGGAGATCGGGTGGCCGAGCACGCGCGCCAGCAGGTACCCGGCGCCATCACCGTGGTGCAGGACTATCTAGGCGGAACCGGGCACGCGGTCAGGGTCGTGCTCGAGACGGTCGGCACCATCAAGGGCACCGTCGTCGTGACCTATGCCGACACTCCGCTGCTGACCGGTGCCACGCTTGTCGGGCTGGTTGCCGAGCGGGCCGCAACCAGCGCGGCAGCGGCCGTGCTGACCGCGCTGGTGCCTGACCCGGCCGGGTACGGCCGGATCGTCAGGGACGAGCGCGGCGCGTTCGCTGCCATCGTCGAGCACGCCGACGCGACGCCGGACGAGCGTGCGATCAACGAGATCAACACCGGGATGTACGCCTTCGACGGTGACCTGCTCGCCGATGCAGTGAAACGCGTCAGGACCGACAACGCCCAGGGTGAGGAGTATCTCACCGACGCCGTGTCCGTGATCCGCAGCGACGGCTACAACGTGGCGACCGTTTCGTGCCAGGACGTTGAGGAAGTTCAGGGGGTCAACGACCTCGCGCAGCTCGCTCACGCCAGCCGGGTGCTGAATTCGCGGCTGCTCAACACGATGATGCGCAGCGGTGTCGTGATCGCCGATCCCGCAAGCACCTGGGTTGACATCGGCGTCGACTTGGCGGCGGGCGCCTATATCGGGCCCGCTACCAAGCTCGAGGGCAGTACCACGATCGCCACGGGGGCCAGGGTGGGGCCCGGCTGCCTGCTGCGTGACACCGTGGTCGGGCCGGGAGCCGCTGTCATCCAGTCCGTCTGCGAGTCCGCCGTCATCGGCGGCGGCGCGCAGGTCGGGCCGTTCGCGCACATAGTGGGAGAGCAGGTCTCGTGACGGTCGGTACCGCTCGAACCGGCAAGAAGATGATGCTGTTTTCCGGCCGGGCATTCCCCGAGCTCGGGCTGGAGATCGCCGACTTCCTGGGCATCGAGCCCACGCCGACCACGTTGTTCGATTTCGCGAACGGCGAGATCTTCGTCCGGTTCCTCGAGTCGGTCAGGGGTTGCGACGCCTTCGTCCTGCAGAGCCACACTGCACCGATCAACAAATGGATCATGGAGCAGTTGATCATGGTTGACGCGCTAAAGCGCGCGTCGGCCAACCGGATCACCGTGGTCGCCCCGTTCTTCGGCTACGCGCGGCAGGACAAGAAGAGCCGGGGCCGCGAGCCGATCTCAGCCAGGCTGATGGCCGACCTGTTCCGCACTGCGGGCGCGCACCGGCTGATGGCCGTTGACCTGCACACCGCTCAGATCCAGGGCTTCTTCGACGGCCCGGTCGACCACCTCTTCGCCCTTCCTACGCTGGCCTCTTACCTGGAGGGCAAGCTCAATCTCGCGCAGGTGACGGTCGTCGCGCCGGACGCCGGCCGGGTCAGGGTCTGCGAGCGGTGGACCGACAGGCTCGGCTGCCCGCTCGCGATCATCCACAAGAGGCGCGATCCCGATATCGCCAACAAGGTGAAGGTGCTCGAGGTCGTCGGGCAGGTCGCGGGGCGCACTTGCATCCTTGTGGACGACATGATCGACACCGGTGCCACGGTCGCCAACGCGTCCGACGCCCTGTTCGAGCAGGGCGCGGCCGACGTCATCGTGACCGCGACCCACGGCGTGCTCTCTGGCCCCGCCGTTGACCTGCTGAAGAACTCGGCGATCAGCGAGGTCATCCTGACCAATACGCTGCCGATCGAACCGGAGAAACAGTTCGATAAGCTGACGGTGCTGTCGATCGCCCCGCTGATCGCCAGGGCTATCACCGAGGTCTACTCGGAGGGCTCGGTGACCAGCCTGTTCGACGGCCAGAGCTAGCCAGCCATGCGGCGGGAGCCGCGACGGGCGGCGAGGCGCAGGCTGTGGCGCGGCCTAGCCCGCGCCTGCCAGGAGCGGGCCGCGCTGATCGTCGGCTAGACTCGCTGTGAATTTCTGCCCTTGACAGGGCTGTTACCCGCTGAGGAGTGGCACCGTGCCTGAGGTTCATATCGCCGCAACGCCGCGGACCGATTTCGGCAAGGGTCCCGCGCGACGCGAGCGCCGGGCTGGCCGGGTCCCCGCGGTCCTCTACGGCCACGGCACGCAGCCACGGCACATCAGCCTGCCCGGCCACGACGTTCTGCTGGCGCTTCGTACCGCCAACGTCCTGATCAGGCTTGACGGCCTGTCGGGCGGCAGCGAGCTCGCCCTGCCCAAGGCGGTCCAGCGTGACCCGATCAAGGGCTCCGTCGAGCATGTTGATCTCATCCTGGTGCGGCGCGGCGAGAAGGTCACCGTCGACATCCCAGTCACCGTCACCGGCGAGGTCGCGCCTGACGGCCTGCTCGACCAGCAACTCGTCCAGATCTCCGTCGAGGCCGAAGCGACCAGGATCCCGCCAGGCATCGACGTGAACGTGGAGGGCATGCAGATCGGCGTGTCCGTGCACGCTGGCGACCTTGAGCTGCCGCGCGGAGTCACGCTGGCTGACGAGGCAGATCTGCTTGTCCTGCACGTCATCCCGGCTCCGACGGCCGCGCAGCTTGAGGCGGAGATCGGCGTCGTGCCCGAGGCCGCGGAGGCTCCTGAGGTTCCCGAGGCAGTCGCCGAGGCCGCGCCCGCTGCCGAGGGCGCTGCCGAAGCGCCCGCCCAGCCCGAGCCCGCGGGCGAGTAGGCCGGGCAAGCGCGTTGGCCAGGATCGCGCGCTGGCCCAGGGTGCCCCTTGCGCTGCGGCAGCCCAGAGGAGCCCGGGGGCCCCGCCGGGCAGCGCAGTCGGCCCCAGCTCCGGGCGCCGCCGCAGGGTCTGATCCGATGAGTGATAATCGATGGCTGGTGGCGGGGCTCGGCAATCCGGGGCCGCCGTACGCGGGCAACCGGCACAACGCCGGCTTCATGGTCGCTGACCTGCTCGCCGCCAGGATCGGCGCTGGCTACCGGCGGGACAGATCGCGCGTGCAGGCCGCGTGGGGGCAGCTCGCCGGGCTGCCGGTGATCATCGCCAAGCCGATGTCGTTCATGAACCTCGCCGGGCCGCGGCTAGCCGCAGTCGCCGGCTACTACAAGATCCCGCCGGACCGGATCGCGGTCGTGCATGACGAGCTTGACCTGCCATTCGGGACGATCAGGCTCAAGCTCGGCGGCGGCGACGGCGGTCATAATGGCCTCCGCTCGCTGACGGGAGCCCTCGGGACGCGCGACTACTACCGGGTGCGAGTCGGCATCGGCCGCCCGCCCGGGCGGCAGGATCCCGCGGACTTCGTGCTGCGCGACTTCGCCGCGGCCGAGCGCAAGGAGGTGCCGCTGGTGCTGGAGCGCGCGGCCGACGCGGTCGAGGCGCTGCTCCGGCTGGGACTGGCGCCCGCGCAGAACGAGTTCCACCCTGCCGCGCCCGTCCCGCCGGCCGATCCCGCGACCGGCTGAGACCTGCTGGGCCTTCCGGGACCTGGTATGTCGGCAGGTCGTGCCGGGAGTATGCCGCCGGTCAGATTTCAAGTCGGCTGCTGCCACCCTGTCCGCACCTGAATCTCTTTGCAAATGTTCGCAGAAGTCCATTTCTGACGGGGAAAGCTGCGGCATCATCGAGCTTCAGATGTTCTGATGGCAGATCGTTGTCAACTACTCGCTTTCCCCACGCGTCTTGTTTGTGGCAAACCTTGGCGCTCGGGGTTACAGGTGCCGCAGCGGCAGGTGCTTTACGTGCGAGTACGGTATCCGGGGAGGCGCCAGGCGTGACTGGGCAGACCGCGGTTACTACCGCGCGGCGAAGCCGGGTAAGTGCCCGGCTGGCCGAGCCGAGTTCCGCGTCGTGGACGGCTGCCTACCTGCGCCAGGCTTGCTTGGCCGACGGCTTGTGCGGCCTGCTGGCCGGGGTGCTCGCCTACGTGATCAGGTTCTCAAGCGGGGGTTACCGGCCTGCCGGCTACCTCGCCATCAGCCTGCTTCTCCCCGGGTGCTGGCTGCTGGCGATCCTCCTGGCTGGCGGCTACGACTCGCGGTTCATCGGCGTCGGTACCGATGAGTTCCGCAAGATTCTCAACGCCGGCGTGTTCCTGACCGCTGCCGTCGCTGTGGCGTCGTACGCGACCAAGGCGGACATCGCCAGGGGCTACGTTGTGGTCGCGCTGCCCTGCGTGACTGCCTTTGACCTCGTCGCCAGGTTCGCGTTGCGCAAGCGGCTGCACCGGCTACGCAAGACCGGTGCCTGCATGCGGAAGGTCGTCGTGGTCGGCTACGGCGCGGTCGTCGCCGATATCGCGACGATGCTGCGCCGCGAGCCGCACCATGGCCTGTCGGTGACTGCTGCTTGCATCGTCGACTGCGCTGAGGCCACGGTGATCTCCGACATTCCCGCGTTTGGCGGGATCGACAGCATCGTCGAGGTCGTGCGGGCTTGCCAAGCCGACACCGTGGCGGTGCTCGCCTGCCCGGAGATGTCGGGGTACCGGCTCAGGAGGCTGGCCTGGGAACTCGAGAAGACCGGGACGGACCTGTGCGTCGCGCCAGCGCTGCTGGATGTGGCGGGCCCGCGTACGACCATCCGCCCGGTGGCCGGGCTTCCGCTGCTGCATCTGGACCACCCGGAGTTCACCGGCGCCCGGCTGGTGGTCAAGGCCGGGTTCGACAAGACGGCGGCGCTTGCCGCGCTGATCCTCACCTCGCCGCTGCTCGTGGTGCTCGCGCTGGCCATCCGACTGGACGACGGCGGTCCTGCGTTGTTCAGGCAGACCAGGGTGGGCAAGGACGGCAGGACGTTCACGGTCTATAAATTCCGCACGATGGTGATCGACGCCGAGCAGCGCAAGGCCGACCTCAGGCGGCAGGTGGGCCAGCATAGCGTGCTCTTCAAGCTGCGCAACGACCCTCGGATCACCCGCACGGGCACCTGGTTGCGCCGGTGGTCACTGGACGAGTTGCCGCAGCTGATCAACGTCCTGAACGGTGACATGTCGCTGGTCGGGCCGAGACCAGCGTTGCCCGACGAGGCGGCAATGTATCGTGACCATGTGCGGCGCAGGCTAGTGGTGAAGCCAGGCATCACAGGCCTGTGGCAAGTGAGCGGCCGGTCGGATCTGACGTGGGACGATTCCGTCAGGCTCGATCTGCGTTACGTGGAGAACTGGTCGCTCATACTGGACGTACAAATTTTGTGGAAGACGCTGTCGGCGGTCGTCCGAGGCTCGGGCGCGTACTGACCTGCCTGCAGCGGGGACACTACGATGTGGCCTCGGCATGGCCGGGGCCATTGCCAGTCAACACGTCAAATGGAGCTCGGGTGGTCTTTCCTGTTGATGACGGCATTGCCCGTGATCTCGCCTTCGCCGCGGGCGAGCGCTTGCTCAAGCTGCGCGCCAGCGGCCAGGACGCGGACGAGCTCAGGCGCGCTGGTGATCTCGGCTCACAGGATTTCCTGGCTGGTGAGCTTGCCAGGCTGAGGTCCGGCGACGCGGTGCTCTCCGAGGAAGCTGCCGATGATCACGCCAGGCTGTCTGCCGACCGGGTATGGATTGTCGACCCGCTCGATGGCACCAGGGAGTTTGGCGAGGAAGGGCGGGTCGACTGGGCCGTGCATGTCGCTCTCTGGGAGCGCGGCGACCTCACGGCCGGCGCCGTGGCGCTGCCAGCCCAGGACCGCGTGCTGTCAACCGCCGAGCCGCCGCCATCGCCGCCGCCCGCCGCGCCGGGCGCTCGGCTGAAGCTGGTCGTGAGCCGGTCGAGGCCTCCGGAGTTTGTCCAGCACCTGGCGGGAGAGCTGGATGCGGAGCTCGTGCCCCTCGGCTCGGCCGGAGCCAAGACCGCCGCCGTCATAACCGGAGAGGTGGACGCGTACGTGCACAGCGGAGGTCAGTACGAGTGGGATTCCGCCGCGCCTGTGGCCGTCGCCAGGGCCGCTGGCCTGCACACCTCGAGGATTGACGGCTCAAATCTGCGTTACAACTCCGAGCAGCCGTGGATGCCGGATATCCTGATCTGTCCCGTCTTGCTGGCTGGCCGCCTGCTCGACTCGATCAGCGCGGTTCAGCGTCAGTAAGCAGGCCTGCTCGGTCGCAGGGCCGGACCGAGTTCACCCAACCCGGAGTGCGCCAGATGACAGTGTCACGCTCTGACTACCAGCTCTCGCAGCTCGACGTGCTGGAGGCTGAGTCGATCCACGTGATCAGGGAAGTCGCCGCCGAGTTCGAACGACCTGTGCTGCTGTTCTCGGGCGGCAAGGACTCGATCGTGATGCTGGCGCTCGCCGAGCGCGCGTTCAGGCCGGCCAGGATCCCGTTCCCCGTGATGCACGTCGATACCGGTCACAACTTCGACGAGGTGCTTAAGTTCAGGGACCGCAGGGCGGCCGAACTCGGCGTGCGCCTGATCGTCGCGTCCGTGCAGGAATCCATCGACTCTGGCCGGGTAGTCGAGGAGACCGGCAGGTGGGCGAGCAGGAACAGGCTGCAGACCACCACGCTGCTCGACGCGATCGCCGACCAGCGCTTCGACGCGGTCTTCGGCGGCGCCCGGCGGGACGAGGAGAAGGCGAGGGCGAAGGAGCGGGTATTCTCCTTCCGCGACGAATTCGGCCAGTGGGACCCGAAGAACCAGCGGCCCGAGCTATGGAGCCTGTACAACACGCGGATCCGCCGCGGCGAGCACATCAGGGTCTTCCCGTTGTCGAACTGGACCGAGCTCGACATCTGGCACTACATCGCCAGGGAAGAGCTCGAGATCCCTTCCATCTACTTCGCGCACAAGCGCTCGGTGTTCGAGCGCGATGGCATCCTGCTTGCCGACCATCCGTACACTGGCCGGTCCGACAGCGAGGCGCCATTCGATGCGATGGTCAGGTACCGCACCGTCGGCGACATCAGCTGCACGGGAGCGGTCGAGTCCACCGCAGCCACGCTGAGCGCGGTGATCGCGGAGATCGCGGCCACCCGGGTGACCGAGCGGGGCCAGACCAGGGCCGATGACCGGGTGAGCGAGGCCGCGATGGAAGACCGCAAGCGGGAGGGTTACTTCTGATGGCGTCCCAGCTGGATGAGAACCAAGGCGCCGGGGGCACCGGGGGCACTGGGAGCACAGGCCGGGCAGAGGGAGACAGGATCATGGACATCCTGAGGCTGGCAACCGCTGGCTCGGTCGACGACGGGAAGTCAACCCTGATCGGCCGGCTGCTGTACGACTCGAAGGCGATCTTCGAGGACCAGCTTGCATCGGTCGAGCGGACCAGCAAGGAGCGCGGCGAGGACTTCACGAACCTGGCGCTCCTGACCGATGGCCTGAGGGCCGAGCGCGAGCAGGGAATCACCATCGACGTCGCTTACCGCTACTTCGCGACGCCGCGGCGGAAGTTCATCATCGCCGACACACCCGGGCACATCCAGTACACGAGGAACATGGTCACCGGGGCCTCGACGGCCGACCTGGCAATCGTCCTGGTCGACGCCAGGAACGGGCTGACCGAGCAGAGCCGCAGGCACGCATTCCTGACCACGCTGCTCCGGGTGCCGCACCTGGTTCTCGCCGTGAACAAGATGGACCTGGTCGGGTACGAGCCGGCCGCGTTCGACGAGATCGTCGAGGAGTTCACGGCCTTCGGCACCAAGCTGGAGATCGGCGACCTGACCTTCATCCCGATCTCGGCGCTGCATGGTGACAATGTCGTCGACCGGTCGCTGAACATGCCGTGGTATAACGGCCCATCGTTGCTGCACCACCTCGAACACGTCCACATCGCGTCGGACCGAAACCTGATCGACGTCAGATTCCCCGTGCAGTACGTGATCAGGCCGCACCAGGCAACGGACCCCGATCTGCATGACTACCGCGGCTACGCGGGTCAGATCGCCGGCGGAATCCTGAAGCCAGGCGATGAGGTCATGCACCTGCCGTCCGGCCTGACGACGACCATCAAGCGGATCGACACCGCGGCCGGCCCGGTCGAGGAGGCCTACCCGCCGATGTCGGTGACCTTGCTGCTCGACGACGACCTCGACATCTCGCGCGGCGACATGATCTGCCGGCCCCACAACCAGCCGCAGGTCACGCAGGACGTGCAGGCGATGGTTGCCTGGATGACGGACGCCCCGGTGCTCACCCCGAGGAGCCGCCTGATCGTCAAGCACACGACGAGAACCGTGAAAGCGATGGTGCGCGATATCAGCTATCGCCTGGACGTCAACACGCTGCACCGCGATGAGTCAGCTGACCGGCTTGCTCTGAATGAGATGGGCCGGGTGGCTTTGCGGCTGACACAGCCGATCTTCTGCGATCCTTACGCGAGAAACCGGATGACCGGTGGCATGATCCTCATCAACGAGGCGACGAGCGCGACCGTGGGCGCCGCCATGATTACCGAAGCGGGCTGACCACCCCCCAAGGCAGCTCGCGGCGCGGCGGCGGCCCTCGGCGGTGCCACGACGCTCCGGCCTCCTGGGCAGTTGGCGTGGGCCGCGAGGCGTAGGTTAACGGAGCATTTCCTGATGTGGGTAGGTAAGGAACGCTACGATGAACAACATGTCCCGCCCGGTCATCGCGGCTGTCGGCGGAGTTGTAGCGCTTGCACTGGTGGTGCCGACCGCCACGCAGGCCGCCACCGATAGCCACAACCAAGCGGCGCAGGCGAGGCTGCCGCAGGTCCAGCCCGCGAGCGGCACGCCGCACTTCCCCGCGAGCACCACGAGCACCGAGCAGATCCGCCAGCTTGTTCAGTGCGGCAACACCATGTACGCGGTTGGCAGTTTCTCCGTCATCGAGCAGGGCGGCCAGACCTTTGCGCGGAATAACGCGTTCAGCTTCAAGGCGACGGCCCCGTTCAGGATGACGTCATGGAACCCGGACGTCAACGGCGTGGTCAACAGCATCACGTTCAATTCCGGGCACTGCGCTGACGCCTATCTCGGCGGCAGCTTCAGCACGGTCGGCGGCCGGAGCGCCCGCAACATCGCGGAGGTCAGCACCGCAGGAACCGGGTCGCTTGTCAGCGGTTTCAGGCACTCGGCGAACAAGGCAGTCGAGACGATGGCCAGCTACCAGGCCCACGTCCTGGCCGGGGGCTACTTCACCACGATCAACGGCAGCGCGTCAGTTCCCTACATGATCAGCCTCAACGCCAGGACGGGCCGCAACGACAGGTTCCTCAACCTGCACATCTCCGGCCACTACACGTTCCCTGGCGCGGCTCCGAACCTGACCAGGGTCTTCAACCAGCAGATCAGCCACAGCGGTCGGCGAGACCTGGTGGAAGGCGACTTCACGTCGGTAGGCGGCAAGCGGCGTCATCAGATCTTCATGCTGAACCTGGCTACCAGGCCGAAGGCGACGCTGGGGAACTGGACGTCGCCGCGGTTCGACGGGAGCAAGGGCTACCCGCCCAAGGGCTACTACTACAACTGCGCCAAGGGGGAGCCGTTCTACATCAGGTCAGCGGCATGGTCCCCGGACGACAGGACCATCTACCTGGCGAGCACAGGACTGCGGCCGTGGAACGCCGGTACCGGATTCCCGCTGAGGGGACTGTGCGACTCGGCGGCCGCGTTCTCGGCAGCCGCGAACCGGCCCGCCATCAAGTGGACCAACTACACCGGCTGCGACTCCCTGTACGCGGCTGCCGCCGATGCCAGCGCCGCGTATTTCGCCGGCCACGAGCGGTGGTCGCAGAACCCGAACGGCTGTGACCAGCAAGGGCCAGGTGCCATCGCGGCCCAGGGCATGGAGGCGCTGAATCTGGGGAACGGCCACCTGCTCCTCAACACTCAGGGCACCGCCCTTTACACCAGGGACCGCGGTCTCGGCGCCGATGACATGCTGGTCACGTCCGCCGGACTGTGGATCGCGAGCGACAACTTCAGCGGCGCACAGAAGTGCGATTCGGTCGGCAATCTGGCGGGGATCTGCTTCCTGCCTTACGGTCCGTGATCACCCGGGTGCAATGAGAAAAATCGGCGCAGCTGTGGCACCGACATAGTTTCCTTAACCCTTGTTGGCGCCTGAATTAACAATTAGCATATAAAATCTATCCATCGTCGTAACGTCTAGTGAGTCATCCGCCGCCTATGTCCGGAATCTCCAGAGTCTCGAGAATCTGCCAAACAGGCCGTGACTCCACCTAACGCGGAGCTGGGGTCAAGGGTGAGCGAAGCCGTTCGAGTTGTCTACCTCGGCGGTCTGGGCCGGAGCGGCAGCACCCTGCTTGAGCGGCTGCTCGGTGAGCTGCCGGGCGTCTGCGCGTCGGGGGAGGTCGTGCACATGTGGCAGCGGGGCGTCGTGGAGAACGAGCGCTGCGGCTGCGGCGAAGCGTTCGGCGCGTGCGACTTCTGGCAGCAGGTTGGCAAGGTCGCGTTCGGCGGATGGGACCAGATCAGCACCGATCGGGTGGTTGCACTCAGGGCCGCGGTCGACAGGACCCGTCGCATCCCGGCGCTGTCCCGGCGGGCGCTGCCCGCCCGGCTGCAGGCCGCGCTCGCCGAGTACACCGGCTACTACCTCGGCGTCTACCGCGCGATCGCCGCGGTCAGCGGTGCCGCTGCCGTCGTCGACTCGAGCAAGCACGCCTCGCTGGCGTTCTGCCTGGCAAGGCACGCGGACATCGACCTGCGGGTCATCCACCTGGTCAGGGACAGCCGCGCGGTGGCTTACTCGTGGACAACCTCGGTGGCGCGGCCTGACCGGTCTGATCCGCCCGGCGACGCGACCAGCCCAGGGGGCACCGGAGGCGGCACCAGGGGCGGCACCGGCGGCTACATGACCACCTACCCGCCCGCCCGCGCCGCCGGTCACTGGAACGCGCAGAACGGGGCGCTGCAGTTGCTGGCCCGACGGGGGACGCCGGTCCTGCGGCTGCGGTATGAGGACTTCGTCGCCGCACCTGAGCAGAGTTTGCGGATAGCGGCGGGATTCGCAGGCATCACGGCCGACGATCTCCCCGTGGGCACTGGCGCCGCGGACGGGCAGTCCAGGTGGGCCCGGTTGAGCAAATCGCACACGGCCTCGGGCAACCCGATGCGGTTCGTCACAGGGACGGTGCCGATCCGCGGCGACGACCGGTGGCGCACGGCCATGCCGGACGCGCAGCGGCGCACCGTCACGGCGCTGACCTTGCCGTTGCTGTCGCACTACGGGTATCTCGGGCGGGCGGCGTGAGCGCGTGGCCGTCGGTGGGCGTGGTCATCCCGACCAGGGACCGCCCGGCGCAGCTGCGGGAAGCCGTTGCGTCGGTGCTCGCGCAGGATTACCCCGGCCCGCTGCAGGTCGTCGTCGTCTTCGACGGCGCGCCCGTCGACGAGAGCGTGGCCAGCGATGACCGGTGCGGCCGGGTGCTGGCGCTGGCCAATAACCGGTCCCCTGGGCTGGCGGGAGCCAGGAACTGCGGCATCCTGGCCGCGCGCACCGACCTGGTCGCCTTCTGCGACGATGACGACCGGTGGCTGCCCGGCAAGCTGCGGGCCCAGGTCACCGCCATGCGCTCGAGCGCAGGAGCGGAGTTCTCCAGCTGCGGTATCGCCGTGCGCTTCGGAGGCAAGACGACCGACCGGCTGGCCGGCACGCCAGAGATCACCCACGACGACCTGATCAGGTCCCGAATGGTGATGGTGCACTCGTCGACGTACCTGGCGAGCCGGGCCGCCTTGCTCGACGGGATCGGCCTGGTGAACGAGACCATCCCCGGCGGCCAGAACGAGGACTGGGACCTGGCCCTGCGCGCGGCGAGACGGCGGCCGATCGTCAACGTCGACGCGCCGCTCGTCCAGGTCGCCTGGGGCGCAGGATCGCACTACGCCAGGCAGTGGGAGACGAAGGCGCAGAGCCTGCTGTGGATGCTCGAGCACCACGATGACCTGGTCAAGAACCAGGCAGGAGCCGCCAGGGTCTACGCGCAGCTCGCGTTCGCCTACGCCTGCCTCGGCAAGCGCGCCGAGTCTGCCAGGTGGATCGGCCGCGCGCTGCGGCACAACTGGCTTGAGCCGCGCGTTCCGTTCGCCGCGGCAGTCGCCGCTGGCCTCCTATCCGGCGAGCGCGTGCTGCGGACGCTGCACGCACACGGACGGGGGATCTGATCATGACTGACCGCGTACGGCTGGCTGGGCTGGACTTCGATCTGCTCACCGAGCAGCAGCTGATCGGGCATGTGACCGACGCGATCAGGCGCGGAATCGGCGGCACGATCGTCACGCCGAACGTGGACATCTGCCGGCGGACCCACCGCGACCCGGCCACCCGGCCCCTCGTGCACGATGCGTCGATCGTCGTCCCTGACGGGATGCCGCTGCTCTGGGCCGCATGGCTGGCCGGGCGGCCGCTGCGGCAGCGCATCACCGGCGCCGACCTGATCTTCTCCCTGTCCGCGGCCGCGGCGGACAACTCCTGGCCCGTTTACGTGCTCGGCGGGTTGCCGGGGACCGGCGGCTCGCCGGGAGCGGCCGAGCTCGCCGCGGACCGGATCGCGGCCCGGTACCCGGGCATCACGGTCGCGGGCGCGTACTCGCCGCCGTTCCCGTTCGACGCCAAGGCCGGTGACATCGATGGGATCCGCGCGTCCCTCGTCGCCGCGGAGCCGAAGATCGTCTTCGTAGGCCTTGGCTTCCCCAAGCAGGAGCGGCTGATCGCCAGGCTCTGCGACGACCTGCCCGGCACCTGGTTCGTGGCGTGCGGCGCGGCGATTCCGATTGCCGCCGGGCAGCTGAACAGGGCCCACCCCCTGCTGCAGCGGCTAGGCCTGGAGTGGGTCTACCGGCTGATCAACGAGCCTAGGCGGCTGGCCCGGCGCTACCTGGTTCATGACATCCCTTACGCCATCTGGCTGCTCGTCGCCTGCGTGCTCGGGCGCGACGACGCGCCGAGTCCTGACAGCGCCAGGACACCGGCCGACGCCGACCGGCTGATCGGCTGATCGGCTGACAAGGCGGCGGAGCTACCTGCGCCAGCTAGGGTCGCGGCCCAGCCACCTGGTCAGCTGGCAGTCGAACGGCTCGAAATAGCCGGTCAGCTCCCCGCGCAGCGACTCCGGCATCGGCGACCGTGGCCTGGCGTTGTGCCGCTCGAAGGCCGGGTAGCGATGGCCCGCCAGCCCGAGAAAGTCAAGCACGGCATCGTAGACCGGTTCCGGCTTGGCGAAGAAGTCCCCGCTGTCCACGACGTGGATGCGCTCGGCACCGACGGCACGCTCGAGCCGGTCGAGCTGCTCTGCGTAGCGTCCCCTGGCACGGTAGGCATGGTGCTGGTGGCTGTGGCTGAGGTAGCGACCGTCGGCGGCCATGCGCTCAGCCTCGCCGCGCAGCCGTTCTGGCTCGAGCTCCAGGGCACGCGGGAACGGCTCGGTTTCGAAGCCCCTGGCCAGCTCGTGGGCGTGCGCGGAGTAGGCACGCTCAACCGGGTCGCGGACGAGCACGATGAGCTTCACGCCGGGCAGGTCGCCGGCGATCCGTTCGGCCGCGCAGGGGTGGAACAGGTAATACGGGCTGGACTCGAACGCCAGCGCGCGGTCCCCGGCGGCCTGGCTCGCCCGGCGGGCGGTGGCCTGCAGCGGGAAGTGCGCCCGGTACCAGTTCAGGCCCCGGTCGTAGTTCATGTCGAAGTAGTGCACGCCCTTGTGCAGCACGGCCTTCAGGACCGCCGGATGCTGGCTGAGGATGCGGTACATGGACGTGGTGCCGCAGCGCTGGGCGCCCACGATCAGGACGCCCGGCAACATCCTGGCCGCGGCGGTCAGGCGCCCCGCCGTCACCGAGACAAGCTGCGCGGCACGCTTGGCGGGCGGCGAAACCGATCGTTCGATGGCGAACCAATCCCTCCGGGTGAATGCTGCCGGCCAGCTTAGCCGGGCTCGGGCGGACCTCAGCCGGGCTGGAGCAGCCCGCTGATCCCGGCGGTCAGCGCCGGTAGCAGCCACTGTCGCGGCGCGCCGAGTGGTGCCCCTGCCTGCTCCTGCCGGTCTGTGAGGTAGCGCGCCGACAGGTCCGCCAGGTAGAGCAAGGCCGTCAGCCCGGCCAGGGCCGGCGGCACGCCGAACGGCTCGAGCAGGGCCGGGGCTCGCCGCACGCAGTCGGCTGCTGCCCGGGCCGGATCACGCCGGCCACCTACCACCTCGGCCTGCAGCCAGCAGTGGAGCGCGTCGAAGCCGACCGGAACGCCGGTCGTGAATCGCTCCCAGTCCCAGACCAGGAGGCCGCCCGGGGTGCTGGCCATGTTCCACCGGGTCCAGTCGCCATGCCAGCTGCCGAACCCGACCGGGCTGATGCCTGCCCGGGTCGCGAGCTGATCGATCGCCGCGCGCAGGGCGGCACGCTCGGTACCGCCTGCACGGTCCACGCGCTCGGTCAGCCGCTGCCAGTACTCGCTGGCGGCCAGCGGAGCGTGCCGCACGCCGGCCACGTTCGCCACCTCGGCCATGGCGCTGGTGAGCTGGCCTGGCCGCAGCGGCGTGCGTCGCTGCCAGACCGGCAGCGGGCCGAGGACCAGGACCTCCATCCCCCGCCACCCGCTCAACCCGAGCACGGGCGGGACCTGCAGCGAAATGAGCCCGGCCGCGTTCAGCCGCCCAAGCGCAGCGTGCTCGGCGCGTACCAGGCCAGCGGTCAGCGGGCTGTGGCCGATCTTCGCGAACCCGATGCTCTCGCCGGACGGCGTCAGCAGCTGCAACACGGGCTTGCGGTTCGCGCGCGCGGCTCCGAGATGGATGCTCACCAGCACCGGCCGCCCGAGCGCCGAGCTCAGATGTGACTCGATGGTCTGCGCACCAGGGGGAACGCGGACGGAGATGCGGTCCCGCAGCACCAGGCCGCCGAGCCCGCTGGCTAGCACCGCCGCCGCCACCCTGGTGACGAGCCTGCTGCGGACCGACCCAGGCTCGCCGTAACGACGGACTGCGGCTGAGCCGGCCCGGGGCTCGGCCGGCACGAGCAGCCGTGGATCCCGCAGCCGGGGCAGCACGAGCATGGCGGTGTCATCGGCTTCGCCGCGGCCGCCGGACATCGGCCGCGCCGTGGCGGGCAGCGCCTGGGCCGGCGGTGGCCAGAGCAGATCGCAGAGCTGGTTCAGATAGCTGGCCCGGTCCTGGGCCCCGCGCTGGTTCACCGGCTCCTGCCGACGGCCGGCCGGAAGACGTCCCAGCCGAGCATCTCGCCGAAGGCCCGCAGCGCGGGCTGGTTGCTGCCCAGCCAATACTGGAACGGCCGGCCCTGGCTGTCGGTGCCATTCGCATCGAAGTACGCCATGCCTTTGATCTGCGGGTTCAGCTCGGCCATCTCGCCGGCGGCGAGCAGCCAGCGCGGCCACGCCCAGGGCCTGCCGCTCACGCCGAACTCGCCGATCAGCACGGGCTTCTGCGTGTGCTTGGCCCAGCTCAGGAACGGGTTGGCCGCCTCCTGCAGCGTCTGCCTGGTCGAGAACGAGTAGATGTCCGCGCATACCCAGTCGACCGCTTTGCTGCCTGGGTAGAACGGCTGAGCCCGGCCATTCCCGAAGCCCCAGCCGGTCGGGCACCAGACCCAGCCGACGTTCCGCGCGCCCACCCTGGTGAAGATAGCGCGGATGTGGTCCCACGCTCCGATGTAGTCCTTCGGGCCGTGCACGGCCCACTGCAGATTGGGCCGGTCCATCTCGTGTCGGAACTCCATCAGGATCGGCCGGCGCAGCCGCTTGACGGCCTCGGCCCTGGCCCTGATCTCCGCGTCGTACCCACCCGCGATGATCTTTCTCGTGTCCGGGGTACCGCCCCAGGTCAGCAGCAGCACCTTCCCGGTGCGGACGAAGTACCTGTCGGCCGCGTCGGGGAAGGGGCTGGACCAGGGATGGTAGGTGTGCACCAGCGTCATCGGAGCGCCCACCGACTGCTGGAACGAGCGCACCGCGGCGATCTCGGCCGCGGGGGTGTAGGCGGTCGGCTGGACGTAGGCGCCAAGATAGGCACCGGACCGCGGAATCAACTTGGCGGTCGGCCAGTTGCCTCGGCTGGCGGAGCCAGGATCGCCTGGTGAGTACGAGACGGCCGGTGCTGGAGAGTGGTGGCCCGAGTGGCCCGATGCCGACCTGAATCCGTCCGGCGAGATGGCGTTAGATGACACCTGTCCATGGCGGGCCAGGCCGGCGGCGAGGCCAGCCGTGAGCACCACAACGGCCGCCGCCGCCGAGTACCAGACCGCGCGCTTGCGCGCAGGCCGCCTTCTGCGGTGCCTCACGTGCTGGTGCCCTCCGTGGGTGCCACGCCCACCGGAATCGCCGGCGGCGACTGGTCAGCGCGCAGCGGGATCGGGCGGCCTGCCACCACGCGGATCGCCAGGATGAATCCGGCCAGCAGCAGGCCGCCGTAAATGAGGCCACTCAGCGCGTCGGTCAGCCAGTGCAACGACAGGTAGACCCGGCTGTACGCCTCATTGAAGCCCAGCGCGGCGACGGCTGCGGCCGCCCAGATCGCGGCCGAGCGCCGGCCACTGAACTCCCGCCACAGCAGGTATGCGATCAGCCCGTAGAAGACGATGCACCGGTCGCAGCCGCCCGACGGGTAGGTGCCGAGCGGGCTCGTGGGCGGTCCGAGCCGGTGGAACACATGCCGCAGGGCCAGCGTCGTGTAGTGATCGACGACGATCAGGCTCACTACCGCGACGGGCGGCAGCCAGCGCTTTTCCCGCCATGTCACCGTCAGGCAGGCGGCCGCCGAGAGCGCCGCAGCCCACGCGGTCCAGGTATCGCCGATCTTGGTTAGCCGCTTCATGGCGGCGGCCACAGCGTGCACCTGGTGGCCGCGCAGCCAGGTGAAGACTGGCTTGTCGATCGCCAGGCCGTGGTGCACGACCAGCAGGCCGATCAGCGCCATCACACCGAACGCCGCGACGGCGCCGAGCACGGACACGGCCAGGAACCGGCCCGATCCCGCGACGGCATCAGAGCGGGTAGAGTGGCCGGCCGCGCGTCGGCTGTGATGCCGCCCGGCCTGGGGGCGACTCGCTGCGTCGGCCTCCGTGACCGGGCCCCGGCGCCAGGCCAGGAAGGCAACGCCGGCGATAACCGCCATCCCGGCCGGCCAGATTAGCGCTACGAGAAACCTGCTCATTCGACCCGCGAACCCTTCTTGCCCGTATGGACCATATCGCGTACCCGCATCACGTCCCGCCGGGTCCGCTCACCCGCGCGAGACGGCCAAGACCTGGCATCGCCGACAGATGCAGCGTGCCGTGCAGCCGCCATAGCCCCAGCGCCATGACCGCCAGCCCCAGCGCGACGGCCGCGATCGATGCGGCGGGCCTGGCGCCGGCGACGGCGCGCAATCCAAGCGGGATCGCAGCGAAGCTAAGCGTGGTCAATGCGCATGCGGCCGCCATCGCTCGCCCGAATGGGTGCACCCGGACCGCCGTGGCAACTTGCACGAGCGGGACCAGGTTGGAGACGCCGATCGCGGCCGCCCAGCCGATCGCCGCGCCCGTGATCCCCATCCGCGGGATGAGCAACAGGTCGACACCGATATTGACGCACATCGCCAGCAGGCCGTTGGCCAGGCTCCAGCCGCTCTTGCCCGCCGTGATCAGCACCGTGTCCACTTGTCCGCAAGCGGTCGCCACCAGCATGGCGAGCGCCAGGATTACCATCACGGTGCTGCCCGCGTGATAGGTCGGTCCGAAGACGGCGAGCACGCTCGGCCCGAACACAGCCGCCAGGAGGTACATCGGCCAGGTGAGCAGGATCAGCCAGCCGGTCGTCACCTGGTAGACGGTGTTGGCGCCCGCCCGGTCCTGCACCGCGAACAGCTGGGTGAGCTGCGGCTGGGCCGCCATGCTGATGGCGGCGTTCCCTAGCTGGCCGGCGACGAGGAACCTGGTCGCGGCCGTATAGATGGCCGCTTCGGCCGGC
>Ga0070707_100001188_pt1 | contig 25628 bp, 26 predicted proteins | sample KBSK5502metaG_FD_65468 | JGI IMG/M metagenome (GOLD analysis project Ga0070707, IMG submission 65468) | Corn, switchgrass and miscanthus rhizosphere microbial communities from Kellogg Biological Station, Michigan, USA - KBS K5-50-2 metaG | ecosystem: Host-associated > Plants > Roots >...
GGCGGGCGACACCGCAGGCTCGCCCGGCTTCATCGATGGGCCGTCCTCGATGAGCGCGGCGGCCGGGCTGGCATCCGCCCCGCTCGCGCCGACGATGAAGGAGATCGGCGCCCGACCTGCGGCCGCGCGGCGCGGCCGGGATCTGGGTCCGTGGGCGTCGAGCCAGGCCGCCAGCTCCTCGGCCTCGATCGGGTCCTCGCCCGGGTCGACCGCGACTGCGGCTCGGCGTTCGACCTCATCAGCGACGACCGCCGCGCGGCGAGCGCCGACCGTTCGCGCCAGCAGACGGAGCAGGCCGGCCAGCCGCTCCTCGGCGGACCCCTCGGAGGCCAGGACGTCGAGGGCGCGGGCCAGCAGCAGCTTCTCCTGGTTGGCGACGCGGTCCTCCGTCCGTCGAAGCGCCTGGCGGCGCTCCACGAACGAGGGCGGGGCGGCGATGGTCGGCACCTGGGGCGGCAGCCCGTCGAAGCGCTGGTCGGTCATGGATCCCTGGCTGGAGCCCCGGATCCGGGGTGCGGTCAGCCGACCGGCATCGATCGGCACGCTCGATCGTCGCGGCCGGCCCCGCCGTGCGATATCACCCGGGCGCCCAGAGCGACGGGCCGAAAGTACCGGTCTGGTGGGGTCCGGGGCGCGCCGCCGAACGCCGCGGCGACTGTCCGGCGTCAGGCCGAGCGGCTACTCCCACGGACGGGTCGTCCGAGGGTCCGTCGGACGACGTCGATCACCTCGTCGACGTACTCGTCCGCCTGACCCTGCTCGGCGGCGGTCCGGACGCAGCCCTGGACGTGGTCCTCGAGGACGAGGATCGACACCGCGTCGACCGCGGCACGAAGGGCGGCCGTCTGCTGGAGGATGTCGACGCAGTACTCCTCGCGCTCGATCATGCGCGCGATTCCCCGGACCTGGCCCTCCATCCGCGACAGCCGCCGGACGAGGCTGGCCTTGTCCTTCGAGTAGCTGTGACGGAAGTTGGCAGGTGGCGGCGCCGGGCTGCGACGGGTCGCGCTGGCTGGCACGGGCGATCTCCGAATGGGGCGAGGGTGGGTGATGATACCCCCTGGGGGTATCGCATCGCAAGGCGAAGGAAGGGTCGGCGCGGCGGCTCGACCAGGCACGGTCTTCGGGGCGACCCGTTAGACTTGCGGCCGATGGATCCGCGCGACGACCTCGAATCGCTCGCGGGCGGGGTCGACTGCGCCGCCTGTGGCGAGACCGTCCCGACGGACCGGATCCGCCTCCTCGCTCGGCGCGACGACATCGCCTTCGTCGAGGTGACCTGCCCTCGCTGCCGCAGCGATTCGCTCGGCATCGTGATCGATGAGACCGCCGGTTCCGGGGCCGGCGAGGGGATCGGACGGGTGTACGGCGAGTTCGGGCCGGCCGACTTGGAGCGGTTCCGGCTGGCTCGACCGATCGCCACGACCGACGTGGAGGTCGTCCGGCGGCTGCTCGCTGTTGGCGATCTCGCGGCGCTCGTCGGCGGCTCCGATTCACCGCCTCCCGGACCAGCGCGGTGACGGCGGCCCGCTCGACCGACTCCAGTTCCCGGCGCCGCAACCGCCGACGAACGGCGGCCCGGACGGCGCGCGCCCGCCTCGCCAACGATCAAGCGGCGCTCGCCCCGCTCGTTGGTGAGGACGATCTCGCCTCGATCGTCATCGTCGAGCAGCCGCAGATCGAGGACCCGTTCGACGACCCGGGTCGCGAGGATCGACCGCTCCCGACGTTCGCCCACGCCAGCGAGGCCGAGATGGCTCGGATCCTCGACTTCTACCGGATCCGCTGGGAGTACGAGCCCCACACGTTCCCGATCCTGTGGAACCTGGACGGGGTGGTCATCGAGAGCTTCTCGCCGGACTTCTGGCTGCCCGACCTCGATCTGTATCTCGAGATGACGACGCTCCGCCAGAAGCTCGTCCGGAAGAAGAACCGCAAGCTCCGCCGCATCCACGAGCTCTACCCCGACATCCGGGTCAAGCTCTTCTACGCCCGCGACTTCCGGGCGCTGATGCTGAAGTTCGGTCGGCTCGCCCTCGTCGAGGGCCTGATCGGCTCGTCGGGCCAGGTCATCCCCGACCGCGCCGAGGTCGACATCGATGCCGATATCGACGCCGACGACACGGCCGTTAGCGGTGCCGACGGGGCGCCGACCACGTGACGGTCCAGACCGACATGACCGCCGACATCGGCGAGATCCTCCTGACCGAAGAGGAGATCGCCGACAAGGTCGCCGAGCTCGGCGCCCGGATCGGGGCGGACTACGCCGACCGCCGGCTGACGCTCGTGTCGGTCCTGAAAGGGTCGCTCCCGTTCATGGCCGACCTGATGCGCGCCATCCCCGTGCCGGTCCGGATCGACCTCATGGAGGTCAGCTCGTATGGCGGCACGACGACGGAGTCGTCCGGGCTGGTCCGGATCCTGAAGGACCTGTCGACGACGATCGAGGGCGAAGAGGTCCTGATTGTCGAGGACATCATCGACACCGGTCTGACCCTGAACTACCTCGTCCGTTACCTGCGCGGCAAGAACCCGCGCTCGCTGCGGATCTGTACGCTCCTGGACAAGCCGGCCCGGCGACTCGTCGACATCCCCGTCGACTATGTCGGTTTCACGATCCCGGACCAGTTCGTCGTTGGCTACGGGCTCGACTACGGCGAGTACTACCGGAACCTGCGGTTCGTGGGCGTCCTCCGTCCCGAGGTCTACACGGGCGTCGGATGACGATGCACCGGCGGCCACTCGGCCGCGCCCGGCGCCTCGCCGGCATCGCCGCGATCGTGATCCTGGTCGCCTGCTTCCTGCCGTGGTTCGGGACGTCGACCGATGCCGGTCTGCCGCCGCTCTCGGGGAACGCGTTCGCCGGCAGCGGGGTGCTCGTGTTCTTCGTCGGCCTCGCGGTGATCGCCCTCCTGGCCCTGCCCTACGCGTCAGGCGACACGCCGGTCTCGCTCGACCGGCCGGTCAGCTTCCTGATCGTGACGGTCCTCGGCTGGCTTGCGCTGGCCCTCCGGGCGATCGACCTCGCGACGGCGAACGTCGAGGTCCTCTTCCCGACACGCGCCTACGGGCTGTGGCTGGCGGCGATCGCCCTCGTGGTGTTGAGCCGCGCAGTGTATGAGATGCGCATCGAACAGCGGGCCTAGGCTGATCGCCGCCCTCGAGCCCGAGGCTCTCGCGATCGCTCGCGGCTGGGTCTCGGCCCCGCCAGCTCCGGAGCTCGCGTCCGGCTGTAGTCCGCAGGAATATCAAGGCCATCGATACCCGGGGCGTAGGAACAAGGCTAAGCCCACGTCGACCTGGCGGCGCGTGTCCGAATCGAGTGTGATCGAGCGGGAGCGTGAACGAATCCCGGGGGTCGAGCCCCTCATATCCGGCTTGACCGGCCGTCAACCCCCCTTGTAACGATGGTGTTGATATCAGCAGTCGGAGGTGCGGGACTGGAGCCGGTCGGAGCGCGACTGGGTCCCGTTCAGGCGCGACATCCCTAGGGGAGGGCTCGGATCATGCCGCCGTCGACCGGAACGATCGCGCCCGTGATGTAGCTGGCCGCGGGCGAGAGGAGGAAGGCGCCGATCCGGCCCACGTCGGCCGGATCGCCGTAATGGCCGAGAGGGATCCGCGCGATCGTCTCCGCCTCGATCTCGGCAACGGACCGCCCGGTCGCCTCCGAGCGCAGTGAGTCGAGATGGGCGACTCGCGGCGTCGCGATCCGCCCGGGGGCCAGGCCATTGATCCGGACCGGCGCGATCTCCGCCGAGAGGCTCTTGATGAGGCCGGCCAAGCCTGGCCGGAGCACGTTCGAAGTCGTGAGCGACGGGATCGGCTCGCGCACCGAGCTCGAGAGGACGACCAGGATCGCCGGGTGCTCGGAGGAGCGGAGATGTGACAGCCCGGCGCGGATCAGCCGGAGAGCCGCGAGCAGCACTCCGTCGATCGCCGTCTCCCAGGCCGCCTCATCGAGCTCGTCGAACGTCCCGCCGGGTGGACCGCCGGAGTTCACGACGAGGAGGTCGAGTCCGCCTAGGGCGCCGGCCGCCGTTTCGACCGCCGAGGACGGTCCGTCCGCTGTCGACAGGTCGGCCCCGACCGCGAGCGCCCCGATCGAGGCAGCCTGGGCCTCGAGCCGCTCGCCGTGCCGGGCGACCAGCGCGACGCGGGCGCCGTCGGCTGCGAGGCTCGTCCCGATCCCCGCACCGAGGCCGCTCGACCCGCCACCGACGAGGGCCCGGAGGCCTGCGAGACCGAGGTCCATCGGCGCTAGGGTGCGACCGAAGTGTCGGGAGCGGGAGAGCCGGATGCGCTCGGTGAGCCGCTGGCGGCAGGCGAGGCGCTGGCGGACGGCGTCCGGTCGATGATCCGGAGGTCGACGCCGAACCAGCGTCCGCCGACGGCGAACACGTAGCGCCCCGTCGGCCACGACTCCTCGCCCGCCGTCGCCGTCCCGGGTGGAGCCCAGATCGCGACGACCGAATCATCGAACGTCGGCGCGATCCGCGTCGGGTGGATCGCCTCGGCGGTCTGGGCCTCCGGATCGATCCGCCAGATCCCCACGGACTCGGTGCTGGCCGGCCGATCCGGTGCGAACAGGGGGGCGCAGTAGCCAAGCTGGAGGATCGCGTTCGAGACGATCGACAGGAACGGGATCTTCGGATCGAACGCCGACTTGGACTCCACCGGGCTGACCGCCCACCAGATCCGGACCTCCCGGCCCTGCCACCGCTCGTTGGTCACGATCCGCCAGCCGTATGGCGCGTGACACTCATCTTCGATCGCCTGCTCCCGGTCGACGACCGGAGTCGGCCCGGCGACGCCGGATGGCTGGTCCGCTGCGGCGGAGCGCTGCACGGCGCTGAAACCGCGGTCCTCTGACGGACTTGCGGTTCCGCCCCACGGCTTGACGATGGCCAGGCCGAGGAACGCCACGATCAACGCGACCGAGATCGGGACGGCGGGCGAAGGCCGGGCGGTGCGGACCCTGACGCTGACGGCCGGCAGCCGGTCGACGTCCTCGTCGAAGGGTTCGTGATCCGTCGATCCGACTGGCATCCGGGTGGACCTCGCGATCGACCCGGGCGGTCGTCAGCCGCCCAGGTAGGCGCGCTTCACCTCGGGGTTGGCCGCGAGCTTGTGGGCATCGTCGGTGAGCACGATCTCGCCGGTCTGGAGGATGTATCCCCGGTTCGCGATACCCAGCGCCATCAGGGCATTCTGCTCCACGAGGAGCACGGTCGTCCCCTGCTGGTTGATCGTCTTGATGATGTCGAAGATCTGTTCGACGAGGATCGGGGCGAGACCCATCGACGGCTCGTCGAGGAGGAGGACCTTGGGAGCGGCCATCAGCGCTCGGCCGATCGCCAGCATCTGCTGCTCGCCGCCGGACAGCGTCCCGGCCCGCTGGGCAGTCCGCTCCCGGAGCCTTGGGAACAGGCCGTAGACCCGCTCGAAGTCGCTGGCGATCTTCGCCTTGTCATTGCGCGAGAACGCGCCCATCTCGAGGTTCTCGTGGACGGTCATGCGGGCGAAGACCCGGCGGCCTTCCGGGCTCTGGCAGACCCCCAGCTGGACGATCTGGTGAGGGCGGAGCCCGTCGAGCCGCGTGTCGCCGAGGCTGACCGTTCCCTGTCGTGGGCGGAGCAGCCCGGAGATCGTCCGCAGCGTCGTCGACTTGCCGGCGCCATTCGAGCCGATGAGGGTGACGATCTCGCCGTCCTCGACCGAGATCGAGATGCCACGGAGGGCATGGATCGCGCCGTAGTAGGTGTGGACGTCGTTCAGCTCGAGGAGCGCCACGTCAGGCCTCCGCCGCGCCGCGGCCGAGATAGGCCTCGATCACCTTCGGGTCGGCGCGGACCTCCGCCGGCGCACCCTCCGAGATCACCTGACCGTGGTCGAGGACGGTCACCCTGTCGCTGATGCCCATGACAACGCGCATGTCGTGCTCGATCAGCAGGACGGTCAGGTTCAGCTCGGCGCGGAGCCGGCGGATGAACGACGTGACGTCCCGCGTCTCGCTCGCGTTCATTCCGGCCGTCGGCTCGTCGAGAAGGAGCAGCTTCGGGCGCGTCGCCAGGGCCCGGGCGATCTCGAGCCGGCGCTGGTCGCCATACGGGAGACTCCGCGCCCAGGCGTCCGCCCGGTCCTCCAGCTCGACGAGGCGCAGGATTTCCATCGCCTCGGCGCGGTTGTCGGTTTCCTCGTTGAGCATTCGCGGGGTTCGGAGGGCGGCGTCCCACCATCGGCTCCGGAGGTGGACGTTCGCCCCGACCCGGACGTTGTCGAGGGCCGTCATCGTCCCGAACAGGCGGATGTTCTGGAACGTCCGGCCGATCCCCAGTGCCGCGACCTCGTGCGGCTTCTTGCCGCGGATCTTGTTGCCGCTCGTGGTCACGATCGGCTTGCCGTCGAACTCGATCGAGCCCGAGGACGGGAGATAGAGGCCCGTGATCATGTTGAAGAACGTCGTCTTGCCCGCGCCGTTCGGCCCGATGAGCGAGACGATGGCCCCGCGAGGGATGTCGAAGTTGACGTCGCTGACGGCGAGCAGGCCGCCGAACCGCTTGGTGACGGCTCGGGCCTTCACCAGGAGCTGGTCGTCTGGAATGGCTCCCGTGCGCATGGCGACGCCGGCCGCGGGGGCGGGGGCCGGTGTCCGCTCGGGCATGGCGTCGAGGGTCACAGGTCGCGTGCCTCGTCCGTGGTCTCGGCGCTCCGGGCGTCCTGCCCGACCTCCGACTGGCCGGGCGGCGCGAGCTCGACGTTCTCGTCGATGTCGAGGCCGGTGTTGTCGAGCCCGATCACTTCGCCCCGCTCGGCGGCGGCCGCCGCCAGGACGTGGGCGCTCAGCTGGGCCGCGCGCTGGCGGTTGGGGATGAACCCTTCTGGCCGGAATCGCATCATCACGACGAGGATCAGGCCGAAGAACAGGAAGTTGAACTGGGCCGGGTTCGGGAACGACGGCGCGATCGACTGGATCTGCTGGCCGAGATACGGCAAGAGAGTCAGGTTGACGTACTGGATGGCCACAGCTCCGACGATGACCCCCCAGATGTTCCCGATCCCGCCGAGGATGACCATGATCAGGACCAGGATCGAAGTCGAGAACTGGAAGAAGTCCGAGGTCGTCGCCCCCAGGTACGACGCCTGGAGCGACCCCGCGATCCCGGCGAAGCTCGCTCCGAGGGCGAAGGCGAGAAGCTTCGTCCGGACGGTATGGACGCCCATCATCTCGGCCGCAAGCTCGTCTTCGCGGATCGCCATCCACGCTCGCCCGATGCGCGACCGCTCGAGGTTCCGGGCGAAGAGCACGCCGAGCGCCAGGAGGATCATCGCGAGGTAGACGGGAGCGAACCCCGAGCTCGCATTGAAGATGATCCCGAGGCCCGGCAGGTAGGGCGCGTCGATCGGGTTGATCCCGAGCGGACCGCCGGTCAGGTTCAGGTGCTCTGCCGAGAAGTTGATGAACAGGAAGTTGAACCTGATCGTCACGTCCGCCAGGTTGCGGAAGACGACCGGGACGATCTCGCCGAAGCCCAGCGTCACGATTGCCAGGTAGTCGCCGCGGAGGCGGAGCGTCGGCGCGCCGAGGAGCGCCCCGAACGTGCCCGCGATGATCATCGCCAGCGGCACGATGAACCAGAACGGGATGTGGATCCCGGGGAACCCCTGGGGGACGTTGGCCAGCAGGACGATGCTCACCACGCCGAAGTGCGGCGATGCCAGGAACGCCGCGGTATAGGCGCCGATCGCGTAGAAGGCGACGTAGCCCAGGTCCAGCAGGCCGGCGAAGCCGGCCACGATGTTCAGGCCGACGGCCATGATCGAGAAGATCAGCATGAACGTGAGGACCGTGTCGTCCGGGATCGGCAGGGGGAAGACGTTCCGGCTGAAGCCCTGCAGGACGAATCGATTGAGGATCGGATACGTCAGGAAGAGGATCGCGAGAACTGTGAGGATGATCGTCCGGGTCCGATGCTGGCGCAGCGCGTCTCGGTAGCCAGCGGGGATCCCGCCGAGGACCTCGCTGATGTGGCCGAGCCAGCCGCCGAACCCGCCCGGCCGCCGCTCCGATTCGACGATCGCGGTCACGCTCGGTCCGCCAGCTGCTGGCCGAGGAGCCCGGTCGGCTTGAAGACGAGGACGCCGATCAGGACCATGAAGACGATCGCGTTCGTCCAGTTCGCGGCGACGTAGCGGTCACTGAAGGCGTTGATCTGGCCGAGGACCAACGCGCCGAGGACGGCCCCGGGCAGGTTGCCGATCCCACCGAGGACGGCCGACGTGAACGCGTTGAGGCCGAACCGGAAGCCGAGGTTCCAGACGGTCACGTTGTTGTAGAGGATCTGGACGACCCCGGCCGCACCCGCCAGCGCGCCGCCGATCAGGAAGGTGAAGGCAATGGTCCGGTTGACGTCGACGCCCATGAGGCCGGCCGTGTCGGGGTCCTGCGCGGTCGCCCGCATCGCCTTGCCCTGCTTCGTCTTGGCGACGAACCAGGACATGCCGATGAGCAACGGAACCGTGACGACTGCGACGAAGACCTGCCGGAACGAGAGCTCGACGGTGTTGACCCCGATGTACGACAGGAGGTTCACCGGCGGGAGGATGTTGTCGATGCTCTTGTTGGCCGGCCCGGCGACGAGCAAGGCGATGTTCTGGAGAACGAAGCTCATGCCGATCGCGGAGATGAGCGGGGCGAGCTTCGGGGCGTTGCGCAACGGCCGGTAGGCGAGCCGCTCGATCGTGACGTTGATGGTGGCGGTCACCGCCATCGTGATGAGGATGACCGCGGCCACGATGACGACGATCATCAGCGGGGGCGTCGCCGCGGTCACGCCGAAGACACCCGAGATCAGGAGGAGGGCGATCATCGAGCCCAGCATGAAGACGTCGCCGTGGGCGAAGTTGATCAGCTCGATGATGCCGTACACGAGGGAGTAGCCCAGGGCGACGAGAGCGAAGATCAGTCCGTTCGAGAGGCCGATGATGAACGTCTGGACGATCTGGTCCATGCCGCCCTCCAGGCAGGACGAGGGTGAGACGACGACCGGGGCGGGCTGGACGCCCGCCCCGGTCGCTACTCAGGCTGGTGGCTGCAGCTGGATGGCTACAGACCCTTGGACTGGAAGAGCTGGACGAACTTCGGCGGCCAGCTGGTTACCACCTGGTAGCCGGTGATCCCGCCACCCGTGACGTCGCCGTTCTTGTCGAGCGTCACGGAGCCGGTGACCGTCGCCAGGCCGCTCGTGGCCATGACGTTCTTCAGGACCTGATAGCGGTCGTTCGTGGCGGCCTTGTTGAGGGCGGCCAGGACGACCGTCGCGGCGGCGTTGCCGTAGGCGGTGTACACGGCCGGCGAGGTGCCGTTGTGGTCCGTCTTGTACTGCTCGTACCAGGTCTTCCCGTCGCCGGTCAGCTGGTCCGGGCCGATCGCCCCGAACGTCAGGTAGGTGCCGTTGCCGGCCGACCCGACGCCGTCGTACCACGACTTCTCGTAGACGCCGTCACCGGCCATGATCTTCATGTCGGGCATCGCGGACCGGAGGTCCTTCCAGAGCTTGCCGGTGTTGTTGCCCGTGATCGAGCCGATGTAGATGAAGTCGGCGCCGGATGACTTGATCTTCTGGGCCAGGGCGTTGTAGTCCGAGGCCTTCGGGTCGAAGCCTTCCGAGGTGCCGTTCGCGCTGAGGACCGCGCCACCGCCGTTGGTGAAGGCGAGGGCGAAGGACTTGGCAAGACCCTGGCCGTAGACCTGCGTGTCGTCGAGGACGTACGCCTTGGTCCCACCGAGGGACTTGGCCCACTCGGCGCCCGCCGCACCCTGCGCGTCGTCGGTGCCGACCACGCGGGAGTAGCTGCGGTAACCGCCCGGGTAGTACGTGTCCGGCTCGCCCGGCTTGGTCACGCCATTGACCGCCTTGGTCAGACCCGGATACGTGTTCGCGGGGGTGACCATGACGAGGCAGTTCTGGTTGAGGATCGGGATCGCCAGCTTGGCCGCGCCGGAGTTGTAGGTCCCGATGTAGGCCATCGCGTCTGGGTCGTTGACGGCCTTGTTGGCGTTCGCCTGCTCGACGGTGCCGTCCCAGTCGCCGTTGTTGGCGGCCGACGAGTCGTCGAGGTCGAAGTACTTGATGGTCCACTTGCCGACCTTGACACCGTCGAGGATCTTCTTCTCCTGCTCGACGAGCGTGTTGGTCTGCTCGGTGTTCGTGCCTTGCCGCGGCAGGCTCGAATAGACGTGGATCTCGGTCGAGCTCGTCCCGACCTTGTTGTTGCAGGCAGCGGGAGCGCCCGCAGCGCCACCACTGGCGGCCGGCGTCCCGCCGCCGCAGGCGCTGACCACCAGCATCGCGCTGAAGGTCATCACGCCGAGTTTCGTCGCCTTCATCCAGCTCCTCCTCTGTGACTCACCCGCAAACCGGGTGAGATCGGTCGACCGGGCCTGCCTCGCCGCCGCCGGCGCCGACGCGCCGCCCGGCGCCCGATGCTGCGTGTTCCGTGCGATTGGTCCTGGGGAGGGATCGTCGGGACACGAGCGGCGGTGCGTGACGGACGACGACGCAGAACGCTGGCTCGGACGGCGCGCAGGTTGCCGCCGAAGCGATGCCGTATCATAGACACCGGCGGACCGAATGCAACACCGGTCGGCGCGACCCGGGCGTGGCTGTCGAGCCTCTGGCTCCCCACCCTGCGAGGTCCCTCCGACGCGGTGCCAACGGTCGGCTCCCGATCGGCGAAGCAGCGACGCAATCGCATTCGCCTCCTCGCACGAGGTGCCTCCACCCGCGTGGAATACCTGATCCGTCCGGCTCGCATCACGGATATCGAACGGCTCGTCGCCCTGGGCGGCGCAGCTGGTCGTGCGTCCACGGCAGGCCCGCTGGATTCTGGTGACCTGCTCCGACAGCTGGTCTACCTCCCGCAGGCGAGCATCTTCATCGCCGAGGCGCGGCGCGAAGTGGTCGGAGGCGCGGTCCTCGCGCTGCGGCCCTCCGTCCGGGCCGGCGGCTTCGTTGGCGCAGTCGACTTCGTCGTGGTCGATCCCGATCACGACGCGGATCGGGTGACCGACGCGCTGCTCGAAGAGATGCTCCGATCGGCGCGCAACAAGGGCTGCAGCATCGTCGAGGCAGCCCTTCCCGACGACCCGGTGGAGCGGACCCGCCTGGAACGTCACGGGTTCGTGGAATCAGGTCCGCGCGCGGAGTGTCGGGTGGCCGCGGTCGGAGTGGCCAAAGCGCGCACCAGCAACTGATCGCGACGCCAGGCAGCGCAGTTCGCGCCGGCGTCGCTCCTCCCAATCAAGGAGTCAAGGTGGGAAAGAACGTCGCCGTCTTCGTGGACGTGGCGAACATCTTCTATGCGGCCAAGGCGGCCGGCACGGACATCGATTACGTCACGCTCCTCAAGGCGGCAACCGCCGGGCGGGACTTCGTCCGAGCGTATGCCTACACGGGGTTGGACCCCGAGAACGAGAACCAACGGAACTTCCACGCCTTCCTGGCGCGGAACCACTACAAGGTCGTCAGCAAGGACATCCGCAAATACGGCGACGGCAAGGTCAAGGCGAACCTCGACATCGAGCTCGTCGTCGACCTGATGAAGACGGCGCGGAACCTCGACATCGCGATCGTCGTGTCGGGTGACGGGGACTTCGCGCCGGCGATCCGGGCCGTCCAGGAGATGGGCGTCCGGGTCGAGGTCATCAGCTTCCGCGGCAACACCTCCAGCGACCTGATCGACGTCGCCGACCTGTTCACCGACATCACCCAGCTCGCGCGCGTCGACAAGACGTCGTCGCGATCCGGCCGGCGCGTCGCCGGTGACGAGGAAGACCTGTCGATGACCGAGGTCCCCGACAAGCAGACCGAGGGCAGCGGGACGCGCGGCCGCGGGCGTGGTCGCGGACGCGGCCGAGCCGGCGAAGCGGAGCCGATCGCGGCGAGTGCCGCCTCGCGACGCCGAACGACGCGGGCGGCGGCCCCGGCTGCGTCGGCATCGTCGAACGGCGGCGGCCCGCTGACCGTGCTCCCTGGCGAGAAGCTGTCGCGGGTGGCCTCGGCTGGCCCGGTCGGCGAGGACATCGAGAGCGTTGACATCGAGAGCGAGGACGAGCTCGAGTCCGTCGACGGGACGCCGCTGGCGTTCGCCGAGGAGGGCGGCGCCGAGGGCGAGGGCGGACGCCGCCGACGCCGTCGCCGCGGTGGTCGGGGCCGCGGCCGAGGCCGCGGTCGGACCGAGGAGTCGCTCGACGTGAGCGGCGACGAGCCGCGTGAGGTGCAGATTCCCGACGAGTCCGACGAGGCCGACGAGGCCGACGAGATCGTGGCTTCGGGGCCGCCACGCCGACCGCCCACCACGCCGTTCGGCTCGGTCTGGGACTCGCAGCTCGGCGTGCCGAGCGCCGGACGGGCGCCGTTGACCCCGGTCGGCGACGACGAGGACTTCGAGGAGCCGGAAATCCCGGAGTACCTCATCGCCGAACAGCGCCGGAACCGCCAGGGCCAGGGTCAGGGCCGTGGCGGTGGGCGTGGCGGCCGGGGTGGACGGAGCGCCTACACGGCAGCCATCGAGCGAGAGCGCTACGGTCGCGGCGGCGGCAGCGGTGGGATCAACCGCTACCCCGACACGAGCGGGCGCGATCGGCAGGGTTCACGCGGGCCGACCAATCGTGACGCCGGGTTCGTCCGCCGCGATCGCGGCGATCGTCCCGAGCGGGCGCCCCGCCCGAGCGGCGGGGATCCCTGGAGCGAGGTTCCGCCCGAGCTCGAGGAGATGCTCCGCGCTCAACTCGCCCAGTCCGGCAAGGGCCGCCAGCCTGAGCCGTCGGCTCGCGCTCGGGGCCAGGGCGGAGCCCCAGCGGCGGCCGCCGAGGCTTCCGAGGACACCGCTCGCGCGGTCGAGACCGCGGGCAGCGAATCGCCGAAGGCGCCGGCGGCCCGTCGCCGGACGGCGACCCGGCGATCGACGGGAGCAGCGGCTTCGCCCGCGGCCGCGACAGCCGGCGCGCTGGAGGCCGTCGGAACGGCCGCACCGAAGCGCCGGACCACGCGCAAGGCCGCCACGGCCGCGGCTGACGGCGGTGCGGTCGGAGACGAGGCGGCCGTAGCGGCACCGAAACGCCGGACGACCCGCCGCTCGGCCGCGGGCTCGAAGGCGTCTTCGACCGACGCCCCGGACGAGACCAGCGCGGTGGCCGGCGGCACGGAGACGGCGGCGCCGAACCGCCGGACGACGCGCAAGAAGGCCGAGCCGGCCTGATCGGGTCCTCCTCGGCGACGGCCTGATCGAGACGTGATCGCGGATCGCGCCCCGACGCCTGAGATCGCGTCGGACGGCGAGGCCGGCCCGCGGTTCCTGACGCGCGGCCACGACCGTGCGGTCGAGGCGGTTCGTCGCATGATCCGCGGTCGCCCGCCGCACGCGCTGCTGATCGGTGGCGCGTCGGGGATCGGCAAGACGACGCTGGCCGTTGATCTGGCCGCGGGGCTCCTCTGCGGCGATCCCGATGCGGCTCGGCGACCGTGCCGTTCATGTCGAGGCTGCCGGCTGGTCGATCGCGGGATCCATCCCGACGTCCACCGGCTCGCGCCGAGGGGCCCCGGTGACCAGATCCGGATCGGCGCCCGGGAGAACCCAGAGGACGGCACGGTCCGTCGCCTGTCCACTGACCTGGCCCTCATGCCGGTCGAAGGCGGCGCCCGGGTCGCGATCATCGAACGAGCCGACCGGATGGGCGATGACGCCCAGACCGCGCTCCTCAAGACGCTCGAGGAACCGCCGGCCGGCGTGACGATCATCCTGTGTGCCGACGAGGAGGACCGGTTGATGCCGACGGTCCGGTCGCGCTGCGCGCGGATCCGGCTCGGTCCGGTCGCCGTGCGCGACATCGAGGCGATCCTCGCCGACGCCGACCTCGCCGACCCGCCCATCGCGGCACGACTTGCGCGCCTGTCGGCGGGTCGGCCGGGTCTCGCCCGGTCTCTCGCCAGGTCGCCCGACGCCGTGGCCGCCCGGGACGAGATCGCGCGAACGCTCCTGGACCTGCTCGGCAGCGGGGCCGCCGAGCGGCTCGCGGCCGCCCGCGATCTCGCGACCCGGTCGAGAGACCTCGATGGTGCGCTCGCCGACGCGACCGCTCGTGACGGCGATGACGCGATGGGCTCTGCCGGGCGCCCGACCGCGGCCAGCGCCGGGCGCCCGCGGCGGGCCCGCGGCGCCTCGGGCCTGGGCGCGTCGCGGAGCCCATCGCCGAGAACTCCGGCTCCGGCTCCACCGGCCGCCGACTCCGACGACACGGATGCGGACGACGACGCGACCGGCGAGGCAGCCACGCGCGCGGCGGCCCCGGCGGCAGAGCGTCGCCGCGCGGCCGCGTTCCTCGTGGGGCTGTGGCGAGACGTCACCCGGGACCTGCTCGTCGTCCGCCTCGGGTCCGAGCGCGAGATCCGTGATCCCGCCCTCGTGGACGACCTTCGGGCCGCAGCGGCCGGCCTTGGCGACGATGCCTCGAACGATGCTGTCCTCGCCCTCGGCGGCTTCCTCGCCCGCCTCGACGCCGCCGGGGAGCTGCTGGAGGCGAACGTCCGTGCCGAGATCGTCCTCGACACGCTGCTCCTCGCGTGGCCTCACGCGAGGGCCGAGGCCGCGCCTCGATGACCGACGTCGCATCCTCCGCTCGCCTCGAGGCGACGGTCCGGGGCCGGGTCCAGGGCGTCGGGTTCCGCTATTGGGTCGTGCGGCGAGCCAGTGAGTTGGGCCTGACCGGGTGGGTGTCCAACGAGCTCGACGGCAGTGTCCACTGCGTCGCCGAGGGACCGCTGCCGGTTCTCGACCACCTCGAGGCGATGCTCCGTGCTGGCCCCATCGGCTCCGTGGTCGACGCGGTTCAGGTGGTGCGGATGCCGGCCACCGGCATGATGTCGGGGTTCTCCGTCCGGTCGGCCGGCCACCGCGGCGACTGAGGCCCGCGCGGCGGGTCGACCCGAACGCGTCGGCCGCGACGTTTCCGGGCGGAACGGTGTGCGCGCGCACCGCGATCCGCTTGAAGCGGGACCTTCGGCGGCCCCGAGCGGGACGTTCATCGATATCGCCCGATCCCGCGTCCGGGCATCCTCCAACGTGATGGAGTCCCATCCGTCCGTCCCTGCCCAGCCGACCGTCTCGGAGCCGACCGCTTCCGTGGCCGAAGACCTGCCCGAGCTCTATCGCGACATCCTCGATCGCGTCGCGGGCCTCGAGCGCATCGGGGCGCGCGCCGAGGCGGGCAAGATCCGGGTCCAGGCGACGCGGGCCTACTCGAACGCCTGGGACCAATCAGCCCGTCGGGTCCTGCTCGGGCTGCTCGAGCGGGCCGACCGGACCACGGCGCCGCCCGTCCGGCCGCGCACGTGGTCGTTCCGGAGGCGGTCGGCCGTCGCTCGCTGAGATCGCGATCCGTTCGCTGAGCTCGCCGAAGGCTTCGTTGACCCGCCGGCGCTCCCAGCCCGTCGCGACGCTACCCTTCCTCCGTGGACCCCGCCGCCACGGACATCCCGGCCCCCAGCGCCGATCGCGGCCGCTGGCCGTCGTTCCACGAGACCTCGTACCGGGTTCGTTTCGACGAGTCCGGACCGGACGGGCTGATCCGGACCTCCGCGTTCATGCGCTACGCGCAGGACCTGGCCTGGCAGCACTCCACGGCCCTCGGATTCGGCCGCGAGTGGTACGCCTCACGGGGCCTGACGTGGCTCGTCCGGGCCGCGGAGCTGGTCGTCCTTGCGCCCGTGCCGATGAGCACGAGTCTCGTGTCCCGGACCGAGGTAGTCGGGATCCGTCGCGTCTGGGCCCGCCGTCGCGGCACCTTCCGCCTCCCCGACGGGACGCTCGCGGGCTGGGTCAACACGGACTGGGTGCTGATCGACGGGCGCGGCGCCCTGACGCGGATCCCGGCGGTGTTCACCGAGATGTTCGGTGGCGATCAGCTCGAGGGCTCCGTCGGCCGGCTCGCCCTCCCCCGCACACCGGACGACGCCGACGTTCTCGACTTCGCCGTCCGGCCCCACGACCTCGACCCGATGGGGCACGCCAACAACGCGGCATACGTCGACTGGCTCGAGGAATCGGTCGGTCGGGCAGAGCCCACGGCGCTCCGGTCGATCCCGCGTCGCTATCGTCTGGAGTACGCCCTTGCCGCGGACGCCGGCTCGCCACTCGCCGCCGCCGCGTGGCCCGACGACGGCGGATGGAGCTTCCGACTGGCGCACAGAACGACCGGGGTGGACCTGTTCCGAGGGCGGCTGGAGACCGATCTCGCCGGGGTGCCGCCACCCCGGTGAAAGCGCGCCGGTATCAGCCCAGCTGTGTGGGTTGTTCGACCGGCCGACCCGATCGCTGACAGGCGACGATCGCCTGGCACAACGCGACGTCGCGGAGGCCGTCGATCCCGGACGTCGTCGGCTCGCTCCGTTCGACCGCGTGGCGATGGAACGCGATCAGCTCGCGCTTGAAGCTGCTCTCGTAGGACACGACCTCTTCCGACGCCCAGGCCGCCGGCGTGCCCGGCGTCCCGCCCTCGACCTGGAGCACGGCCGGCTCGTTGCGGAGGAAGGGCGACGGGAACGCGAGCGTGATGCGCCTGTCCGGCGCGTACAGGGCGAACTCCATCCGATACCGCGCGATCCCGGGCAGATCGATCCAGTGGATGGCGACCGGCAGGTCGCCGAAGTGCAGCATCACCGAAACCTGGCTCGAGCCGAGGTCCGCGTAGTCGAGCCGCGATGGCTCCCCGAATACCCCGCGGACCGCGTTCAGCTCGTGGACGAGGGTGTCAAGGAGGACCCCTCGGTAGATCGAGCGGAGGGACGCGTCGGCATCCCCGAGCGCGGCATCGATCGCCGCCTCATCGTCAGCCCGCATCGCCGCATCCGCCTCGGGGACCGTCGTGGTGATCGGGTAATGGCCGACGTACGCCGGGATGGGCGACTCGAGCGTCGTGACCCGCAGGAACCTCGCGTCCTCGAGCGCGACCGCCGCTTCCGCGAACCGCTCGTACGCCGGGTCGTAACGCTTGTTGTAGGCAACCATCAGCGTCGTGCCGGACGAGCGAGCCGCCTCGACCATCAGCCGGCCCTCGTCGGTGGAGTAGCACATCGGCTTCTCGACGAGGACATGCAACCCGGCCCGAGCTGCCTCGATCGCGATCGGAGCATGGTCGCCGCCGGTCAGGACGAGGATGGCGTCGAGGTCGCTGTCGAGGAGCTCGCGCCAATCAGTGAAGATCCTCGCCACATGGTGGCGACCTGCCGCGGCCGTGGCGGTCCGCTCGGAGAGGTCGCAGATCGCCGCGACGTCGTAGAGGTCGGGCAGCTCCCGAAGGTAGTGAAGGTGCATCGCCTGGGCGATCAGGCCCGACCCGATCAGCCCGACCCGCAGGCGCACCGGGGCGGTCGCCCGGTCCACGCCCGACGACGCGGTGAGGGTCACTGCTGCGCGACCTCCGAGGCTCGGCGGCGACCCGGGCTGTAGTCTGCCGATCGGCCGCCGACGGCGCTAGTATCGCATTGCAACGCTGCAATCGGGCGTCCGGCGAGGAGGGTCGACGTGATCCCGACGAGCGTCTACGAACGTCCGTGACCGAGCGGCGCCGACCGGCGACCCTCGGTGACGTGGCCGACCTCGCCGGCGTCTCGCAGTCGACCGTCTCCAACGTCGTCCGCGGCGCCGACGTGGTGGCGCCGCCGACCCGGCGGCGGGTCGAGGCGGCGATCGAGCAGCTCGGCTACCGCCCGAACGCCCTGGCTCGGCAGCTCCTGTCCGGCCGGGCGACGAGCGTCGGCATCATCGTCCGCGACCTGACGAACCCGTTCATCGCGGAGATGGCCTCGCTCGTCGAGCGCGAGGTGGCCCGCTACGGCTTCGCGACGATGTTCGCGGCGACCGAGGGCATGCCGGAAGGCGAGACCCGGGCCGCGGACCTCATGCTCGAGTACCGGATCAGCGGCGTCGTGATGCTGTCGTACCTGCGCCGGCCGGCCGCGATCCGATCCCGGCTCGACGGGCAGATTCCGGCCGTCTTCATCGCCGCAGATGAGCCCTGGGCCGACTCGGTGACCATCGACGAACGGCGGGCAGGGGCGCTCGTCGCGGCCCATCTCATCGGCCTCGGCCACCGGCGCCTCGCGTTCGTCGGACCGAGCCGGCGGGACCGCGCCGACACTCGCCGCCGCGACGGCTTCGTGTCGACGGCCGACCGGGCAGGGGTGCGCCCACAGCTCATCGCCTGGGACCCGCCCAACGGGACGCCGACGGTCGGCGAGGAGAGCGCCGACTGGCGCTCGCTCCTCAGCGGACCGGACCGCCCCACCGCGGTGTTCGTCGCCAACGACTTCGCCGCGATCGACCTGCTCGACGTGGCCGACGCGCTCGGCATCGCCGTCCCGGGCAAGCTCTCGATCGTGGGCTTCGATGACGTCGAGGTGAGCCGCCTGCGGCGGATCAGCCTGACCACCGTAGGGCAGCCGCGGGAGCGGCTGGTGGGCCTGGGCGTCCAGATGCTGATGGATCGGATCCGGGGCCGGAGCCGGGGCGAGTCGACCCTCACCAGAGTCCCCGTCGAGCTCCGACTGAGAGGCACGACCGGGCCGCCGGACTAAGCGGAGCGGCCGATCCGCGCCCCGTCCCGAGCCTGGCGCCCGCCCCGGTTGCAACGTTGCAAACGGAAGAGCCCGCACCTATAGTGGGCCGCGGTCGGAGTCCCGATCGAAGGAGGGATTGGGCATCGCCGAGGATGCGGAACGCGCGGCATTCGACGCGGTCCGGGGCTGGGCGCGGGGGGCGATGCGTCTGGCCTCTGACGGATCGTCCGGCCGGGAGGCGACCCGCAAGGGCGATCCGTTCGACCTCGTCACGGCGACCGATGGCGCCATCGAGCGCTACCTCCGGGATCAGGTCCGAGCCAGCTTCCCGGAGCACGGATTTCTCGGGGAAGAGGAAGGCGGTGGAGATGGTTCGTTCGGGTGGCTCTGGATCGTCGACCCGATCGACGGCACGCTCAACTACTCGACCGGCCTGGCAGGATCCGCCTGCTCGATCGCCTGCCGGCGGGACGATGAGCTCGTCATCGGCGCCATCGCCGACTACAGCGCCCGCCTGATCTACCGGGCCCGCGCCGGGACTGGCGCGGTCCTCGTGGACGATGGGCGGACGGAGACCGTCGCTCGGCCGTCTCGGTCAGCGGCTGGTGACGCCCGGGTCTTCCTCGAGTTCGGCTGGGAGGACCTCGACCCGGTGATGCTCGGGGTGATGGCCGCAGTCGCCGAGCACCGGCTCCGGGTCGTCCGGATGATCGGCGGGGCCGCCGAGGCGATCCTCAACGTGGCCCTCCATGGAGGATGCATGTTCGGCCTCGGGCTTCGGATCTGGGACGTTGCCGCCGGCATCGTCATCGCGCGGGAAGCCGGTCGAGACGTTCGCCTGTGGGATCTCGGTTCGGTCGTCAATGTGCTCGTGGGGACCGCTGACGACATCGCGGAGCTCGCCCCGATCATCGAGCGTTTCAGCGAGCGCCGCGTGGCGCCTGTCGGCTCGTGATCGACGAGCCTGTTTGGTTGGAGCGGATGGCGGAGGAGGAGAAGGTCAGATGAGTCACCGTCTCAAGGCATTGATCGGGACCCTGGTGATCCTCGCGACGGCGTGTTCGAACGCCGCCCCGAGCGTCGCCCCGAGCACCGGGGCGAGCGCCCCGCCGGCCGCGACCCAAGGGGCCAGCGCGCCGGCCGCCGCCAGCAAGCTCGTCGTCTGGGCGCGGAACTACACCGTCGAGGCCGGGAAGGCTCAGCCGTGGGCGCCGGATCCCAAGGCGAAGCTCGAAGCGGCCCACCCGGGCCTGACCATCGAGCTGTCCGGTGCGACGTCCGGCGACCAGTTCAATCGCATCGAGCTCAGCCAGGCGGGCGCGGTCGCCGACAAGCCCGACATCTTCCAGCTCGACAACATCTGGCTCGGCCAGTTCGTTGACGAGGGCATCACGGCCAACCTCGACTCGTACTACGCGAACTGGGCCGACAAGGGCGACATCGTGCCGGCCTATGCCGAGTCGACCAAGGTCAAGGGCAGTCAGCAGGCCGTCTGGTTCTACAGCGACATCCGGATGATGATCTGGAGCAAGGACGTCTTCAAGAAGGCGGGTCTTGACCCGGAGAAAGGCCCCGCGACCTGGGACGAGCTGATGGCTGATGCCAAGGCCATCAAGGACAAGGTCCCCGGGGTCAACCCGGTCGAGTTCCCGGCCTCCTCCGAGGAGAGCACGGTCGACAGGTTCTACTCCTACCTGTACATGACCGGCTCCAACATCCTGAGCGCCGACAACACGAAGGCCGCGTTCAACGATGCGGGCGGCCAGAAGGCCCTCCAGCTGTACGTGGACCTCGTCAAGGGGGGCTACGCCCCGAAGGCGGTCCTCAGCGAGACGGCTGACGACATCTACCCCCACGTGTTCTCGGGCAAGACCGGGATCATGCTGGCGACGGTCGGCGACGGCCTCGGGTCGCTGCCCGATGGCTTCGACGTGAGCAAGTTCCAGAGCACGATCGGCGCGGCACTGCCGCCGCTCTGCTCGGGCTGCCAGCCGGCGACCACGGCGGGGGGGTGGATGCTCGCCATCAATTCGGCCAGTCAGAACAAGGACGTGGCGTGGGAGTACATCTCGGCCGTCACCAACGGCGCGAACATGGTCCCCTTCGAGGTGGAGCGCACGCGCATCCCGGTCCGGACCACCGGACTGGCGCAGGCGGACGCCTTCAAGGCTGACCCGTACTTCGCGCAGGAGGCCGAGGCCGCGAAGGTCGCCCATTTCCCACCGTTCATCCCGAAGTACACATCCATGATCGAGATCCTGTGGACGGGCATGCAGAAGGCGATCAACGGCGACCTCTCGGTCAAGGATGCCCTTGACCAGGCAGCCGCCGACGTTGACACGCTGCTCGCGCCCTAGGCCCAGCGAGCAGCCAAGCAGCCGGGAGGTCGCTCCGCGTCATGGCTCACCGAGCCCTGGGCCGAGCGACTCCCTGGCTGCTTCTCGTCCTGCCCTTGCTGCTCCTCTTCTTGTTCCTGCTCCTGCCGTACCTGCTGACCTTCTACTACTCGACGACGGGCGCCACGATCGGCCGGCTCCTCAACGTGCAGCAGGTCGGGCTGAAGAACTTCCAGGTCGTCCTGTCGTCGCACGCTCCATCGTTTCTCAGCGTCGTGGCGATCACGGCGGTGTTCACGACCGGGACCCTGGTGGGCTCGCTGGCCCTCGGAACGGGCCTCGCCCTCGCGCTCCATACGGTGTCCGCCGGCCTCCGGTCGGCCCTCCTCGCCGTGTTCCTGATCCCGTGGGTGATCGCCGCGGTGATCATCGGGTACACCTGGCGCCTCATCTATGATCCGGCGATCGGTCTCGCGAACGGTGCCCTCGAGGCCTTCGGGCTGGCCCCGGTCGACTGGCTCACCGGGCAGGTATCGGCGATCGCGGCACTGATCGTCGCCAACGTCTGGGCCGGCTACGGGATCGTGCTCCTCGTCGTGAGCGGAGCCCTGGCGAACGTGCCACCGAACATCATCCTGGCCGGCCAGGTCGACGGCGCCTCCTACGGGCGGATCGTCCGGCGCGTGATCCTGCCGGCGATCCGTCCGACATTCCTCCTCGCCGGCCTCGTCGCCCTCGTCAGCGGGCTGAACACGTTCGACCTCATCTACGCGATGACGCGCGGTGGTCCCCTCTACCAGACCGAGACGGTGGCCCTCGAGATGTATCGCCTCACAGCCCAGAAGGGCAACGTCGGGCAGGGTGCGGCGGTGACGGTGATCCTGTTCACGGTCAGCCTTGCCCTTGCCGTGGCCTACGTGATCATCTGGCGACGCGAGGCCCGGAAATGGAGCTAGTGCGGTTCTCCCTCGGGGCGCGTGCCCTGCGTGTGGCCGGCGTGGCGTTCATGCTGGCCTTCGCGGTCCTGCCACTGCTCTGGGTCATCTCGATCGCGCTGCGGCCGGCCAGCCAGGCGATCTACCCGATCTCGATCCTTCCTTCGAGCCTGACGCTCGACAACGTCTGGGGCGTCCTGTTCGGGCCGACCGGGATCGGACTCGGGCCGTACCGCAACGCCGCGTTCTACGGGCTGTCCTCGGCCGTGATCACCGCGGTCGCGTCGACGCTCGGCGGCTACGCCCTGGCGCGCTACAACATGCGCGCCGGCGAGGGGCTTCTGGTCGTGGTCCTCGCCCTCAGCTTCCTGCCGTCCGCGTCGCGGATCGTGCCGCTCTTCATCCTGTTCTCCGCCACCGGGCTGTACGGCACGTCCCAGGGCGTGATCCTCGCCTACGCCGCTGGTTCAACGCCGCTCGGCATCTGGCTGATGGCCGGGGCGTTCCGGCAGATCCCGGTGCGGCTCGAGCAGGCGGCCCATATCGACGGGGCCGGCACGGTCCTGACCATGCGCCGGGTCGTCCTGCCGCTCGCGCTGCCGGGGATCCTCGTCGTCGCCACCCTGGCCTTCATCGACGGCTGGAACTCGTTCTCGCTGCCCCTGATCCTCATTCCGAAGGACACCGCCCAGCCGTACACCGTCGCACTGCAGCGGTACATCCAGGAGATCGGCTACGGCATCAACTGGCCGCTCCTCGCGGCCGGGAGCCTGGTGGCCCTCCTGCCCGTCCTGACGGCGTTCGCGATCCTGCAGCGCCGCCTGGTCCGCGTCGGCGGGCTCGGCGGGGCCATCCGAGGTTGAGGAGTCACCCGTGAAGCTCGACATCGAGGGCCTGACGGTGGACTACGGCCCGGTCGCCGCCGTGCGCGAGCTCAACCTGACGGTCGGCCATGGTGAGCTCATGGCCCTCGTTGGTCCCTCCGGCTGCGGCAAGACCACGACGCTCGGGTTCATCACCGGCTTCATCCGGCCAAAGAGCGGTCGGGTCCTGTTCGACGGCGTCGACGTGACGGACCTGGCCCCCCAGCGACGCGGGATCGGGTACGTCTTCCAGGACTATGCGATCTATCCCCACATGACGGTCCGGGAGAACATCCGCTTCCCGCTTGACGCCGCGAAGGTCGATCGGAAGAAAGCCGAGCGAGACGTCGACGAGATCGCCGGGCTCATGGGCGTGGGCAACCTCCTGGCCCGGCGCCCCCACCAGCTCTCCGGCGGGCAGCGCCAGCGGGTCGCGCTCGCGCGGGCGCTCGTCAAGAAGCCTGTGGTGCTCCTCCTCGACGAGCCGCTGTCGAACCTCGACGCCCACCTCCGCGTCGAGGTCCGAGCCGAGATCCGACGCCTCCAGCTCGACCTGAAGATGACGACGGTCTTCGTGACGCACGATCAGGCCGAGGCGATGGCCATCGCCGATCGGGTGGCCGTCATGACCAACGGCAGCATCGTCGCCCTGACGTCGCCGACCACCCTCTACGTCCACCCGCCGACGCTGTTCGCCGCAACGTTCATCGGCTCGCCCCGGATCAACATCTGGGCCACCGAGGGACCCGACGCGGCCCTTGCCCGACGGATCGCCCGCCCGCTCGTCGGCGACGACGCGGCCGGGCTCCTCGTCGGCGTCCGGCCGGAGCATGTGCGGGTCGGCAGCGGCGACCTCACGGCGAAGATCACCTTGACCGAGCCGCTGGGCCGCGACGTCCTCGCTCATCTTGCGGTCGGCGACAGCGCGATCCGGGCACTCGTCCCGGCAGCGGAAGCCACCGGACTCGCCGTCGACGCCGAGGTGCCGATCTCGATCGACCCGGCCCACCTCCACCTCTTCGACGCGGCGTCGGGCGACCGCGTCGAAGGAGGGCGGTCCCCGAGCGCAGCGGCGGCGTCGACGAACGGAGGGACCTGATGGACTGGCGGGCCAGGGGCATCGGCTTGCGAGTGGGCGGCCACCGTGGGGCCTCCGCGGCGGCGCCGGAGAACACCTATGCGGCCTTCGAGGCCGCGGTCGCCGAGGGCGCGGTCTACACCGAGACCGACATCCAGCTGACCGCCGACGACGAGCTCGTCCTCGTTCACGACCCGACGCTCGACCGGACAACGAACGGTCACGGGCCCACCTCCGCGATGCGGCTCGACGAGCTGCAAACGCTCGACGCCGGGTCGTGGTTCGACCCTGCCTTCGCCGGCCAGCGGATCCCCGAGCTCAACGAGTTCCTCGGCTGGATCGAGGCGCGTTCGCCGTTCGGCGCCGCGCTCGAAGTCAAGGCGAGCGGCATCGGCGCGCGCGTCGCGGAGCTGGCCTGGGCCTCGTCCGCCCGAGAGCACCTGGCGATCTACGCCTTCGATCCGAACGAGATCCGGTCGGCCAAGGCGGCCCAGCCCGAGCTACCGTGCGTCCTGCTCCTTCACCTGTCGGCGGACCCGGGCACGGTTCTGGACACGATCGAGTCCTGCGGTGCCGACGGCGCCGACGTGCCCTGGCAATGGCAGGCGACCGGGCTCCTGGCCGGCATGCGCGAGCGCGGCCTCCTGATGGGCGGCGGATCGTCGGACATGGGCGGGGCCGCCCGCCAGCTCCTCGAGCTGGGCGCCGACATGATCGATACCGACGGGCCGCGCGCGATGCTCGACGCCATCGCGGCGATCCAGGCTCTCCCGCGAGCCTGAGGCTCGCTCGCGATCAGCCGACGGACGACACCAGGACCGGCCGGCCGCCGCGCCGTGCTCGATCGGCCGCGACGGCGATGAGGAACGCAGCCCGGGCGTCCGCCCCACCCACCTCGACGTCCCGATCGTCGCGGAGCGCGGCGACGAAGGCCTCCGCCTGGGCGGCGTACGCTCGCTCGAAGATGTGCTCGTGGACGTCTCCGACGACGAGCCGCTGGCCGTAATGAACGGAGCCCGTCGTGCCCTGGACCTCGGTCCTGACCTCATCGCCGGCCGCGTTGAAGCGGGTCAGTGCGACGATGCCCAGCGCGCCGCTGCGGTAGCGGAGGGTGATCACGGCGCTGTCGACGTCGTCGACGGTCGCAAGCTCGGGAAAGGCAACCGCGGAGCCCCAGGCGTGAACCTCCACCACCTCATCGCCGATGAGCCAGCGAGCGAGGTCGAACTCGTGGACGCCCATGTCGACCATGATGCCGCCGCTCACCGCGGGATCGGCGTAGGCGAGCGGTGGCGGCGAGCCGTCGAACTGGAGGCTCGAGAAGACGATCGGTCGGCCGCACGCTCCCGAGGCGAGCGCATCGTGCGCCTGCCGGTAGTCCGGATCGAACCGCCGCATGAACCCGACCTGGAGCCGGACCCGGGCCGTCTCGGCCGCGGCGATCGCGGCATCCGTGTCGGCCAGGGTCAGGGCGAGGGGCTTCTCGCACAGGATGTCGCGGCGCTCGGCGGCGATGGCCCGCACGACCTCGAGATGCCGGCTCGTCGACGTCGCGATGATCACGCCCTGCACGGCAGGATCGGCCGCCAGCTCTCCGGCGGAGGCGTGAATGCGGTCGACACCCAGCTCGTCGGCGAGGCGGCGGGCCGCGGCAACGTCAACGTCGGCCAGGCCCACGAGTCTCGCAGAGGGCACCCGCCGACGAATGATCCGGGCATGGTCCGAGCCCATCCGCCCGACGCCGACGATCCCGATCCCGATCGGCGCGGTCATCCTCTCCGACCCGTCACGAGCCGTCA
>Ga0070707_100001192_pt1 | contig 25601 bp, 23 predicted proteins | sample KBSK5502metaG_FD_65468 | JGI IMG/M metagenome (GOLD analysis project Ga0070707, IMG submission 65468) | Corn, switchgrass and miscanthus rhizosphere microbial communities from Kellogg Biological Station, Michigan, USA - KBS K5-50-2 metaG | ecosystem: Host-associated > Plants > Roots >...
GTCGAGCGCCTTCTCCAGGCTTGGCGCGGTGAGGTGCAGGCGCGCGAGATGTACATGGTTCTGGCGGATCGGTTGGCCGACTCACGTCGCGCGGAGATCATCCGCGCGATAGCCGACGCCGAGGCGTCACATCGCGAGCGGATCGAAAAGCGACTGCGCGAGCTGGGCCAGCCTGTGCCCGAACCGTCGACTGTGAAGCTCTCCCCGCTGCAGCGCCTGCAGGCCAGGCTGGCCCCCGTGGACATGGTCATCCAGCGGATGGAGGCCGCAGAGGAGGTCGAGATCACCGACCGATACAAGCGGTCGACCGGCGACCCAGACACCGATGCGGTGCTGCAGGCGATCCGCGTGGAAGAGCAGGGCCACTCTCGGTCGCTCGAATCGATGGAGGTGGCGCATCGCGCGACCGAGCCGGCTCCTTCGAGTGTGCAGAGCCGGCTCAACCGCATCCTCGGGCGAGAGTCCTGGCATCGCACGGGCGCCGGCTGGATCTCCGGCGCGATCTATGGCGCGAACGACGGCCTGGCTGCCGTGTTCGGCATCGTGGCGGGCGTGTCCGGAGCGACCGGCGGTTCGAGCTTCGTCCTGACCGCGGGCCTGTTCGGTGCCATCGCGTCGGCGCTCTCGATGGCGACGGGCGCCTACCTCGCAGAGCGCTCCGAGGGCGAGGTGGTGGCGGCCAACGTTGAAAGCGAGCGCCAGGAGGTCCTCGAGCACCCCGAGGAGGAGAAGGAGGAGGTCTCCCTCTTCTACCAGCTGAAAGGGATCGACAAGGAGATGGCCGACCGCCTGGCCGAGCAGCTCGCGGGCAACCCCGAGGCTCTGCTCAAGGTGCATGCGCCCGAGGAGCTCGGAAGCCTCGAGGCGGCGGGGCATCCCGTGCAGTCAGCGATCGCGGCCGGAGTGAGCACCTTCATCGGCGCGATGATCCCCGTGATGCCGTTCTTCTGGCTGCGCGGAACGTCGGGGGTGATCACCGCCGCGATCGTCTCGCTCATCGCGCATTTTCTCGTCGGCGCGTCGAAGGCGCTGTTTACGCTGCGCACATGGTGGTCCGCCGGGCTGGAGATGACGCTCGCAGGCATCATCGTCGGCGGCATCACATACGCGATCGGGCTGGTGTTGAAAGTCGGCGGCTGACCTTCGGGTCGAACGCCTCAAAGAGGCGAGCAAATGGGTGTGGGCGCAGGGCGACTACACGGAGGGTCCTGGCGTGGCCGGTCAGCTAGCCCGCGCCGCTTCGAAGCTCCACACCGCTGAGGAGATCGACGCAATCAGCTGCCAGCCCTGATCGCCGCCCATCCCATCGGTCATCACCGTTAGCACGTAGGCGCCGTTGGGCCCGCTCACGACCAGCGCCGCGTCGTTTTCGACCTGGTCGATGGTGCCGGTCTTGTGCACCACAGCGCTCCGACCGGCGACGCCCGCCGGAATTCCGGCTTCGGTCTTGGTGCCGGTCAGCAGCGGATAGAGCCACGCCTGCGCCGCGGGTCCGCCGAGGCTCCCCCTGGACTCGGAAGCCCATAGGACCGCGAGGTCGCCCGACGATGTGGTGTTGTCGCTGAAGAACACGGAATGCGTCGCACCGAGCGACGCCGCCCAGGCGTTGACGGCATCGGCTCCACCAACGTCGCGCACCAGCATGTGGCCCGCGGTGTTGTCCGACATCAGGCCGGCCCGCCGAGCGAGCTCGTTGCGGGTAAAGCAGGCGCCGTCCTCGTAGTCGTCGTACCAGCCGGCTTCGTAATCGGCGTCCTCGTAGCAGACGAGCCCGTTCGGATCCGTCCTTCCGGTCGCGATCTTCTGCGCCTCCATCATCAGCGCGACCAGCTTGTAAGTGCTCGCTGCGGTGAACACCGTGGTCCCGTTGAACGACCACACCAGGGGCGTGGCGGCTCCCAGCTCGATGAGCGAGACGCCCACCGACGCGCCGCTCGACTCGACCAGCGCCTCGATCGTCGCGCTCAGCGTGATCGGGCTGCGAGCGACCATTGCGTTCACGGCCTCGACCAGCTGACGGGCTGCAGCAGCGGAGGAGCTGGCCGCGACCGCGGGGCTTACCAGCTCCAGGCTGCTCGTCAGGCTGTTGTTTTGGCCGCCGCTCGCCGTCGTCGCCCGCGCAACGCTGCCCAGCGGTGCCAGCGCAATGAACGCGACAGCCGCGACCAGCAGCGCGACCGACAGACGATGCATGCGGGAAAAGCTGCGCGCCACGTCTCGGACGTTGCTGAACGCTCACCAAGAAATTGCTGTGCGGCGCGTAAGGTTTTTGCAAACCCCAGAGACGCGCTAGAGGCTGGGCAGCTTCTCCACCCGGATCACCCGCTCGAGCAGCGCCGAGATCACGCGCTTCGACGTGGCGGGGTCGCCGCTCGTCCAGAATCGTTCCCTGCCGGCAGGTCCGGGCGCACGCAGGTTCCTCTCCTCGAGCACTCGCGCAAGCTGGCGCGCCACGGCCGCGCCCGTCTCGATGAGCGTGACGTTCGGCCCGGCCACCTGAGCCAGGAGCGGCTTGAGGAAGACATAGTGCGTGGAGCCGAGCACGATCGTGTCCGCGCCGGCGTCGAGCATCGGGCGCACGTAACCCTCGACCATCCGTTTCAGCTCCGGGCCGTCGAGGTCGGCGGCCTCGATGTGCTCGACCAGGCCTGGGACAGGCTGGATGATGACTTTCACGTCGGAGCCGAAGCGGTCGAGCAGCGAAGCGAGACGGTCGGACTCGCTCACCGCGGCCGGGACGAGGGCGCCGACGACGCCTGTTTTCGTAGCCGCCGCGGCGGGTTTGATGCCGGGCTCGATCCCGATCACGGGCAGGGCCAGGGCTCCGCGCAGCGCCTCCGCTGATCCCGCCGTGCCGGTGTTCGACCCGATCACGATCGCCTTCACGCCCTGGTCGACCAGGAACCGGGCGATCTTGAGGCCGCGCTCGCGGACGAACTCGGGCGGCTTGTCCCCCCATGGCGCGTTGGCCGAATCCGCAACGTAGTAGATCGTCTCGTCAGGTAATGCGCGATGGACCTCGCGGAGCACCGACAGCCCGCCGACGCCCGAATCGAAGATCCCCACCGCCGCTGAGCTCACGGGCACAGGCTACCCGGTGCGGCTCGGGGCATCTTTTGCCTTTTCCGAGTGACGCATGACCCCAGCCATGCGTTTCCTATATATGGCACGGTCCTGGCTGTGGGGTTTGGGGCTCGGCCTGTGCATCGGGGCCGGAGTCGTCGTCTTGAGTTCGGTCAGGTACGGATTGAGCGCGCCCCTGTTGCTTCTCGGCGTCATCCTGGCCCTCGGATTCGGCGGGCTCGCCCTCATCGCCGCATTCGCCGGGAGGCGCGCGTCAGTAGACTGATTCCGCATTGACCGAGGGAAACCGGGTCGGCATCACGCCGAGGAGCTGGACCGCCGAGCTCCATCACGGCGTGCTGCACCTTGGCAAGCGCTGGTACGTCGTCAGCGCGGAGCTCGACGAGTCCGGCCGGGCGGAGGGCGGCGTAAGGCTGGACGGCCCCTACGCGGACCGCGAGTCGGCGGAGGCTCAGGCCCGCCGGATGCAAGACACGCAGAAGTAACTTGCGCGTCGCAGCGCTGTCGGACATCCATGGCAATCTGCCCGCCCTCGAGGCGGTGCTCCGCGAGGTCGACGACGAGAACCCGGACCTGATCGTCTTTTGCGGGGACGTGGCCTCGGGTCCGATGCCGGCCGAGACCATCGCTCTTCTTTTGACCCTGCCACGCGCACGTTTCGTGTGCGGCAACGCCGACCGCGGCGTGGTCGACGCATTCGACAACAAGCCGAAGGGACCATGGCCCGGGCCGTTTGCCGACTGGTGCGCGACGAGGATCACGCGCGAGCAGCGCGACTTCCTGGCCTCATTCGAAACGACGTTGACGGTCGTGGACGTCGAGGCGATCGGGACCGCGCTGTTCTGCCACGGCTCACCGCGAAGCGATGAAGAGATCATGAGCGCCGAAACCGCGCTCGACCGGATGCGAAAGCTGATGGACGGGCTGGACGTCGACCTGGTCGTCTGCGGGCACACCCACATGCAGTTCGACCGCATGGTCGACCGGATCCGCGTCGTCAACGCAGGCAGCGTCGGCATGCCGTACGGCAGGCCCGGCGCGTACTGGACCATGCTCGGCCCAGGTGTGCAGCCGAGGCGAACCGAGTACGACCGACAGGCCGCCGCGACGCGCATCCGAGCCGCCGGAAGCCCCGAGGCGGACCAGTTCGCGAGGGACAACGTGCTCGAGGTGCCGACCGTCGCAGAGGCGATGGAGTTCCTGCGCAAGGCCGAAGCCAAACAGATCGTTTAGCGCTTCCGGCGCGCCCGCAGCTCCTCGATCGTCTTCTCCGGTTTGGGCTCGGGCGGCGCCGACTTCGCGACGCGGGCTGATCTCACGCCGGCCACCCGCTCGCGAAGGCGGCCGACCGTCGCCTCGGCGGCAATGGCACGCGCCGGCTTGCGCTTGAACGCCTCGCGCCAGGCCGGCACATCTTCGACGCGCAGGATGAGCCGGCGCAGCGCCACGTCGACCGGAAAGAGAATGATCGCCAGGGCCAGCAGCAGCTCGTCGAGCGCCTGCGCGGCATGCGCCTCCGGAACCGGAACCCCAAACGCCTGCTTCGCGTCCGTCAGAACGGTGCCGCCGCCCGCCCGCGCCACAGCGCGAAGACTGTTCACGTCCGTCCCGAGCTCTCGGTACTCCGGCGAGTACGGCACGACGACGCCAAACGTGTTGGTGTGCTTCACGGCACCCCCGGCGGACTGGGTCAGGTGCAGCAGGTAGCTTCCGACCTGGTCGGTCGGCAGATCGCCCTCGAACCGGCCCGGACCGGTCGTGGCGAGCGTGAGCTCGCGGTCGGAGAGGTCGGGCGTCACCGCGCTGATCACCACCGAGGCGCCTGAATAGCTCGGAGCGGTGACCAGGACATGCGTGTGGTCGCCCTGCACCTGCGTCTCCATTTGCAGCGCGGGATCGCCGGCCTGCGGCAGGGTGTAACGGACGATGTCGCCGAAGAAGCGGTTCGCGCTCGGCCAGCGCAGCAGCCCGGCCGTCCAGCGGCCCTGCGCGTCGCTCGTCCAGGCCATCACTCGGCCCAACCCGTACTCCCACGTCGCGAGCACGGGATCGCCCGTCGGGCTCTGCAGGATCACGTCCGCCGCGGCGCGCGGCGTGGTCGCGACGTATCCGTTGAGCGAAGGAAAGGAATTCACCGCCACCCCTGGCAGCGCCTCGAGCAGGGAGGCGAGATGCGGGGCGAACGTGCCCTCGACGATCCACGGTTTGAGCGCTTCGTTGGTTTCCTTGAGAAAGATCTGTGGCACGTCGCGCACGCTGTTGCTGATGTACGACCGGCCGTGGCCCCACAGCGCGATCTGCCGCATCAACTCTGCGTCTGTCCCATAGGCGCCGGCCGCGACGGTCGAGACGGTGATGCCTTTCTTGTACAGCGCTTCGACGATGGGCTTGTAGTTGTCGTTGGTCGCGTCTCCGTCGCCGAGCAGGATGATGTGCTTGAGCGAAGCCTTGCTCTTGTCCAGCTGCGCGCCCGCCGCGTTGAGGTCGGGCCCGTAACTCGGAGGGTCGCCGAGGCTCATCGAGGCGATGGCGGCCTTGATCTTTGCTTTGTCTGTCAACTGGGTGAGTGGCATCACGATGTTGCCGCCCATTCCGTTGGTGATCCCGACCGAATCGCGCGGTGTGAGCTGGTCGATGACCGCATCGGCGGCGCCCCGCAGCACCTGGTCGCCCTCGGTCGATTCCGTCGTTTCGAGCACCAGCATCACCGCAACAGGCGGCTTCTGCATGTTCTGCGGGAGCTCGATCTGGACGGGCAAGGTCGCCTCGAGCGTGGTTCCCGCGTAGCCTCCCGGGCCGTAACTTTCCGTGCCGCCGACGACGACGAGACCGATGCCGAGGTCACGCGTCGCAGCCTGCAAGAGCGCCATGCCCTCGACGCCGAGGCTGGCCGCCGGGATGTTCACGAGCACGATCGACTGATACGCGGCGAGCTCAGACGCGGACCTGGGAAGCTGGGCCGGGACGATCGCGGTCGAAGGGATCCCGGTCGAGCTCAGGGCGGCTTCGAGTGCCGCGGCGTCGCCGGCCGCCTGCTGCACGATCAGCACGCGCGGCGGACCGACCACCTGAACCAGCGCTTCGCCGACGTTGTTCTCCGCGTACGTGTCCAGCACGGGATCGATCGTGATCCGGAGGCTGTGGAAGCCGGCGCCGGTGGGCTTGAAGGTCTGGGAGAGGCTGGTCTCGCCGTTCGCCAGGTCCACCTGCGCCGTGTTGACGAGCGTACGGTCGGCGTACCAGCGCACGGTCGCGGAGGTCTGGGTGTTGCTCACGATCACCGCCTGCGCGCTGGCCTGCTCGCCCTGGTTGATCGTGCTCGGCGCGTCGAGCCGGTCCACTCGGGCCTCGGAGCCGACCGGCACCGCAAGAGCGACCGCATCCACACGGACGCCTTCCGCGTGCAGCAAGCGCGCCTCGGCTATCGCGTCACCAAGGTTCGCGCGGCCGTCGCTCACGATCACGATGTGCCGGCGCGTGTCGGAAGGCATGATCGATCCGGCGAGCTGCAGTGCGGAGGCCAGGTCGGTGTAGTTGGCGTTGGGCCGGCTCTCGAACTCGGCGAACTGGGGGTCGGAGCCCATGTTGACCTCCACCTGGGGGTCGCGCCCGAAGGCGACCACGCCGGCGCGGTCCTTGCCATGTCGCTGCGCCAGGATCTGGCGCACCACCGCGGTCTCCCGGTCGACCGCGCTCTGCGTGCTCGCCGAAAGGTCGGCGAGCACCATGATGGATTGCTCGGGCGGGGAGGTCTGGAGCTCGAAGCCTGCGAGCGCGCCGGTCAGCAGCAGCACGATCAGCGTGCGCAGGCCTAGCGAGAGCCGCGCGCGCGCCGGCTCCAGGGGTGGCGCGAGCCGCCACCACGTGAAGAAGACGGCCGCCAGCGCGATGACGCCCGCTCCCAGCAGGAGCGGGCGCGTCAGCTCAAAGCCCACGGTGGAAAGCCAGCCATTCGGCGAGCACGAGCACCAGCGCGACAAGGGCAATCCATGGCCAGACCTGGATCAGCCCTTGGTGTGAGGTTTGGGCGGTGGGGAATACCCTCGCCGGCGGCAGCGCGAGCCGGTCAACGGGCGCGAGCTGCGATGTCGCGTCGGAAAAGAGGTTGACGGCAAACCACGAACGGTCGGTCTTGCCCGAGACCGTTTGCTCCACCGCGTAGACGCCCAGCAGGTCAGTGTCGGCGAACGTTGCGATCGAACCGGTGGCAAGCTGGCGGCGGCTCCCGTCAGGGCGCACGACGGTGACGGTGGTCGCGCCGGTCTCGGGGACGATGGTCACGGGCTCATCGGGATGGAAGCTGCGGCTCGGCACCGACGGAGGCAGCATCCACTCACTCAGGTTCTGCACGAGCACGGGGAACCCGATGCGCAGAGGAAAGTCCGAGTCATGTATGTCGAAGCCGACCAGCACCTGCCGATACGGCTCGTCCCTCACCAGCACCAGGGGCGTCTGCACGCTGGTGATCAGCGCCCGACCAAAGCTGGACGCGCGCAAGTCCTGGCTCTTTGCGACGTGCACGTCCTGCAGCGAGACGTTGGTCAGCAGTGGGTCGCCCGCATCTGTCGCGCGCACACGACCGATGCCGACCGACGCCCCGCCCGCCAGCGCGCTCCCGGCGGGTGGGTCGACCATGACGAACGGCGCGTCAGGCATCGCCGGCGGCGAGAAGCGGTCGAAGACGGTCATCGCATAGGAGGTCGCGCTGCGGTACGCGGCCGGCGCGATGACGTCGAGCTGGAAGTCGGTCCGCAGGCGAAGCGCCTGTTCCAGGAATACGTTGCCGGGCGTGACCAGGAGGACGCGGAACGGGCGCGGGGTTCGCGCGATCGCCGTCCCCGTGTCGTCCAGCCCAAAGTTGTCCTTGGCGTCGATCCGCGCCGTGACCGTGTTCGCGGCGTCGGGCACCGGGAGCGCGAGGTCCTGCGCCTGGCCACCCGAAAGGCTGACCGACCGAAGGTCAATCAATCCCGCATCGGACCGCCACTCGAGCGTGACCGTGCGGGCCTGCTGCCCGAAATTGTGCACCCGGAGGTACGCGGCGCGAGACTGCGCGCTGGTTCGCACGGTGAGCGATGTAAGGCCGACGTTCTCCCCGGACACGCCGACGCGGTGGTACTCGATCGGGAAGGGCAGGCCGTTGGCGAATGACGTTCGGAGCGGCTCGACGATGCCGTCGCTGAAGATGTACGCCCGCGAATCCTCTCCCGCTCTGACGATGCCCGCGGCGAGCGAAAGCGCGGCCGAGAGGTCGGCCGGCCCGTTCGACGGCGCGATCCCGTTCAGGGCGCGGTGGATCGCGTCGTGGTCGCCCGAGCCCGAGGTCACGATGCGTGCCGTCGACCGCATGGCGATGAGCGTCATCCGGTCCTGCGGACCGAGCTGGTCGATCATCGGGCCGATCTCGCGCTTGGCCTCGTCCAGGCGCGAGGGCTGAACGTCCCTGGCCTGCATCGACGCGGAGGCGTCGAGGATGACGATCGTATGGGCCGCGAGGCTTGTGCTGGCCGAAAGTGCCGGCTGCACGGCGGCGGCAACGAGCACGCCGGCGACCAGGAGCTGGAGCAGCAGGAGCCAGCTGAAGCGCAGCCTCTGCCACGGCACGTTGGCCTGGCGGTCGCGGATCTGGTCGGGCCACAGGTCGAGCGACGGGACGACACGCGTGGGCCGGCGGATGCGCAGGAAGTAGAGCGCGACGATCACCGGCATCGTGATGGCGAGCGCGGCCGCCGCCGGAGCGAGAAACGTCATGCGAGCAGGCCTACCTGTCGCAGAGTCCGCTGCACCATGTCCTCGATCGGCTGGTCACTCGTCAGCCGAGCAAAGCGGAGGCCGTGGCGGCGAGCGGTTCGTGCGATCTCATCGGTCCTTCGCGCCAGCGCCGTCCTGTACGCCGCCTGCGTGGCGGGCGTCGCGGTGAACTCGCGCTCGACCCCGGTCTCCGCATCCTTCAGCCGCGCGTCGCCGGTCCAGTCGAGCGAGATCTCCTGGGGCGCGAGAAGCTGCAGCACCGCGCCCTCCTGGCGAGCCAGCCGGAGCGCTGTGATGGCGGGCTCAATCGGCGAGGTGCCGAGCCCGTCGGTGATCAGCACCGTCATCCCCGGCCGCTGCCGCGTGATCGGCGCAACCAGGCGCGAATAGTCGGTCGGCCCGCCGGCGGGAAAGGACCGGATCCGCGCGAAGAGCTCCTGGGCCGCGTGCCTACCGCGATAGGGCGCGCCGCCTGAGGTTGGGCCTTCGGCGAAAACGGTCAGCCGCACGCGGTCGAGCGAGGCCAGCGCTACATAGGCGATCGCGCCGGCCATGCGTCTCGCGACCTCGGCCTTGTTCGGCCGGCCCCAATCCATCGAGCCGCTGAGGTCGACGAAGATGCTGAGCGGAAGCTCCTCCTCGGCGACGAACAGGCGCAGCACAAAACGGTCCAGCCGCGCGTAAGCGTTCCAGTCGATCAGACGGTAGTCGTCGCCCGGCGTGTAGTTGCGGAAGTCGGCGAACTCCGGCGAGCGGCCGCGACTGACGGACCGCCTCTCGCCTCCCATCTGGCCTTTGACGGCGCGCCTGACGAGCACGGCGAGAGCTTCGAGTCGGCGCAATACGTGCGGCTCGAGCAGAGGAGCCATGCCTAGGCTGCAGACTTGTCTGTCTTTTCGACTATCTCGTCGATCAGCTGGTCCGCGGTCACGTCGTCGGCCTCGGCCTCGAACCGGAGGAACACGCGGTGGCGCAAGGCTGGATGCGCTACGGCGATGAGGTCGTCGAATGCGACGTTGTAACGGCCTTCGAGCAGCGCTCGAACCTTGCCCGCGAGCACGAGCGTCTGGAGACCGCGCGGGCTGGCGCCGAACCGGACATAACGCTTGACGCTATCGAGCTCGGTACGGCTCGGATGCGTCGCGGCGATGACCCGACCGGCGTACGCGAGCACGTGCTCCGCGATCGGAACCTCTCGCGCGACCTGCTGCGCGGCGACGATCGAGGCGGAGTCGGCGACCGGCCGCAGCTGTGGAGTTGTGTTGCCGGTGGTGCGGCGGGCAATCTCCAGCAGCTCCTCCTGGGACGGGAACGGCACGAGGGATTTGAAGAAGAACCGGTCGAGCTGCGCTTCGGGTAGGGGATAGGTGCCCTCCAGCTCGATCGGGTTCTGGGTCGCGAGGACGAAGAAGGGCACGGGCAGCTGACGAGTCTCGGTCCCGACGGTCACGGTCCGTTCCTGCATCGCCTCGAGCAGCGCGCTCTGCGTCTTGGGCGTCGCGCGGTTTACCTCGTCGGCAAGGACCAGGTTCGCGAACAGCGGGCCCGCCTGGTAATGGAACTCGCGGCGCCCCTTGTCTTCGCGGATCACGTTGGTGCCCACGATGTCGGCGGGCATCAGGTCGGGCGTGAACTGAATGCGGGCGAAGCTCAGCTTGAGCGCCTGGCCCAGCGAGCGCACGAGCACCGTCTTGCCGAGACCGGGCACGCCTTCGAGCAGCGTGTGGCCGCCTGCGATCAGGGTGATCACGGTGTCACGCACCAGCTCCTTCTGGCCGACGATGAGCCGTGCGAGCTCGGTTTCGAGGGACCGTGCGAGCTCGGTGACGCGGCCGGGATCGAGCCGCGGCTCCTCGGCGATCACCTGCCCGCGCCCGACTCGCCGAGGCTCGAGAAGTACGCGCGGATCAGGTCGCGCTCGCTGCCAGGGATGAGGCTCTGGTTGGCCGCGTCGAGGGCCGTCTGCTCGTAGGCCTGGATCACCTGCGTGTACGGCGTGAGTGGAACGTCCTGGCCGGGGCCGAGGGGTGCCGGGTCGTTTTCCGACTGGCCAGGCAGCGGCGCCGCCGGGACGTAAACGCGCTCGGTGCTCTGCGCCGCCGAGCCCTGGCCCGCGCCGGAGCCGCTGCTGCCCTGGCCGCCGGAACCGCCGCTTCCGCTGCCGCTGCCATTGCCGTTGCCGTTGCCGCTGTCGGTGCCGTTGCCCTGCCCGTTGCCGTTGGGGTTGCCCGTCCCAGTCCCGCTCCCTCCGCCGCTTGCACCGGCGCTTGGCGAACCGGTAGCGGTGCCCGAGGTGGACTGCGCGGCGTCGCGATCGGCCTGGCTCGCGAGTTGCAGGCGCGCGGCTTCCAGCCCGTTGATGGCGGCTGCGATCTGCTGGTCGTTGTTCTCCTGCTGTTGGAGCGAATCGAGCTCGCCCGCGAGGTCGTTGAGCGCGATCGCCGCCGCCGTCATGTCACCTGATTCGAGAGCGGTCGATGCCTGATTCAGCGAAGCAGCCATGGTCGGGTCCTTGGCCTGCAGGGCGGCCGCGGCGAGCGCCTTCGCCAGCTGCGCGCGGTCCTGCGGCGAAAGGCTCTGCAGCTGGGAGGCGAGGTCGCGCAAGGACTGCGCTCCCTGCGATGGACTCGCGTTGAGTGCCTGGCTCGCGGCGCGGCCCGCGTTGGTGGCGGCGAGGTTGTTGGCGAGGTTTTGCGCAGTGCTTGCTCGTGCGGGCGTCTGCGGGTCCGACAGCTGAAGCAGCTGCTGCTCTGCCGGAGTGATCGTCTGCAGCGCGGCACGGGGATCGGGCGCGGCTGCGATCTTCGCCTTGGCGTCCTGGAGGATCTTCTGCAGCTGCGGGTCGACGGCCGCGGGAGTGCTTGCGGCGGCGATCTTCTTCTGTGCCGCGGCGATGGTTGCGGCAGCCTGCGCCTGCGCAATGTGGTCCGCACGTCGCTGCGCGAGCAGCTGATCCATGGGGTTCGGGAGCAACAAGAGGCCCATCGCCGCCACGGCCAGCGCCGCGGTGAGGAGCAGCTCTCCACGCCGAAGACCGACGGGATATGCGGCCGCCAGCTTGACCCGAGCCGCCCTCGCGAGCGCGTCCTGCCGCAGCGCGGCGTCCATGGGGCCGCCGTCCAGCCGCCGCTCCCATGCCGTGGAAAGACGCTCCTTCAAGTCGAGGCGGAGGTCGGCCGTCCGCATGAGCCCGATCGGACTCGGTCGCGCTGCCACCCAGGCCACCGCGACCGCGGCGAAAGCGACCGGCACGCCAAACGCCGCCACGCGCAGCGCCTGCTCGAGCGGGACGAACCTGGCCACGATGACGACGCCCAGGATCCAGGCGCACGCCCCCAACGTGGCGTGAAGGAGGTAGCGCACAACGCCGGCCCGGGCCGAAGACCAACGCAGCTCGCGGACGATGGCTTCAAGCGAGCTCAACGGCGCATCACGCGGGGGCCGGCGCCGCAAGGCGGCGGCGACGCAGGTGGAAGCGGCGGACCGGAGGCAGGATCAGAGCGCTGAAGATGAGAGCCACGGCGCAGATCATGAGCTGCATAACGATGCTCGCCTGCCAGTACTGCCAGCCGTTGAACAGCCCGCTCCGCATCGTGGTCCCGGTGTTGAAGGCGAACTGGTTCACGGGGCCGGTCGACGAGCACATCGTCCCCCCGTTGATCGGCGTGCAGTACCCGCCGCCACTTTTGAAAATTGCATCCTGGCTGTATCGGATGCCGTAACCCGCGACCGATTGGTTGGTCGCGATCGTGACCAGAGGGATGACCGGACTGACCAGGGTCACGGCGGGCGGCGCTGGAACGACAGTCGAGGTGGGGTCGGCGTCGGTCGGAAAGAGGTAGCCGTAAACGTAGCTCCCCAGGAGCAGCACGAACGCCGCACCATAGGCCGCGACGGTCGCCGGCAGGGTTCGCCGGAACAGGCACGAGAACGCGATCCCGACAAAGCCGAGGGTCAGCGCCGTCGCGCCGCTGACGGCAAATGCGTAGGCCACCTGGTCCAGCTCGATGCCGCCGAGCAGGAAGACGAGGCTGAACAGCGGGATCGAGAGGACCAGGAGCAGGACGACGAACGACATCGATGCGAGCAGCTTGCCCCAGATGATCGAGAAGGGCGCCAGTGGCGTCACGAAGAGGAGGTCGAGCGTCTGTCGTTCGCGCTCGCTGCTGATCGCCCCCGATGTGAGAGCGGGCGTGATGAAGCCCAGCAGCGCCACCTGAAAGATGATCAGGAACATGAAGAGGAACTGGCCGTAATTGGTCCCCGATCCCGAGCTGCCGATCCCGAGCGCGTTGCCCGTCATCGCAGCGAACACAGCCCAGCCCAGGCCGCCAAGCAGGACGACGTATAGGGTGATCGCGAACAGCGAGCGCCACGTCCGCATCCGCGTGCGGTACTCCTTCGCCACGATCGGGTTCCACAGGGCGCGCGCGACCGGGTTCATCCGACGTCCTCCGAGGTCGCCTTGAGGAACGCATCCTCGAGGCCGCCGTCGACCGGCGTGAAGCTCGAGACGCGGACGCCGGCACCAGTCAGGGCGAAAAGAATGTCAGAGGCGGTTTTCTCGTCCCCCTCGTACTCGGCTTCGATCGAGCCGTTCACCGTCTCGACATGCCTGACCGAGGCCAGCGGCGTGAGGACTTCGATCGCCGCGTCCTTGTCGTCGAGCACGCTGATGCGAAGCCGGCGTCCGGATGTCAGGCGCGCGATCACGTCGCGCACCGACCCGGTGGCGCGCATCCGCCCGTGGTCGATGATGCCGATCATCGTGCAGAGCTCGGTGAGCTCCGGGAGGATGTGGCTCGAGATGATGATCGTCTTGCCCATGCCCTGGAGCTCTTTGAGGACCTCGCGCATCTCGACGCGGGCCCGTGGGTCGAGACCGGAAGCAGGCTCGTCGAGAAGCAGGACGGCTGGATCGTGCACGAGCGCGCGCGCGAGGCACGCGCGTTGTTTGAGTCCGCGGGACAGGGTGTCGACGAGCTCGTTCTTGCGCTCCGACATGCCGACCAGGGCGAGGAGGTCGTCGACGATCTTCTGCCGGCGGGCCTTCGGCTGTCGATAGCAGGCAGCGTAGAAGTCCAGGTATTCGCCGAGCGTGAGCTGGTCGTAAACGCCGAAGAAATCAGGCATGTAGCCGATCCTCGTATGCACCTTCTCGCGTTCTTTCGTCACATCGGCGCCACCGATGTAGGCCTTGCCGTCGGTGGGCTCGAGGAGGGCGGCGAGGATGCGGAGGGTCGTGGTCTTGCCCGCGCCGTTCGGTCCGACGAAGCCGAAGATCTCGCGCTCTGGCACCTCGAACGAGACGTGATCGAGGGCCACGCGCTTCCCGTAGACCTTGGTCAGGTCCTGGACCGCGATCACGCCACGCCTCCCGAGAGAAACAGCCAGGTCACCGAGAAGGCGCCGTCGGAGCTGAGCTTGAGCCGGACCTCCCCGGTCGTGGGGTTGACGGCGGCGTCCGGGATCGGCGCTGAGGTGTTGTCCTGGTACTGGATATCGACCCACGTCGAGCTGCTCCAGTCCCAGACCTGGCCCTTCACCACGCCCGGGGTCCCGTTCGCTCCGATCACCCCTTTCGGTCCGAACGGATTGCTGCTGTCGATGGAAGCCGCGGTGAGGTGCTCGCCAGACGCCAGCGTCGGGGAAAACGAGTAGGTGATCGAGCCGGCCTGTGCGGTGAGCAGACCGGGGATGCCGCCCTGGCTGACGTCGGCGTCGATGTCGACCATGCGGCCTGCGACCACGGAGGATGGGACGTTGCCGCTGATCCTGCCGATGGGGAGAGTCATCACGACCGCGTTTTCGGAGAACGTGCGCGGATGTCCTCCGTTGACGGTGACGGCCTGCAGCGACTCTTTGCTCCACAGGACCACCATCGGCGCCGACGACGCCGACATGACCGGACCGCCGTTACCCATCAGCGCCGACAGCACGGCGCTCCGCATCTCGTTCTCGCGTTCCGTGTCGGAGGCGTTGTTGAGCGGGTTTCCGGTGTAGACGTTCGGGTAGGCGGTGACGTAGACAGGCGGACCTCCGAAGTTGGTGCCGCCCACCACCTGGTAGCTGAAGGACACGCTTTCGTTGGGCCCGAGCCCGCCGAGCTTCTGATACGAGTTGGCCGAGAAGACGATGCCGTCGGAGAAGTGGAGCATGGAAAGGTTGCGGATGGTTCCTGTGAGCTTCCCGGCGGCGAGCTGGCTCGAGCCCGCGAGCTGCGGCGCCGTCACGATCCCTTCGTTCGCGAACCCACGCAGCGTGAACGCGTTCATGCCGGGCAGCGTGACCGCCTCCGTGGTCGTGTTTATGCGCATCGCACCAAAGTTCGGGTCGGAGATCGGACCTGAGTAGTTGTAGATCGGGCTCACCATGCGATGCCCGCCACCAAGCCCAACCTCATAGTCGCCGCGTGTCGGGGTCAGGATCCCCGTGTACTGCTCCTGGTAAGCGCGCTCCCAGCCTTGCTGGACATGGAGGATGGAGATCTCGTTGGCCAGCACGGAGGTGCCCTTGGTGGCCACGCTCGCCCCATACGCTCCCACCGAGCCCACGAGCGCGATCGCCGGCACGGTGATCCAGGCCAGTGCACGCCTGTTGATCGCCCTGAGCACGAAGTAGTTGATGGGTCCCACCAGCAGTACGTAGGCCAGAACCAACGCGCCGATCAACCACCAGGCCGGCAAGTTGAGGGAGGGCAGGTTCCCCAGCACGTTTGTCAACGCGCCACCTTTGTTCGCGATCGAGATCCCGGAACCGCCCTTGGAGACGACGGGTGCGCCGGCATTGCTGTTGCTGTTGCCGTAAGTCGAGCGGACGACTGCCTGGCGCAATAAAGCCGTCGTGCCGACCCAGCCGATGATCGAATCCTGCGTCCAGTCGAATGTCGCCATCTCGACCAGGCCGCCGCCGACCGATGCCTCGACCAGCAGCGGCTGATTGCCTTCGGCGAGCCAGACGGTGCTGCCGGCCGTCAGCGCGCCCGTCACTACCTCGACCGGTCCAGATCCGAGAGCGCCGGTAGGCATGAGCATCTTCGACCCCGTGACCTGCATAGGAACCAGGGCAGGCGGCAGCCCCGCAAGGGTCTTGTGCCATGAGCCCCCTGTGCCCAGCAGCAGCGCGCCGCCCTGCATCACGTAGTCGGCGAGGGCGTTTCGCTGGGCGTCGGTCAGGGTGTCGGTCGCGAAGTCGTCGATGGCCAGCAGGTCGAACGTCCGGAGCACAGGCGCCGAGTCGGAGATCTCGGCGGGGCTGAGGTGCACGACGAGAGGGGACAGGCCCGCGTGGATGATGCCCAGGCTGTCCAGGGCCGACGGTTGGTCGGAGACGATGCCGGCCATTAGGCCGGAGGAGGTGTAGGGGATGGTGACCTCCTGGCTGGCCAGAATTTGCCTGTTCTGGACGACACGTACCGAAACCGTCCCGGGATTGTCCTCGGTCACATACGTGCGCACGTGCTTGGTGGCACCGGCGGCCAGGCTGATCGGCGTCTGGTAGGTGGCCGCTCCGATAGGCGGGCCCCCTTGGCCGGTGTTGTTGGTCTGAACCTCGAGCGTGCCGTCCACCGCCGGACCACCGTTGGTGAGATCGACGTTGACCGGCATCCACTGGCCGAGCTTGACGGTGTTGTGGTAGCCGACCTGGACAGTGAGCTGGAGCGCTTTGGAGGCTGCCTCAGAGACAAGTGGGGTGGCCGTCATGCCCAGCGCCGCGGCAAAGCCTGCGGCGCCCAACCTGACAGCAAAACGCCGGCCGCAGCCTGCCATCCAAACCTCTAAAACGACCGGGGCCGGAAATGGTAATACGTGGGTTGGCTAAATATGCGCCCCGGGAGGCCGGCCGGGCCAGTGGCCGACATTGATATCCGGTGGCCGACACACATATAAGGACGGAGCGCTGTCAGTCCCTGGCGTAGCGTGCCAGGGCCTCCGCTCCGCGGGGGTCGAGATCTGTGATCACTCGCCGCGTCGTGATCCTCGTGATCATTCGGGCGGGTAATTCCACCTTTTCGCCGTCCCCCTTCCGCTTCACGACGATGCCGTGGAAGATGTCCTCCTCCTGGTCACCCAGCACGGACTCGGCGGTTCCGATCTCGGTCCCGTCCGTGGCCACGACCGGCGCGTGCTTGGGCATCGCCTGCCAGGCAACCGTGGTCTCGTCCTCGAACATGCGGTCGCCAACCAATGTAGCGGGGAGGATCAAGATTGTGGGATGGCCAACTACAGCCCGCTGCTGGCACTGTTCGTCCTGGCGCCGCGACTGCGGAGCGCATCGAATCGCGCCCTGAGCATCTACCTGCCCGCACGCTCAGGGGGCTACGACCCTCGCTTCTACGACATTGAATTTCGAGACTTGCTCCACCGGTATCGCGACCGGCTCAGCGCGAAGGACCTCGAGCTCATGGAGTACGAGATGCGTCGGCTCCGTCACCACGTCGCCGTTGTCCGCCCGGCGGGATGTCCGGCGTTCGCCGGGTTTGCCGACGAACCGCATGGAGTGCTCGAGTTGATCAAGCTCCGCGACGAAGTCGATGAGAGGCTCGAAGTCGGCGAGTTGTTGCTCGCGCCGATGCTTCGCCAGCTGGAGCACTACCCGCCCGCCCTGATCGCCGTCGTCGACAAGGAGCATGCGAAAACGTTCGGTGCGATCCTCGACGAGATCATCCCGCTTCAGCACGTGAACGGGACGGAGGTCAGGCACACGCGAGCCGGCGGCACGTCGGCGTCCAGCAACCAGCGCAAGGCCGACAACAGGGCCAAGGCGAACCTCGAGAGCGCCGTGAAGACTGTCGAGCGCGAGATGGCCACGGGCGCGTACATGCACCTGTACATCGCGGGACCGGATGAGGCGCGCACGACGTTCGAGCGCATGCTGCCTGAGCGGCTCAAGAAGGCGCTCGCGGGTCACCTGAGCGCTTCGCTCGACTCTTCCGCGCTGAAGCACGAGCTTCGCGAGAAGGTGTGGGCGGCCCTTAAACGCTAGTCGCTATCGACGCAGCACCAGCTGCGTTTGCGTCACCTTCGCGACCAGCTTGCCGCCGGAGTCGCGGACCTCGGTCTCGATCACGAAGGTGGTGCCGCCGCGATGCAGCGGCGTCGAGGTCGCCGTCACCGTGCCGCTCCGCACAGCGCCGAGGAAATTGGTTTTGGATTCTATCGTCGACGTGCCAGACGCATCTTGAGGAAGGTTCAAGAAGGCGCATGCGCCCCCTGCTGAGTCGGCCAGCGCCATGATGGCGCCGCCATGCAAGACGCCGTTGGCCGTGCACAGCGATGGCGCCCAGTCCATCGACAGCACGACCCTGTCGGACGTGTATTCGTCGGTCCGAATTCCCAGGGTTGCCGCCAGCGGCATCAATTCGCTGATCATTCCGCGAGTATGCGGGAGTAAGCGTGGGCCTCACCAAGTCACCGCGCTAGATTTGACCTCGTGATAAAGGTCGCGGTCACCATGCCGCCAACGATCGTCGACCCGGGCGAGTTCCTGGCCGAGGTCAGGGCGCTCGAGGCGGCGGGTGCCGAGATGATCGGGTTCGAGGTTGAGGGCCACGAACAGTGGATCCTGCTGGGTGCGATCGCCGCCGTGACCGATCGAATCCGGCTGCGGATCTCGAATCCCGAGCCCGCCGCGATCCTCGGGAAGCTCAGCCGCGGCCGGGTGGTGGTCGGGGAGCCGGCGGGCGAGACCTGGGTCGCGGTCCCAATGCCGCCCGACCGGACTTCGTGGGCGGAAACCCTCCGGACACAAGAGGTTGCGCAAGCCACCGGTGTGGTGGTGCCGTGGGACCCCCGTCTGATCGACCTGCTGCGCAACCCCGAGGCCGACGATCGGAGCGACCTGCTGATCTCGACCGGTTGAAACTTGACGTGCGACCGTACCTGAGCTAGCGTCATCTGGTTCGGGAGGGTTTGGTTGCCGACTGTCACCCGTCGGGAATTCCTCAAAGTGGGCGCCGCCGGCGCCGGTGCAGTGGCCGCCACCGGCCTCGGCTTTGACATCGCGATCGCCGAGTCGACCCGCGTCAAGCAGAATCTCCGGATCGCGGGAGCCAAGGAGCTGCACAGCGTCTGCCCGTACTGCGCGGTCGGATGCTCGCTCGTCGCCTATACCCGGCAGAGGACCGACGGCACGACGGAGCTCCTTCAAATCGAGGGCGACCCCGACAGCCCCGTCAACGAGGGACGACTCTGTCCCAAGGGCGCCACCGCGATGCAGCTGGCCGTTTCGCCGCGGCGGGTCGAATCGCCCCAATACCGATCCTCTGGCGCGACCGCGTGGCAGAACGTCTCGTGGGACTTCGTCCTCGACAAGATCGCGCAGAACATCAAAGCGTCCAGGGACGCCTCGTTCGTGACCACTGACGGCAATGGCAACACGGTCAACCGCTGCGAAGGCATCGCCTTCGCCGGAGGCGCGGCGTTCAGCTCTGAGGAAGGCTACTTCGCCACCAAGCTGATGCGGGGTCTGGGACTGGTACATCTAGAGCAACAGGCCAGGGTTTGACACGGCCCCACGGTGGTCAGTTTGGCCGCCACGTTCGGAAGGGGAGCGATGACCAACCACTGGCGCGACATCAAGAACGCCGACCTGATTCTGATCAACGGCGCCAATCCGGCTGAGGCGCATCCGGTCGGCTTCCAGTGGTTCATGCGGGCCAAGCTCGACCGCGGTGCCAAGATCATCCACGCCGACCCTCGCTTCACTCGAACCTCAGCTGTCGCGGACACCTACCTCCGGATTCGGGTCGGTACCGACGTCGCTTACTTCGGCGGGATGATCAATCACGTCCTGCAGAACAACCTGTTCCACGACGCATACGTCCGCAACTACACCAATGCTTCCTTCATCGTCAAAGAGGGCTACGCGTTCAACGACGGCCTCTTCTCCGGCTACAACCCAGACAACAGGACGTACAACATCGCCACCTGGAGCTACGAGACCGACGCAGCAACAGGCTTTGCCAGGCGCGACATGACACTGCAGCACCCGCGGTCGGTCTTCCAGCTGATGAAGACCCACTACTCGCGCTACACGCCTGAAATGGTGTCGAGCATCACCGGGATCCCGGTCGCGGACTTCAACAAGGTCGCCGACCTGGTCGGCCAGATGGGCAAGCCCGACAAGGTGATGACGATCGTTTACGCGGTCGGGCTGACCCATCACACCACCGGTGGCCAGCTCATCCGGTCAGGCGCGGTACTTCAACTCCTTCTCGGCAACATGGGTCGGCCGGGGGGCGGCATGAATGCCGAGCGCGGCCACGCCAACATCCAGGGCAACACCGACCACGCGATCTCGTGGGAGATCCTGCCCGGTTACCTGAGGATTCCGGCGCCCGGTCAGAAGACCATCGCGGATTACGTCGCCCAGAGCGCGCCCAAGAAATCCGACCCGAATTCATGGAACTTCTTCGGCACCAACTACAGCAAGTTCATGGTGAGCACGCTCAAGGCGTGGTATGGAGATGCGGCGAAGAAGGACAACGAGTTCGCCTTCAACTATGTGCCCAAGCCGGCCCAGAACTCGTCGTGGATGTCGATCTACGACCAGGCGCTGAAGGGAAAGATGGAGGGCCTGATCCTTTCCGGAATGACCGCGGCGAGCATCGGCCCCGACAGCAACCAGGTGCGCCAGGCGCTCGGCAACCTGAAGTGGCTCGTGGTCATGGACGCGCTGCCGACGACGAGCTCAGAGTTCTGGCGCGCGCCGGGCGTCGATGCCGGCAAGGTCAAGACCGAGGTCTTCATGCTCCCGACCACGCACTGGATCGAGAAGGACGGTTCGTTTGTCAACAGTGGACGGTGGTCGCAGTGGAAGGACCAGGTCCTGCCGCCCCAGGGCCAGGCGCGCCACGACCACTGGATCCTGGCCGACCTCTTCCAGCGCGTGAAGAAGCTCTACCAGTCGCAAGGCGGCAAGTTCCTCGAGCCCATCAACGCCCTGACCTTCGCTTACAAGGACCCGCTGAAGCCGGAGCTCGATGAGATCGCCAAAGAGATCAACGGCAAAGACCTGTCGACCGGCAAGCAGATGACCTCTTTCGCGAACCTCAAGGACGACGGCACGACCACCACCGGCGACTGGATCTACGTCGGCAGCTATCTGGACTCGGGCAACCTGATGAAGCGGCGAGGCGGGATCCAGGATCCGAAGACCAACGACCCGACCGGCATGGGCTTCTATGCGAACTGGGCCTGGAGCTGGCCGCTCAACCGCCGCGTGATGTACAACCGCGCCTCCGCCGATCTCGACGGCAAAGCGTGGGACCCCTCGCGACCTGGGATCACGTGGGACGGCAGCAAGTGGGTCGGGGACGTGCCCGACTACCCGGCCACAATGAACCCTCACGACCCCAACGCGTGGCTGCCTTTCATCATGAACGGCGAGGGGGTCGGCCGCCTCTTCAGCAACGGCATGGTCGACGGACCGTTTCCCGAGCACTACGAGCCGGTCGAATCGCCCGTGGCCAATCCGCTGCATCCCAAAAACTCGGCGTCACCGGTCGCGTTCCTCTACGACAAGGCGGCCGGCAGACCCAACAGGTTCGGCACGCCCCAGGAGTTTCCTTACATCGCCACCAGCTATCGCCTCACGGAGCACGAGCACTACGTGACCCAGCATGTGCCGCACCTGGTGCAGCTTCAGCCGAAACCTTTCGTCGAGATTCCATCTGAGCTCGCCAACGAAAAAGGGATCAAGTCCGGCGACCAGGTTCGTGTGTCATCCAAGCGAGGCAAGATCGAGGTCCTCGCCATGGTGACCAAGCGCCTCGGCCCGATGACGGTCGCGGGTCAGAAGGTGTATCAGATCGGGATTCCGATCCACTGGGGCTATGTCGGCCTTTCCGCCGATAGCGACCCGAGCCATGGCCGATACTGGCTCGCCAACGCACTGACGCCTTTTGTTGGCGATGCCAACGCGCGAACGCCCGAGTTCAAGGCCTTTCTGGTCAACCTGGAGAAGATCTGATGGCGGTGAGCCTCACCGCGAGCGACGTCTGGACCCAACGTCGCCGTCGGGTTGCGGAGCTCCGCGTTCGCCAGGGCTTTGCCCGCCAGCTGCTCGATTTCTACGGCGCGCTGCTCGGCGTCCAGGAGAAGGCTTTCCTGGAGGCGGCTTCGGCCAGGCCTCGCGAGGACAGCGTCGCTTCCTATGTCGCCGACGTCGTCGTGCCGAGCATCGTCGACGTCACCATCTCGGCCGGTCCCGACCAGCTCCGTTCGCAGCTGATCCATCGCCTGGAGACCGAGCACCCGATCCGGATGATCGAGCGATGGATCGCAGGCGGTGAGCAACCGCTCGTCGACCGCTACCTGGCGCGAGCCTCGCTCGGACCGGTGCTCGAGGCGCTCGATGCGCGGACCAGGGCGATGTGCGGTGGACTGCGCGACGCGCGTCACTGCCCCGAGTGCGGTGGCCCGCCGCAGCTGAGCTACTTCGAACCGTCGCCCGACGACCTCGCCGCCGGGCCGCGTCGCCTGCTCTGCGCGCGCTGCGGTGCAAGTTGGGGCTATCCGCGCATGACCTGCGCCGGCTGCGGCGAGGACCAGAGCGCGAACCTTCAAATCTTCAGCGAGCACGGCACGGCCTCGGGCGAGCGTGGCAGCGTCGTGCGCGGCCTGGCACCGAGCGGTTCACCGGCTCGCGATAGAGCCGTCTTTCCACACGTACGCATCGAGGCGTGCGAATCCTGCCGCCGTTACGTCCTGAGCATCGACCTCGCCACCGACCGGGCGGCGGTTCCCGTGGTCGACGAGATGGCGGCGATCCCGCTTGATCTCTATGCCCGCGAGCGCGGCTTCTCCAAGATCACAACCAACCTGATGGGATTTTGAGCATGGCAACGATCAAAGCAGGCGAGTCGTACGGGTTCTTCACCGACACCAGCATTTGCATCGGCTGCAAGGCGTGCGAGGTGGCGTGCAAGGAGTGGAACCAGCTGCAAGGCGACAGCCCGACCTTCCTCGCCGACAGCTACGACAACACGGGGAGTCTCGACGCGCAGAACTGGCGGCACGTGAAGTTCATCGAGCAAGTGCCGGACCAGTCCGCGACGGCGGGCAACGGCACGGCCTGGCTGATGATGTCGGACGTCTGCAAGCACTGCAAGCACGCGAGCTGCATGGATGTGTGTCCGACCGGGGCGATCATCCGCACAGAGTTCAATACGGTGTTCATCCAGCAGGACGTCTGCAACGGCTGCCGCAACTGCATCGCGGCGTGCCCATACGGCGTGATCGGCATGAACCAGGAAACCGGAACCGCGCACAAATGCACCCTTTGCTACGACCGGCTGCAGGGAGGCCTCGAGCCTGCCTGCGCGAAGGCCTGTCCGACCCAGTCGATCCAGTTCGGGCCACTCGCCGAGCTCCAGCAAGCCGCGGACGTTCGCCTGGCGGCGCTGCACAGCCAGGGCGTCACCCAGGCCCAGCTTTACGGTCGTGACGACAAGGTGTACGGCGGCCTCAACGCCTTTTTCCTCCTCATGGACAAACCGGAGACATACGGCCTGCCGAACGCCGAGAACGCGAAGCTGCCCAGCCGCAACGATCTCGGTGGATACGTCGCCTCCGCGGTGACGGCGGTACTGGCCGTGATCGCGGGGCTGGTGGCTTTTCGGCGCCGAGGCATGGGCTGATGGTCCTCCTCGCCGAGCATTTCGTACGTTCCCCGCAGTGGACCTTGTACATCCTCTTTTACTTCTTCTTCGCGGGGATCGCGGGCGGCGCCTACCTGGTGGGCACCCTGCTGCGACTGTCCGGCGATGCGCGCGACGAGCCGGCGGCCCGCGTCGCCTTCTACGTCAGCTTCCCCGCCACCGTGATCTGTCCCATCCTGCTCACAGCCGACCTTGGCGTCAGCTGGTGGAAGTTCTGGCACATGATGGTCAACGTCACTCCTGGGGACGCAAGCCTCAACTTCAAGTACTGGTCACCCATGTCAGTCGGGGTTTGGGCCCTTCTTGCCTTTGGCTTCTTCGTGACCGTGTCGGCTTTTGACGCGTGGATGAGGAACCGCGGTGGCGGCATCATTCCGATGCTCGTCAATCGCGGGTTCAATGTCATCGGCGCCGTCCTCGCCCTCTTCATCGCGTCGTACACGGGGGTCCTGCTGAGCGTCAGCAACCAGCCGGTGTGGAGCGATACGTGGGTGCTCGGCGGGCTGTTCCTCGCCTCGGGACTGAGCGGCGCGGCGGCGCTCATAGCGCTCCTCATCCGAAATCGACCCGACGCCAGCTTCAGCCTGGGCCGGCTGCACCAGGCGGATGGCTACTTCTCGGTCCTGGAGCTGGCGTTGATGATCGTGTTCTTCATCACCATCGGTGCCGCGGGAGTCGTCGCCCGCGAGCTGCCCTGGCTGCCGCTGTGGGCCATCGCAGTGGCCGGCGTCGCCGGATCGCTGGTCGAAGCGCGCGGTCACATGCGGACGCAGGTTGCGGGCGGATCGGGCACCGTCGCGGGAGTGCGTCTCGACACGGTGGTGGTCTCGGTCCTGGTCCTCGCGGGCGTCCTCGCCCTGCGAGCTGCGGTGATCTTCAGTGCCCAGTAAGGAAGACGTCCTCACGGTGCTGTCGGCGATCAAAGACCCTGACCTCGGCCGCGACGTGGTCAGCCTCGGCATGATCAAGGACGTCGCGATCACCGACGGCGGGCGGGTCAGCTTCACATTCGAGCTCACCACGCCGGCTTGTCCCGTCCGCGACCGATTTCAGTCGCTGGCCCGCGACCTTGTGGCCGGGATCCCGGGTGTGACCGCGGTCGACCTGAAGATGACGGCCAACGTTCGAGCGGCCTTCAACGGACGAGGACATGACCCGGCGATTCCAGGCGTGAAGCACGTGATCGCGGTCGGCTCAGGCAAAGGGGGCGTCGGCAAGTCGACGATCGCCGTCAATCTGGCGGCCTCCCTGCAGCTCTCCGGCGCCCGGGTTGGGCTCCTCGACGCCGACATCTACGGACCGTCGGTGCCGGGCATGCTCGGTGTGAACGAAACGCCCAAGGTGCAGGATCAGAAGCTCGTTCCGCTCGAGGCTTACGGCCTGAAGATGATCTCGATCGGCTTGCTCGCCGGAGCCGACAAGGCGATGGTCTGGCGAGGGCCGATGGTGTCGCGCGCTATCGAGCAGATGCTGACCGACGTCCGTTGGGGTGAGCTCGACTACATGATCGTCGATCTACCGCCCGGCACCGGAGACGCTTCGCTGACCCTGGCCCAGGCGGTTCCGTTGACGGGCGTCGCTGTCGTCTCGACGCCTCAGGACGCCGCGCTCAAGATCGCGGTGAAGGCCCTCCAGATGTTTCGCGGGCTCAATGTGACACCGCTCGGACTGATCGAGAACATGAGCTGGTTTGTCTGCGACGACTGCGGGAAAGAGCATTTCATCTTCGATCACGGTCGCGCCGAGCGAGCCGCTCAGCGGCTCGGTGTGCCATACCTCGGCGCGATTCCGCTCGAGAACGCGATCCGCGAAGAGGCGGATGCGGGCGCCCCGGTGGTCGTCTCTCGTCCTGAGGGACCGGGCGCGCAGGCGCTGCGCAAGGTCGCGTCAGCGGTTGCCGCTCGCGTTTCGGTGCAGAGCTTCCGGCAGCTGCCCGTGATCAACGTCCGCTAGTGGATCGCTAGAGACCGGGGATTTCGCGCTCCAGCTTCTGTCTGACCTCGAGAATGAATTCCGCGATCGCACCTTCGGTGACGTCTTGCTTCGCGTTCCGAAGCCGTTCGGCCGCGACGCCGGCCAGGTAGGAGGTCAGCGGCGCGAATCG
>Ga0070707_100001193_pt1 | contig 25591 bp, 30 predicted proteins | sample KBSK5502metaG_FD_65468 | JGI IMG/M metagenome (GOLD analysis project Ga0070707, IMG submission 65468) | Corn, switchgrass and miscanthus rhizosphere microbial communities from Kellogg Biological Station, Michigan, USA - KBS K5-50-2 metaG | ecosystem: Host-associated > Plants > Roots >...
GGAGCGTCGTCCTTCAGTCCTGCCATCGCACGCGCCTTTGTCACCCCAGCATCGAGGCCGCCCAAATCGTCGACGAGCTTCCGCTCCAGCGCCTGGCGCCCGGTCCATACCTTGCCCTGGGCGATCGGATGCAGCTCGTCGGGCGTCATCTTTCGAGCGCGCGCGACCACTTCGACGAAAACCCGGTAGATACGGTCGATGTCTCCCCGCACCAGGCTCCTCTCCTCGTCGGAGAATTGCCGCTCGTCGCCGTACAGCGTCGCTCTGTCGCCGAAGGCGATCGTCTCCCGGTTGAAGAGCAGTTTCTGCCACAGCCCGGCGGTGACGATCTTTCCGGTCAGGACGCCGATCGAGCCGGTCAGCGTGCTGGGCCGCGCGACTATCCACGAGCCTGGGGTCGCGACCCAGTAGCCGCCCGACGCGGCGACCGCCCCCATCACGACCACGACGGGCTTGCGCGCCGCGACCACGTTCAACGCGAGGCGCATCGCCTCGGACGCCGTCGACGATCCGCCGCGCGAGTTGATGTACAGGACGACCGCAGCCGCCCGCTTGTCGACGGCGACCTGTCGAGCCAGCTGCACGACGCTCAAGTCACCTGCGCGATCTTCGCCCAGCAGCGGAATCTCAATCGGTGGCTTCACCGGAAGCCTGCCCGAGCGCCCGTCGATGATCGTGCCTTCGATCCGCATCAACGCGACGTACTTGCCGCGCTGCAGTGACGGCGCAGGCCTCCGCATCTTGCCTGCGGCCTGCTCCCACGTTCCGATCCGGCCGCCGAGCAGGGAGGGAAGCTCTTCCTCCCCGACGACTCGATCGACCGCGTGGTCTTCGACAGCCACGTCATCGCCATAAGGCGAGCAGTCGATGAGGTTCTTTGCGCCGGCCTCGTCCAGCCCGCGCGATTCGGCAACCGCACTGACGAGTTCACGGTGCTGCGAGTCCAGCAGCCACGTCACCTGGTCGCGGAACTCGGGGGACATCTTCGACTTCGTCAGGGGATCCGCGGCCGACTTGTACGGCGAGATCTGGATGAAGTCAGCGGTCACGCCAAGCCGCGCCAGCCCATCCGCGAGAAAGACTCCGGTGTTCGCGAAGCCGAGCGCTTGGACCATGCCAGTCGGCATGAGCAGGATCTCGTCGCACGCGCATGCGAGGTAATACGGGCCGGTGGTGTAGAAGGGCGCCCACGCGACGACCCGTTTGCCGGACTGTCGGAGCCTTGCCACCAGCTCCCGGACGTCTTGCAGCGTCGCCATCGGCATCCCGGCAGGTCGCAGGTGCAGGACCACGCCTTTGATTCGCGCGTCGCGCGCGATCGCATCGAAGCGCTCGCCCAGCTCCTTGACGCTCAGTCGCGGCCTGGCGACGAAACGCTGCCAGAACGGTCGCGGCGGATCGGGCAGCGCGGGCAGGTTCTCTTCCAGCACGAAGACGACGAACTCAGGAGGCTTGCCGATCGAGCGCCGAATGCTCGAGACGAGCCACCACACGTAGCGGAACGGATAGAGGATCACCCCTCGCCCTCTCGGGCCGGGAGTTTAGCGGCTCCTACACAACCTTGGAAGTTTCGAGGTGCTCATCCATGTCCTGGCTGAGGCGTGACGCCCCGTAAACCTGCCCGACGTGCTGGTGGTACGGAACGCCTGTGAAGAGGTGGTGCGACCTCGTGGGAATGTCAGCGCCGTTCGCCCACTCCTTCCGCTGCAGGGTCATGTAGCCCTCTTCCTTGTTCTCTTTGAGGTCGTTGAGGAGCGTCGAGATCCCATACCCCGCGGCGTGTTGGACCGCGAGCGTGATGAAGATGAAGCCCACGCCGAGCAGCCCAAGCTCGTCCCATGTAATGGGGTTCTTCTCGTTGAACCACTTGAACGACGACGAGTAGTTGAAAGCGAAGCGGGCCTTGGGGAAGCGCTTGCGGATCTCGGTGCAGAAAGTTTCCGTCGGTCCGCGCTCCGCGGTCGGAAACTCGCACCACAGGAGATCCGGCACCCCGCTGTGGAGATAGCGCAGGCCGCGGTCGATCGCGAGCTCGAGGCCTCGCTTGGACTCGGGCGCCTCCGTGGCCGACACGCCATCCGTGCGCGCGATGATGATGAAGTCCCGGTGGCCGAGGTCGTCGGCCGCGTTCCGCATCATCTTCAGCTTGCCGACGAACTCGTCGGCCGAGATGAGCGCCTTGCCGGCGATGTGTCCGCATCGCTTCGGCATCACCTGATCTTCCAGATGGGCCGCTGCAACACCGGCGTTCACGTAGAGGTCCGTCGTGCGCTGCACGTTGAACAGATTTCCGTAACCTGCGTCCATGTCGACAACGACGGGCGGGATGTCGAGATGTACCGGCGGCGCCTTCTTCTCAGGGTCGCCCATCGCCATCGTCAGCTGGAATTTGCGTAGCGCGCTGACGGTGCGTCGGGCACCGTCGGCGATCTCGACAGATGAATAGAGGTCCATGTCGGTGGTGCCGAGGTGTCCCACCGCGAACGAGTAGCCGCTGAAGTAGACGGCGTCAAACCCGTGGTACATGACGAGCTGCGCGCCCATCGGGTCGTAGACGCCAGGGGCGAACACGTACGGCTTCTCCTCGAGCAGCCGGCGCAAGCGCTTGCTCGGTGCTTCGTTGCGCGACGCGGGCACCTTGTATCCCTCCGGCAGGAGGGGTGTCGAGACCAGATTCATCTAGAACGTCCTCTGGCTATTCGTTGTCGTGATCGCAGTTGCAGGGCTCGGGGCACTCGCACTCGTGCGTGGAGGGCTCCGCGTCAGGCGATCGGTTTTCTCTATCCATGCAGCCCAAGCTATCAAGGAAGTCGATATAAGTCCAATTGATTCATGTGATGAGTCCCATTGGAAAATTCAATGTTGAGAATCACCCGGGTGGGCGTTTCTTAGGGTTGGGTCAGACTCGGTTTTCGAGCAGCTCCAGGAACGCCGCCACGATGCCTTCCGGCTTGCCGGCATCCCGGCGGCGGTAGGCCACGATCGAGTTTTGCATCGCCGGCGCATCCTTCATCCTCACCAGGCAGAGGGTCCCGCCCGCGACCTCGCGCGCGACCGCGGTCCCAGGCAGCAATGCCACCCCGAGTCCGCGCTCGACCATCTTCTTGGCGGCCTCGATGGAATCGAGCTCCATCATCCCGCGCAGGCTCACACCGGCGGACAGGAATGCGCCCTGGGTGATCTCGTAGTAGCTCGACGTGCGGTCGAACATGATTAGCTTCTGGCCCGCGACGTCCGCCATCGGGACCGACGCCCGCTTCGTGAAAGCGTGATCCCGGGCCACCACCAGGACGAGGTCCTCCGTGTGGAATGGACGAAGCTCGAGGTCGGGGTGCCGGATCGCCCGCCCCAGCCCGATCTGCACCTCGTCGCGCAGTACGAGCTCGACGACGTCCTCCGAGTGCCCGGTCCGCACCGATACCTCGACCCGAGGGTGCGCCGCGACGAATCTTTCGAGCATCTCGGGCAGCACGTATGTGCTGACCGCGGGCGCGGCCGCGATCATGAGGTGGCCGGCGGAGGCGGTCATCACCTGTTGCAGCGCATCGCGGCCGTCGACGAGCGCCCGCAGCGCGCGTTCCGCGAAGGGGATCCAGGCGCGCCCTGCGTCGGTCAATCGCATGCCGTGAGGAGTGCGCAGGAAGAGCGGGGTGCCGAGCTCGCGCTCCAGGCCGTGGAGGCGCGCGGTCAGGGTTGGCTGGGTGATGAAGAGGGCTTCGGCGGCCCGGCTGACGCTGCCCCGACGGGCGACCTCTAGAAAACCTTCGACCTGTACGAGCTGGATGCCGCTTGGCTTTCCGTTACGCGATTCGTCTATGGCCATGGCCGAACGCTACAAATTTTATCTATGGCGTCCGGGTGTGGAGCTAGCTTCGGCCCCTCTGGAGGATGACCCTGGCGGCCACGATCGCCAGCGCCCAGACAGGGCCCATCGTGATGACGAAGGGTCGGATTGTGTCGCTCGCCGAGTGCGAGTTGCGGTCAAAGGCTTCGAACACCAGAACGGTGCCGTACAGCAGGACGACCAGGGCGAATCCGACGCCGGCGAGGGCTTTCCAGTTCATCGACACGGGAATGGTAGACCTTCGTCTCACGTTGTCCTAAACATGGCTGCCTTCTTCGGTTTTCACATGCCGAGCTTCACGTTCCAGGGCATCTCACAGGACGCGTTGTTCGAACGCGTAGTCGAGAACGCGCAAGCGGCTGAGAAGGCCGGCTTCGACCTGGTCACGGTGATGGACCACTTCTATCAGATCCGCGGTATCGGTCCCGAGACCGAACCGATGATGGAGGCGTACACCACGCTGAGCGCTCTCGCGACGCAGACGACGCGAGTCAAGCTGGGCACGCTCGTGACCGGGGTCACCTACCGCAATCCGGCACTCCTGGCCAAGATGGTGACGACCCTCGACGTCATCTCCAAGGGCCGCGCCATCCTCGGCGTCGGCGCGGCGTGGAACGAAGACGAGCACAAGGGGTACGGATTTGAGTTTCCGCCGATCGCCCAGCGCATGGACAGGCTGGACGAAGCGCTGACCATCGCGAGGCTCATGTTCACAGAGGAACGCCCGTCGTTCGAAGGCAAGTACTATCGGATCGAGCGTGCGCTCAACGTGCCGCGACCGATCCAGCCAGGTGGGCCGAAGATCCTGGTGGGCGGCGGCGGTGAAAGACGCACCTTGCGACTGCTCGCGCAGCACGGCGACATCGGGCACTGGTTCGGCGGCAACCTCGAGGACTTGAAGCGAAAGAAGCAGGTTTTCGAACAGCACTGTGCCGAGGTCAATCGGGACCCTGCCGAAGTTCTGCTGACGGTCGGACTCACCCTCGTCTTGGCGGAAAACGAGAAGGACGCCAAGAAGCTTCTCGACGGCCTCACACCGGAGCGCCGCGCGATGGCGGTGACGACGACCGTGGCACAGGCAGCGGAGATCGTCGGCCAGTACATCGACGCCGGATTCGGTGGCTTCACGTTCAACAACAACGTCCTCCAGACGCGCGAATCAATCGAGCTGGCCGGCGAGCTGATCAAGGCCGTGCGCGGCAGCGCGGTGGCTGCCTAGTCCGCCTTGTAGACGAGCTCTCCTGCGCGCACTGCCACCTTCAGGTGGTTCTCGGGCGGCGCGAGCGGGCACGCCCAGCGCGGGCTGTAGGCGCATGAGGCGTTGTACGCGAAGTTGAAATCGAGCACCACATCTCGCGAGCCCGGCGCGATCTCGAGCACCAACCCGTCCGTGTCCTTGGCGGTGTCGAACAGGTAGCGGCCGCCCCCGTAGGTCTCGCGCCCCGAGGTCAGGTCGCGAAACGGCACGAAGAGTCCGCCCGCGTACTGGATGAGGCTGAGCACGGTCAGGGTGCATGCCTGGCCGGCCAAATCGAACGTCAGCCTCCCGACACGCCGGTAACGAACGGCGCCGTCCTCGCCGCCGGTGTCGATCACGAGCTCGCTCCCGTCGCCAGGCTCGATGCGGGCCGCCACGCGGTACGCGGGGTCGGCATCGAAGTAGCGCAGGCCCGCGAACGAAGGACGTTCGTCGGGCTCGATCGGTGACTGAGGATGCGTTCGCAACAGCTCGTCACGTACGCGGCGAAATCGCGTCAGGGCATCCTGGCCCGAGATGCGATAGAGGTCGCCGACCCGGCGTCGCCAGTCGACGAGGTCGAGATACGCCTGGGGATCAGTGTCCGCCAACGGTTTGTTCTGTCGGGATCAGGTGGTAGCTGGCCTGCGGCGGCAGGTTCGCGAGGGCCTGATGCACGTCGTCGTCGGTCGCGTCGGTGACGTCCAGCGTGTAACGGCGAGAGTGCTGTCCGACCACGGCCGGCTCCGGCGCGATATCCTCGTGCGCTTCCTCGGCGGCGACGACCGCGACGGTCCTGGGTTGGATGGCGGCCGCCGCCTTGGGTGGTCGGGCCGCGGCGTCGGCGCGCAGCACGCGCCAGTGGTACACGCCGATTGCGGCGGCGACCGCGACCACGGCCAGGTAGCGGCCGAAATCGAGGTTGGAGATGTCGGCCAGGTTCGGATGCGCGCTGAACACCTGCTGGAGCAGAGCGTTGAGCAAACCAACCCCGCCTCCGAGCACGGCAAGGATGCTGCCGAGGAGGGCGGCCCAGACGTAGAGCTTGCGGCTGAGCGATTGCCTGTCAGCCGCCCATGGTGCCTGGCGCCAGTGGGCGAGCCACACCACCGCGCCGACGACGAGCAGGGTTAGCGACAGGCTGACGGGATCCTTCCAGTCAGGTGCGGCGGCCCCGATGGTCGGCGCTTCTATCTGAACCAGGAGCGTTCCCAGCAACCCGGCGGCCCCGTATGCCCAGGCGCCCAGCGAGATCAGCGATGCCAGGTTGGTGTAGAGGCGACGCACGCCTGCTTGCCGGTCGGCCTCCTGTGTAATTGCGTCTCGCGCCAGTCGCCGCCGGATCAAGAACCAGGCAACTCCGTACACGAGCAGCAGCGAGCCGGGACTGGCAAGCGCGCCCAGAAGGTTCGTGCCCGCACCGCCGGGATTGCTTACGCCGAGAGCTCGCGCCAGCGCGTAGTAGAGGATCTGCGTCGCGCCGAACAGCGCGACAGCGATGCTGATCGCTACCGCGATGAATCCCTCGAGCGCACGCAAGGTCGAATGGCGATCGTCGGAGATGTGATTCACTGCGATGACCCTTGCGTGGAAGCCCCACAGCACTGCCCCGGCCAGAACCGAACCGGCCGGCATCGCCATGTAGATGTAGTTTTCGATCGAACCCAGGGCCAGCTTCGTCCACCCGAGCTGGAGCAGGTACGCGGCACCGGACAGCATCGTCAGCAGGCCGGCGAGGAGCGCGATGTACATGTACCAGCGACGCAGGGTCGCCGAGGCGCCTTCCTCGCCAACCGCTTTGCGATCGCGCGCCGCGATCACGAAATGGAATGCAAACAGCGCCGCGCAGACCAGGGCGGCCCAGCCCAGCTGTGCGGTGGTCAGGCCGTTGAGCGGTTGCTGATCCAGGACAGGTTGCAGCAGCATGGACAGGGCGAAGGACAGCGCCTGCGTACCAGCGAGCGCGGTCACAAGACAGACGAAGTAGAGGTACAGCCGGCGCAGTGCCGATGCGCGCTCGAATGGGTCGCGCATGGCAAAACGGCGCGCGAACCAGAAGTGCACGCCCCAGACCGGAAGCGCGACCACGGTCATCGCCGTGAACACCGCGAGCTGGCCGCGGCTGTGCTCGGCCGAAGGATCGTTGAAGACGAAAAGCAGGATGGTCCCGCCGAGGAAAATGAGGCCCACCGCGAGCAGCACCAGCGCCGCTGCGCTCACCAGGTAGAGGTAGAGGCGCCTCAGAATCACAGGCGAAACCGTACTACCATGCGCAGGTGATCTCTCACGAACTCCTCGAAATTCTGGCGTGCCCGAAATGCCATACGAAAGTGGAACTGAAGGAGCCCGACAGCCTGCGCTGCCCCAACTGCAAGGTGCTCTATCCGATCGTCGATGGAATCCCCGTGATGCTCATCGAAGAGGCTAAGCCGGAAGAGCCGAGCTAACGCGCGCTTGTCGCCAAAAGCTCGTCATCCGGGCATCGGACACGCATCGCTGACGCCAAAAGTTCGGAATCGACTTTGCTGTTTACGCAGCGCATTCGAAGTGGCTCGTGTCTTTGGGTGAAGGGTTGGCTTGAGCGTCGCGGATGTCCGGCGCGATCTCCTCGTCGGTGAGCGCATAAGCCTGGTTCGGGTCGGTCGCCGACGTCGCGAAGACCATCCCCAGCACCCGGCCTTCCATGTCGATGAGCGGTCCGCCCGAGTTGCCCGGATGCACGCTGGCCTGGAGGACGAAGATCTGTCGCGTCACTAGGTTCTGGTTGTAGATGTCGCGACCCTGCGCCGCCACAGACCCGTCCACGACGGCCGGCACCACCTTCTCGCTGAGACCGCCCGGGTAACCGATGACAGCGCCCTCCGTGCCGCGCTGCGCGGGACCAAACGTCAGCCCCGCCACCGCGTAGCCGGGCACGTAAAGCACAGCCACGTCGCGCTCGGGATCGAAGAACACGACGGTCGCGCGCATCGTCGCGCCGTCCGGCTTGGAGATGCTGTGCGACGTCGTCCCAGAGACGACGTGAGCGTTGGTCACGACGTATCCGTTGCCGACCGGAAAACCACTGCCCGTGACGACGCCACCGCAGCCCAGGCTCGACACCTTGACCACCACCTGCGCGGCGTGGTTGACCCCTGGCTTGTCGACCGACGACGGTACCGGCAGCGGGCCGGGAAGGGTCGGCTCGAGGCCGGCGAAGACTGGCGGGAACTGCACCCCCGCCAGGACCTGCTGCACGCTGGCGAGAAACGGCGGCGGCCTAGGCGCGAGCGTATCCAACCCATGCAGCAGCGCCGAGCGCTGGATCTGCTGTGCGATCTCGGGGCTGGGCCCCCGTGAGAAGCTCAGACCAAGGAACCAGCACATCACCAGCACCGCGAAAGCCGAAAGCGCAGCGCCCGCAACCGAGTCGGTCGAGGTGTGGATGCCGGTTCGCAGGATCTGGCGGCGGATCGGCTCGCCAACCGCGAACCCGATGCTCGACCCCAGGCTGCCGCCGATCACCAGGACGAGCACCGCGCCCAACGGCCGCGCGCTCGCATTGTTGATCTGGAGGTAGTCGAGCACGTACCTGGCGGACGCCGCGCCGAGCATCACTCCGACGAGAAGGCCGACGTACTGCGCGAGCGACAGCCAGAAGCCCCGCCGGTATCCGTTGGCGAGGCCGACCAGAGCGGCGACCAGGATGACGATGTCTATGAGGTTGATCAACGGGCTTTCCCAGGTAACACCCTAGACGTCGCCAGCGCCCGAACGTTGTCGCTTGGCGATAATGTGAGCCGTGTATCTCGCTGGTGAATGGGTGCCCGCCTGGCTGTGGATGAGCATGACCTTCCTGGTCGCCACGCTTGGCGTCGCCGGCCTGGGTTGGTGGGTGCTGCGCGGCGACGCGCGGAACCGAGCCAACGATGAAGCTGCGTTAGGGACGGAAGCCGCCGAGCACCACTAGGTCGGGGTCAGCACGGGCTCCGGTTCGACTACCTCGCCTGACTCGCGCAGATCCCGCAATGGCATGAAGCTGCGCACCGGTGGGACTCGTTCGAAGTTGTAAGGCGGCGGCGGCGACGTCGTCGCCCATTCCAGCGTGTTGCCCTGCCACGGGTCGTTGCCTGCGATCTCGCCGTGCCGCCAGCTGTTGACCACGTTGATCAGGAACAGCAGGATCGAGAACGCAATCAGGAACGAGGAGATCGTGATGATCATGTTCGTCGTTGCCCAGCTCGGGTTGGCGTACGTCCAGATTCGCCGCGGCATGCCCTCCAGTCCAAGCGTGTGCATGATCAGGAAGGTGCCGTTGAAGCCGACAAAGACCGTCCAGAAGTTCCACTCTCCCAGCGTCCGGTTGAGCATGCGGCCCGTGATCTTCGGGAACCAGTAGTAGACGCCCGCGAGGATCGCGAACACGCTGCCGCCGAACAGCACGTAGTGGAGGTGCGCGACCACGTAGTAGGACTGGTGGAGCTGGGTGTCCACCGGCACCGACGCGAGGAAGATGCCTGTGATGCCTCCGATGAGGAACGTCGCGAGAAAGCCGAAGACGAATTTCATTGGCACCGTGAACTCGACCGAGCCCCACCACGCGGTGGCGATCCAGTTGAAGAACTTGATGCCTGTCGGCACCGCGATCAGCATCGTCATGAGCATGAAGAAGCCTTCGACGTAGGTGTTCATGCCGACCGTGAACATGTGGTGCGCCCACACCGTCATGGAGAGGAAGACGATTCCAAACAGCGCGGCAACCATCGACATGTAGCCGAAGATCGGCTTGCGCGCGAAAACGGGGACGATCTCCGAGATCAAGCCGAACGCCGGCAGGATCATCACATAGACCTCGGGATGGCCGAAGAACCAGAACAGGTGCTGGTAGAGCACGGGCCGGCCCTGCGTGGTGAAAAACTGCGTTCCGAGCTGGCGGTCGAACTCGAGCAGGATCATCGCCGCGGCTAGCGGGGCGCCGACGATGAGGAGCAGGATCGAGGTCGAGATCTGCGCCCACACGAAGAGGGGCAGGCGCGAGAAGCGCATCCCCGGCGCACGCAGGGCCACGATCGTCGTCAGGAAGTTGGTCGACGCCATGATCCCGCTGATCGCCCAGACGATGATGCTCAGGGCCCAGAAGTCGACGCCCAACGAGTGGTTGTTGAAGGCCTTCTCGGTCAGCGGCGTGTAGCCGGTCCATCCGGCGTTCAGCGATCCGCCGGTCAAGAAGCCGCAGTAGTAAAGCAGGATGGAGACCGGGATGAGCCAGAAGCCCAGGAGGTTTACACGCGGGAAGGCCATGTCCCGAGCCCCGATCATGAGGGGCACCATGTAGTTCGCGATGCCGGTGACGAAGATGGTGACGAAGAAGAAGATCATCGTCACGCCATGCGAAGAGACGATCTGGTTGTACGTCTCGGCGTCAACAAGATGCAGGTTCGGCTGCGACAGCTGCAGCCGGATGATCAGGGCGAAAATGCCCCCGATCACGAAGCTGATGATCGAGGTGACCATGTACATGATTCCGATCAGCTTGTGATCAGTCGTCGTCAGCCAGAGGCTGATCGGCTTGAAGAATGTGTCGTCGTACTGCTTTGGCCGCGGAAGGACTGTGGTGGCCATCCGGTCCTTATCCTACTGACTGGGCGACGGGGAGGGCGATGCGGTCGCCGCTTTTTGTTGGGCCATCCACGCGTCGAAATCAGGCTTGTCCATGGCCTGAACGATGATCTGCATCTGGGCGTGTCCGGAGCCGCATAGCTCAGCGCATTCGCCGCGCCACTTGCCCGGCCTGTCGATCTTGAGCCACGAGAAGTTGTCGTACCCGGGAACCGCGTCCGTCTTGCCCGAGATCGAGGGCACCCACCACGAGTGGATGACATCGTCCGCATCGAACTGCAGCTTCACCAAAGTATTTGTCGGCACGACGAACGGAGGTACTTCGGCGACGAGGCTGCCCTCCTGGTGGACCACCACGCCGTTGAGATAGTCGTAGTTCCAGCCGAATTGATGGCCGCTGATCTTGACAGTCATTTCCTGGTTGGTGATGGGTTGGAAGTTCTTCTGCAGCTCGACAAAGCTGTACGCGGCGATCGACAGCACGATGATGAGCGGCGCGATCGTCCATGCGATCTCGAGCCCGGTGTGGCCGTGGACCTGGGGCGGCACGTAGCCGGCAGGCCGCTTGCCGCGCCGGTAGCGCAGAACGACCCAGAGCAGCGCGGACTCGACTCCGACGAAGACGACGATCGCAACCAGCGAGATATAGAAATAGGTGTCATAGATGTCTCTTCCGTTGGGTGAAACCGGCTCCGGAAAGATCGGGCTGAGGCCGCCGGTGTCGCAGGAGCTGAGGACGAGAGCGACGGCAGCCAGGCCGATGGTTGTGAGCAGCGCGCGCGCGCTTCGAGCCACGAGGTGGAAGTATATCGGCGGCCGGATTCACACCCGGCCGAGCCTCGTCTGGCTGACCGGATAAAATCCGAAGCGATTGTGGCCGGAGCCCAAAAGCCTCGCTACGTCGACGTGGCCAACCCGAGCTTGTCCGTCGAGTGCCCCAATTGCGGCCTCCGGACGGCCCGCTTCCTAGACCACTGCCGGAACGATGGATACAAACTCTGGCCGTCGAGCGAGATGGCGTCCGCCGCCTTCAAGGCCTGGCGTGACGCCGATCCGAGCCGTGCACGAGCCTCCCGCTACGACCTCGACCTTCCGCCACCGCCCGTCGATGACACCGTGGACTTCGCCGCGCGTGCGCACGACCTGGGGATTCATCTTTTCCCCAACAGCAACTATCCGTTCATCATCTGCGTCGGGATGCTTTTCCTCGGCCTCGCGGCGGTTCCGTTCTCGGCCCCGGTGCGGATCGCGATGGCTGTGATTGGGGGCCTCATCTTCCTTTACGGCGTCGTGGGCTGGGTCTTGATCGAAGACGTCCGGATGTACCCAGCTGAGAATCCGACCGGCCATGGCGAGGCGCATCACTGATGGCCGTCGCCTCGCTCCAGCGGGAGCCGACTCCGCAGTACCCGGCGATCAAGCCCGGGATGATGGGCATGTACATCTTCCTGGCCTCCGAGGTGATGTTCTTCGGGAGCCTGTTCGCGATGTACTTCTACCTGGTCGGCTCGCACAACACCTGGCCGCCACCGGCTCCCAGCACCACGCCGGAGTACTACGTCGGCTGGTGGCCGATCCCGTTCATCAACACCGTCGTCCTGCTGTCCAGCGGTGTCACGTGCCACTTTGCGCTCGAAGCCCTGTCCCGCGACAACCGGACGCGATTTTTCACGCTCCAGATCGTCACCATCCTCCTGGGACTCGGCTTCGAGTTCGGCCAGCTGTATGAATTCATCAACGCGTTCGGTCGAGGCCTGAACCTTCAGGCCAACACTTTCGCCAGCGCGTTCTTCACGATGACGGGCTTTCACGGCGCGCACGTCCTAGGCGGGCTGATCCTGCTCACCCTGATCCTCTATCGCGCCTCTCGCGGCCAGTTCTCGTCGCGCAATCACGTCGGTCCGGCCGCGGTTACGCTCTACTGGCACTTCGTCGACGTCGTGTGGATCTTCCTCTTCGGAATCCTCTATCTCGGGGTCACGGCATTCAAATGAGAGCTGCCGCCGTTGCGATGGTCATGGTCGCGCTGCTTGCCGCCTGCGGCGGCGGCAGCGGAGGGACTCAACCTGCCGGTTCGACGCAGGTGACGCTGAGCGAGTACAAGTTTGCCCCGTCGTCGATCACCGTCCAGCACGGCAAGGTCATCTTCTGGTTGGTCAACTCGGGCAACGTTGCCCACGACATGGCGATTCGAGACGGCTCCAACAACCGGATCGCTACGAGCGACCTGATTTCGGCCGGCGACTCGAAGGAGTTCGACGTCAACGACATCGCCGCCGGCACCTACACGATCTTCTGCACCCAACAGGGCCATGAGTCCTCTGGGATGAAAGGGACTCTGACGGTTACGTAAGCGGCTACTTGCTTGGGCTCGGGCTCGGGCTTGGACTTGGCGATGGGCTGGGGGAAGGTGAGGGCGAAGGGCTCGGCCCCGGCGCAACACTCACCAGCTCGATCTCGAAGACGAGGGTTGCATTGGGTGGGATCACGACACGTCCGGTGCTCTGGTCCGTCTGCCCCTGCGAGCCGTAGCCGAGCGCCGGTGGGATCGTCAGGCACCGTTTTCCGCCCACCTTCATACCAGGCACGCCTTCATCCCAGCCGCCGATGACCTGACCCTCGCCGATCTGGAAGGTGAACGCGGAGCGGCCGGCCTGACGGCTCGAGTCGAAGGAGCTGCCGTCCGTGAGCCAGCCGGTGTACTGGACGTTCGCATTCTGTCCGCGCTTGGCGACATCGCCCGTTCCGACCTTCAAGTCCGCGACCTTCAGGCCGTCCGGGTAGGTCACGCCCGCCATGCCCCGACACGTGTTGAAGTCGTCGGCGCCTGGTGAGACGCTGGGCGAGGCGGACGGACCGGGGCTTTCGTTCGCGATCGGCTGCGTGCCGGCGTACGGGTCGGGGTAGCCGCATGCGCCCGCAGCGCAGGCGGTCACGCACGCAACCGCCAGGAGGGTTCTCTTCAAGAGGCGCTGACGTCGAGGGAGCGAATCGTGTCGCCGACCTGGATCTTGTCGACCACGTCCATCCCTGAGGCGATCTCGCCGAAACGGTTGTAGACGCCGTTGCTCGCCAGGAAAGGGGCATCGCCCAGTGTGATGAAGAACTGCGAGCCGCTCACGCCCGCCGCGCTGGAGGCCATGCCCGCAGTCCCGCGCGGCCACTTCGACGGGTTCGATTCGTCCGGCAGCTTGTAGGCGGGTCCGCCGGTCCCGTTGCCCAGCGGATCGCCGCCCTGGACGACGAACCCGGGGACGACGCGATGAAAGGTCAGGCCGTCATAGAAATGGTTCTGCGCGAGATAGACGAAGTTGTTGACCGTCTGCGGCGCTACCTTCGGTTCGACGAGCGCGATCACGAAGTCGCCGCGGGAGGTGTGCACGGTGACGGTGTACTTCTTGGTCGCGTCGATCACGGTCGGCGGTGGCGTGGTTCGCTGTTCCATTTGGCGGTGGCGCTCCACATTAGAGGATCGCGCGTGCGCGACGCCTTGATCCGAACCTATCGTTACGCTTAGGTCGCCGGTGAGCGACGACAAGTCGGTACGGAAGGCCGAGGACTTGCATCTCGGCGCCGACGTCTATTCGAGCGACGGCGAACATGTCGGCCGGCTGGTCCACGTCGTCGTCGACAGCGAATACCGGCTGCGATCGCTGGTGGTCAGAGAAAGCCCTCGATTTTCAGGGCACCTGCTCTCGCCTGGGTCGCTTCTGATCGGTGACGAGTTCATCGTGCCCAAGGACGCTGCAGGGGCGATAACCCACGAGCGGATCGAGCTGAAGGCGAGCTCAGCACAAGTGCGCCGCTTTCGTCCGTACATCACGTATCGCGAGAAAGGGGAGTCTGTGGGGGAGGAGTTGGAGGACGTGGCCGCCGTGCTTGGATCGGGGCCGGAGGTTCCGAACTGGCTCGAGCAGGTCGCCCACAAGCCGAAGACCGAGCTGGAGATAGACGCCGGCGAGCACGTGATGCTCGGGCACACGGGGAAGAAGCTCGGGACGGTGAAGGACGTGCTGTTCGATCGGGACCAGTTGGTCGGGGTGGTGCTGAAGCCAGAGGGAATCTTCAAGCGAGAGGTGATCCTGCCGCGGCGATTCATCGACCGCAGCGACGATCTCGCGCTCTTCGCGCGGATCGAGGAGAGAGACCTCGAACATCTGAAACCGTTCGAGCCGCCCGACTGACAGACCGCGACAGATTCCCCCATCCCTAACCCCCACCCTCCCTTGGGGTTTCTTTGTGTCTGGTGGCGGGGGCAGGTTACGCACGAGCCCGGCGGGCACACAATCCGGCCTGTTAAGAGGCCCTAGGTTCGTTGGAAGCCCTCTGTCGTGCGCAGCCCGAACCCGAGGCTCCGGTCGAACGAGATGTGGGCGCACCAGGCGAGTCGGGCGGTGATCGCGGAGCCCAGGACCGCGTAGGCGACGCGCTTCCGTCTCATCGGGCCGGCTCGCGGGCGCCTCGCGCGAGGAGGATGGCAAGCAGCACTGCAAGCCCGCCGGTCACGAGCAGCGAAGCCTGGATCCCGGACGTGGCCGCCACCGAGCCTCCGATCAATGGGCCGAGAAAGAATCCGAGCGCGACCGAACTTGCGTTCAGCCCGAAAACTGTGCTCTGCGCCTCAGGCGGGGTCTCGAGGCCGATCATCGAGGCGGTCGCCGGCAGGACCACCCCGCTGAACAGCCCGTTCATACCCACCGCCAAGACCACAATCGCGACTGACGGCGACACGCCGATCAACGCCACCGCGACGGCCACGAGCGCCGCCGCCGCCGCCGCCGTGCGCACGTATCCGAGCCTTCGCGTGACCCTCGTGTAGCCGATGGCGGATGCGCTGCTCGCGACGCCGGCGAGCCCAAATGCGAGGCCGCTCACGGCGGTGACCCCGCTCGCGAGCATCTCGAGCAGGCGCAAGACCACGAGCTGCTGTGTGGCTGCATTGCAGACGCTGATCAACCCCTGCGCTCCGATCAGAACGCCGAGCGACCGCTTCAGGCCAGGTCGCTGCCCGATCACGGCCAGGGTGCCAAGTCGTGGTCCTGACTTCGCGCGCAGTGGGCTCTCGCGCACGATCCACAGAACGGGAACGACCGCGGCGAGCAGCGCGAACCCGCCCAAGAGGAATACGAAGCGGAGCCCGAGGAATTCACCGGCCAGGCCCCCGATCACCGGCCCGATGGCGCCACCCAGGGCGATGGCCGAAGTCACGACGCCCAGCGCCCAACCCACGCGGGAGCGAGGCGTCTCGGCCGCGACCAGGGCGGTCGCCGCCGCGACAGTACCGCTCGAAGCGCCCTGCAGGAAGCGCAGCACCAGGAGCTGCTCCGGCGTCTGCACGAAGTAGATGAGCCCGACCGTGATGGCCCCGCCGAGCATCGATCGGACAAGCATCGGCTTGCGGCCGAAGCGGTCTCCGAGCACTCCCCAGATCGGGCTGGCGACCGCCAGCGCGAGCCCGGACGCGCTGGCCGATGCTGCCGTCCACAGGTAGAGGTCGCGACCGGCGTGCACCCCGAGGTCCTTGGATAGAAAGATCGAGAGGAACGGGAAGGCGAAGCTGAAACCAAAGATTGCCGTGAACTCCGCGAACCACAACGCGGCGAGGTTTCGGCGCCAGTTGACACCACCCGAGTTGATGGGCGGAATCGTCGCGCGCGGATCAGTCGACAGCGTTAGGTGCCCAAGATTTCGACGATTCGGTCGGACGTGATCGGGAGTCGATCGACGACAGCATCAGGCTTTCGTTTTCGCAGGGCGTCCTCGACCGCGTTGGAGATCGCGGCGGGAACCGGGATCGTTCCGCTTTCGCCGGCGCCCTTGAAGCCTTCCGGATTAGCGTCGGTCGGCGTCTCGATGTGCATCAAGACAGGCTCGACGGCGACCTCGCCTGCGCTCACGATCGTGTAGTCGAGAAAGCTTGCCGTGCGGTAGCCGCCGTCGGCGTCGTACGCCGCTGCTTCGAACAGCGCATAGCCCAATCCATGCGCGTAACCGCCGTGCATCTGACCTTCGACGATTAGCTCGTTGATCGCTTTGCCGGTGTCGTGCGCGATGACGTATCGGAGAACCTCGACCTGGCCGGTCTCGGTATCGACGGCGACGATCGCCGCATGACATCCGCTGGAGAAAGTCAGCGGGCGACCGGGGTCGAAGCTTTCCAGGACCTCCAGGCCCTCGTCCGGCACCAGGTCGCTCACCGGCACTCTCTTTGACGGCGCGCCACGCACCGCGATCACGCCGTCTTCGATCACGAGATCGGCCGCATCCGCCTCCAGCACGTCACCCGCCCGTTCGAGCAGCCGCCTGCGCAGCGCGGTCGCTGCCTTCGCCGTCGCATTTCCGACCTGGACGGCGCTTCGGCTGCCGGCTGTCAGCGCAGCGCTTGGCACGTGGCTGGTATCGGCGGCGGTGACCCGGATCTTCTCGAACGGCCAACCGAGCCGATCCGCCACCACCTGCGCGGCCATCGTCTGATGGCCCTGTCCTTGTGGTGTCGACCCGACATAAACGAACGCTGTGCCGTCCTTCTGGATCCGGATCCTCGCCGGCTCGGCGCGCCCGAAGCCCGTCGATTCGACGCAGCAGGCGATCCCAACCCCGACAAGGCGATTATCGGCCGGCTCAGTAGCCTCGCCCAGCTTCTCCAGTGTCAGTTCGAGCAGGCGCGGATAGTCGCCGCTGTCGTAGACGAGTCCCCGGCGGCCTGCCGGGTATCCCGTCGTGAAGGGGATCTGCTCCGGCTGGACCAGGTTGCGTCGTCGCAGCTCGGCCGGTGGCATGTCCAGCTCCCGGGCGAGGCGGTCGATGACGCGCTCGACCGCGTAGTTGCCGAGCGGCCGGCCACCGCCGCGGATGAACCCCGTTGGCACCGTGTTCGTGTACACGAGCTGCGCCTCGACCTCCATCGCCGGCATCACGTACGCCGACAGCATGTGCGACACGATGATGTCCGGCTGGCCGGCGCCTGAACCCGCGTAAGCGCCGAGGTCGTGAATCAGTCGGCCGCGCAAACCGCGCAGCTTGCCATCGCGGTCCGAGGCGACTTCGAGCTCGATCACCGAGCCATGACCTTGCGCTGTCGTCGCGCCGTCTTCGCTGCGCGAAGCCACCCACTGCGCCGGTCGACTCAACCGCCACGCGACGAGCGCGGTCAGGACCTCCTCGGCGAACACCATTCCCTTGGCGCCGAATCCGCCGCCGACGTCCTCGGCGAGCACGCGAACTTTTTCTTCGTCCAGGCCGAGAGCGGCCGCTATGGCTTCGCGAACCCCGAAAACATTTTGCGTCGACGTCCAGACCTTGAGGCCGTCCGTCTCGAGATCACGCGTCGCAGTGACGGCCCTCGGTTCCATCGCGGCACCTGCGACACGCGACGTGGCCAAACGGATCTTTGCTGTGACGCTGTTCGGCCCAAACGCGGACTTGACGTCGCCATAGGTCGTGGTCTTGCTGCGGGCAAGGTTGTCCTTCATGTCGTCGTGCACCTTTGCTGCACCCGACGCGGTCGCTGCGGTCACGTCGCCGACAGCCGGAAGCGGATCCATGTCCGCGACGACCGACTCGGCCGCGTCCTGCGCCTGGTATGCGGTTTCTGCGACGACGACCGCAAACGCCTCGCCGACGTAGTTGACCTCGTCGCGAGTCAGGATCGGCCGGCCGCGGCTCTCCATGTCCTCGGGACCCCAGTCGCTCAGCCCTGCTGCGATCTCCGGCAGGTCGTCGGCGGTCCAGATGGCGATGACACCAGGCATCGATTTCGCGGCCGAAGGCTCAAGGGCTCGGATGCGAGCGTGGGGAAGGGTGGATCGACAGAAGGCGATGTGGACGAGACCGTCTAGCTTGATGTCTCCCGCAAACCGGCCGCGCCCCGTGATGAGTCGCTCATCCTCGACTCGGCGCATGCGCCGACCGATGTATGGAGCCACGCTCCTACAATAAGTCGTTCATTCCAGCCCATTCCGAAAGTGGGCGGCTAGCTCAGTTGGGAGAGCGCCAGCTTGACATGCTGGAGGTCGGGGGTTCGAAACCCTCGCCGCCCACCACCGGTCGGAAACTCATGGGGAAGTACCCGGCGAAGCCGGGGGATGGGGCGGGCGGAAACTCTTCCCCATTCTTCGGATCGAATTCGTTTATCGCCATCATGGTGAAGCGCCCCTTCGTGGCCCTGGCCGCAGCCATGTCAATTGCCGGCTGTGGTGATTCGGCCGCGCCTCCAAGCCATGCACTGCCGAGCCCGATTTCCGCACCACCCAGGTCACTCGCGGTTGGTGTGGCCGACCTGCCCAAGCGGCCCACAGGCTGGACAGTCGACGCTGCTGCGACGAGAACAATCTCAGACGCGAAAGAGCTGTTGGGCGACAGTAGCGACGTCACGCCGTATCGAACGAACGGCTGGTCGAGCGCCTACGAAGCCGACTTTGTCAGCGCCGGCACGGATGCGGAACAGGTTCGCGTTCTGATTCACCAGTTCCAGAGCCAGGTTGGAGCCCGGGCATTCTTCGCTCAGGGAATTGGTTCGCAAAAGGGGCAGCATGGACAGCCGCTTGCGAACCCCCCAAAGCTCGGCCAGGACTCGAACGTTTTCGTGCAACACATCTCGGGAAAAAACCAGACGCAGTTCTGGTTCTACTGGGTCGATCGGAATGTCATCGTCCGCCTCCTTGTCGCCGGACCTGATGTCGCCATTTCCGAGGCTGAGGCTACCGCGACCGCCGAGCGTCAGGCATCCCTGATCGCCAGTCTGTGATCACCGGTCGGCAATACTTTTACGCGCGGCCCGTTCGTCTAGTGGACCAGGACGCCGGCCTTTCAAGCCGGAGATCACGGGTTCGAATCCCGTACGGGCTACTTTTCCGGGTATGCCTGAACCGAAAGCTGGGGGTATTTTCGCAGCCACTCGTCCAATCCCATCCACACGAAGTCCGGTCGATCTTCCACCGCGCTGCCGACTCGGACGTCGACGCCCCCACCGGTCAACGGAGGCTGGCTGCCACCTGGATCAACGAGCCCACCGACAATTTCACACATCCTGGTCGCGTTGAGCCACGGGCCCACAAGCCCCGAAGGCAGAGCGACGACGACGTTTTTGGTTCCCTCCACGAGCTCGCACATCCGGTTTCCGGGCTGGTCGCCGACGTCCTGTCGATAACCTGCGTAACAGCCGAGTTGAAGACCGTCAATCTCGGGCAGTCGAGGGTAAAGAGTCAGTAGAGTCGCACAACCTCGAGAAACCGTCTCGGGATCGACGTCACTTGCCGCGTCACCGGGAACGTCGTCGTACGACGGACCGCCCATTTCCATCGGCGTGACGTACCAAATGACGTTGTTCGGCTGGTCATGAGCCGCAAGCATCAAGCCGAGGGGCATGGCTACGATGCTTGTGGTCGGTACGGTGCCACGCGGCGCGCGAACGCAGATCATGTGGACCCGTCGATGCTTGATCTCCTCGGTTTGCGGTGTTTGTCCGACCAGACCTTGTAGGAGCCGTTTGCTGCCACACCCTGCAGCGACAACGACGACCTTGGTCGAGAGAGCGATCTCGTCGCCGCCGGCCGAAAGACGCACAACGACATCCTTTACCTGATCGCCGCCCCAACGCGGCGTGGCCTGCCCGCGGAGAATCCGCTCGTGGTGGCTCTGGCTCAGGACCTCGACAAGACCGCGCTTTGGAAGGCTGCGGTCAGGCAACCCCACCGCCCTCAGGCCGGGTGGCATGGCGAAACCGCTGGGCAAGGTGGCAGGGGGGAGGCCATCAAAGAGCGGCATGTTCGGGGGCGGGATCATGACCCAGTCATGGCTCAGCACGAGGCCGCGCTTCTCCAGATAGGGCTGCACCAGATCGACAGAGGCGCGCGGGAGCTCCGGACCGAACATGCCGAATCCGGTGTTGAGGTAGCCGTGTGAATGGAGTGTCTGGCCGGATCCGAGATCACCGTCACTTACCAACGCGCATGAGTAGCCCTCCTCGACCAGCGCATTGAGGGCGACCAGCCCCTGGATGCCGCCACCGATGATGACCACGTCCAACTCGGCCTCAGACGCGCTGCTCATATGCGGGCGACAGGGATGATGGCCGCGCCTATCAGCGACTTGGAAACGAGGCCACGGCGTCCGCGTCGCTCCGAACCAGGGTGCGAAGCTTCGGCCTCAGCGGTGACGTTGTAGTAGGCCATCGCCCCCATCGGACTCAGACAGATCAGCCCAGGCAGAAGCCAATTCCACGACCGGCCCAAATTGCGCATCCCAACCACCTTCTAAAGAACGCCTCAATTTAATTAGAGGCAATCTCTGATTGATAGTGGTAGCCTATTCGCAATGATCAAGACTGTCAAGGGGCGTCGTCCGTACAACGGCGCCCTTCGCAGGGAGCAGGCGCAGATGACGCGGGCCCGCATCCTCGACGCCGCTCGGCGACTCCTGACGAGTGGGACCTACAGCAGCGTCACAATGGAGGACATTGCGAGGGAAGCCGGCGTGGCCTACCAGACGGTGTATGGGATCTTCGGTACCAAGCTGCGGCTGGCACAAGCCCTCATCGAAATCGGGTTCCCTCATGTCGCGGCCGCACTGAAGCTGTTCGAGCCCCTGCGGGAGACGGCTGATCCCGAAGTTTGGTTACGCACCGGCGCCCACGTCAACCGCCTCATTTATGAGCTGTGCGCTGATCTACTCCGCTTCATGCGTGAGTCGGGCGATCCGGGCTTGCTGACACGCTATCGCGAGAGAGAGGAACAACGATTGGTTGCCATGACCCAGAGCGGCCTGGTGGCGATGTTGGAGAACAGCGGCCGCCTTCGCCCGGGAATGTCGGCGACCGAAGCAGTTGCCGTGATCTGGTCGTGGAGTGGCCCCGACCATTACACCGACCTGGTCTTCGAGAGAGGCTGGACGGCAACCCGTTACGAGCAGTGGCTAAGCGATTCCATGATCAACACACTTCTTCAACCAGGGGTCGGCTGAGTAGCATTTCGAGTTGGCCCAGGTGGTTCGAATAGCGTCCCGCCTGGGCTACCAGTTACCGGGCGGGCTATTCCAACCCTGGCGACTCTAATTACCGTCCATGCCCGCATGCCCGTACGGGCTATTTGACCCCGGCCGTCAAGTCGACAGCGAGGCGATCGACGTCAGCTAACGTGGTCTCTGTGATCAGCGGTGCACACGTCATCCTGTTCTCTGAGGACGCCGAAGCCGACCGCGCGTTTTTTCGCGACGTCCTTGGCTTTCGATCGGTCGACGCTGGAGACGGCTGGCTGATCTATGCCCTGCCGCCCGCGGAGCTCGCGGTGCACCCTTCCGGAGACTCACACCACGAGCTTTACCTGATGTGTGCGGACCTTGACGCAACCATCGGTGAGCTGCGCGGGAAGGGAGCCAGTGTCTCCGACGAGGTGACGGAGCGCGACTGGGGACGAATGGTTGCCCTCACTCTGCCAGGGGGCAGCTCGCTATACCTATACGAGCCGCGTCACCCGAGCCCGCTGACCGACGGCTCTTCTGCGCGTTCCTGACAGCGACTTACAAAATGCGGGAATGTGGTCCTGGCTGGCGTGAAACGCCCGGACGTCGGAGAGGTTGTCTACGGTCTAATAACTAGCGTCCAGGCACCCTACGGGCAACCGACGCGGGCGTAGCACAATGGCAGTGCGCCAGCCTTCCAAGCTGGTTACGTGGGTTCGATTCCCATCGCCCGCTCCCACGCATAACATTCGGGATCGTACGCGAGAAGGGCTTTCTTTGTCAGTAGGTAGGGCGCTAGTTGACCCACCACCAGCTCGCGTCCCTCGACGCGGACCACGTTGTCAAGCACTGGCGAACGATGGACCTCGAGGGGCGTCGCAAGGTCGTCGACGCGCTCCTCATCGGCGTCGAGGTCAACCCCGTCGCGGACGAGAGGAGCGCGCGCATCGTCATTTACTGGCGCTGAAGGCGCTCGCCCCCTCGAGGTTTGGCAGCGACCATCGGCGGGGATAATTGTGCAAAACGAGGGGTCCGCCACCCTCGGAAATCTTTGACCCTCGGGAGGTCCGGATTCAAATCGAGCAATTCATCGGCGGAACGTGGCGACATTGGGTCGGCACCTCGATCCTCGCTGCCCTTAACGTCTTTCTGGGGCTCGTTGGTCTGAACTCGCTCCACTGGTCGCCATGGGTCCCCGTGGGCGCAACAGCGATAGGTCTACTCGGCCTGGGTCTGACTGTCCCGCTTCACAGAGGGACCGGTCTCGGTGGCGGAGTATTCATCCAAGGCGATGCAAGCGACTCGACGTTTGACGACGTCCACGCGCAGAACACCCGCGTGTTTATTGGGGGAGACGCTCGCCGAGCCACGTTCCACAAGATCCGTGTAAATGTGACCTCGCGCCCGTGGGCGAGAGTAATCATCGACTTCGTGCTCCTGATCGCGTTCGCGGCGATTCTCGGTGCCCTTTTCGTTGGCGGCCGACAGTAATGGCTCTCTACCAGTACGAGTGCTCAAGCTGCCACCGAGTCACCGAGGAATTGCGACCGATCCCGCGGAGGGACCGCAAAGGCCGCTGTGGCTCATGCGGAAAGGGCCGCCTTCTCCGCGTCATCTCGGTGCCCGGGATGGTGGGAAAGCAATCCGGAGAGCGTGGCGAGGCCAGCGACGGGCGTACTCGAGTTCCTATGGCAACTTTCCACGGCCTGAAGATCGACAACTGCGGAACGGGAATCGAAATGAACGGCGGGCACATTGCCGGCGAGAACATCGAGATCACTAACACGCCCGTCGGTTTTCGCCTTCGGAACGGCGCGACAGTCGATCTCAAGAAGGTCAGATACCAAGGCCCAAACGCAAAGGGGAAGTAAATTTTCGACGACAGCGTCGCACGCGGTTCGCGTTGCCCAAATGCAATCCGCGCTAGCCCTAACGCGCTCCGCGTAAACATCGTCGGTTGATCGTCGGTTTCGCTCAAGCCATGTCGTCGCGGCACGCCATCATGCGCCGCGTCGCCGGCCAGTCATCCCCGTCCCGAGAGGAACCCGATATGACCCTGCAGGCCGACCTCGCCACACTCGACGAGTTGCCCGCCATCGTCGCCCGCCTGCACGCCATCCGCGCCGCGGCGATGGCGCTCGACGAGATCGACTACGCCGGCGGCGACGTCCTTGTCGGAGAGATCGACAACGCGCTCGAGGCGCTCGATGGCGCGCCGGGCGCGCTGCTGTACCTGGCGGGCATCAAGCACGCCGCCGGCGACAAAGCGAGATTCGACGCATGGGAGGCGGGCCTGGCGGGGCGGATCAACCTTCGCGAACTGCCCTAGTCCCGCTTCACCTTCGGGTGCGCCCGCGAAAAGTCCATCCGGCGTGGCAGCCAATCGATGCATTCGAGGCAGACGAGCTCATCGAACATCCCGCCGCCGACGAGCTGGGCGCGTGGGATGCCGCACAGCGACGTTTCCGAGTCCTCGCGGATCAGGTGCAGCAGCGACCCGCCGCTCGGGCCGCCGGTGCGCTTGATCAGCGCGCGGTAGTTCCGATTTCCTGCTGAGTCCCCCGGCACCGGCTCGCCATTTTAGCGGGCGCTTCGGTTAACAGGCTTCCCTCGGTGGCTTGACGCGTCGTATCCTCGTGGCGCCCGCCCAAGCATCTATTTCAACGTGGAGTCCGAAAAATTGAGCAAGCGTCCTAGTCGACAAGGCGTATGCATCTTTTGCGGCAGGTACGGCCCCCTCACCAAGGAGGACGCCATCCCGACTTGGCTCATGACGCTCCTTTCGCCGGCCGCGATTTCGTGGGGCACGACCCGCGAGGACTTGCGCAGAAATATACGGCGAGCGCCCGACGGCTATCGGCTGCAACTCCCGGCGCTCTGCGAGCCGTGCAACGGGGTATGGCTCGGCCCGATCGAGAAGCGCGCGAAGCCGAAACTCCGGGCCTGGATGGCGGGCGTCATGTCGCCGATGACCCAGGATGATCAATGCCTGCTCGCCTTCTGGGCGGTGAAGACCGCGATGACGGTTCAGCTCGCGCACCCGGAAGCCAAGCCTGTCATCCCCTCGGCTCAGTACCGCGAACTCCATAAAGCCCGCACGTATCCGCCGGCCGGGTTCCACGTCTGGGCGCAGATCGCCCCATCCCGCGCTCACGGAGCGTACTTCGGAACGAAGCCTGTCCTCGACGCATCGGTGATGGAACCTGCCTATGAGGTCAGCTTCGATATCCACCGCCTGTCGCTGCGCATCGTCGGAAGTCACGGCGTCGACGCACTTCGCACGGCGACTGCGATCGCGGATATCGAGGGCTATTCGCGGACCATGCATCAGATTTGGCCGACCGTCTCGAGATTCCTGCTTACTGCGTAGGAGACTCCTCGGTCCAGGTCCGAGATGGCCGCGTCTTCTGGATCTCGAGCCGCCACCCGCGGAAGATCGCCCGGAAGACCCGCAGCGCGTCGAGGACCACGACCGGGACCTCGGGCAGGCCCAGCTCGAGCGCCGTCGCGACGCGACGGTGCCCGTCTAGGATCACGCCGTCCTGCCGGACCGCGATCGGCAGCCGGACGCCTCGCTCGCGCATGACGTCTAGGCCGGCCAGGTAGCGCGCGTCATGCGCCGGCGGCGGGTGGACCGGGTTCCACCCTAGCGTGCGCGGGTCGGCCATCACGACCGGGAGCGGCCGCCCGGTCATCGGGTCGAGGATCGACAGCTCGGAGTCGCGGTCGTCGTCCTTCGAGCCGGGCAGGCCGGGCTCGGAGCGCTCGCCGTGCTCAATCGTGAACGTGGTCGAAATCGCGGGCTGGACGCGGAAGCGGCTCACTGCGAGGTTGGGGCTATGGCGAAAGCCATGTGAATGTAAGGTTCCAGGTGGCCTTACTAACCTCGACGTCGATGATGAAACTCCCGCCGGCGGAGCTAAACAGCGCTTCACCCGACGACGGGTTCGGGAGCA
>Ga0070707_100001194_pt1 | contig 25585 bp, 46 predicted proteins | sample KBSK5502metaG_FD_65468 | JGI IMG/M metagenome (GOLD analysis project Ga0070707, IMG submission 65468) | Corn, switchgrass and miscanthus rhizosphere microbial communities from Kellogg Biological Station, Michigan, USA - KBS K5-50-2 metaG | ecosystem: Host-associated > Plants > Roots >...
CGGATCGTAATGACCTCTTCCACGATCCGCATCCAATCGATATCAGGGTCAAGCTCGATGAACTCCAACCGCTGAAGTACGCCCAACTCGTTACCGAGCCGTTCGCACTTCTTTTTCATGGTCTTCATCCACGAATCTTTACCTCGCTCGGCGTCTTCCCCTACGACAGGCGCCTTATTGGCGATGAGCTTCGCCCATTCCCCCTCTTGTAGATCTTTCGGCACCGTCACAAGCCGGTACACCTCCGCCACGCTGATATCAATCACCGCAGCACGCCATTCTTTCAAGATCTTCGGGAGCACTTCGCTCTGAATCTTGAGCAACTTCCCCACATACGGCTGACTCAAACCTACCTTGTCAGCCAGCACTTTTTGCGTCAACTTGTCATCCAACTTGCTAGCTTCTTTCAAGGCCCAAGCAAGATCGGCCCCCTTCAAACTCTCGCGACTAGTGTTCTCCTGAATATTCCGGATACGAGCATCGATCTCCGCCATATCGGCATAGATCGTACAAGGTACCTCAGTCAGCCCAACTTCCTTCGCCGCTTGATACCTCCGGAAGCCCGCTATCAGCTCGTAAGCTTCTTTCCGCTTACCATCCGTAACCGGGCGAACCTCGAGATTGCTCTTGACCCCCTCTGACTTGATGCTCGCTACGAAGGCTTCCCAGCCCTCTCCCGTCTCTGGGTCTTTGACTTTGGTCCAATCTCCTGACCTGGCATTCCAAGCCGGCGGGATATAGATGTCAGTCAACGCGAGGCTCATCATCTTGTTTTTTGCCATTGTGTTACTCTCCTATTATCGTCTCAGATTAGAGACCAATGTTAGACTACCAGTAGTTACGGCGTGGATGCAACAATTATAATCCTAGAATTACCTAGAGGGGCTTTTCGTCTGGCGCGCAGCAATACATAGCTTGATTCGCCTGGTCTTGATACCAGGCTACGAAGTGACACTTTTCATCAGTGACATTCAAGGGATTGAAAGGGTAAGGGTGCGCATTGTCGTATGGTTGCCCACCTGGTTGCACAGCCTTACACATATACTGTACGACGTCATTCCTACTAGTGAACATCTTACAAGCGGGAGCAGCCGTTACAGCACATCCTGCTAGTTCAGGCGCTAAGTTCGCTTGGTTACTCCCTTCTACTTCCGTTCCAACCGTACACCCTACACCTAGCAGCATTAGACCTACAATTAGAATCTTCATCTTCAAACCCCTTTCTTCCCTATTCTTACACCCTTACATAGATGATGACTGTAAGCGGCTCGAAAAGCTATCGCCGAGTCACCTACAATTACGGACAATTCGTCCAAGTGTGCGTCAAAGTCGCCCCTTTCTACCTTAAGTGTGTAGATGTCGGACAACTCGATAGCTGTTTGCAAAAGTTGGACCAAGTTTTTCACTTCTTCGACTGCGAGCCTTCTATCAGCTCTCACTTGTTCAACCTTTGCGCTCATCTCTTCAGCGCGATTCACTTGCTTTTCTCCTTCGAGAATTCTACCGCCCGAGTCTTCGGAAACTCTGCCATCTCTTCAATACGCTTGGCAAGCTTATCGTTCTGCTTGTGAAGATCTGCGACTAGTTTTCCGAGGTTATACATTGCAATCCGATGTTCTTCCCTGACTATCACTCTCTTTTCGACTGATGGCATTGTAAAAACTCCTTTTAGAAACACGTGTTTGAGTAACCTTTCTCCCCTTCTGAGAAAGTACGCCGTTTCCGAAGGTCCTAGGAAGTCCTCTCACCTACACGGTAGCACGTCAACCGGAGTGACTGGTAAAGAGGGCCTAAAACTTGAGACTTGGAAACGGGGCGGGCTAAGTATTCCCTAGCCTGGTACTTGGTCCGGCTTGTTTCGCCGTACCTGACACCTAAGAACGGCGCACTTCGAGAAACCTTTAACACTTTTCTCTTCTCCCTAATCCTAGAATTAGCTCCTACACCCCACACCTGTAGTACCTACACCTTCTTACCTTAATCCTAGAATTACTCCTTTCTCTCACCTGGTAGCTTAACAGTCAACCCTGTAGGTGTCATGCAGAGAATCATCTTACAGAAGGCGGGCCCATGCCGATTCTTCATTGCCATAATAGTTCGGTCTTCTTCTTCTGCCTTGACTTGAGGTCCAAACAATGATGATGACAGCTCTCCTACCCTGCTAGGGAAGATGGTAATCGTAGCGTCTACCAAGTGTTGGAGAGCCATTCGGCCAGCAAACTCTAGATCCTTCGTCACATGGTCAATTAAGATGATAGGACTTCGCGCTTTTTCTGCATACTCCTTAAGTAGTTTGATGAACTCCCTAGCAGGTTCGAACTTGTCACCATATAGGCCAGACAAGCTATCGACTATAACCGCATCAGGTTGATACCTTTCAATCGCAGCTCTGATGGCACCGTCTTCCTTTACAGGCATGATGCGAATATACTCTTGATTCGTTATGCCGATACGATTAGCTCTAGCCTTAATCTGGCCAGGATTCTCCTCACTGGCAATATAGAGGACGTCACCTAAGTTACTTCCAAGCTGTAAGCATAGAGTGCTCTTCCCTGCCCCTGGCGAACCGCCTAGAAGAGTCACACTATCTGGCACGATTCCGCCTCCCCAAACTTCGTTACATATGCCAGAGTCTATTCGTTGGACGTCGCTTGGCTCAATCTTATCAAGGGTAAGGACTTCGTTATCTCCAAACTCTTCGGCGATATTAGTGTGACCGCAAAAGTGGCACTTACTCTTACCAACTTGTAATTCGGTATTGCATTGGTTGCATCGCATCATTAATCCTAGGATTAGTTTGAAAACAATTGTTGACAATTACAGCATAATTGTATATGATATTAGTTCAATTGTCAAACCCTCATTCCTTTCAAGGGTATGAACATATCGGGACCATTGCCATGGTGCATAGGTTGGGCGGGCCACCTAAGATGGTAGAAGCTTATAGGAATGGGGGGAGCCTATTCGTTTACTGGCCACTTAACGGATTGATTCGCATCGTCAATAGTTCGGGCGCTTTATGGGATAATCGCAAAGGTCCCTGGCGCGTATCATCAAGAGATCTGCACTTCATGCTAACAGGCGAAGAGCCTCTAATCATCCCGAAAGGTTAACCGTCATGTCGTCATTATCGTCATTACCTGTCACACTTGGGAGCGTTAACCTCTTCCCCACTACACACATTCCAGAGAGAAGACGGCCGATTGTGATTGTAGGCTCTTCAGGCTATGTCAAGCCGCACGATATCATCATAACGACGGGCTACTATGACGACGAGTATCGGCCTAACTCGCCTTGGCTCGATGAATGTGGGGAGTGTCTTACCAATGATGCGGTCATTCCCTACTTTTGGTGCTATCGGAAAGACTTGCTGCACCCGAACGACCTAGAACTAATCCTAAGATTATCTCTACCCCCTACTCCGCCAGCACAACCTAATCCGACAGTGAACGAGTTCCTTAAAGCTATAGAAAAACTAGGACCAGCAGCTTTCCAAGAACTTTGGGCGAAGATGGGAGCCCGTCTAGGACAGAATACCGATAGCATCAATCCCCTCGATGGCAACGGTGATAAGCTGTGAGCAATGCCAAAGACCTTTTGGAATCGAATAAGAAGAATCATCCAAAAACTTCAGCTCATCACACAAGTCTTAGAGCCTATAGACCGCATCGCTGGTAGCATTGAAGTGCTTAAGGATGCGATTGTGCGAGCTTCTATCTGTGCCTGTGAACACTGCCAAGCAAACTTAGTTAAATCAAGCGCCGCTCTCATACTACTTAGTCAGACTTTGCTAAAGATTGAAGTTCGCCTAGCTGAAGTAGTCGAGTCAGTAGCGACTGCTCCCGGTCCTAACGAGCAGATAAACTAATGAGTCAGCGTTGCAAAAACTGTGGTAGAGAACGGCCTACCATCATTGCAGATCCTTCCTGTTACAAGGGAGGTTATTGCGTGTGGGTAGAAGGTTGTCAAAGATGTAAAGGAGAGGGGCAAGAACTTCATTCCTGCCCTTATCAAACAGACATATATGGCGATTCCGACCAATGCAATTGTTGTGTTTCTTGCGAACGTCAATGTGCGCTTGACATCTAATCCTAGAATTAAACCCGCATGGCCAAACCCTCTAAACCCGCCCGTTGTTGGCAGACTCGAGAGTGCATAGATCCCAGAAACTTTCAACCTATCATCATTCAATGCGGTAAAGAAGAGCATTCCTCGACCGAACCGCACATCTTCCTAATCCCTAGCAACAGTATGTTAACCGAGAAGAAGGTAAGCACATGGCAAAGTCAGAAAAGCAGACCATTACAGCCGAAGACGTCCAGACCATTGGAGCGGACGGGGAGATTAACAATAGCGGCAATAGCACGCCAGACAGTGAGTATGGTATCCCCGAAGGCTTTACAGACCAGCAAACCGGGTATCCGCCCTACTGGAATCCGAGCGACGGGAAAGTCTTTCTCGGAACCGTTCTCTTCCGAGACGCCAGAGACGAGGAGTTTATCCGCTATGTTCTTCGGGCTTCGCGGAAGATGACTTGCTTCGAAGGCGAAGCGGACAATGCTCAAGAGGTCCAAGTTCTTCCGGGACAATACTTCTCGGTGGGAGAATACGCTGCTCTCCCCCTCGAAAAGTATGTTGGCCATGAAGTGATGGTCATCGCTAGTGGCAAACGTGATATCAAAGGCGGAAAAGAACTTTGGAAGTTCCGTCTCCTTTGCAATGACGAAACAACGAAGCTCATTGCTGCTAAAGAGCAAAAGATGCTTGATGAAGCGAACGCACGTTTTGCTCCCAAGACGGCCGAAGCGGAAGCCTAAACACGATGGCACGCAACGTCCGACGTCGTGACGGTAAAGGCTTCGAGCGGGAGATCAACACTCTAACGAAGCTTCGGACGAGCATCGTACTAGATGACCGCATCACAGCCGATGACAACAGTAGATTGCTCGCAGAGATAGACGCTCTCATCGTCTCACTTACCAGGCTCATTCGGGGCGGTTTGGACCAAGAAGAACAGGTAAAAGTGTCCGCCAGCCGTCCTAAGAAGTGAAGGGCATCTAAAATAAACCAAGGGAGAAGGGCCAGACGAACACTCTGGCCTTTTTCTTTACCCAAAGGATCTCATGTCAACTCAAGTGATGTTAGTTGCTCTCCTATTGTTCATAGGGGGAGCCATCGGATGGCTTCTAGGTAAGACCTTCACCGTCGTACACAACTTTTATGGGTGGGTCTATCTGTTTTTCTATCTCCTCACCTACCCCATTAGAAAGTGGTTCTCATAAAGAGATGAGGAGTAATGGCCGCCAATATGTGCAACTCGATTGCCAATTGTTCTCCGACGGAGAATTGCACGAATGGCATCACATAGTGGACTTAGCTACTATCGAAAAGACGAAAGAAACTATTCTAAAGGCTTTACCGGATGCAGTCTTTTTCGTCTCAGTAGGAAAGAACGTTAAACGATGACTGATAAACCTGTGATTAGTCCCGAGGCATGTAAGGAGATACTAGAGGCATTAGGGAAAGAAGATCTGCTCTACTCTCACCATGCCAACGTTCATGTTCGACACTTCGCTTATGAGCGGATGGCAGAACTCATTAATAACGAGATGGCCGCTGTGTACCAATATCGAAAGTGCGAAAAAAGGTCTGCAAACTATAACGCTATCAATAATATTCCTTTGCATGGCCATCTATGTAACCCATGTTTCGAACTTCTATCCGATGAAGAAAAACAGAATTACACATACATACCATTGACAGCTTTTTTCTTCGTCTCAAAGGACAGTGGCTCTCTCTAATGGGAACCAAAGAAGAGGGCTACCCTATTCTTCATCGTAGAGGTTACGCCGGACAGATGTACCCTCTACAGGTCAACGTCGGGCCATGCGCACAGTGCAAGCTTGACGTCTGGATCGGCCCGCCGTCTAAACCGACCGGCCCTTTTCAGTCAATCAAGTACTACCATCACTCATGCAAACCTTACACACCCAAACAGAAAAGAAGGTAATCCTATGATTAAAAACTCCAATGTAGATCCGACTTCAGTGCTTACCATACTAGCTCTTGATAGAGATAGTTTTGTCACTTCAATTCGACGAATGTCTAATACGGCCCATCTTCTAGCAACCTTGAAAGGTTGGTGGGAAGAAGAAAGAAATAACGGCGAGATTATCGCTTTAATTCACTCGGAAGTTTCAGAGCTATTAGAAGCCTATAGAGGAGATCATTCTAAGCCTTCTGAACATATTCCAGACTTCACAGCGATAGAAGAAGAACAGGCAGATATCATCATCCGAGTTCTTGATATGTCAGCCGCACGCCAGACAAGACTAGGCGAAGCCATTGTAGCTAAGCTTATCTACAATCAGACGCGCCCGCACAAGCACGGCGGAAAGAACTTCTAATGCTGTGCTATTGCGGTCACAATCTAGGAGAGTTTTCAGCAGAGACTCATGGTCTTTGCCCAGACTGTGGAATATCACTCTGGATGCAAGCGGCGCGAAGACTTCGACCAGCCTCCGAAGCCATTGCACTCGAATATAACCGTACAGGGCAAGCATATTGCGAGCATGATCAAACTGCATGCATCTCTCGTTGCGGGGTTGAACGCATAGATAATACTTGGATTGCTATCCCCTTTCTTCGCAGACAACAATGGTTTGCCCGAGCCTTTGCAAACACGGCAGAAGTACGTCTTAAAGATCAAAGCCGGCAGCTATCTAAACTTTAATCCTAGAATTACTGACAATGACTAGACCTGAACATAAACCCTCCGGCGATCCTTGTAGGATATGCGGTCGTCCAGGCTTTGCTCATAGAGATCGCACACTAGAACGGCGTGATTATAAGAAGGTCTACAATCATCTTTACAATCTACATATCCGAGAGCCCCGGATAAGAGATGACCGGAAGTATCAACCGCTTAATTATAAACAGATCGTGGGGGTCGACGGTGAAGGGCAAGGCCGTCGGCCCCATATCTATAACTTTCTAGCTGGAGTCAATGAAGAGGGCCGACGCTGGAGTGCATACAATAAAGGGAAAGCTCTCCCTACGCTTAAGTGTTTTGAGTTCTTCATGTCTCTTCCCGAGAAGGCTCTGATTGTAGGCTATGCCTTCATGTACGATCTGACGAAGATCTTAAAGGATATGCCCGATGAGCTTCTCTATAAACTTTTGCATGAAGATGCACGAAGGTTCAAGGATGCGGACGGAAAAGAACAACATGCTCCCGTGAAGTGGGAAGGCTATTCTATCAACTTCATGAATCGGCGTCTTACTCTTAAGAGCGGGAGTAAGACAATAACCGTATGGGACATCTTCCGTTTCTATCAAGGTAAGTTTACGACGACACTTATTGATTGGAACATTGGAGAGACGGCCGACATTGAAGCCATGGCAGAGATGAAGGATAAGCGCGACATGTTCGATCAACTCTCGATTAAGCAAGTACATGAGTATTGCTTTTCGGAGTGTCAACATCTAGCGAAGCTTGCTAGAGCTCTCATTGTTGCCCATAAAGACGTCGATCTTAAGCTGACAAGCTTCTATGGAGCTGGCAGTACCGCGAGCGCATTACTTAAAAAACTTGGGGTAAAAAGTTATCTCAAGAGACATCCGGAAGAGATGAATCATGCTGTTGCTAGTGCATTCTTTGGCGGCCGTTTCGAAAACTCTGTAGTGGGTCCAGTGCAAGGTCCTATCTATACGGCGGATATCTCGAGTGCTTATCCTTATCAAACGACTTTCCTTCCCTGTCTAGTTCACGGTAAGTGGGAGCATCATCTTAATCCTAGAATTAAAGACATCGAAGATGCACGCTTAGCTTTGATTCATTGGCAAACACACTACATAGCTGACCGGATGGCATGGGGCCCGTTCCCTGTCCGCATGGGAGACGGCTCTATTATCTTCCCTAAGTCCTGTAAAGGCGGTTGGGTTTGGAAAGATGAATATCTGCAAGCTTGCAAGACGTTTAGGAATGTCTCGCATAGTGACGCTTGGCTCTATCATACTGATTGTGATTGTCAGCCCTTTAGTGCGCTGCCTGTTATCTACAGAGAGCGGATTCGAATAGGTAAGAACGGAAAAGGGATAGTCCTTAAGCTAGGTCCTAATTCGACCTACGGAAAACTTGCTCAGTCGAAAGGAACTAACCCTCCGTTCCAGTCTTGGGTCCTTGCCGGAAACATCACATCAGGTGTTAGAAGTCAACTATTATATACCTTGACAATCGTACCCGATATGTGGAATATTATTATGTTCGCAACGGACTCTGTTTCTTCAACTTATCCCATTAGCGATAAGCTGGCTATACCGCGTGATACAGGTACTTGGGAGGCGATAGACGATAAGGGGAAGATCGTCAAAAAGCCTCTAGGTGGTTGGGAGCCCGACGTTATCGAATCAGGAGTTTTTTGCGTTCGCCCTGGCATCTACTTCCCTCTTGAGCCAACAGAGAAGCAACTAAAAGAAGTGAAGGCGCGGGGACTTGGCAAGAAAGTCCTTTATGATAACTGGCAGAAGATTGTGGAACAATATGAACGGGACGGCCATAAAGAGATATTGGAGATTGAAGGGATCTCCCGCTTCGTTGGCGCTAAGTCTGCCATATCGCATAGCCCCAAGCGTAATCTCTATAAACGTTCGCGCGACTATGGGGAATGGGTGCCACATCCGATCAACGTCTCTTTTAGCCCTTATCCAAAGAGATGTATGATATCGCCTGATAATCGATTGGAGTTATGGGGCAAGATATTAGATGAGTCCCTCCCCTATGATCCTGCGATGATCTCTCCTGATACGAACGCCATTAATCAAGCTGTGCAGATAGCGGAAGAGCAGCCAGACGCCGAGCTAATAGAACTCGACTTAAACGATTAGTATTCTTCACAGAAGGCTAACTGATTGACGTCTGATAATAGACGCAAAAAAGGCGGTAAAGCTAAGAAGTCCTCGGTTAAGCCGAAAGGTAAACCGAGGCCGAAGACTATTCTAGGCCATGTTATTCCTGAGGGTTTCTTCGAACAGAAGATAGGGCCAGCTAAGTATAAGCCAAAGCCGAAAGGTTTTCTCGCTGCCGCGTTTTTAATTCCCGGCCTTAAGGTCAGTCAGTTTCAAGCCCTACAAGGTCCGACTCATTCAATACCCAATAAGAGAAGGAAGCGGGTTAGAGATTATGAGGCAGAGAATAGAAGAAGACGGCAACTAAAACACTTTAAGAAGGTAATCCCAGATCCAAAGGCTTTTTTTGATGAGTATTGGATGCCTTCGGATAAGAAGTATCGCCTTGAGTTACGCGAGGGTTTCTTAAACGCATACAGTATGACTTTAAACCAATGGGTTGCTTTTGCTAAGAAAGCCGGTATATCTAAGCATGAAGCTATTCAACTTTGGATGTCCCCGTAATCCTAGAATTACTACACACTAACCCCTAAGGTTTTTCACCCATGCCTAACAATGATGATAATCGTTCCTCGAAAGTCTGGATTCCGATCAAGTCGTTTCGACGTGATGTCGTAGTAGTCCAGGTTACTCAACTTCAAGGCTATCGTCCACGCTATAGCATCGAAGTTGGACGCATCAATGAAGACGGGAAGATCCGGCGGCACTTCGGAATCTTTACCCTCTACGAGCTTGGCAGTCAGGTGAAGATCCGGGAATCTCTTGGCAAGACCATAGCCTCACTAGTGGAAGAAGCCGAAGATTGGATCGTCCGAGTTACCCAAGAACGAGAAGAGCAGATATTAGAAGAGCGGATTACGTCCGAAGAGAAAGAAGCTAACAGGGGCAAGCCTGTTACGAGACAGACAGGAAAAACGCAGAAAGAACGGGAAAAGTTAAAGTCGAAAGCTTGACTTATGGTCAATCATTGTGATATGATTGACAGTAACGTTAGCGCCCTAAGGAGATTACACCATGTCCGGTCTATTGAGCTTCCGAAGCATCCAATCGTCAAACATGCCGCATGAAAAAAAAAGCGCATTGGCACGATGGTTCGAAAAGGTCGGCAAGATTACCGAAGTTCATCACTCGGCGAAAGCTCATGCTCACAGCGGCGCGCACGCCGTTCGTCAAGCGGGTGAAGCTGTTGTGGTGGGCGCGGTACTCGGCGCTATTCACGCAGAACTCAAAGGAGGGCTTGACCCCCATGGTATCCCCATTGATGCAACCATCGCGGCTGTGAGTATGGTCGGCGCGATTGCATATGCGGGAGAAGACTATGCGGCAGACCTTCGCAACGTGGGGAGTGATGCTCTCGCGATCTTCACATTCCGCAAAACAGATGCCCTGCTCTCACAGAAGAAAGCCGCGGCAATTGCTGGTGAAGTCGACATGGCGGGAGAGATGACCGATATCGGCACAGAAGATCCTGTAGTCGCTGCCGCACGGGCTCTCTAAGTCCCTTAGGGGCATAATAGTTAGGCGCTCTCTCTTCGGAGTGAGTAGCTTTAATACTAATCCTAGGATTGAAGGTAATGGTTACCGTTCACTTCCTGGGATTAGTCTTTTCTGGAAAGGACATTATCAATATGGCTACTAAGATGGCTGACCTCGTCCGTCGTGATCCTGCTCTCGCCATTCTCATGGGTGCAGCTTCGCCCGCGGACTTTGGCGCAGAGAATTCGCTCTTCGCTCCCAGCTCGTTCGGCGCCGACTTCGGTTACGGCGAGTTTGGCGATGAAAACGGCGGATACTTTGGCGCTGATACCGCCATTGTGCCCGGTGCTGGACCCGCTCCCCGCCCTACGGCGGAACAAGCGATTAACGTCTGGAATCAGGAGTATCAGAAGCGCGCTCACACTGCCAAGCGCACTTCGATGCTCGAACCGAACAAGCATTCCGACGTCAAAGTCGAGATGTACTTGTTTCCCCTCGCTCAAAACGTCGTCGTGGGTACTGCGACGAACATCTCTTTGAGCAATAACCCGGACGTCACGATCCGCCCGCAGCGCTGCGTCATGAATTCTCCCGTCCCTGGTTTTATTACCATTAGCGAGATTCGCGTCGCAAACGTGGCGGTTACGGTTGGTGGCGGTTCGGCCTTTGACGCGTACTTCGTTTCGGCTGTTGGCGTCGGCGTTCGTCTCGATATGCCGACCCTCAGCCCTGCGAATCGCGCGACGGTTACGGGCGTTTCGACTACGCTCGTTCCGCAAGGGTACGTCGCGGCCGCAACGTTCCCCTTCTCGACTGCGTTCATCGGCCCGGCCCAGATGGCAGGCTAACCTAGGGCTAATCCTAGAATTAAAACCGCTTCTGTGAAGAGAGAAAGGGCCATCTAAGTGCATATATCGGTGAACTTACCGTATGTCGACGGCGGATCAACTTTGACCCGTCGTGACGAATATGTGCTTTCGGCGCTTCTCGTCCCGGTCTACAAGATCGGGAATCTGTACCTTCGCAATAGGCCCAAAGTTGCACCCTACGACCTTGGGTCTATTGCCGGAAGGATCGTTACCTTCAATATCAAGAACGCCTTCGAAAAAGGCTCACCGTCCCTTTCCAATGCGGTTGTCTTACGAGCACTTTTGGACGGATTGATAGCGGCCAATGTCGTCTATCTCAAGTATCATACCTTCCCTTCACTCTATGAGTCTGGAGTTGTCTACAAGCGTACGAACGTTTGGGATAGTCTCCCCGCCTTGTATCACCGCGGATATGGTGATTGTAAGAGCCTTACTGCTGCCTTAGTAGCAGAAAGAATGACCCGACGAGAATCGGCAATGCCGGTATTCCGTTGGATGCCTCGACCGAATGAAGAGGGGGTGAAAGACTTCCACATTCTGGTAGAGAGTAGTTACGGCTATGAGGATCCTAGCCGACGTCTTGGTATGGGTGCAGATGAAAACGCGTACTTTGCAAAAGGATAAAACATGTTACCTCTCCTCGCATATCCCGTCATTGCTGGCATTGCCTATGTTGGGTGGAAGATGCACAAGGCAGCTCCTATCAAGAGCAGTGCTACGCCAGTGCAATCAACCGCAAGTCCGGTTACCTCTTCCCCTTTCGCCCCGTCGTCTCCCACGATTGAACCGACGAGCAACTATCTTCCGACGGCAGAACAACTCGAGCACGATAGGATTGCGGGATCACGAGAGGTTACCAAGCGAATCATGGCGGACGGCCAGATTCACGCAGTCTATGCTGATACTGGTGAACTTATCACCAAACAGATTGGGCTCGGTTCTACGGGAAAGATCAGTAGCGAAGCTCTCTCACTCTACACAATTGCGCCAGGTGACTCGGCTGTAACTCTTGCCGTCCGATTCAATAGTGCAGAAGGCGGCCTTAATACGCTGAAACGTCTTAATCCCCTTTTCAGGCTAGACCCTACTACCAAGACTTTCCCAATGGTGCCCGGGAGTGTCTTGATAGTTCCGGCTGGAATCGATGCCGGGCCACGCAAGGGCGCCATGGGAACGGTCTCCTAACATGCCTTTCCCTCTTGTGCCCGCAGTATTGGTAGCGCTGGCGGGCGGCGCTTATTACAAGGTGAAAGTTCAGGGGAAACTATCACCAGAACGTCAACGCATCTACGACGCTGCCCTAACGTCGCTAAGAGATCCCGTCAAGCTTCGTTCTTTGGCCGATACCTTTGATGCACAAGGCCATAAGAAAGAAGCTACCCTTTTGCGCAAGCGGGCAGGGCTTAAAGAACTTCCTAACGAAGTTCGAGCGGCTCGACGTGAAGCGTTTTCAAAGGGAATGAATTCCACCAATGCCGAAGCTATCGAAGCCCTTGCAAAGTCTTTTGACGATGAAGGGGCTACGGGGGCGGCCGCCAATCTTCGCAATCGTGCCAAGTTTCTAAAGACCACTTAAGGAGAGATCGACATGGGAGCTATTCAAAGCGGAGCAAAAGATCTAGTGGAGAGGTCACGTAAAGGCGATCAAAACGCGCGCGCGATTCTTCAAAAGATTAAGGAGAATGCCAGCAAAGGGAATCCTCGCGCCGTAGAGGCAAAGAATGCTTGCATTCAATACGCCAAAGAGAATCCACACTTCAGCGGCGACCCTAAAGAGATCATCAATATGCCGCTATCAAAAAACGGTACGCGACTTATCGCGACCGGAATCGCGACCGGAGTAGGAGCTTTAATCCTAGGATTACCGGGGGCTCTCACTTTTGGGGGCATTACTTTTTTCGTTCCCCAGCTCAAAGCCTACTTGAAGGGTTAAGCCAATGGTTGATCAGCTTGCAAAACTTCAAAGTGGAGGCTGGGCACAAGGTGGAATTATTAGACCGGGTGTTACGACCGATACCGTAGGTCTACAGGCAACCTTCCCTAAGGCGCAAACCTTCACTGCACAGTTTAGCATTGAAGATAGGAATACAGCTTTGCTCGGTGAAGTTGTTGGCGCTATCGCGACTCTCAAGTGGTCAATCAACGGTCAACACGTTCGCCGTCAAGTCTCATGTGCTAATGGTATGTCAATCTCTGGAGTTGCTGAAACTGTAAGCATTAGTATTACGGATGCAAGTTTCATTAATCCGGCGAATCTTGCACAGTACACCGGATATCACGTATCAGCTAACGTAGCTCCCGGAACTCGCCCCTCACAACAACAGCCGCCCTACCTCGATACTTCGGGGACTTTGGGGTTAGCTAGTAACATTCTCGTAGCCGGACCATCTAGCATTAACTATCCGGTACCTCAAGACGCTGGAGTTATCAGCGTCTTTACAGCTATCAGCACAACGAATCATGTTCCAGCGCCGGATAACAGCATTGTAGTAGTTCAGACTACGACTCCGGGCACTCGTCTTAAGTCGTATGATCCTAGACAAGCGGAATGGGTCCCGATTGCTCCCGGATGCACAAACTTGTTAATTGAAGGTGGCGCCGCGTGGCTTGGCGGTTTCGTATTCCCCATCTTTGGAATCGACGGATAAACACCTATGTCTAACAATGATAAAAAACGTCGTTCGGTCCCTCCGGCTAAGGTCACTCCCGCAAGCGAAGTCCTAGAAGAGAAGAGGGAAGAACCGATAACAGAAGAGTCCCAGGAAGGGGCTGAAGAAGTAACCGAGGAGTTACCAACCATGGCAACCAACATCGAAACCATCGGGCCCGAGAGTATCCCTAGGCTTCCACCGAACGGTTATTACATTCTCGATAGCGCTAACCAACACTTGCAAGACATCTCGACCAACATTCTACGCAAGGGCGGTCCACTTGGTCAGATAACCTACTTCGTAGCGGACGGTCATTCTTACGCCGCTCGAGTAGAGCCGCATCCGCCAGCGCCCGAAAGGGGTATCACTGACTGGCATAAAGGGATCACCCTTTACCGCGCCTTCGTAGACAAGCCTGATAAGTTCTCTACCAAGAACATTGGAGCTGCTAGCGGCGCCACTGCTGGCTTTTTCATTGGCGGACCATTGGGATCTGTGGTCGGCGGACTTGCCGGTTATGTTATTGGAGACTTGTTCAAGAAAAAGAGTTAATCCTATGATTACCATCCAGAAAGACAACATAGGGCCCGCTGTTAGTTATTGGCAAGAGCTTCTAGGTTTCATTACCTGTGATGGTGTTTTTACCGAAGACCTTTATACAATCACAACAGTGTTTCAGAATGACTTCGGCTTAGTACCTGATGGCATTGTCGGCCCTCTGACTTGGGAAAAGGGTAGAAACATGGGAAGTGTTGCCAAGGTCCGCGGTATCGAGAAGCTCTCAAAGTCCGACTTGATAGCACTTCAGAAGGTAGCGAACCGACTAGGGATCCCTCAAGTCGATTACCTAGCTACTCCTATCAGCTTCGAAACGGCTGGCAGTTTTAGCCCTTCCAAGAAAAACGCGGCTGGTAGTGGCGCAACGGGTTTGATTCAATTCATGCCAAGTACCGCCAAGAACCTCGGGACAACCACTGAAGCTCTCGCCAAGATGACTTTCCAACAACAGCTAGTTTATGTTGAAAAGTACTTTCAACCTTGGAAGGGAAAGCTTAAGACGCTAGAAGATGTCTACCTTGCTATCTTCTATCCTGCTTATATTAACAAGAAACCTAGCGATGTCATCGCTACGGAAGGGTCGGCCGTCTACACTCAAAACATGGGTTTCGACCCAAACCGGACGGGGCAGATTACCCGAGGCGATGTTACCTCTACCATCACAAGCTATTACAATCAGTTTAAGAACCTTCCGCGCATTACCATCCCGCTCATTACGACGGGCAGTCTGATTGCCTATAGCCTAGTGGGCGTAGGTCTCTATCGCTACTTTCAAAAGGATACCTAATGCCTACTGACAATGAAGAAGAGCTCATCTTTGAAGATGTGATCGACGGTGGCCAGTCTGCTCCCGTTCCTAGCCAACCTCAACAGTCATATCCCGAAGAGCCGAACTATCCTCAAGGGGACGGAGGTCAAAGTTCTCAAGATGAGGGGAATCAAGACGGTCCCGACGGTAGCAGTGCAGGGAGCGGAGGTGGCGGGGGCGGGGGGAGTAGTGGCGGAGGTTCGGCCTCAACAGCTAATCCAGCTTATCACACGGCGGCCGATGCAGCTGCTAAACAATTCATGGCTAACACAGCAGATGCTCGAAAGAAAGTTAGCTTAAAGAAGATCGGTGCAGCTGTCGCTAGTGCTCCCGCAAAAGTTCCGGTCATCTCGGACACTCCGTCTGCTCCCGCTGGTAGAGTCGTCCGCTCGATTAAGAATCCTGGTACTACGACGGTCACAACCGGAACCGGGAGGTCTATTAGTCAAGCCGCTAAGGGTAATACCGCTGCTCCTAAGGGCAGATCGATTGCTCATGGCGAAGACTGCTTTGATATCCACCAGCGCCGCAAGATTGCCTCTACAGTGGGATGGGAGCTAGGTGAAGACACGGCTAACGCTACGTTCACGGCAGATCCCTCCTTTGCCGGTGCGCTTGGAACCATCGTTTGGGAGTCAGACGTTTACGATTATCTCGATTCGACGGATGCTCAAGTGCGCTCGATAAAACGAGATATTGAAGCGGCGGGCGATAAACTCCCGGCTGACTTCTTAGCTTCATGGGCTGGTTTCGTTTCCGAATGGGACGAGCTCTATAAGAAAGAACGAGCTGATAGCCATACTTTCGACGGCGTTACCATCATGAATAAAGTAGATTCCTACGTCGAACGGCTCAAAGGTTATCAAACCAAGATGCAAGCTCTTGGCGTTGCTAAGAATGTTCCAAGCATTATGACATCCGTAGATAGCGTGTTCAATAAGAGCGCTCTTACGGGCCCTCAGATGGGACTCATTGCCGCCGTTGCTGGTATCGGTACAGTCGTAGGCTTCAAGGTTTTAAAGACGCTGCTTTAACCATTCGGGAGATCTCCTCATGTCACAATCAGAAGACATTGACGCCATCAACGTAGCAATCCTCAAACTTAAGCCTACCGTTACGGCCGCCCCTCTCATTGCCGCTTGGAAGGTCTGGTATGATGACTTAGGCTTTTTCGGCAAGTCGCTCGATTCCGACGTTTACAATACGGCGCGAGCCAAGCGAGATGAGATCTTCAAGGCTATGGGAATGGCCGACTTGAAAGCATTAGGTTACGATGCTCTCACGACGGAACAACTATCCAATACTGATAGCGAGTTTATGAAGATTCCTCTAGTTCCTGGCGCCGTCCCTCCCGGAACTTCCGTGCATGCCACTATCAAGCAAGGCTCAAAAGGAGCGGATGTGACCGCGTGGCAGAAGATCATCGGTGTTACTGCGGACGGAAACTTTGGGAGCGGTACCCGAAGCGCAACCATCACATGGCAACAACAGCATGGGCTTAGTCCGGATGGCGTCGTAGGTCCTGCATCTTGGGCGGCCGCTACAGGAAACAAGGTTGTGAGTCCTGAACAGGTAGCTACTTCTTCCGGCTTCATTCCTAGCAGTACTCCCAAGACTGCACCCGCTGCTACCCCTGTTAAACCCGCTACGACTCCTGCTGTTGTCCAAGCTGGAATCTTTGGGAACTTGGGCGCGACCCTTACCGGGTTATCTCTTCCGGCGAAGATCGGAATCGGTGCAGCCGCGGTCATCGGCGTAGCCGGCTCTCTCAAAGGAAAGCATCATGGCCGCTAAGCCTGAAGATGAGAAACGAGGAGAGAAGGCTGCTATTGCTTCGACCCTCGCAACTCTAGGCGCTATCATTGGTGGGCCCGTCGGCTTAGTTGCTGGCGGGCTTCTCGGTTATGCCTTTGCTAGCAAGTGGCTCAAGTAGTTAAACATCCCGCTAATCCTAGGATTAAACAATGGCGCGTAAACAGTTAAGTGATGTGATCGGAAACATGCTTCGCACGGAAAGCGAAGGCGCGAAAAAGTGTGCTCTTATCGTCTTGGTTCATCAAACCGGGAACCTACGGACCGAGATTCATAAGGTGCATATTACTTCAGCGCAACCCGCAGATCCTGCTAAGTTGGCCGACATGTTCCGAGGGGTCGCAGAGACGAACGCTCAAGATAGGCCGGGAGTACAATATTACGTTCTCTTGGCCTACTTTGAAGGTGGAAAAGGAGAAGCCTTCACAGAGCATCCTTTCCGCTGTAAGGGGGAAGAAGATCCTAACGCTCTCATGAGTGAGACTCCCGACGCCAAAGGGATCATGTCTCAACAGATGAGACTTCTCGAGGGGACCTTTCGGATGGCTCTTCAACACAGTAGCAGCATGCTCGAAACCTTGGCGGGCCATAATGAGCGATTGATGGCAGAGAATGCCGATGCACTTAGCATTGTGCGCGACATGATTCTAGAGAAGGCGCAAAACGAGCATGGTCGAGAAGTCGACCTCATCAACCGTCAACAGAAAGCGGCAGATCGGCAAGCTCTCATGAAGCTTGCGCCCTCTCTTATCAATCGTCTTAGCGGTAGAGAGGTCTTTCCACTTTCAATCGAAGACAGTGCACTCATAGAAGCTATCGCAGAGAAGATTACTCCCGAGCAGATTACCGCTGTAGCTACTATCTTGCCGCAAGAGATTGTAGGATTGCTCTATGCACGTTTTGAATCTCATCTTAAGAAAAAAGCGGCAGAGAAAGCGGGAGGATAAAGGTCAATGTCGATACTCATTACTGATAAGAAAACCGGGAAAACCCTCTTCGCTGTTGCTTTTGAAAGCTGGACTTCTCCGCCTAGATCTGGTATGATGTATCTTCACGCTAGCGATATCGAAGATGCTTTCATACAAGTGATGAAGGCGAAAGCTAACGCCTTCGGTCCCAAGGCTCGCATTGTTGGTATATCGCCTGCCATTGGCGGATTCGTGAAGAGCGAAGAAAAAAAGATTCAGGTCGTAGGAGGTCTCTAGTGGATCATATCTTTCTAACAATAGTGTCCGAAGCTCTCGAAGTTGGGACTAACGTATCCCAAACGGCTATCTCTGGCATCTCTGCTATTCGGACAGATGACCAGGGAAACACCACTGTCACCTTTAGCGATAACCTCCGAAAGTCTGGTATTGCGCTAGAAGTTTCATTGCGCAATCTAGGAACTTCGCTCTTTACTGATAGAGATGAACGAGTTGTCATCGTGGTTGATAACATGATGACCCAACGTCTTTACGATCAATGCAATAAAGGGAAGGACATCTTTGCCGGACGAACGTGGGTCGACCTTCACAATCTAACATGGCCTTTCGTCTATGCCGGCGAACTTGAGGGCCGATCGATTCAAAAGATCGCCCAATACTTTGGCGTAAGTCTCCCTGCTAATCCGACGTCGGTCGAAGTCACAACCGCTATGGCCCGCGTCTATTGGGCCATTATGAATCGCTACGAACTAAGCCAAAAGGTAGAAGGGGGTCTTAGGAAGATCGGGGGCAACGCACTTAACAAGGCTTTCCAGTTTCTCAATAACAAGTAATCCTAGGATTACCCCTAGGTGAACAAGGAGTAAGTAACATGCCGAACTATAGCTCAGACGAAAAGAAGGCGATTGCAGTGCTCGTAGTTTCTTCCCTTGCCGGCATCTCTCGCCAAAGTCATATCGAGGGGATTGCGAAGTGCGCCGAAAGGGCAGTAGATCTCGCTGAACACACCTTCAACATTATGAAGATCAAAGGGCTCGTCCCGGAGGATATCATCAATGGCCAAGAAAAAAACCGCCAAGAAAAAGAAGAGTCCCGCGTCCAGTCAGATACCTCTCAAAGTTCTTGAGAAACGACTGGTACGCTTGACACATATCGTCAATCGCAGAAAGGGAAAGTAGGAGATCATGGCAAACAATAACGAGCTGTACGATTCGGCTTATTCGGGCTCTTTCGCTGCTGCAAACTTTGCGAACAAGAATCCGAATACTTCGACGGCGACCAATTACCTTCTCGCTACGCAAAAGTCACAAGCCTTTGCGCTCAAGGTGGATTCACTGATTGCGACCGCTACAATCACTGTAGCGCAGCGTCTTCTGATGGAATCTATCTGCTTTGCGTATTGGGAGAACCGGGCCCTCCCCAGTGCAACGCAATTGGATTATGCTGGGGATGCCGCGATCATTGCCGCGGCATACGCTGAAGCGATCTTGCTTCTGCTCTAACACTTTGCTCGGGTGTGACCATGCATATCAAGATAACCAACGAAGATATTGGAAGCTCTATCCACATTCAACGCATTACCCAAGCGTTGATAGAGCATGGTCACACCATAACGGGCTACTCGAATTCTGGACCTAATGTAATAGATAAGGATGTAAACCTTTGGCTTTATGGCCTCTCTGCAACGACGCCAAACTTAGCACGAAGAGAGTTTCTCCTTTCGGTACCGAACTTCATTCTTTTTCAAGCGGATGAAACCCTAGAGACTGCCTCGGTTAATCCTAGGATTAGAGAGAAAGCTAAAGCTTTTTTGCGTAACCACTGGCCCAGTAAGCCGCGCCAGACTGGCGAAGGTTACCTCTCTCCTATGTTGATTCCTCTAGATGGCCATCCGGGGAGAGAGCTTAAAGAGAGGTCTCATGGCCCGACGTTTCATGGCTATCCGCGAAAGGGGAGGACTTTAATGCAGGACCAATTACGGAGTTGGTCCCCTTACGGTAATTCTCCTGAATCTTCCGTTATTATCACAGAAGAAGGTATCTCCTATTCTTCCTACTGTCACTTGATGACAAGTACGCGATTATCCCTCACACCTTGGGGCATTCATCCGATCACTTACCGTCTTTTTGAGGGGATGGCTTTCCGCTGTTGTGTCATTGCTCAGACCATTGCTCACATCGACATGTTAGATGCTGGTCTTAAAGCGGGAGTTCATTACGTAGAAGTAAAGGTCGACTTTTCAGATCTGCGCGATAAGGTCTCTTATTACTCCGCACATCTCGATGAAGCGCAAGCAATTGCTAACGCCGGCTATGCTCATTATGTAGAATACTTTGCACCTACGCGCATCTCTGTTCTATCGCCTTGGATGTTTAATTCTATGATTAAGACGTGGAATACGGAGACACTCTAATGGCTAAGCGGAAGAAGAGTCATAGTCGGTTTGGAATTGCTCCAGGTACCAATGACGCTCTTCGCGCCGCCGCTATGGCTCCTAGGGCAGATGGTAGATCGGCTTTCCCTATCAATGGGACTTTGGAGCAAGGTCAAGCCTATCTCGCTAAGTATCCTAATCCTGCCCCTGCCGGATACGGCAAGAGTCCAGACTATGACTGGTTTCGAGCTGACAGTGCAGCACATCCAGGGAAGTACAGTAGCAACTTTCTTCAAGATGCTCTAGATATCGTCGTAGCTGCTCCCTTAACCTATGTCCAAGAACAAGCCCAAAAACAGAGCGAAGCAATTGGAGCCCTTGTCGTCGCTGCATCTAGTACGGCTGGTAAAGCTGTCGGCACAGTCACAGACGCCACGGCAACGGCTTTCAAAGGTGTGGCAGACTTGGCGGCACAAGTTCCTATCATTGGTGCGCCACTTCACGGCGTGATCGTGATTGCAAGTGGACCCTTTACCTTGACGGCTGCTATAGCGAATGGGGAGCGTATCGATCAAGCTGTCTTAGATGACTTCAAGCGCAATCTCGGGGCTGTGAAAGAAGTAGCTCCGCTAGCGCGTACCATTATTAGTTTCGTTCCTGGCATCGGGACGGGCATCAATGGTGCTATCGCGGCTGGTCTTGCATTAGCAGAAGGGGAGTCCCTTAGTGATGCATTGATTGTAGCCACTAAGAATATGCTTCCGGGCGGACCTTTGGCAGCGGCCGCTTTTGAAGTTGCTTACAACGTATCAAAGGGGGATAACGTTCTCACTACTAGCTTTAATGCAGCCATGGCACAACTCCCGCCTACTGCACAGAAGGCTTTTAACGTGTTGCAGAGAGCAGCTAAGGGGGAGAACATTCCTCTAGCAGCAATGGAAGAAGCTAGAGATATGCTCCCGGATTACGCGCGGCCAGCAATGGATGTTGGTATTGCGATTGGCCACGGGAAACGATTGCAAGACATCGCACTAGATGCAGTCAAAGACATCTCAACAGCTGGCCTTAACATCTTGGTCGACCAAGGGAAGGTCGTCATTACGAATAGCCCTGTTTATACAGCGGGGACTAACCTGGTCGAAAAGACCGAACAGACTGGCTATGCCTTGGGCTTAGGTCTCTTGGCTAACAGTGGCGTGTCACCCCAAGCTATCTATGCTATTCGGGATAAGCTCGATGAATATGAAAAGAAGGGCTTTGATCTTGCCCTAGCAGCTCATGCGGGGAGGGTAGTGGCTACGGCGCCTGACTATCTCCCCAATGATGCTAAGGCCGCTTACTATGCCGCGCGAGGTCTTGTAGGGAATGAACCAGACGTCAAGGCTAACATGGTAGCTTCAATGATAGCCAATAACCCAATCTCTGCTAGGCTCGGAGTCAGTACGGCTATCGTAGACGTTAACAAGCTCAAGAATAGTCCCGTTTCCAAAGTGCTTGCAGTGGTGCGACCAGTGTTTAATCCTATGATTAAAGTGGTCGACACTGCGAAGACGAAACTCTTTCCAGTTTATCGAGATATCAGGAGTGATGTTCTTTCTTTAGGGGGCAACATAAAGACAGCTGCTAAGGAATCTGTTGCAGACTTCAAGGCAGCGTTAGGATTCTAGGCTCCTCATGAGTGCTATAGGCTGGACAGAGATTATCATTGCTTTGGGAACAGCTCTTATCAACGGCTTTTTCGTCATGATGTCTAAGAGGGGAGCGACGTCATCAAAAAAAGCGGCAGAGCTTGCTAGTGAACATGCTGATAGGGCGGTGGAAGCTTCATTAAGGCCCCGAGATAATGGGTCCAGTAGAGAAACAGAAGTTGACTTTAACAACAACGGAGACGAGTAAAAACAATGAATAACACTATGCTAGCAACCAAGATCGTAGACGCCATCATGTTGCAAGCTGTCAAAGAATATCCCTTGATTGAAAAGATGGTTCCCGCTACCAAGATTGCGGACGTCAAGCGGAAGATCTTCGACCAGGTTTTCAAGGAGTTAGAGATAGCCCAAGTCAAGGTTGGGGTCGACGAATGAAGTTGGGGGAGAAAGCTATTATCAAAGTCGAGGTGACTCCTGTAGATGATAAGGGGCACTATCAAGTCACTGTGACTAAAGATAACAAGCACTTTCTTGAGGTTTCCTACTGCGAGAATCTCAGTGTTCAAGAGAGTGCCATCCTACGAGCTGTGAGAGCGGCGCTAGCTTCTCTCTATCCTAGTGATCACTTATTCTAAAGAGGGCATATGTACTACAAGCCATCTCAAGTCAACTTGATAGGAGCTACTTTCCCGCTCCTTAACTGTATGCACAAGATTGAGTTTGAGATGGCTGCTGCTCTTATCACACGCACGTGCTGTATTATTAAAAACGATGTTTGGGCGCCTATCAGTTTTGATGACATCCAACAGGTCATCACTCGAGATATGACTACAATGGTTATGCCTTGGGCGAGGTTTCATTGCAATCCGTTTCTAAGGCCAGACTTCTTAGGTCTTGTGAAGAACGGTTATGCCCAATGGGTGGGGGAAGAGGGTAACGTGATAGAGTTTACTCTGTACGGTTTCGACGCTATGCGCATATGGGTTAAAGAGTAATCCTAGGATTAAGGTCTATGCTCAAAACAGTCTTTCTAATACTTGCTGCTCTAACGGATGCCCCGCTATTCCTTATCGCTTGTTTAGCGTGGGTTTTCACAGATGTGATTGCAACTATCGCAGGGTGGAAAAGGCCCTAAGGGAGATTGACTCATGAGCGTTAAGACTTATTCCCCTGTTGTTTATCTAGAAGGAGATTCTACTGCATACACTTATAATCCGGATGGCAGCGGAACTCTTATTCCACTTGCTGGGGGAGGGCCTTCTACGCCTAGTGCGGTCGCCATTGAACAATTAGACGATAATGTCGACTTACTCGTTGATGACTTCACAGTAGTTCAGACAGTCGATATTACTTTAGATTCCACATCGTATATATTCATGGCTGAAACAGCACAGGTTAATGGTCTACTCCTTGATGCGGCAATTCCGGGCAGATTGGTCTTTCAAGTAACAATTGATGACTCTAGCCTGATTGTGGGCGTCACTAGAACACCTGTTTCACCTTCTGGGCTTACGGCGGTATTGCAAAGTTTTTCTCTTATGTCGCCTACCACTTTGGCCACTGGTGTTCATACTGTGAAAGTCCTGGCATCGATGTCAGCAGAATTCGATAACGCACAAGTTAGCTCTGGTTCGATGTTATCGGTTCAACAGATCAGAGCTTAATTCTAGGATTAAGTTGAGGGGTAACATCACTTTTCACCAAAAGGTAAGGGACTAATGCCTAATATCGAAAGATTCTCTACTCTGGTCTATCTAGTCGGCGACCCTACGCCAAAAGTGTATGATGATAACGGGAATCTAATAGATCTGGTAACATCGGGCTCTGACATTACCTATAATCCGGCTTCGCCAGCTGTTTGGAATCCCGTTCCTACGACTGTTCAGACTGCTTTAGACGGACTCGCTGTTGAGAGAACAACATATGTCTTCCGTCCTAACGGAATAGCAGTAGGGAATATCTTTACTACGTGGGCAGCTCTCTATGCTGCTACGCTATTGACTCCAGGGCCTAAGACTATCTACTTTGACAATCAGGCTGGAGGTGTTTGCAATATTCCAGCGGGTGCTTATGACTTTGGGCTGGGATGTAACTTCATTGGGATACTTCCGGGCGATGGTACGACTAGCAATCGCGTTGATATCATCTGTGCAGAAGGCGTAACTTTTACTACGCCTATAGCCTCGATTGCTCAAGCCCGCTTAACATATAATGGCACCGGAGTATTGATGACTATTCCGGCAACGGGGAAAATTTTTCACTTCATTATGCGAGACTTTGCAAGAATATCTGTAAACGTTTCGGGCGGAAGGTTGATCTCGATTCCCGAAGGCGCGATTCTCATCTTTGATATGTATGATTCAGCTGTTATCAATGCGCCGGCAGCTGGCGCTTTTATCGTTGATACTACAGGAACAACGGTAGCGACACAGTTTTTGTTAAACTGTTTGAATACTGGACAAGTCAATGGCGTAATCCCAATCAATTGTTTTCGAGGGGGTGCGGGACCGTCTTATGTTTTTTCAGCAAACCGGTTATCTCTATTCGCTGTAGGTACACAGGTAGTCCCGTTAGCACAGCAAAACAATATGCCGGGAGGTGTTATTACTGTAACCTTCCCTCTAAGTGCGCCGGTCGTTCCTTACACACCTTTGACAGCCGCACGTTGGGTAGCGCCAATACCAACTAATGTCCAGAATGCTCTCGATAGGATTGCGGCTGTTGTTGGCGCTACTGTCCCGATTCCTGTCTAATTCTGGGATTAAAGACTTAAGGGGAGGGTAGAAGGGCGGTTACTCTCATGACGGTGGATGATGAAGCGAAGTTCAGCGATAGAGAAAGGGACACCGAAAAAGAGATTAAGGTGCCATCTTCTGTCATGAGAGCAGCAGAAAAAGTCGAGATGCCACGTGCGAGAGATCCTGAAGAGTTTGAAGATGAGATAGTAAGACCTTTGCATGGCTGGCAAGTTGGAATGATGTTGATAATGGGTGGGGTCTGTCCTTGGTGCATGGGGAAGATGTATCGGCCAGAGATAGAGACTGAGGTTGGCGGAAAGACGAATCTTAGGTGGGTCTGCAAAGATAGTTGCAATGTCTAAGAGGGGGAAAGATAGGAAGTCTCGAAAGGGTGGGTATCGAGTCTTGATTGACTATCTGAGGGATTATCTAGGGCTTGTGCCATTGCCGCTTGAGGGGGATTGGTGATAACAGTTAGCTAAGGAGAAAAGATATGAAAAAAGAGCTGCGCTGCTATCTGATTGGATTCAATCAACCATGGTCCCAAGAGAATCAAGATCTGTGTAGACGGTTGATCGAAGGGGCGGACTTCTGTGCTACTGCGCCGGAGGGGATTCCTGTTGGAAGTACCTTTAGGACGATCGTTCTTCAGAAGGGGAAAGATGAAGTTCCTACAGAGGTTCGATGTATAAGGCATGAGCATGGGGGCAAAGTGATTATCGTATTGCCTATCTGATAACCCTGTTCCCGTCGTTTTTAGCCCTAAGGGATAGTCTCTTAGGGCTTTTTTCTTTACTCATAAGGCGCGGATAGCCCC
>Ga0070707_100001197_pt1 | contig 25568 bp, 19 predicted proteins | sample KBSK5502metaG_FD_65468 | JGI IMG/M metagenome (GOLD analysis project Ga0070707, IMG submission 65468) | Corn, switchgrass and miscanthus rhizosphere microbial communities from Kellogg Biological Station, Michigan, USA - KBS K5-50-2 metaG | ecosystem: Host-associated > Plants > Roots >...
ACAAAGGGTCAAGGGAGACCGCTTAAAAAGTGCCTGTAACGTATCGCATATTGTTTTTACGCAACGCGACCACCACTACATATGGGGCTGTCACCCGACTTTTTAAGCGGTCTCCTTTGACCCTTTGTGTTGGAGAAGCTCCATTTGTGGCCGTGCTTGGTATACACTGTGCTGACTCTGTTAGCTGACGCTCCCTGTCCTGTTCAGAAAGGAAGATTATGCGGATCAAATCACTGCTGATCATTGTGACTGTTCTCCCGGTGCTGCTTTTTTCTCGGCACCAGTCTGGTTCCGCTTCCTCGGCGGCGGAGTTCGATCTCGTCATCAGTCATGGCCGCATCGTTGACGGCACCGGCAACCCCTGGTTCGAGGGTGACGTCGCGATCAAGGACGGGCGGATCGCGGAGATCGGCCGCATCGCTGCGGAGCGCGGGGTGCGGGTCATTGATGCGAAAGGCATGATCGTGGCTCCGGGGTTCATCGACGTGCACACGCACGTGGAAGGCGGGATCGCCTCGAACCCGACCGCAGATAATTTCATCCGCATGGGCGTGACCTCGGTGATTACGGGCAACTGCGGCGGATCAATCCTGAAGCTCGGCGAATGGTTTGCGAAGCTCGAACAGGACGGCATCTCAATCAATCTCGGCTCGCTGGTGGGGCACAACGCCGTCCGGCGGGCCGGGATGCAGGGCGACTTCGACCGACCGCCCACCCCCGAGGAGTTGCAGCGCATGCGCGATTTGGTGGACCGGGCGATGCGCGAGGGCGCCGTCGGCCTCTCGACCGGGCTCGAATATATTCCGGGCACCTACGCCAAGCTGGATGAGATCGCGGAGCTGGCCAAAGTAGCAGCGCAGTACGGCGGGCTCTATGCCACGCACATGCGCAACGAGGGTGAGCAGGTGGAGCAGTCGATCAAAGAGTCTCTCGCCGTCGGTGAGTTGGCCCACTGCCCGGTGGAGATCTCCCACTTCAAGATTTCGAGCAAGAAGAAGTGGGGCGGCAGCGCGGTCACGCTCAAGATGATCGAGGATGCCCGCGCCCGCGGCCAACAGGTGACCGTCGATCAGTACCTCTACCCGGCGAGCAGCACTAACCTCGGGATTCTCTTCCCGGCCTGGCTCTTCGAGGGCGGGCCGGAGAAGACCAAGGAGCGGCTGCAAGACCCCTCGCAGCGGGCACGGGTCAAGCGTGAGATGATCGAGAAGGCCAGGGAGAGCGGCTTCAAGGATTTCTCTTTCGCCTACGTCGCCAGCCACGGCGCAAACACCGCCTTCAACGGCAAGAACCTGACCGAGATCACCGAGACGGTGCGCCACAAGAAGGGAATTGAAGAAGAAGCGGAGCAAGTCATCGACCTGCTGCTCGCGGGCGGGGCGCAGATGGTCTACCACAAGATGTCGGATGCGGATGTGGATCGCATCTTTCGGCAGCCGTTTACGATGGTAGCTTCGGACAGCGGGGTGATTGAGACGGGCAGCACGAGCATTCCGCACCCGCGGGGCTTCGGCAATAATGCGCGGGTGCTGGGGCTTTATGTCCGGGAGAAGAGAGTGGTCGGGCTCGAAGAGGCGATTCGGAAAATGACCTCGTTGCCCGCTCAAACTTTCGGCCTCTGGGACCGGGGACTGCTGCGGCCAGGGCTAGCGGCCGACATCGTCATCTTTGATGAAAAGACGGTCGGTGACCGCGCCACGTTCCAGCAGCCGAAGCAGTATGCCACGGGGATAAACTATGTGCTCGTCAACGGGCAGGTCGTGATCGAGAAAGGGAACCACACCGGCGCCCGGCCCGGCCGCGTGCTGCGTGGTCGCGGCGCGTCGCAAACTCGCCCCACCGCTTAGAGCCGGGGTTTGGAGTATCGGCTTGCGGCCGGGTTGTGCTGCTCGCCACCGCAAAACCCGGCTGAAGCCGGTACTCCAAACGCGCGTGCCGAAGTGGCCTCCTCCGCCCGTCAGAAAGGATGTTGATGGCAGTCGTCAGTGAGTCGAAGGCCCGTCCGGGACAAGCGGGGCCGGAGACTCGGTCAGGTGATCCTCGCGCCGAATATACTCGCCGGCTCGAAGCACGTCGGGCGATGGCGGCACGCCAGGCGCGGCTCTACCCGATCATCGGGGGCCTGCGGCTCGCCGTCCTCATCGCGGGCGGCGTGGTTTTGTGGCGCTTGCTCGGCGGCGGGCCGAGCGTGTTGGCTTGGGCGCTGCTGCCGCTGGGCATTCTGTTCGGCGTTTTGGTCGTTGTTCAGGAGCGTGTCTTCCAAACTCGTCGCCGCTTTGAGCGGGCAGCCGCGTTTTATGAGCGTGGACTGGCCCGCCTCGAAGACCGCTGGGCCGGCCAGGGAGTCACCGGCGAGCGCTTCCTCAATGATGCCCACCCCTACGCCGCGGACCTGGACGTCTTCGGCCAAGGGTCGCTCTTCGAGCTGCTGTGTACGGCCCGCACGCGTGTCGGCGAAGAGACGCTCGCCTCTTGGTTGAGCCACGCTGCTGCGCCTGAGGAAGTCAGGGCACGGCAGGCGGCGGTGGCTGAACTCCGCCCACGGCTGGATCTGCGCGAGGAACTGGCGCTGCTCGGGGATGAGGTGCGCTCCGGGCTGCACCCGGAGGCGCTGGCGGCTTGGAGCGCCGCGACGCCGGTCTTCTCCTCACGCGCGGCTCGGGTCACGGCCGCAGTGCTTGCCGCCTTGACCTCGGTCGCCATCATGCTATGGATGGGCGGTTTCGGATTGATCCCATTCTGGGTGATGGTGGTCATCGAAGTCGCTTTCGCCTACCCGTTGCGGCCACGCGTCCGGCGAGTCATCCGTGAGGTTGAGCAACCGGGGCGCGACTTGGCGCTCCTTGCTCAAGTTCTGGGGCGGTTCGAGCGGGAGCCGTTCGCCTCCACACGCTTGGTCGCGCTGCGCGCGGAACTTGAAACCGCGGGCCGCCAGCCGTCGCGGCAGATCGCCAGGCTGCACCGCCTGATCAACCTGCTCGATTGGCGGCTCAATCAACTCTTCAGGCCGCTCTCGATGCCCTTGCTGTGGGCTACGCAGTTCGCCTTCGCGGTTGAGGCTTGGCGGAGGGATGCGGGGCCGGCCGTCGCCCGCTGGCTCGCCGCGGTCGGCGAGATCGAAGCGCTCTGCGCTCTGGCCGGCTATGCCTACGAACACCCTGATGACCCGTTCCCTGAATTCACCGAGCGGGCGGCCGGCTTCGACGGGGAGGGGATTGGCCACCCGCTGATCCCTGAGGGGCGCTGTGTGCGCACGGACCTGCGCCTCGGCGGCGACTTGCGCGTGCTCATCGTCAGCGGGTCGAATATGTCGGGCAAGAGCACGCTGCTGCGAACCGTCGGGACCAATGCGGTGCTCGCCCAGGCCGGGGCGCCGGTCCGCGCCCGACGACTCAGACTTTCCCCGCTCGCCGTCGGGGCCTCGATCCGGATCAACGACTCGCTCCAGACGGGGGTCTCTCGCTTCTACGCGGAGATCACACGCCTGCGCCAGTTGATGGACCTCACGAAAAGGCCGCTCCCGCTCCTCTTCCTGTTGGACGAAATTCTCCACGGCACGAATTCCCACGACCGGCGCATCGGGGCCGCGGCCGTCGTGCGTGGCCTGGTTGAGCGAGGCGCGATCGGGCTCGTCACCACTCACGACCTAGCTCTCGCCCAGATCACTGATGAGCTTTCAGTCCACGCGGCGAACGTCCACTTCGAAGACCACCTGGAAAATGGCAAGATGACTTTCGACTACCGGCTGCGGCCCGGCGTCGTGCGCAAGAGCAATGCGCTGGAGTTGATGAGGTCAGTTGGGTTGGAAGTCTAGGAACTGTACCTCTGCAATTGAATTTCTGATCTTGAGCGCGTATCATCCGGCCGCTGTTGCACTCGTCTTTGCTGTATCACATCGGTCACAACATCGAGTTGTCGGAGCAGCCGCCCCTCTCACGTGGGGCCTGACTTCGGCGACGATTTCTCCGGAGGAACTATGAGACGTCTGTTGCTTTCGCTCCTGGCAGTGCTCTTGGCGCTGTCTGTCAACCCTCTCTTCGGTCCGGTATCAAGCCATGGGTCTGGCAAAATCGATAGTGATCCGCCCGCGGTTGCGCCCGAAGCGGTCGGTCTGGCCAGCCCTCGCCTCGCACACATCCGCTCAGTGATGAATCGGCACGTGGCGGAGAAACAGATTCCGGGGGCCATCGGCCTCATCGCCCGGCGCGGCAAAATCGCGTATCAGGAAGCCTTCGGCCTGGCCGACATCGAAGCCGGTAAGCCGATGCAGCTCGAGACGATTCATCGCATCTACTCGATGAGCAAGCCCGTGACGAGTGTCGCGGTGATGATGCTCTACGAGGAAGGCAAGTTTCAGCTCAATGACCCGGTCGCCAAATATCTGCCGGAGTTCGCGAAGATGCAGGTCGGGATCGAAGAAAAAGACCCGCAGACCGGGAAGCCCTCGCTTAAAACCGTGCCCGCCAAACGCCCGATCACGGTCCGCGATCTGCTGCGGCATACTTCGGGGCTGACCTATGGTTTTTTTGGCGAGACGCTGGTGGATCGAGAATATCGGAAGGCCAAGATTCTGAGCGACCTGAATCTGGCGGAATTCGTCACCAACCTGGCTAAACTCCCCTTGCTTTACGAGCCCGGCACGCGCTGGAATTACAGTGTCTCGGTGGATGTCCTCGGACGGTTGGTGGAAGTCCTGTCCGGCAAAGCTTTCGATCAATTTTTGCAAGAGCGCATCTTCACTCCGTTGACTATGCGTGACACCGGGTTTTATGTCCCGGCCGACAAAAAGGACCGGTTGGCCAAACTCTATCGCCCGACCAAAGACGGCCACATCCAGCCCGCGACCATTTGCGCCACCCGGCAGGAATGCACCGAGAAATTCCCCGATGCGGTGCCTTCCTACCTGGAGCCGCCGACGCTGCTCTCAGGCGGCGGCGGGCTGGTTTCGACGGCCTCTGATTATTTGCGCTTTTGCCAGATGTTGCTCAACCAGGGGCAGTACGACGGCCAGCGGTTGCTCAGCCGGAAGACCGTCCAATTGATGAGCAGCGACAATCTGGGAACTATTCCCGGGATGGGGCCGGGTTACGGGTTCGGCCTCGGCTTTGCGGTCAGTAAAGCGCCGGGCGAGGCCGGGATGATGGGCTCGGCGGGTGAATACAACTGGGGCGGCGCGGCCGGCACGCGCTTCTGGATCGATCCGCAGGAGGAATTGATCGGCATCTTTATGATCCAGATTTTGCCGCACACCGGGTTGGAATACGGCTCGGAGTTTCGGGTGCTGACTTATCAAGCGATTGCCGATTGACAGCCAGGACTTGCGGGCAAGAGACCAGGCCGCCAGGTCAGCCGCTTTGGCCACACCAGGCATTGGCCTCCTGCCCGCATCACTGGCCGAATCGCTGCTGGGTCGGGCGGGCGGCAGCGGGAGCTTCGACTGATCCTGCCCCGTCGCCTAACCGGCAGTCTCCTGCAAGGGGGAGGTTGATCTCTATGAGCATTGCCCCCGGCACGCGCATCAACCATTACGAGGTCATTTCCAGACTCGGCGCTGGCGGCATGGGCGAGGTCTATGTGGCCGAAGACTCGCGGCTGGGCCGCCAAGTCGCCATCAAAGTGCTGCCGGCCGACTACGCCAAAGACGCCGACCGGTTGCGGCGTTTTGAGCAGGAGGCGCGGGCGACCTCCGCACTCAACCACCCGAACATCCTGACCATCTACGACCTCGGCTCACACGAGGGCGCACCCTACATCGTCTCGGAATTGCTCGCGGGCGAGGAACTGCGCGCCCAGTTGCAAGACGGGCCGCTGCCGGTGCGCCAGGCGCTGGACTACGCGCAGCAGATCGCGAGCGGACTCTCAGCCGCGCACGAGAAAGGCATCACGCATCGTGACCTCAAACCGGAGAACCTCTTCGTCACTCAAGATGGCCGGGTCAAGATTCTCGATTTCGGATTGGCCAAGCTCAAGCCGCCGAAGTTCGCGGGCGGGGTAGATTCGGAAGCGCCGACCAAAATGCCGCAGACCGATCCAGGCACCGTGATGGGCACAGTGGGCTATATGTCGCCGGAACAGGTGCGCGGGCAGGATGCCGATCATCGCTCCGACATCTTTTCGTTTGGGATCATCCTGTATGAGATGCTCTCAGGGCGGCGCGCCTTTCTCGCTGACTCGATGGCCGAGACGATGGCGGCGATTGTCAAAGAAGAGCCGCTTGACCTCAGTGAGATCAACAGCAAAGTGCCGCCGCCGCTGGAACGCATCGTGCTGCGCTGTTTGGAGAAGAAGCCGGAGCGGCGTTTTCAATCCATGAGCGACCTCGGCTTTGCGCTCGAAGCGCTTTCGACGCCTTCGGGCGCGCGACTGGACACGGCGACGGCAGTGACTCAGAGCGCATCGGTGAGCACGGCACGATGGTTCGGCAATGCGCGGCTGTGGATGATCACGACAGCGGTGGCGGTGCTGGGACTGCTGCTGGCGTTGCCCTTCGCCGTGAAGTATCTGCGCCTGTCGCTGCCCGCGGCGCCGGTGGCCGGGCGCTTTACCATCGCTGCGCCGGAGAAGGCTACGGCCATCGTGGCGCCGGAGCTTTCACCCGATGGCCGCAATCTGGTTTTAGTTGCGATCACGGAAGGCAGGACCAGTCTCTGGCTGCGTCCGCTGGGTTCGCTCACGGCGCAACGGCTGCCCGGTACGGAGGACATTTTCGGCCTTCCTTTCTGGTCGCCGGACAGCCGCTCAATTGGCTTCGCCGCCGGGGGCGAACTCAAGAAGCTCGATCTCGCGGGCGGCGCGCCACAAACGCTATGCAAGTTGCCGACAGGCGTCTCGACATTCGGCGGCACGTGGAATCGCGACGGTGTCATTCTCTTCTTTAGCCTCGCAGAGATTTATCGCGTCCCGGCGACAGGCGGTGAGCCGGTGCTGGCGCTGGGATCAGATCAGACGACGTTTTACCGCTGGCCTGTCTTTTTACCTGACGGTCGCCATTTCCTCGTTCGCAGGGCGCCCATACAGGGGGCGGCGGAAATTCATCTCGCCGCGCTCGACAGCCAGGAGACAACGCGCTTGCTGCCGGCGGATTCACAGGCGCGTTATACCAACGGTCATCTGCTTTTTGCGCGCGCCGGAGCCTTGCTCGCCGCACCCTTCGATGCCGGCAGCCTGAAACTCACGGGCGAGCCTTTCGTGGTCGCGGACAAGGTAAAAGTCACTGGCATCGCCGGCAGAGGGCACTTCTCCGTATCCGACAACGGCAGCCTGGCTTACGATCCGAACGCGCTCGCCGACAATCAGCAACTGACCTGGGTGGATCGCGCGGGCAAGCCGCTCGGCACGGTCGGGCCACCGGGCGAGTATGAATATCCCCGGCTCTCGCCCGACGGGAAGCAGGTCGCGGTGGTGCGGCGTGATCCGCAGACCCGAACCTTGGACATTTATGTGATAGGCCTCGCGCGAGGCGCCGGTTCGCGGCTGACCTTCGATCCGGGCAATGATCGCTATCCGGTCTGGTCGCCCGATGGCAGCCGCATCGCCTGGAGTGCGAATCGCGACGGGGCTTTTCAGATTTACCAAAAGCTGGCGAACGGCGTCGGGCAGGAAGAGTTGCTGCGCAAAGCAGACGTTACCATCTCTCCCGGCAGTTGGTCGGCGGATGGCCGTTTCCTCCTTTACGGTCGGACTGATCCGAAAACGAGACAGGATTTGTGGGTAATGTCGCTCGCGGGAGACCGCCAGCCCTCGCTGTTTTTGCAGACGCCGTTCGGCGAGAGGGAAGGGCGTTTCTCGCCCGACGGGCGCTGGATCGCTTACACCTCAGACGATCAGGGAAGGAGCGAGGTGTACGTGCAGACCTATCCCACTTCGGGTGGCAAGTGGCAGATTTCGACCAGTGGCGGCCAACAGTCGTGGTGGCGGAGCGATGGCAAAGAGTTGTACTACCTTTCCAATGACGGGAAGCTGATGGCGGTGGAGGTGAAGCCGGGCGGCAGCTTCGAGGCGGGCGCGCCCAGGGCGCTCTTCGATCTCGCGCCAGCGCGGGCGCTCGGTGGCGCGAGCAGCTATGCGGTGACGGCGGCGGGTGAGCGCTTCCTCTTCGTCACGGCGCGGGAGGAGGCCGCGAGTTTGCAATTCACCGTCGTGGTGAACTGGGCGGCGGAGGCGAAGCGATGAGACAGCGCGCCAGCCCTTCAGGCGGCGGAGTACTCAGTGAGGGGGCGCACGTGTGGGGGCTGGAAGCCGAGCACGATGTCGGAGCGAGGCACCCCGGCCCCCTCTAGTTGCGACGCCAAGCCCTCTTCGGTGCCGTCGGCGTGAATCCAAATCTTGCCATTAGTGATGGCCAGATGAGCGACGATATAGTGCTCGCGCCGTTTATTCAACCACCCTTCGCGCACGACCAGATACTGGTCCGTGCGGCGGTCGAAGACAGTCGTATCCTGCACTCCCGGATGATTGAGCGGGGTGGCAGCTAGTCGGGTCAGCAGTTGTTCGATGATCTCGCGGTAACGGTTCAGGGAATCCATTTGATAATGACCTCGCTTTCTTCATCAAAGACCAGCAGGTTGATTCGTTCAGCGGCGCACAGCAGTTCGCCGTAGGGCTGATCGAAGAGAGTTTGAAAAACGTCCTGGCGCACCGCCAGATAAAGTGTCCGATCCGGTTCGGTCAGATGAATCACGTGACGATACAGAACAAATGGCCCGAGCGCGTCTTTTAGATCCGCGATCCGGGAAGCGCTGATGAAACTCTTGACTTCGACCGCAATCCGGCGGGCGGCCTTTTCGGCGGCAATCAACCGCTCGGCTCCGAGATCCACCTGGAGCGTCGTGCCGCCCCACGGCAACGAGAGTGGATCATGCGTGATCGTCCAGCCGTCGTTGACGAGCGCTTGGCGGACCTGATCGTGATAAGTGTCGCCGGCATAGAGGCATTTTAACACTGACGAAATGAGCAGGTCGAAGGATTCTGCGGGGCAGCTTCAGGAGTTGGCTTCGAGGCGAGTGCGCCGGTGGCGCTCTTCGAGTTCCGCGCTGGCAGCGGGATTGCGGCCCTCGCTCCTTACACCGCGACCGCCGATGGGCGACGGTTTCTGCTCAACACGATAGTGGATCACGAGCCGTCAGCGGCGCTCACGGTCGTGGTCAACTGGACAGCGGATGTGAAGCGATAATGTTTGGAGTTCAACCTTCAGGTTGCCGTGTTGGGAAAAGCCAAGCTGAAGCTTGAACTCCAAACGGGTCGTGCGAACCTGGACGGCGGAAGCGGTAGTGTTTGGAGTTCAAGCTTCAGCTTGCCGTTTGAGGAAGGCAAGCTGAAGCTTGAACTCCGAACGTATTTGGCAGGACTCATTGACGCGCTCGTTGGTGCCCACTATGTCCTTTGCCACGCCGGCACGCTGGAAGCGTGCGCACCCAGGCCCTGGAATCTGAAGATGAACAAACTCCTGCTCACGACTGTCACTGCCGGACTGCTGTTACTTGCGCCGGGTGCTCGATTTTCTTCCGCCAGGACGGAGAAAGACCTCGTCGCCAGCATCGAGCGCGTCAAGCTGCACGATGGCCGCACGGGCAGCCCGACCTGGTTTATCCCGCGGGTCTGCCTGATTCCCGGCCGGCGCGACCCGACGGCGCTGATGGTGTTGCAAACCATTTCCGGCTCGGACTATTACGGCCCCGTCCACTGGCGGGAGTCAACAGACAACGGCCAAAGCTGGAGCGAGGCCCGGCCGATTCCCGGTTTCGGTCGCCGCCCGTTCAAAGGCGAGATCGAAGAGGCCGTCAGCGATGTCGTCCCGCAGTATCACGCGCTGGCGAAGCGGATGATCGCGCTCGGCGAAATCATCTACTACCGCGACGGCCGGTATTTCCCCGAACAGCCGCCGCGCTATCCGGTCTACCTGACGCGTGACGCGCGAGGCCATTGGTCAGAGCGCCAGAAGCTAGAATGGAACGACCCGCGTGGCAGCGCGATCTATTCGACCGGCTCGTCGCAATATCTGGTGCTGAAGAACGGCGACCTGCTCCTGCCGATCTGCTTTCGATCCACGGAGCGGCCGGATTACGGTGTCACGACGCTGCTCTGTTCCTTTGACGGCCGCACGATCAGAGTCAAACAAACCGGCAACGAACTCCGCAATCCTGTCAAACGTGGCCTGCTGGAACCGCAACTGACCTCCTTCGACGATCGTTACCTGCTGACGATTCGCGCGGAAGACGGGTCCGGGTACTTGAGCACTTCGACGGACGGGTTGCACTGGTCTGAGCCAGTCAGTTGGAAGTGGCAGGATGGTGAACCGCTGGCGATGTCGACGACGCAGCAGCACTGGGTGACGCATTCCGACGGGCTGTATCTGGCTTATACGCGGAAGGCGGAGGAGAATGTTAATGTCATGCGCTGGCGCGCGCCGCTCTACCTGGCGCAGGTGGATCGCGCCACGCTGCGGCTGGCACGCTCAACAGAGCGAGTCGTTTTTCCATTGATTGGCGATGGCCTCAACGACCCGACGCACGTGGCGCATTACGGCAATTTCCACGTCACCAACATCAGCCCACGGGAAACGTGGATTACCTGCGGCGAAGTGATCCCGGCCAATTTTCGCGGCGATCTGTGGCTGGCGCGCGTGCAGTGGGCCGCGCCCAATCGTCTGATGAAATAAGCGGCACCTTTTTCCTGGAGGTCAGCCCCGATGAAGATTGCTGCTGGCAGTCGCTTCGGTCATGACGAGATGGTCGCGCCGCTGGGCGCCGGCAGGATGGGCGAAGTCTGGCGCGCTCGCGATGCACGGCTCGACCGCGAAGTCGCAATCAAGCTATGGTCGACGGCCTGATGAGGCTCTGGCGGCAACCGCTGGATGGCCGCCCGGCCCGGCAGGTCGCCGATTTCAAGACCGATGGCATTCACGGCTTCTCTGACCCGACTAAGATAGTTGCGCTCCCAGGTCGCATGCGTTAGAAATAGACGCTGAGAGCTTGGCCGTTCCGACCCAGGCTCGCGTAGTTTGTCATGGGAGGGAAGAGATGAAGTTCAATGTGACCATTGACCGTGATGAGGATGGCGTGTGGGTGGTGGAGTGCCCGGCCATTCCCGGCTGCGTCAGTCAGGGAGCGACCAAGGATGAAGCCATCGAAAATATCAAAGAGGCGATCAAGCTCTGTCTTGAGGTGCGTGCCGAACGCGGTTTGCCCTTAACCATCGAGACCCGCCAGGTGGAGGTCGCCGCCTGATGCCGTCGCTTCCTGTCTTGAGCGGGCCAGAAGTCGTCAAGGTATTTGAGTCGTTTGGCTGGCAGATGGCAAGGCAGAGCGGGAGTCACATCATTATGGTGAAGGAAGGCCAAGCGACCACCCTCTCGATTCCAAATCACAAAGCCGTAGCGAAGGGAACGCTGCGGAGTCTGATCCGCTCAGCCAATCTGACGGTCGCTGAATTCGTGGCCGCCGCCTAACAAGCTGCGGGCCTACCGTAGCAGACACAGAGTGATGAAGCCTGAACGCTGGCAACAAGTCGAAGCGTTATTCCATGGTGCGCTACGGCACGAACTGCCGCAGCGTGCGGCCTTCCTCGACCGAGCCTGCGGCGAGGACCAAGCCCTGCGCCGGGAGGTGGCGTCACTGCTCGCGGCTGAGCCGCAGGCCGGAGACTTTCTGGCCGCCGGGGCCAGGCAGGGTGCCGCGAAGATGCTGGCCGAGGCCAAGCCCCTCTGGCTGGTCGGCCAGCAACTGGATCATTTAATGAGACCAGGCTGCTTGAAGGCCGCAGCTCCAAATCTTCCTTCGCTATTCAGGTCGTAGCCTTCTCAGGCGCGCGGTCCAAGATTGATTCCGTCTTCGGGTCCCAGTACAGCTTCTTGCCCTCCCGATAAGCCCGCGCCGCCATGATCACCGCCACCGAATGCGCGAACCCGTTGTGGACGGTCGCATGCGGCTGCTTCCGGCTGCGCAGGCAGTCGAACCAGTTGGTCATGTGCGAGAGGTCGTTGTCACTGATGAAGGTTGGCGGGATCGCATCGCTGCCGGGCAGCGTGATGAATTTCTCCACGCGTTTGACGTTCGGGTTGTCTTCGTGGGTGCCCTTCTCTTCGACCCACTTCCATCGCGGGCTCCCTTCGCCGCCGACGTTGATGAGTGTCGCCGCCTTGCCCATCACGCGGGTGAAGCTGTCGCTGTCGTTGCCGAAGCTGGTGGAGTAGCTGACCAGGAATCCTTTCGGGTATTCGAGCAGCGCCTGGAACGTGTCCGGGTTCTCGCGCCCGTCCTTCCAGGCGAAGATGCCGCCGTGGGCAACCACCGAGGTGGGAAAGTTGTCCTCCAGAAAAAAGTGGACGAGGTCGATGCCGTGGCTCATCCACTGGTCCGCGATGCCGCTGGAGAAATCTTTGTAGAGCCGGAATTCGAAATACATCCTCGGGTCGAAGGGCCGGAATGGTTTTGCGAGCAGCCACCGGCGCCAGTCCGTGTCCTGCTCGCGAATCTGGTTGACTTCGGGGCGACCCCGCCAGCGCGGCCCGTGATAGTTCCAGACGATCTCGACCTTGCTGACTTCGCCGAGGGCGCCGGTCTTGATGAAATCGCGCACCGCGATCTGGTAGGCTTCGCTGCGGTGCTGGGTCCCGATCTGGACGATCAGGTCTCTTTTGAGCACGGCGTCACGGGCGGCTTTGGCCTCCTCCAGGTTATTGGCCATTGGCTTCTCGCAGTAGCAATGCTTGCCCGCCTCGGCCACCGTCTTCAGATGAGGAGAGTGTTGGAAATCGGCGGTCGAGACCAGGACCGCGTCCACGTCCTTGAGCGCGAGCAGGTCCTCCATGTACTGGAAGGCCCGCGGCGCTCGGCCGTAAACTTTTTCGGCCTGTGCCGCCGCGGCCTCGCGGTTGACCTTCCACAGGTCGCAGACGGCGATCATCTCCACGTTCTTGGATTTGAGATTCGCGACGATCCCGGCCAACTCCTTCCCGCGCCGGCCCACGCCGATGTGGCCGAGCGAGAGGCGGTCGTTCGCGCCGAGAATGCGGCTGTAGGAGAAGGCAGTGGTTTTGACCACGGTCGCGCCAGCGGCAATCGAGGCGGCTTGACTCAGAAACGACCGGCGGTCGATCTTTTTTAAATTTGAATGATCCATAAGCGACTCCAGTGGGGAAGCTGTTGGCTGTCAGGTGCCCCTCGCATTTCGACGGATGCGAGGGTCATGGTCCAGATTGCTGGCTTGAAAGCGCAGTCTATCACTACGAGCCAGGTCTCGCCAAGGTGAAGGCGAGGTGGCGAGGGGCGAAGCGGATCGGTGTAATTGGCCGCGGGTTGAAAATGAAGTAGAATTCTCCGGAGATTGGCCATCTATAAAGAGTATGAGCACGATGAATATCACCCCCCCGTTAAAGACGCGCCTCAAACACTTGGTGTCTGACACGATCATCATGTTCCTCTTCGCCATCTTCTTCATCATCGGCCTGCTGCCCAAGGTGCGCCGCTTCTTGCTCTCCAAAATCCAGCCCTGGTGAGCTCGGTCTCTCCGGCACGGGTCGAGAGCGTCTGCGGACCGGGTTAATGGCTCGAATAATTAATCCCTCGGAAAAAAGGCTGGTTAGGGATTGTACGTCATGTGCACCGGGCGCTGCCGGCTCCTGGTGCAGGGCAAGCTGCTAGCAGTCTGGCCTCGTCAGGCTGCTGGCGGCAACACCCTCTCCGTCCAGGCTGTCGGTGAGAGCGATTTTGACGCGATCACCTGATCGTCCCCCAATATCATCAAAATGCCATATTCCCGGTCTATCGTGCCTCCGGCTCTGGAGGAGGTACGAATGGTCTCGCTGGCGTTCATCTTAGTTTTTATGCTCTTTTATGCGCTGCTCGGAACTTGGCTCATCCTCCGAGGCTTCGGACTGTGGAAAGAGAGCCCGCCCTCAGTAGCCGGCTTGATGCCGTACCCTAAGATCGGCGACCCGGCCGTGAGTCTATCCCCGCGCAGTTGATCGAACTTCCTCCAGGCTGCTCAATTTTTTTCAGGAAAAATCTCACCGACAATCGAAGTCACTGCCTGTGATCCGTTCATTCGGTCCTTTTCGATCTCCGCCTTGAGCACGAGCTTGGCCACTTTGCCTGAGCCCGAGAGCGGGAATTCGTTGACGAAGAAGATCTGCCTGGGGATTTTAAACCGCGCCAGCTTGTCGGAGCAGTAATCGATGATCTGCTGCGAGGTGACCGAGTGGCCTTGACGGGTGATCACCGCCGCCACCGGCGTCTCGCCCCATTTCGGGTCTGAAATCCCGACCAGGGCGGCTGAGGCGACGGCCGGGTGCGTGTGCAGGACGGCTTCGACTTCGGCCGGGTAGATATTCTCGCCGCCGGAAATGATCAGATCCTTGGTTCGGCCGACGATGTAGTAGTAGCCTTCAGCATCCTGCCGGGCAAGGTCCCCGGTGTAGAACCAACCGTCAACCAGCGCCGCCTCCGTCGCCGCGGAGTTCTGCCAGTAGCCCGAACAGACGTGCAGCCCGCTGAGGATGAGTTCGCCGACCTCGCCGCGCGGCACGTCGCGCCCGCGCTCATCGACTATCCGCGCCTGACTGTGAAAAGCAGGCAAGCCGATGGAGCCGGCCTTACGCACCGCGTCTTCGAGGCCCAACCGAAAGCAGTTCGGCCCCACCTCAGTTAAGCCGAACCCCTGGGTGAAGGCTACGCCCCGCCGCTGGAATGCCTCCATCAGCGGGATCGGGCAGGGGGCGCCGCCCGAGATGAGGAAGCGCATCGAGCTGAAGTCGGTGTCCCCGAAGCGCGGCGACTCCAGCATCATTTGAAACATCGTCGGCACTCCGAAGAAGACTGTGCAGCGATACTGCTCGATCATCTCCAGGGTCCGAGTCGCGTCGAAACTCCGCATCACGACCACCGTGCCTCCGACGTGGAGCAGCGGGAGCGTGAGCACGTTGAACCCGCCGGTGTGGAAGAGTGGCGCGTGGGCAGTGGTCATATCGGCGGAGGTCAGGTCCCAGCCCAGATTCGTGTTGATCGAATTCCAGGTGAGCATGCGGTGTGAAAGCAGCGCACCTTTAAACCGCCCGGTCGTGCCTGAAGTGTAGATGATGAGCGCCGGCACCTCGGCATCAAAGCGCTCCACCTCGACCGGGTCAACTTTCGAGCCAGCCAAGGCCTGCTCATAACTGAAGTCCCTCCCCTCGCTGCCGTCTAGCGCCAGGTAATGCTTAATAGCGACCTGCTGGCGCAGCCTGGCGACTACCGGCTGGAAGTCGCCCTCGTAGAGCAGGACCTGCGGCTCACAGTCTTCGAGGATGTATTGCAGCTCGGGCTGAGCGAGACGGTAGTTGAGGGGGACCAGAATGGCTGTGAGTTTGGCCGCCGCGAAGAAGGCTTCCAGAATTTCGGCGCGGTTCATCGCCAGGACCGCGACGCGGTCGCCGCTTCGGACCCCGCACCCCTCGCGCCAAAAGTTGGCCAGTCGTGTGGCCCGCTCATCCAGTTTCCGATAGGTGAGGCCCGCGCCGGTCGCGGCATCGATGATCGCCAGTTTATCCGGCGAGAGGATCGCCCGCCGGGCCATCCAATCTCTGACGTACATCCCAGCCCCCTGGTGCGACGGGGCGACGGGGCGACGGGGAGATAGGGCGACAGGACGAGACAGGTAGAGCGTTTCGCCCCATCTCCCCGTCGCCCCGTCGCCCCGTCACTCCGTCGCCCCGTCGCAATTCAGTAGTTGAACTTCAGCGCGAACTGAATCAGCCGCGGGTTGCTGCTCGCCGAGATGATCTTCCCGAACCTGCCCGGGCCGCCGGAGTTGATCTGGCCGGTCGCGGGGTCGATGCTCAAGGCGGGCACCGCGTTGAAGTCGCTGATCGGGTTGGCCAGGTTCACACGGTTGAAGAGGTTGAAGAACTCGGTGCGGAATTCGATGTTCTTCGACTCGGTCACGCGGAAGCGCTTGATGACTGAGAAGTCGATGTTCGCCTGCCGCGGGCCGCGCAGGATGTTGCGGCCGATGCTGCCAATGTCGGTGCCCGCGGCGCCCGCGACGACTGCCCCGCTTGAGCTGGGGATCGGCTGGCCGGCTTGCACCACCGGGCGGACAAAAGCGGCGGGGTTGAAGAAAAATCCGGCCGGGACGTTGCTGGTCGCGGTGCTGCGCGTCGCGCCCGGCGCGAAGTTCGGCCGCACGAGCGGGGCGCTGCCGCCCGAGAGCCCGTAGAAAGACCCGGCGCCCGTATCCACGATGTCAATCGGCAGGCCCGACATCGCCGTGATGATGCCCGCCAGTTGCCAGTTGGCCAAAAGCAGCCGCCCGGCGGTCGAGCCATCGGTGAAGGCCGGCTTCGGCAAATCCCACAAGTAACTCAAGACGAATCGGTGGGTGCGGTCGAAATCCGACACGCCGCGGTTGGCCCGGTTATTAAACTGGTTGCCGAGGATGCCGCTCGTCTCTCCCACGCCGCCCGGGTTGACTACGCCGCCGAAGCCCGCGCCGCCGCCTTGCCCCGAAGCATTGTCGATCGATTTGGCGTAGGTGTAGGAGGCCAGGAGTTGCAGCCCTCTCGAGAGCCGCTTGGTCAGGCTCGCTTGCAGCGAGTTGTAGCTGGACTGCGCGGTGGATTGGTTCTGGAAGAAGTTGTTGACGCCGGCGCCCTGGAATGGCGCACGCAAGGACGCATTCGCGGGAGTCGTCGTGGTGATCTGTGTGCCGAGCACGTCGTTGATGATGGGGTTCGCGGCGCTCGCCAGTCGCGCTTGATTGATCGCCACCTGGCGGAAGAGGTTCAGGCCGTGCGTGCCGACGTAAGCGACTTCGAGCAGCAGGTCCCTGGCCAGTTCGTATTGCACGTTGGCGTTGTACTGTTGCAGGTAGGGCGTGCGGACGTTGCGGTCGAAGACCGTGCCCGAGAGCGCGACGCCCGGCACCAGGGTCGGGAATTGATTCGGCGCCGGCGCCTGGAAGAAAGGGTCCGCAATCGGCGCCCCGACCCTCGCCCCGAAGACGTAGGTCGGCGGCACGATCACATTGAGCGTGATGTACTGGAACGAGGTGCGCGAATAGAAGATGCCGTAGCCGCCGCGGAGGACCAGGCGGCCTGAACTGAGCGGCGAGTAAGCGAAGCCGATGCGCGGCGCAAAGTTGTTTGCGTCAATGCTATTGACCACGCGCTTGTCGACGTTGGGAATGTCCGGCGCATCGAATTCCTTCGTCACGTTGCCGGCCTGGACGAAGCCGCCAATGGGCGGGCCAATCACCACGCCGCCCACGGCCGGGCGCGGCTTGTAAAGTTGCGGATCGAAGGTCGCGATCCGCCCGCGCGTGTCGTAGGGCGGCAAGTCTAGTTCATAGCGCAGGCCGAGGTTGAGCGTCAGCTTCGGCGTCACCTTCCAATCATCTTGCGCGAAGAAGTTGTAATCGGTCGCGCGCAGGCTGCGGTTGCCGACGCCGCTGCCGAAGACTGAGACGAAGGTGTTGCCGGTGAGAAAGTTGTTGAAGTTGAGAAAGTCGATCTGGCCGCGCGTGAAGAAATTGAGCACGTAGTTGTTCTCGTTGTAACGAATCTCTGTGCCCACGCGGAGGTTGTGCTTGCCGTGCGTGATCGAGAGCGTATCGGCCAAGGTGGTCGAGGGTGCTGTCGCACGCACATCGATGGTTGGTGACGTGCCGATGACGATGCCGCCCGCCGCGGGCGCAATGCGGATCAGCGGCAGCCCCGGAAAGATGCCGGCGTTGGTCCGCGTAATTCCGACATCAGAGTCTTTCACCAGCTCCTGCGGGAAGGCGTCGACGCGGATGAAGTTGTAGCCGAAGCGCGCTTCGTTGATCACGTTCGGGCTGAAGACACGCACATACTGGAGCGAGAACAGCCGGCCGTTATTCTTCTGGTCGTTGCCGTAGCCGGGGACGTTCGGCCCGCCGCCGAGGAACGAGGGCAGGACGAGTGTCTGCGGCGCATTGAAGAAGAAAAATTTCACCGCCAGCGTGTTCTTCTCGTTGAAGCGGTAATCGAGGTTGGCGTTGAACTGATCTTCCCGATAGCTCGAAGTCGTCGAGCCGGAATAGGTGCCGTTGGCGGCCGTCGGCGTCGGGATCAGGAATTGGCCGTTGGGCAGCTTCGCATTCAAGAGGGCGAGGGCCGCCGGGTTGATCGAAGTGGCGGGCTGCCCCGTCGCGAGCACCGGCTTGAAAGTGTTGAGCAGCGTCTGAGCCGACCGGTCGTTGGTCAGGCCCGGGGCGACCAGAATATTGGATGACAGGCTATTGATCCGCGAGGCGCCGTTGCGTTCGCGCGTACCTTGATAGGAGACGAAGAAGAACGCCTGGTCTTTCTCGATGGGGCCGCCGAGCGTGCCGCCGAAGATGTTGCGCTTGAGCGCCGGCCGCTTCACCCCGTCGGCCTTCAGGAACGGGTCGTTGGCGTTGAGCGCGTCGTTGCGGAAGTACTCGTAGGCTCCGCCGTGAAAGTTATTGCCCCCGCTCTTGGTGACCGCCTGGATGTTGCCGCCGCCCGACCGGCCGAACGTCGCGTCATAGAGTGAAGTTTGGACCTTGAACTCCTGAATAGTTTCGGGCGCCGGGATCGAGAGCGAGGGCGCGGAGTTGGTGCCCATCGAATTGGCATCGACGCCGTTGATCTGGAAGTTGTTGTTCGTCACGCGGGCGCCATTGACCGAGATGTTCTGCGAATTGCGGCCGACGGAGGTATTGTCAGGCAGATAGGTGGCCGCGCCCGGCGAGAGGCCGAGGATCTGAGTGAAGTTGCGCGTCGCGAGCGGCAACTCGGCTACCGCCCGCGAATCCACGACGCGGCCGAGCTGCGCCCCCTCGGCTTGGACGAGCGGTGTCGCCGCGACCGTGATCGCTTCTTCAGTCACTGCGCCGACAGCCAGATCGGCATTGATCGTGCTCGTCTCGGTGATGGCCACCTGGACGTTATCAAACAGGGCCTTCTTGAATCCGCTGGCCGTCACGGTCACTTTGTAGAGGCCCGGCGGCAAGAGCGGCACGATGTAAGTTCCTGCCTCGTCGGTGGCGACTTTACGCTCCTCCCCCGTAGCCTTATTCGCGACGGCCACTCCGGCCCCCGCAATCACCGCCCCTTTCTCGTCCTTGACGACTCCCGCGATGCGGCCCGTGGTCTGGCTTTGAGCGAACGCGGAGACGGCGGAGATGACGAGCAGGCAAATTGCCCCGAGTAATGCGACACCCTTTTTGGCGATCATCGGTTTTTCCTCCTTGGCCCAAGAAAAGCTTGGTGGTCTTTTGATGGACTGAGCACTTGAAATCAGAATTGGTCGAATGAAATCTGACGCTGACGCAGAGCAAGAGAGGAGGGCAAATGCGGTGCCACCTTTGACCGATGCCTGAAAGGCGGCGCCTGGCCGCTTGTGACCTGGGCTCGAGCCGCGAACTCTTTTGTTGAGGCAGGATTCAGTGGCGCCCGAAAACTATGAGCGATGAGACTTGAGATGGCCGGACTGCTGGCGGTGCTTAATTTCTAAGCACCTGGCCTGGGCAGTGGTTATTTTTTAAGCAGTGGCTGGTGGCAGCTTGGAGGAAGAGATGGAAGGCAGCATCGACTGCGCGGTCATCGCGTGATAGTGGAGGCTTTGATTTCGGCAGGAGTCTCGGCGGATAAGCTCTCTCTTCTCGTCCAAGATCCGGAGCGGAGATCAAGCGTCAGAAGCCCGACCGTGAGGGAGGGCGCTCGCGCTGCGCCCTCCCTCACGGTCGGGCTTCTGACACCGCTGGCGGTCATCCAGCTCTTGGTGTGCCAGGCATATAGCTTGGCTACCGATACTGCAAGCGCACGCTGACGAACAATGGATCGCCTGGTTTGGCCGCCACGCGGTAGATCACCTGAGGAGGCGGGTCATCCTGCGTCAGCATTTGCTTAGGTTTTTCCGCTGCCGCTTTTTCCGCCTCCAGGTATAGCTGATCAGCCGCGCCATCGACTTTAATGCGCTCGGTCCGGACGCTCCATCTCTTCTCCCATAAGGCGAACTGTTCTTTTGGGAGGGGCGTGGTCGTCTCGGGTCCAACTTTCAAGTTCAAGGGTTCGGGGGTGACCAGCAGGGTTAAGAGTTCTCCTCTCTGGTCGGGTTGGGGGTCCGACTCGAAGTAGACTTCCGGGTCGGTCGGAATCATCACCAGCCGCCCGGCCGCGACCGCATTGTTAAGTGAGAGCGTGCTGGGGAAAATGAGGACCGGGTCACCCAGCTTGTTCTCGGCGTACTCCTCCCGATCAATCACGTAGAGATAGCCTGAGCGCGGCACTTCGATCCCTAGCCGCACGTTCTCACCGGCCGGAATCGGCTTTCCTTCTTCGATGCGCTCAAGGATATATTTGACCAGTTGTTTGCTGTCTTTCTTCGGTCGGAGAATTCTGACCGCCCCTTTGTCATCGCCGGCGTTTTCTGGGCGTAACCGCCAGATTGTCACCCCGACCATCGCATCCTCCGCCACAGCAGCGGTCGGCTGAGGCGTAGGTCGAGGTGGGGTCCGTGCGGCCGCTCCTTTCTTTGATGGCGGCCGTTTCTTCATGAAGACCTCGGGCCAGATCCCTCGCGCGTTCGCGTCCTCTTGGGCGGACGGCCTGGCGGTGAGCAGACTCCCTAAGCTAAGGGTCAGGACACATCCCGCCACTACCCACTTGCCCATCAATCTATTCGCCATACAGCTTCCTTTCATTCGCTACCTGGTCGGCGTCTCATAACCACCTCGGCCTCGCGCTGCGTGCCACCGGCTTTAACTATCGCCCGGCTATTTGTTAGGCTCCGCCTGGGCGATGACCAAAGGCTGGTCCTCAACTTCACGCCGGTAGAAGACCCGCGGCCGTTGCGCTTCTTGCATCTCCTGGACTAGCTTCTTGGGGTTCAAGATGCGCGCTTGCTTGAGCTTCGCCTCCTGGATCTGCGGCACGCGTTCGGTCGCGTAATCGAGCCACTCGCGCAGCATCACCTTGCCATCCTTCGGGTGGAGGTCAGCCGCCATGCGCTTGACTCCCTCTTCCACCAGCGCGTAGGTCAAGTAGCCGTGCCCGAGCCGCGCGTCTTCATGGGCGGCCTGATAACTCTGCGCCGCGGTCAGGATGTTCATGCCCTTTTCATAAGCCAACTGCGCCAGCCCTTTCGAGTTCATCGGTCCACGCCGCTGATCTTCCGCGTCTAACGCCTTACCCGAATTGCAAGCATCGATCACCAGTAATAGTTGTCCGGCATCTACGGCCTCAAGGTAGCGCTCCAACTCCTCGTCTGAAATGCTCTGCTCAACGATGCGGCGCAAACCATCATCGTCTAATTCCAGGCGGTGGCCAGCGTACCCCAGGTCATGTGGGATCAGGTAAAACCGTGCCGCTTGAGCGGTCCCGTGGCCGGCGAAATAAACGATCACGACGTCCTCCGGTTGGGCAGGCTGGATCTTCTCCAGTGCCGCCGGCGCGCCTTCGGGCAGCGGTTCACTGCTCCCCCCCAGCCGTTTGAGCGCGGCTGTGATGTTGGCTTTGGTGGCCTCCCGGTCGAGCAGCGAGATGACCTCAACCTGCGCGAACCGGCCGAGCGAGACTTGCTGGCGTTGCAACTGTTCGCCGACCACCTGGGCGTCGTCTACGGCATACTTCAAGTTGTAGTCGGCGTTGGCGTACAGATTGATGCCGACAGCCAGCAGGTAGGCGACCCCCTGTCGCTTGAGTGTGTTGGCGCCGGTAAGGGAGAGCGTGGCATCCAGGCTTTTGATATTGTCGCGGTTGAAAGCGTAGGCCGTCAGTCGATTCTCCCCGGCCACGACCGGGATGGTGGCCTCGAGTGGGACGGGGCCTTCGCGGCCCTTGAGCTGGTCACCGCGCCAGAGGCGGACGAGCGAGCCGTTGCGGAACAACCGCACGTCGCGCGCTCCACTGCCCGTGGGGTGGTCTTTGTCCGGCGGCGCTTCGGAGACTTCCAGCTTGACGGTGACGGCGCGTGTGCCGCCGCCTTGGCCGCTGGCTAAGGTGAGCTTGACTGACGGTTGGCGGCGGTCGCGCTGCGAGATGTCCTCGGCCGCGCGGGGCCTTCTGTCCGAAAGCACGCCAGCGAGCAAGTCCGGGTAGTAGAACTCGTTGAAGAAGACTTCGACTGGGGCGGCGCTCGTCGTCTCTTGGGCGAAGCGCCAGAGGATTTGACTCCAGGCCGCAGGTGAGCCGTCGAACAACCCGTCGGGCGTCACCACCAGCCAGTCGGAACTCTGGCGCAGCGAAACCAAAGTGGCCAGCAAGTCCCCGGTCTCAATCTCCCAGAGTCGCGTGCTGCCATCCTCGCTGCCGGAGGCCAGCCAGCGGCCGTTCGGAGCAAAGGCGAGACTGGTGATGCTGCCGGAGTGTCCGCCGAGGCTGAACCGCTCCCGTCCGGTGGCGACCTCCCAGAGCTTGGCGGTCTTGTCGGCGCTGCCTGAGGCCAGCCACCGGCCATCGGGGCTGAAGGCCACCGCGTAGACCTCGCTCAGGTGGCCAGTGAGCGTGCGCTCGGCGCGCCCGCTGGCCACCTCCCAGAGCTTAACGGTCTTATCAGAGCTGGCTGAAGCGAGCCAGCGCCCATCCGGGCTGAAGGCCGTGGCATTCACGGCGCCGGTATGGTCAGTCAGTTGACGCGCCTCGCGCCCGGTGCTCACCTCCCGGAGTTTGATCGTTCTATCGGCGCTGCCGGAAGCAACCAGGCGGTTGTCAGGACTGAGGCTCACGGCGTGGATATCATTCGCGTGACCTTCAAAGGTGCGTGGAGTGCGCTGAGTCCCCACTTCCCAGAGCTTGACCAGGCGGTCTCCGCCCGCCGAAACCAACCACTGGCCATCCTGGCTGAAGGCGAGCGCATTAACGCTGTCGGAATGGCTGACCGGGACCGGCGCTTCGCTTCCGGTGGTCACGTCCCAGAGTTTGATTGCGCCGCCGAGACTCCCCGCTGCCAGCCACTGCCCGTCAGGGCTGAAGGCCAGCGCGTTGATGCTGCCGGCATGATCAGAAAAGGTGCGGACCTCTCGCCCTGCCCAAAGGTCCCAGAGCTTAACCGTCGTATCCTTATGCCCTGAGGCGAACCACCGACCGTCAGGGCTGACGGCCGTCGCCAGCACGCTGTTGGAATGGCTCCTCAGCGTGCGCCGTTCGCTGCTGCTTACCCGCCGGAGCTCGATTGTTCGATTGCCGCTGCTCACCGCTTCCCAGTTGCCATCAGGGCTCAAGGCGATGGCCTCGTAAAGGTCCAAGCTGTCGCGGTCACCGGAGGCGGACACCTCACGCCCCGTCACGGTATCGAATTGCTTCAGGGTCCGATCATCGCTGCCTGTGATCAGCCGGGTGCCATCGGGGCTGAAGGCGATGGCCAGCACGGTGCCGGAGTGCCTGTCAAGCGTCTGCAATTTACGCCCTTTGGGGAGACGCCAGAGCCTCACGGTCGCGTCCGAACTGCCTGAAGCGAGCACCTGGCCATCAGGGCTGAAAGCCACGGCTCGCACCCCCTTGCTATGTCCGATCAAGGCCTTCAACTCACGCCCGGTGGCAACCTCCCACAGTCTGACAGTATTGTCGGCGCTACCTGAAGCCAACATCTGGCCGTCGGGGCTGAAGGCGATCGTGGTAATCCAGGCGGTGTGGCCGGTCAAGGTCTCTACCTCGCGCCCGGTTGCGACCTCCCAAACTTTGACCGCCTGGTCCGTGCCGCCGGAGGCTAGTCGGCCATCGCGGCTGAAAGCCAGGGCATTCACGCTCTGGGGGTGAGCGGCGAGACTCAGCACTTCGCGTCCGCTGGAGACCTCCCACAACTTGATCTTGCCATCGAGCCCGCCCGAGGCGATCCGCCGCCCATCCGGACTGAAGGCCACGGTCCTGACGCCGCCGGTGTGGCCCGTCAGGGTGCGCAGTTCACGGCCTAACGTCACATCCCAAATTTTGACCGTGCTGTCGGCGCTGCCCGAGACGAGTAAGCGCCCATCCGGACTGAAGGCGATGCCGTCGACTTTTTGGGCGTGGCCGGATTGGAGGACGAGTTCGGGCCTCTCGGTCGCGGCTTTGGGGTGATCGGTTGCTGATGTCTTGGCCAAGAAGAGTTTCAGTCTGAAGCCTCGGTCTCCTTGGGGAGCGGCGATTGAGATGAGGGTTGAGATCATGCCCCAGGCCACCAGCAGGAATAACCCAACGATCTGCCGCTGCGGGAGGAGCAGAGCCCATGCCGGCTCAGTCTGTGAATCGCTTCTGATCCGTGATTTCATTATTCATCCTCTCGGTGCGACCTCGCTCAGTTTCATCAAGCCATCAGCCGTGGCGATCATCAAAGTCCGGTAGCTCATTTGATGCTCACCGTCACGGCGTTAGCGGTCTTGCCGTCTACTTCCAGAACTACCTCGACTTCGCCCCGCCCGATCAAGCTGCGGTCCAACCGCACGTTGACTTGATCGAGTCCAACGAACCCGCCCTGCGGCCCGGCATAGAGCACCTGCCAGTTGACCCCGCCGATGGCGGCGTTTATCGCCGAGAGGCTGCTCTGGTAGCGAATCCCTGTCCCGAAGAGCAAAAGAAAGATTTGATCGGTAGCGGGGCCAAGATCGATTGGCACTGCCACGAACTTATGCTGCACTGCGTCAAACCGGACCACTGGCTCATAACTCTGCGTGCCATCTGCCCTAGCCCGCAGTACCATGGCCGCCGCGAAATCTCTCCCATCGACATTGGCCGCGAACAGTCCCGGCCCGACAGTATCAATTTGCAAAGTCCCCGTCGAGATGACGCCGTTGCCGCTGGCGATCGTCGCCGTCGCCAACCCGGTGACCATTCCGGCTGGGATCTGATAATTGACTTGTGTCGGTGAGACGAAGAAGAGCGGGGCCAATCGCTCAGTGCCTGCGCTGTCGCGGACTGTGACCGTCGTCCCGGCCAGGCTTGTCGGCAGCGGAGTGGTCGTGGCTGCCAGCGTCGCGGTGGCTAAGCTGGGGCCGAAGGCCGCCACGATGGCCTCGCTGGCGAATGCTCCGGCCTGATAATTCGCGGCCGAGGTGTTAGTGACCTGGTTGCCGACAGTAACTCTCCCCAGGCTAGAAGTCGGTGCCGGTCCTTGGTCGTCCGTCGCCTTGGCGGTTGAGGTGTGACTGACTGTCGGCACGCTACTCCAGGTTAAGTTGGATCGCCCCTCCGTGACCTCGCCCAGTTTCGCGTTGGCGGAGACCGCCTCTGTGTTCACTGTGCTGTCACTGCCGGTGATACTAACGCTGGGGCTGCCTGTTCCCCCCGCGGCATAATAGCCCGTAACATCGATGATGAAATGCGTCCCGCCGGAGGCGAAGATGTTGAAGGCGCCGTCCGCCCCGAGCCCGACCGTGAAGGCGTTGGCCACTACCTGGCTCGCCCCGTAGTTGAGGTTCGAGACTGTCGGCATCGCGGCCCCGCTCGGGTAGAGCGTGAGGTAGCCGCCGCCTGAGATGCTCTTACCGTTGCTGTCGAGGTTGACCACCGTCGCATTGCCAACCACGGCCTGCGCTGCGGCCGGGATGGCGAGGCCTTCGCAGTTGACGCGCGCCGCCTCGGTCCGCGTGGCCGCCGCGGCGAGCAGCGCGCCGGGGCTGTCGCAAGCGGAAAA
>Ga0070707_100001200_pt1 | contig 25493 bp, 16 predicted proteins | sample KBSK5502metaG_FD_65468 | JGI IMG/M metagenome (GOLD analysis project Ga0070707, IMG submission 65468) | Corn, switchgrass and miscanthus rhizosphere microbial communities from Kellogg Biological Station, Michigan, USA - KBS K5-50-2 metaG | ecosystem: Host-associated > Plants > Roots >...
GAGAGTTTCTCGATGATGATGGTGTTGCCTACCGCCACGAGCTTATGGACCTTTTGCCCATGCAAGCTCTTGCGATGAGCCGCCAGCTTGCGTTCTTTGCTGGCGCGCCTTTGTCGCATCTTCTCGTAGGTCTTGCTGCTTTTCCAGTGCAGCTGCTTCTTGCCAGTCTTCTTAATGCGCCCCCGCTCATCGTAGTTGCCCGGATTGGCGGCGCGCCGCTGTCGCTCCATCTTGCGTTGGAGCCGGCGGACGTGCTTCTCATCCGGGGCCAGCTCTTCGCAGAAGACCTCCAGGCTCGCTTCGGCTTGCTGGGGGACCAGCGCGATGGTAGACGGCCCCAGATCGGCCCCCAGGATGTCGCTTCCGACGGCGTGTTTGGGCTTGTGATACGGCGCGCCTTCTAGTGCCAGTTGGACGAAGTAGCGAAAGCCCTCTGCATCGGCCCCTTGCGCCTTGGGGCTGCTGGCTTTGCGTTGGATCAGACGCGCATATTTGATGCGCTGATCTAAGCCGTATTTCACCACCGGGTCGTTCCAGTCGATGAGCGCAGCAAGCTGGTCATCTTTCCAAATCACATAGCCGCCATTCCCATCTTCGGGCTTCTGCAGCACGAAACGCAGCCCCGTGTCGTTGCGTTTGTTCTCGATGCTGGAAAGCCCCCGCCCTCGGCTCTTGAAGCGCACGCGACGGGCCTCTCCCACACAGACGCGATTGAGGGCCTGGTAGGCGCGCGTGGCGAGCGTCTGAGCCAGTACCGCATCCAGGTGCTCGGCAATCCAGGACACCCGCGCCTGCCTGGCATACTCGTGGAGGGCATATTCCGAGAAGCCGTACTGCTCCCGCAGCGCCGAAAAGGCTGCCTGCCGCTCCTGCTTGTGGGTCCGGGGGATGGTGCGGGCCACTTGCCAGGCCGGATCGGCTCGCATCTGGCGCAGACGGTGTTGTCCTTCGGAAAGCACGGCATTGTAAAAGGCGCGCCCCGCTTCCAGATGGCCGCGGATGCCTTTGGCCTGGCCAGCGTCAATCTGCAGGGGCAATTCAAGCAAGAACGTGGGCGTCTTGCGACGCGGCTCTTTTTCTGATTCCTCGTTCTTCTTCTTGCTCATGTCCTGGCTTGCCTTGCACTAGAGGGTTCAAGCGTTGCGCTGCTGGCATTCCCGTTGTGGAACACAAGGTGCTCCTCGTCCAGCAAGATGGCATCCGTTTCAACGGAGGAAATTCCTCGTGTAACACAGTTGATACTTCATAGTGCTAGCTTATCATACACTGATGAAGAACACAAGTTCTCCCTCCTCCCAGTCAGGGCTATTTAAAAGTCCGCTTTTCTCCACCCGTCCGCGCGAAACAAGAGGAAGGAGTGGGGCTTTTCCCTTTATGCGTTGGTGAGGTCACGAAAGGCAGCGTTGTTTCAGGTCTATTTCAGGAATATACTGTATAATCAAAGCAAGGCACCGAAATAGATAATCTGCACTCTACGTCATTCGTGATGGACTTCCAGGGAGAAATCAGCTATGTCATCCGCCAAGAACCATGTTGTGAAATGGCGCTCCCTCTGCCTTTTGCTGCTTATCACTCTATTGACAGCATGCTCAACAAGCTTGTCCACACCCGCATCACCTGCCGCGCAAAAACCCACACCGGTACTCTCGCCGACGATCACAGGCCCGACCGCGCCCGGTCTGAAAAACTGCCAGCCGGCATCGCCGATCGACAATTCTTCAGTGGGGCCAGAAGTGCAGGGCACAGCCACCAATGCTGAATTGTGGGGTCTTATTATGTCGACCTCAGGCGTCCCCCCTCGGGCGAACACAGGGGTGAAGATCGTCTGGAGAATGACGAACTCTGACTTTTTGGACATCGTGGCTTCAGGTCCGCATGGCATGAAAGTCCCGCCTTCATGGGGACCAGACAGGCATCTCGGCTCAAACTGGAACCGCCCGGGTGCTGAATGGGGCACCGGTTTTACCTTTCCCGTGGCTGGCTGCTGGGACCTGCATGCCACAAGCGACAACGCCTTTGGCGATGTCTGGCTCAAGATCGTGTAGTGGGTTAAGCAGGTACGGGTTACCTTGCCAGGAGGAGCTACCGCCTTTGACCCCCGGCTTTCTGACGACTTTTAAATGACCCTGCCTCCCAGTCCCGCCTCATCAGGAACGGCGGCTCATCCCCAGCATGAATGGCCGGGGCTTTCCCGCCAGGAATCTGCAAGCCATAGATAGTCAGGCTGGTCTTTGTTCCTACCAAAACCTTGCCGTTGGCGATCGTTGGCACGCTGAATTTCACATAGCTATCGAGCCGATCTCGTGTGGAGTTCTGCTCGCTGTTGTAGAGTTCCTGATCGATATTGGTGGCATCATAAGCGCGCAAAACACCTGGACCACTCGGTGTGCAGCCAGGCCCACCACAAGGTGCAGGACTAATCACCCAAACGATCCCGGTACCAGGAACGCTCTTGTTACTCGAAATCGAGGGGGTGCCGCCGGGATAAGTGAAGGTTTCTGGGGTCTGGGCAGTTGCTCTGGAAGAGAGCATATCCCCGCGCACCTGGAAAGACTTCAGGTGGTCACCTGTTTCACCAATGTAGACCAATTGTCCACTCTTCGCAGTCCCAACCCAATAGCCCGGGATTCCGAAAAAGCCACCAGGTGCATTTGAAGGGAGCTCCTGCACGGTTTGATCAATATCGGTACGTGCTTCTTCCGTGGAACCACATTGAAGGTTACCTGGATATGTATGGAACTGGCCCATCTGATCGCGGTCAAGCACGTAGATACGTCCTTCTTTCCCCACGCCGACCAGCAGGTGAGGGTGAGCTGTGTGAGGCTGTTCCGGTAAGAGCAAGACTCCTCCTGCCCCAAGATCATCATCGCGGCCAACTAAACACGCCTGGTTGAAAGGAGTAAAGTAGTCCGACAGAGCCAGGCCGGTGCGTGTATTCAACTTCACGAAACTATCGCCAGCATCTCTCTGCCTTGCTTGATCCAGGTCGAAAGTCCCGTTACTGGTCGTGAGGTACACATTACCCTGCGCATCAGCAGCGGGTCCCGCTCCGCTCATCCAGATCCCCCCCTCTTGCCCGTCAGGCGTCGTGTTGTAGATCCCGGCTTGCCGGAATGCCCCGCCATTGTAGGTGTAGCCGATCACCCACCCATGGTAGGGATCAGTATCACCGAAGGAGCCCCACGCGATGTAGACGACGCCGTTCAGCAACAGCAACGCTGGACGCTGATTGGCTTGCCTGGCGTTAAAAGGAACCAGCGAGGGTCTTCCTGGGCTCTTGTCATAGCCGTCTCCTTGTACGCTCGCGAGAATTCTGACCGGGCTGCCTGGCTTATCTGTGCCTGTGGCGATATCAAGCGCGTGCAGCGACTGCACATACTGCTTGCCATGTTCCTTCGTCATTGCCACCACATACATGGTGTTCGTGGTCAGATCAATGACGGGGGTGGCAGTAATACCAACAGACGGCTCGATATCTCGTTGAGGATACTTCCCAAAAACATCTGTAGCGGGAACAGTGGTCACAGCGGGGGGATGGAGAAAGCTCGTCTTCCACAGTGGGGCAACTGCATGCGTCTGGTCAGCATCAAACGCGTAGACGCTGTCATTTTCCGTAGCGACATAGGCTACATTGTAATCATGACCTTTGATAGTGACAGCCGGGACAAATAGCGGTTGTGCATACACCTGCCCATCGACCGGATACGAGACCCGTTTGCCAAAGTGTTGCGCAGTAACATTGTTGGTGTTGAGAATAGTCTCGTTGAGGTTTTGCCCTGTGCGGAGGTTATCATTGTGAAAAGTCACAACGGAAAGGTCGCTCTGCATCGCAAGGTGCTGATAAAAAGTGAGCATCCTTCCTCCAAGATACACGCATGCGAGCACGATCAGGAGCATCAGGATGATGAACTTTCTCGCGGTGAGAAGGTTGATGCGCATAGAGATCCCTTTCTGACACGTCCTTTGGACGACAACGCTTGACCTCTCTGCTGCTGCTAGTATAACAAATGCGCGCCATGAAAACGCCATGAGCAGCGTCATGAACGGGAAAGGTAAACCTCCCGGTACTCTGCCAGCTCCCTTTGGGGCGCAAAGCGAGTCAAAACCCGTTCCCGCGCCTGCTCGCCGTACCTGTATCGATCAGTATCAGCGTCGAGCATTCTGGCCATTGCCTCGCATAACTCTGTGGCTGACCCCGGTCGCACCAGCAATCCTTGCTTCCCATCTTCGATCAGCTCAGGAACGGCACCGCTGCGTGTAGCAACAATGGGTATTCCGGCAAGCATCGCTTCGAGCACAGTATTGGGACAGCCATCGTGCAGCGAGGTGAACGCGAAAACATCCATGTTGCGCAGGTAGCGCAGCGCATCTTGCCTTGAAATATGTCCCGTTATAGTGATCTTGTGCTCGAGGTTGTATTTTGTAATGAATCGTTCAAATCTGTCCTGTTCTTCTGGAATGACGAAACCGGCAAGCAGCAAATGGGCCGTGGGATAGCGTTGTAAGAGCATGCTGAAAGCGCAGAGCAGCACTTCTAAGCCTTTCTTGTTCTTGAAAACTGCCAGCGAACCAATTACAGGGCGTGGTAACTGCAAATCTTGCGTTCCCTCTGCAAAGTCCTGGGGACGAATACTATTCAAAATCACCCTGCCTTTAGTGGGGCGAGCGCTCAGGACACGCGCTCTGTTCAAGCCTTCCTGGCTGACGGCTGTGAATTGGGTAGCGTTCTCCAGCGCCCATTTGAGGTAAGGGAAACGTTCTGTGTTGAAGACATCCCCGATGATATCGTTGCCGCGAATGCTGACTATGGACGGGATGTTCAACTCATGTGCGGCGTAAACTGCCGGGAAACCTGTAATGCTGGCATAGAAAGCTTGTATGAGATCGTATTGACGCTCCTGGGCCAGCTCTAGAAGAGCGTAATGCATATCAACCCACCGTTGCGCCTGGCTTGTGCCGCCTGTCCAGGATGCGAGTTTGAACAGGGTCACATCCTCGATGCGTTGATCCAGTTGTATGATGCCATTTCGCCCATGCGGGTTAAATTCGGCACGATTGCTTGAATTCAGCATGAGGATATCAACCTGCATGTTGTACCGGGTAGAGAGCCCTCGAGCAATACGAACGATTGAGGTGCCAACACCACCAGCTTCAAATATATCGTCGCAGGTGATAAGGGCGATGCGTAAGAGGTGAGTGTCACTCATGAAATTAAAGCCTCTATCAATCTTGCACTGTGCCGCGCGCCATCGGTAGCAATCTTTGCCTGCTGGTCGCGGGGAAATGGCTCTGCCAGGCACATCTCCAACAACGCGCTTAAATCCTCGCTCAATACCGTTTCGAGGCTGGCTGTGCGCAAAATGTGCAGGTTTGCCAGCTTTGTGACGTGTAGCTCCTGTTCGCGCTCGTGCAGTTGACGGGGGATCATCAGGGCATTTGCGCCTGTGGTAATGACCTCGGCTAAGGAGTTATATCCACCTGAGCCGATGAAGAAATCGCTGGCTTTTATCCAGGCTGGTAAGGGATCAAGCAGCTTTGTCCATGTCCAGTTGGGGTGTTCTGATACCTGCATGCGCATCCGCTCATATGCAGCGGCTTCGAGATATGGCCCCGCAGCTAAAAAAGCAAAATCGAAACGCTTGTTAATGCTGGTTAGAGCCTGCAGGATCGATTGCCAGATCGGTTCGGTCCCCTGCCCGCCGCCAAAGCTAACGACGATGATGTGAGCGCCAGGGTCAAGCCGCAACATAGCTCGCGCTTCCGCTTTAGTTGCTGCCGTGGGCCGTGTCACATAGCCGGTATATTTGAACATACTGCTCAGTGAGGCTGGAATTGCATAGTACTCCTCGAGCCGCAAGACACGCTCATCGACGTACACGTGAATGGCCGAGAAATGTTCCTGCACGAACGCAACCAGGCGTGCATTAAAAAATTCGCGATCCGTCTCTTCGGGACTCCCTAAGATGCCTCGCAGACCCAGTACTTTTTTAACGTTTGGTGAGCCGGTTACCGTTGGTATCAACTCGCCGCTCTTTCCTTCGGGGTGGAAGTCGATGACGAATGCATGGGGCTGGAAGTCTCTAATGAAGATCGCTACCAGGTTTTCCCTGATGCGCTGAAACTCCGCTTTTGCTAGCGGGAGAACCGGCGTGGCGCGAACGCCGCTCACGTTGTCATAGGTCAAATACGATGGGATTTTTACGAGATCCATCCCCGGCGGCAGGAGTTCAAAACCTTTCGATGCGCCCGTAATGCCTACCACGATGCTGTCCGGTATATGATCCAGCAGTGCCTCGCCAAGTGTTGCACATCGCACCGTGTGGCCGAGGCTGCGCCCATTATGCCAGTACAGCGCTATTCTCCTGGTCATCGGGCTAGATTCCTGCCCAGAACCTGCTAATCGCATCTAAATCCAGCTCGATAAAGCTTGCCGGGTAGAACAGCTCCCAGCGTGTTAAGACTTCTGGATGAACCTCGCCGAATTGCCCGATGATCGTTATGTCTCCCGTGGAAACTGTCATTTGCCTCCCTGGGATGAGCGCCGGGCTGCCGCTGCGTTTCAGCGTGTAATCCAGGCGCAGGTGATAACAGAGCGCATCCAGCAGGGTGTGAGCATTATTAAAAGGATGGTCGGTCCCAATCAGTAAAATACCCATTTTCCAGCGCGAGTGCGCGACCCTCTGCTTGTCCAGGAACAGGGTTTCGGTGAAGAGATAAAACTTTGAGGGTGGCAGCGGCGCTGAAGGATGAACCGCGTTTCTGAGCAGCGGCGGCAGGCTGCTATCAACGGCGTACTCGCGATTCTTGTTAACTGCGTTATCGAGGTGAATGAGCCTTTCAGGGTGATCATGGCACATGCGCTCAACCACGTTCTCGTAGGAGTCAAGCAGTAACCCGATGGTCTGCCGCGCGCCGTAAGCCTGCATGTACTCTACTAAGCGTTCCTCGAGTTCGCTGCGCTTTGTTTGAGAACCTATAGCGTTTACAGTAGTAAGCGGTTCCGGTTTGGCCTCTTCATAGTAGGTTGCAACCAGGTAATCCTCTAGTATATCGAAGGGGTGGATGATGTCGAAGCGAAAAATTGGCGGCGTGATAAGCCATTGCCGCTTTTTTCCATCATACTCCACTTGATAATGCATGCCCTCCAGGGCCGCACGAAATCTTTCGGATTCTGGTTTGAAACCGAATGTCTCCTTTAGTTGCTTGCTGCTTATGGGAAAGGGACTCCACTTTGCGAACATCTCTTTCTCATCTATCGTAGTTGCAAAGCCACAGCCCTGATAGTCCCTATCGAGGAAATTACAAAGCAGGGTGAAGAGCAGCCAGGTGCCTATGCGCTGGTCACGTGCCGTAATCACTACTGTATTCGTACCCGTTGCCAGGGTCAGGGGCGATAGTATTTCGCCATCCTCGTCGACGGGCGCCTCGATTGAAAGTATGAATTGCATATCAGGAAGAATTGTGACATCGATGTTCTGGCGACTGCCGAAGCCGATTTGATCTCGTACTTTTTTTAAGAAATAGGCATCGTCGAAAATCTTTTGACCGGGGTCAACATGAATATAGAGCACCCAGGCGTTAGTATGTTGTGGTAGCTCTGTGAAACGCGTAGGTATCCTGGGAAAGCTTTCGAGCACGTGCAGGCCGTATTTTCGCCCGGGCAGAGGTTCGAGGTGGCGGGCCAGACCCTCAATACACCAGAGTTCAGGACGAAGCGTGTCCAGGAAGTTCACACGTATGATGTCTTCATCCTCGTAGTCAAGGTATGCTTTTACGCCTAGCAATGTATGTCTAAAATCGTACGAGTCAGGGGCCTTTGCAAGCCTGCTGGAAATCAGACTGCGCTCAAAATCAATGTTGGGCATGTAGAGGAATCTCCGTTTCATCAAATGCTTCGAAGCCAATGCTGTTGGGGTCGATCGCTTTTGCATTGTTGCTTAAAATACTTGCCACGCGGCTAACATTGAAACCGATCAGTGCGACCGGTATGAGGACATCCAGAGCTTCCGCCGCCTCCGGGCGCATTAAGCCGCCGGAGCCTACTTCGTAGGTAGTGCCGTCGGCATAGACAACCCAGATATTGACTGAAATTTCGGTAAATGGAAAATAGGCAGCCTGGACTTGAATATCTACAGCTTGCGGGAAAATAGCCCGGCAGACATGTTTGATCGTGCCCATCAGGGTGCGGACATTCAGACCTTGATCGGCAACGAGTACATCCATTTGTATGAATTCGGGCTTCTCGGGGCGTGCGCGACAGCAGCGCGAAAAACCAAAGAGGTACACGGGTAAAGGTACCGTTAAAGCCAGGTGCTTTACCGTCTCCGGGGTACTATGGCTGCGAATCACTACCTGGTCGTTGTTAAAACCATCCGCCGTACCCCAGCCCCGTGACCCTGATGTCCCTCTCCCCTCGTACTCCTTGCTAATCCATTCCTGGAGTACCCGCGTGCTGTGTTCTATTTTAGGAGGTTCTTCAGGCAAGCTGATGCCATCGATTGCCAGCAGGTGTTTGGAACTGCGCACCGGGTGGTATTTATGCATGAAAAGTGCATTCAGGTTCCAGAACTGGGTCTCGAGAATCGGGCTTGAGACTTCGTGAAAGCCCGCGGACACGAGCGAACGTCGCAAGTAGGTCAGGAAACGCGGCAAAGGATGCTGTAACTCGAGGCGAATCTCCGGAGGAGCCACCACGCTTAATGGCCGGAACTGCCGGGCGCGCCATTCACCACTGAGTAGCATCTCGCGAGTCACATTCCCGACCATTGACTGCATCTCGGCCCCTGCATAAAGACAGGCTTGCTGCCGCCCCAGGCCGGTTAAACGATAGCCAGCGATGGTAATCAGCTTATCTTCAACTAATTTGCGCCTGTACGCCTCTTCTTCAGCAGGATTTTGCAGGTCACGCGAGGCTGTTTCTTTTACATGCGTCAGGTAGCGCTGCATCGCCCTGATAGATTCGGGCAGGGCATATTGCAGCGGGGTGATCTTGCCGTTCGAGAAGGCAACCAGGCCGGATTTCTGAAAAGTTCCGAGGAACATACCAATGGTAAATTTGGCTTCAGATTGTGGCAGAAAGTCGTTCACTTCCTTAAGGGTAAGGCCGCCGGTTGCGACCAGGTGCTGCCACAGGCGCTTCTCCGGCAGCCCGTTTTCTTCGTATTCCTGGCCAGGTTTCCTGAGCACGCATTTCTGCTTGTTGCCAATTTCAACGGGTTCGGCCAGGCCTTTCGCGCAGAGATAACCAATGGCTGAAAGACCCTGCGCATACATCAATTGTGTGTCTTCAATCAGGTCCTCTACGGGTAGAGCTTTCTCATTTGCCTTTGCCGCGAGGACACTGAGCATTTGAATTTCGTTGTCACTGAGAACGATGTCTTGCATGTTAACTCCCTTGCTCCCTCAATACGCCGCCAACGGCTTCGGCCACGCGCCTGATAATCCTGTTGCGTACATCAACTATTTGGGCATCCGTCAGTGGCCTTTCAAGGCTCTCGTAGGTGAGCTGGTAGGCCAGCGATTTATGCCCTGGCGGGATAGGTTGGCCGCGGTAAATGTCGAAGAGTTCCACTTTGGTGAGCAGGGTGCCGCCACCTTTGCGAATTGCTTCGAGTACCTGGGCGGCGGTGACCTCTTCGGACACAACAAATGCCAGGTCTTCCACAACGGGCGTGTAGAGGCTGATGGGCTTTATTGGCTGTAGTCTCCAACTGGGCTTGATCAACAGTTTGATCTCTATTTCAGCAGCATAGACCCTCATAGCCGCAGGTAGATCGAAGTCTAAGAGTACCTGCGGGTCAAGCTCACCAAGAATGCCCTCGACGTGACCATTGATTTTGAGCTGGGCGCACGTTGGGCCGAAGGCCGGGTTGTTGTGCGCCGCTTCGAATTCAATCTCGTTGTCGCTGAAATCTAGCCTTTGCAGCAGCGTTTCCAGGATGCCTTTCAGATCGAAGAAGTCAAAATTCTCGGCCCCCGCCGGGTCTGGATGAACACTCGATGGACGGCGCGGCCCTGTCAGCAGCAGGCTCAAGCGGTTATCCTCGTAGGGGCGCACGCCGTCACCCTTCTCCGGCAGGTAGACGCGGCCGATCTCGAAGATGGGCATGCGTTGAGTATAGCGATAGTTGTAAGCCAGGTTCTCCATGGCGCTCACCAGCAGCGAACGCCGCATCACCCTGCGTTTAACCGAAAGCGGATTGACGATTGTGACGAAAGGAACGCGCTGCTCGGCAGTACCGGGCGGTTCGCGGTTGAGCCTGTCGTGATTTTCAGGAGTCGTCAGGGAGTAGCTGATGGTTTCCTGAAGTCCACAGCCTACCAGGATATCGCGAATTTTCTCTTCGGTCTCCAGCATGAGATTGCGGCGCTGAGGCGGTAACACATCATCCATCAGCGTTGTATGAATACGCTCATAGCCGATGATACGCGCTACCTCTTCTGTTAAATCGGCGGGTACCTGGATATCCAGCCGGTGCCAGGGAGCGGTGCAGCGCAGCAGCGGCTCGTCGGGTTCAATGTGCAAGCCGAAAACAGCTTGTTCCAGCGTAGAGGGTGCATCTGGAAGCACGGTGCATGCTTCAGTAACGAAGTCGAGCCGCTGCAACCCGGCGGCAATTTCGGAAAGGCTGACATCCATGCCCAGTATGCGCTGCGTGTCGCTCTCGGTCGTGTAGACAACGCGTTGAACCTGTGGCACGGGGTAGTTGTCAACCATCCCCGGCACAATCTGACCGCCAGCATAGTCGCGCATGAGCCTGGCAGCACGGCTTGCGGCGATAGCGTTGAGCGTGGCAGGCACTCCCCGCGTGAAACGCTGGCTGGCCTCGCTGTGCAACTTCAACTTCTGGGAGGTGCGTCGATTATTGATGCCGTCGAACGTGGCCGATTCCAGCAGAACATTGCGTGTCCCTGCATGAACCTCCGTATCCGCGCCGCCCATCACGCCCGCGATAGCGATGGGACCAAGTGTGTCGGTGATCAGCAGCATGGATTCATCGAGTTCCCGCTCGACACCATCCAGCGTAGTTATCCTCTCGCCAGCTTTGGCCCTGCGCACTATCACCGTCGGTTTGGAACTCCCGGCTTTTTTAGCTCGTTCAACGAGCAGGTCATAGTCGAATGCGTGCAGCGGCTGGCCCCATTCCAGCATCACATAATTGGTGATGTCAACGATGTTAGTAATAGGCCGCATGCCCGCCTTAATCAACCGGTCCTGCATCCACCCGGGCGATTCGCCGGTCTGCACATCTCTGATCACCATGCCAATATAACGATTGCACAATTCAGGATCGGCAATCTCCACGGCCACGTAATCGGACGCGTCACGTCCATTGCTGGAAGACGACTCGTCGGGCGGTAGGTGCAGCGCCGCGTTGGTCAGCGCCGCCACCTCTCGCGCCACCCCGATCATGCTCAGACAGCGAGCCATATCCACCGTCAGGCCCAGCACCAGCACTTCATCGCCAAGATAGTCCCGTAGAGGCATACCAACCGGGGCATCTTCCGGCAGTATCAGAATGCCTTCGTGCTCTTCGCTCAGGCCCAACTCTCGCTCGGAACAGACCATGCCGTTCGAGGATATACCTCGAATCTTTGATGATTTGAGCTTCTTTTTGGGCCGGGGGCGTTCATCGCTGTAGGCGTCGATCAACACAGCACCGGCGCGAGCAAATGCCACCTTGAGCACAGGCAAATGTTCCACGTTCTTATATTGAAACAGGTTAGGCGCACCGGTAACCACCTGCTCCATCTCCGGGCCACCATAATCTACATCGACAAGCACCAACCTATCGGCGTTGGGATGCACTTTTATAGCTACTATCTGGCCCACCACGATAAGTTCCGGGTCCCACCAATCGCCCACGCGTTCGATGCCTTCTACTTCGAGTCCTGCCAGTGTAAGCCGGTCAGCCAGTTGCTTGATGGGTAAGATTAGATCCACATATTCTTTTAGCCATGAGATAGGTACCAGCATTGTCTTTGTCTCCAATTTTGTGTCTAGTGTTAAGAACGCCGGGCGACCTCGAGAGTCACCCAATAGGAATCAACCTGAGACGCATGCCCAAATTCCGTAGGGGCGAGGGAGGTGAGGAGTGGCGGGGAGGGCCTTTATGGTCGCCCGCGTCCTGTTCCTCACCTGTTGGGCAACGCGATCGCACCCCCACCACCGGGCGACCTCGAGGATCGCCCCTACATCCCGCGTGTGCGCTAAATCCTCTCCAAGAGACGCATATCGTTTGTGTAGAAGTAGCGGATGTCATCAATACTATACTTCTGCAACGCTATGCGATCAGGGCCCATGCCGAAGGCGAATCCGCTGAACTCGGATGGGTCATAGCCCCCGTTTTCCAGCACGCGAGGGTGCACCATGCCAGCGCCGAGTATTTCCAGCCAGCCCGTGTATTTGCACACGGGGCAGCCCTGGCCGTTGCACAGCACACATTCTATATCCATCTCCACGCTCGGTTCAGTGAACGGGAAGTAGCTCTTGCGGAAGCGTGATTTACGACCCTCGCCATACATTTGATTGGCGAAGTTAGTCAGTACGCCCTTGAGATCGCAGAAGGTGATATGTTTTCCCACTGCCAGCCCTTCTACCTGGTAGAACATTGACTCGTGGGATGCGTCTACTGCCTCGTAGCGGTAGACTTTGCCAGGCAGAATGACGCGAATGGGGTCAGTCGCATATTCGCGCATGGCATGAATCTGCCCCGGGCTGGTATGCGTTCGCAGGATCAAGCCAGGCGTGGTGGTATAGAAGGTATCCCACATATCCCTGGCCGGGTGACCCGGAGGTATATTCAGCAACTGGAAGTTGTACTCGTCGGTTTCCACGTCGGGGCTGTCGTAAATCTGGAAGCCCATGGCCGTGAAGATCGCGTATATCTCGCGCAGGGTGCGCGTAGTGATATGCAGCTTGCCCAGCGTTTGAGGGCGACCAGGTAGGGTCACGTCTACGCTTTCGGCGCGGCGAGCCGCTTCCAATTCGGCCTGGGCGATGGCAGCCTGGCGTTCCTGGAGCAAACCCTCCAGGAAATCCTTTACTTCATTTGCAACTTTGCCCACCAGTGGACGCTCCTCGGCGGGCAGGCTGCCCACGTTGCGCAGGATGGCGGTAAGCTGTCCTTTGCGCCCCAGGTATTCGGCATGCCAGGCCCTGGTGGCTTCGCTAGTGCCGGCCTGGGCTAGAGCTGCGCTGGCATCCTGGCGCAGTTGCTCCAGTTGTTTTAACAGGTCTTGTTGCACGATATTACCCATGTGAACTCGGCCTTTCTTGTATAGAATGTGCTTTACACAACAGTTTTGATAACAACAAAAAAGCTGACAACTCATTCGTCGACAGGGACGAAGTTGCCAGCAAGCTCCGTGGTACCACCCATTTTGAACCGGCGTAAAGAGATATCGCCCACGATGAAGTGAGAAACACACATACATCTGAGTTCCACTTGGTTTGCCTGCTAACGGAGGCTAGCCGGGGCTGTCTACCCAGGTTCTACCTTTCCGACCGGCTGAGCGAAGCGCACTCCTTACAGCTTGCCTGAGCGGAGCTAGGACGCAGTCCGTTGGCAAGCTGGCTTTCAAGAAGGACGCAGTACTGCCTTTGGTCTTGCCTGACGGACGCAGTCCGTAGACGCGTAGCGTCGTCAAGAAAGGTCCGGGGGACCTTTACAAGCAAGACCCATTTCAAGGTACGTTGCCGGTCGGAATAAGATCGAGTACTACCTGCTCAACAGCCAGCTCTGGGGTGAACTTTGGCCGGTGGTTCCACAAAAGGGTTTGCAGCCGGTGACCCTTTCTCTCTATAGCTTCCCCACCTGCTTACTTTTCCCCATCATTGCTTTTCACATACCTGATGTGTTGGTTTTCTATAGTATGCCAGATTTCGAGTCGAAAGTCTAGAGGCATAAGTGAGTGAAGCTTGCTAAAGAGCCCAATTTGACAAATTTCCTCAGCCAAGACTATCATGCTATAAAGAAACAACACCTTTACACCCTGAAGGAGCACTCCATGACAGAATCCACAGCCAGCAACGGCACCGTGTTTCATACCCACCGCTTGTCTAACGGCCTGCAAATTGTCGCCCAGCCAATGCCCGATTTCGAGTCGGTTGCCGTATCCTACTACGTGCGCACCGGCTCGCGTGATGAGCCTGACCTCAGTATCGCAGGCGTCTCCCATTTCCTGGAGCACATGGTCTTTAAAGGCACAAAAACGCTGGATTGGCAAGAGATAACGCTCGCGTTTAACAAAATTGGCGCGGAACTCAACGCCTTTACCTCGCAGGAGGCAACCGTCTACTTTGCGCGAGTTCTGGGTGAGTACCTGGAACGAGCCGTCCAACTGCTCAGCGATATGATGTATCCCCGGCTTGCCGAAAGTGACTTTGAGACGGAGAAAGAAGTTATTATCAACGAGATTGCGCGCTCCGAGGATCAACCCTATAACCTGGCCTTCCGGCGCATGATGCAGACCTACTTCGACTCTCATCCCCTCGGGCATGACGTGCTTGGTACGCGCGAGAGCATTCGCAATATGCGCATTGAGCAGATGCGCGACTACTGGAGCCGCCGCTACGCGGCAAACAACCTGGTCCTGGCCATTGCCGGCAATTTCGATTGGGAACATATCGTCCGTCTCGCTGAAAAATATTGCACCGACTGGCGTACCGGCGATGCGAGCCGCCATATCGAACCTTATGAACCTGCCCACGCAATCAACGACGTTATCGTCGATAAGAAGCTTAAGCAGCAGATCATGATTGTTGCTATGCCTGCTGTAGATGTGAAAGACCCCGACTACTACGCGGCCAGCCTGGGCGGCAGTATTTTAGGCGACAGCGATGGCTCGCGTCTCTACTGGAACATCTATCAAAAGGGCCTGGCGGAATCGGCCAGCGCTGGTATCTGGGCGCTGGAGGGGACAGGTATGATGATGATGGAGGCAAACTCAACGCCAGAAGAGGCGCCGCGTGTGCTCAAGCTGCTGCGTGCCGAACTGGATAGCCTGTTGGATGATGGTGTGCATGAAGACGAATTGCGCCGCGCCAAAGATAAATGGATCAGCAACGTTGTTTTGAGCAGCGAATCGACCTTTGCTCGCATGCGTTCACTGGCTTCCGACTGGGTAACTGAGGACCGGCTGATTAGCGTCGATGAGGAAGTCGAGCGTATCGAGAAGGTGACAACGGAAGATGTCATACGCTCCTTGCACCGTTTCCCTATGCGTGAAAAGCAGGTGCTGACGGCACTGGGTCCCCTGGGCGAGCCAGAGTTGTTGGCTTGATGTTAAGAATAGAATAGTGTAGGGGCGCGACTCATCGCGCTTGCCTGGATACAGTCTTTTTTCAGGTGGGCACGATGGGTCGCGCCTCTGTATTGTGTGATCCCATAATTTCCCCCCTCCCTCCTTTTTCTACCGCTGCTTAACTGCTTGCTTCTTCATTTTAAGAATAAATTTGAAATTTCCCCTCGCTTGTTGTATATCTTATGGTAGGGGTAATAGACTTCATTTAAACTCAAACCTCGTAGTGCGCGGTTTTAGTGTGCTCATTTCACCAGGAATGGGCACAGCTTCGTATGACTTTCAACATTAGATTGAGGCCATTGTATGCATCTCTTCCGTACAGCAGTCAAGCTCTTTCCCGTGTAGTAACTCTTAGGCTTCGGCATCCCTGGCTCGTTGTGTTCGTACTGCGGATTTAGACCTGTAGGATAATCACCCTTATTATTGCAGTGCACCGATTTCGAATATGCTATCGAGATCGAATACTTCCTTAGGAGGTAGGACATGCGACTGATTTTAATCGGCATTGTATTTGCAGCGGGTTTCTTGGCAAGCGTATTCCTTCTCCGCCCAACCACCCCCTCTTGCCTCGTAGTTTCCCCGCCTGATACATCTACGTCATTACCCGGTGCATCTCCATCAACGCTAAGTGTCACAATGACCATTAACGAAGACCAGACTGCTTCGGATGGGAAAGGTAGTGTCAGGTTGCAGTTCTCTAGCATTGATGTCGGAGGCACCAACTGTGTGAACTTTTCACACGGGGAGACGGTCACCTGTAATAACGATGGCAGTGGACCATTGCAGTTCGACACCAATAAATCGGCTTATGCAACTCGTGTGGGACCAACAGGTGACTATACCTGTACGTATCAACAGAACAGTCGCTCCACACCCGTTCTCATCACAATGCCAAGAGGAACACTACTGCACCCTCAATTTTTACCAAGCAACCAATCCAGGCTCACAGTCACGTATGACCCTAACAGTGATCCGCGACTGGGAAAATGTCCGGTCGAGATAGATGCAAATGGTTCCCAGACCATCTCCAGTGCTCCCAACTTGCCAGATAATGGGCAATACACCATACCCGATATCAGCGGGTTGAGTGGACAAGGAACAATCGTAATAACACGAACCTGTAGATCCAGTGCGCAACACCCGCAGCCAACTCCGTGCGTGTGTCAAACACCAACTCAGTTTGAGTCGGTCACTGTGATATATAAGACAACTGCGACGCTCGACATGTCCTGGAATCCGACAGATCCGTAGGATCATAACGTGAGGTGAGATTTGCCCGGTCGCTCCTCCCTTTCCCCGCTATCCTCCGTTACAGCCCTCAGCACCCGTGCAACCTGTGGTGTCTGGGTTTCCGCTGACCGGCCGGTAAGTGAACCGGTGACTCCAGTGGGTGCGGGGCGCGGCAGCGGCGGCATAACAGGCGTATCAGGCGAGAGGCCTACCTTGAGATCGACAAAGCGGCGAAAACCTGGGGAGTAGTAGCCCCGCTCCAGATGTAGCGCAGGCGTGTCTCGCTCAGCATCTTGCCCATGTATTCCTCCCATGCTTCCCAGATATCTTTGGGCAGCCCGCCCTTTTGCGCTTGCGTCCAGATATGCTCAAAGAAGTCGAGCATGGCCGTTCCGAGCCAGCGCACGCGCTCGCGCGATTCTGGATCGGTGGCTTGCGGCGCTTCGCTCGTGTCACCGGCCCCTTTACCAGCCTCCGCCGGCTGTGGCATAGGACTCATCAGGATACGGGATGCCTCTGGATAGGTCATCATCAATTCGCCAATGTGCGCTTCCGCATCGTATAGACTCTGATAGGTGGCGCTGTATATCGTGTCAATGAAGACGCGGGTCTGTGCCGTCATCTCCTTGCTCTGCTCCACCAGTGCAGTTGTTTGCACGCGCATTGCCCTTGTTTGTACCACCAGCAAATAAATGGTGATCGGCAGCACCAGGGCCTGCAGGCTGCCCACAACCAGCCCGACAATAGCGATGATTTCATCGATTGAGAGCGCGCCGGTAACAGTGGCGATATGAGCAAGCGTAAACATGGTAACCTCTGAAAACACGCCTGTTTTTCTGAGTATATCATAGCGTTTCTTTGATAGGAAAAAAGTTTCATCCTGTATAAATTGTAAATCAGAGACGTGAGCACGAGTAACAGGGACGATAGATAGCAGTTACCGGCGCTCTCCTTGCATCCCGCCTGAGTGCGAAGCACTAGCCGCGAAGCGGCGTTGGCGGGATGGATTGGTGCCAACTGCCATTTTGTCGTTGCTGAGTCCCATTCGCCGATGGCAAGCGATGTTAACGTACGATTGATTACTGATGTAAAAGGAGGACACAACAAATGGTATCTCTTAGGCGCTCTTTACCGCTCGTTCTGATCAGCATGTTGCTCAGCGTAGGCATCGTAGCTTGTGGCTCTGGTAGTACAGGCTCTGGTGGTACCTCGATGATGGCAAGCAGTCCAACATCAACGGCAGCCCACATGAGCTCTATGACACCAACCTCCGCACCAATGAACAAACCGGTTACGCCTACTGCTTCTGTCAATGCATTCATTCGCACAATGCAGGTCACCCTCAATGGAAAAGTATTTACCGTTCTTACGACTACAAAGGGGATGATGCTGTACTACCGTCTCAACGACCCGGCACCGGAGTCCGGCTGCACCGGAGGATGTGCTATGACCTGGCCTCCACTGATTGCCAATGGTATGCCGACGAGTTCCCTAACTCTTCCTCATAAATTGACGGTCTATATGACCGTTAATGGAAACCAGGTCGAGTACGATGGGCATCCACTCTATACCTACGCGGATGATATGGCTCCTGGTCAATTCAGTGGTCGAGGCATGGGGAATGTGTGGTATCTGGTGTCAATAAACCTGTAGTTGAACTGGCCAGCGCGTGCGAAATCCGACCCCATGTGTTCTTTATCGCCTTGGGAGCTGGTTCCTTCATAGAAGCGCCGGCTCTCAAGGCGATGCTTTTGTCGCATCGGCTGGCAAAGGCTCATCCTGTGAAGCCGGTTCCCATCGAGAATCTGTAATCTAGCAATCTACGATTTATCGGTACAGTAGCGTTCTTTCAAGCAGACGGAAAATCCTTTCTTATAGGGAGGCTATTGTGCGAAAGAAAATCCTTGTATTTTTCACCCTGTTAGTTGTCTTACTCATTGGCGGTTTTATTTTCCCCGCTCGTTTTCTCCACTCGGCCAGAGCAGAGGCGCAGCTTCAGCCAATGAATATCGGCAATCTTTCCCCTTTATTGAGAGTGAGCCATTTGCAAGGTGCCTACCGGTCAAACCGGACACTACAAATGAGCGTTGGCCTTGCGCTGCGCAATCAGAGCCAACTGAGCGCAATGTTGCAGAGCCTGTATGATCCATCTTCTCCCAACTATCACCAGTTTTTGACTCCGGGCGAGTTTGCCCAGCAGTTCGGCCCGGCGGCTGGGCAGCGGCAAGCAGTCATCGATTATTTGGCCCGGCAAGGCTTTACCATTACACAGACGTATACCGGCCTGGTCGATTTCAGTGGACCGGTATCGCTGGCCGAGCGCGTTTTTGGGGTCACGATCAATAATTACCTGTCCCCCGATGGGCGTGTCTTTTATGCCAACGCCACACAGCCAAGCCTTCCGGCCTATCTTGCTGCCGGTATCACCTCGATAAGTGGCCTGGATGACGCCAACCTGTACACTCACCCGCCCATTCCTGCGCATAATGCCCCGGCGCTAAGTGGCCACGCAGCGAGTAACTGCCCGGCCCCCGGTCAGAGCGGCGGTGGCGGTGGGGGTGGTATCTTTGGCGGTGGCAGCCAGGTAGCCTACATTCCAAGCCAGTTCTCTACAGCCTACAACTATGATGGTTTGCACAATGCGGGTCTGCATGGTCAGGGCCAGACCGTTGGGGTCTTTGAACTGGATGGCTACTCGCAGAGCGATGTACAGGCATATAACCAGTGCTTCGGCGGTGGCAGCGTTCCCATTCAAAATGTGCTGCTGGACGGCTTCAACGGCCAGCCTGGCGCGGGAGCAATCGAGGTCGAGCTTGATATGGAAGTCATATTGAGCATGGACCCCAACCTGGCAAAGCTAATCGTCTATGAAGCGCCCAACACCACGCAGGGCTACAACGATGAGTTTGCTCGTATCGTCAAAGATCGTACGCCCGTAATCAGCGTAAGTTGGGGCGATTGTGAGCAGAACATGGGCCAGCAGGAAGTGAACCAGGAAAATCAATTCTTCCAGCAGGCCGCCGCACAGGGACAATCGATTCTCGTTGCAGCAGGTGACAGTGGCAGCTCCAGCTGCTTCCAGTTGCAGGGAGGGGGTTTCAATACCTCGCTTAATGCTGATGATCCTGCCGCACAGCCGTACGTGACAGGCGTGGGCGGCACGAATCTCACGCTGAATGCCAACAACAGCTATCAGACCGAGACTGTCTGGAATGGCGGATTCTTTGGCGGTGCGGGCGGTGGCGGTATCAGCCAGTTCTGGAAGCGGCCCTCCTGGCAAACCGGCCCAGGAGTTAATAATCCGCAGTATGCAAATAACATGCGCGAGACGCCCGATGTCTCGCTTGATGCTGACCCGGCAACAGGCTACCCGGTCTATTGCACAGCAGGCTCATCATGTAGTGGCGGTGGAGGTATCTTTGGGGGAGCCAGCGGTGGTTGGATCACGGTTGGCGGCACCTCTGCAGCAGCTCCAATGTGGGCTGCCATGGTCGCCCTTGCCAATCAGCAGGCAGCGAAGGCGCATAAAAGGCCGGTTGGCTTCCTCAATCCCATGCTGTATAAAATCGCCAGTGGGTCTCACTACGGCAGTGATTTCCATGACATCACACCGCCAACTAATTCTAGTGCACCCTCAAATAACGACGAGGGCTTCAATGGCGGCGCCTATCCGGTTACCCAGGGTTATGATATGGCAACAGGCTGGGGCTCGTTTAATGCGGTCAGGCTCGCCGCCGACCTGGTAGCAATGGCCTAACGGGCATAAATCACGCGGAATGTTGCCAGATCTCCTTCAACATTCCGCGTGATTTATAGCTGATCCTGCGAATCGTCTTCATCAAGTCGCTTGCAACACCCCCAATGTTATCCTCTTATCCTCTTATCCTCTTATCCTCAAGCTGCTGCTTGCCTTTTACTGGCTTATATGATACACTTTTAAATGGAATATTAGGGCTTAATTTTAAAATATTTTTGAGGCTTTTACTTCTGTAGGTGAAGACAGAAGTGAAGATAGATAGAAAACATACTACCTTTCCGACCGGCTGAGCGAAGCGCACTCCTTGCAGCTTGTCTGAGCGCAGCTAGAACGTAGTTCGTTGACAAGCTGGCTTACAAGAAGGACGCAGTCCGTTGCCGGTCGGAATAAGATCGAGTACTATGAAATAACAACGCTACATATGTTGGTGTAGTGAGGAGGTCTTTTGTAACTTGACAACAGAAAATATTCGACTTATCCCGCTAGGAGGCCTGGGGGAAGTCGGAAAGAACATGATGGTCGTAGAGTATGGTGACGATATCATCATCATTGATTCGGGTCTAATGTTCCCCGACGAAGAAATGTTCGGCGTCGACCTGGTAATCCCCGATACGAGTTACCTCAACGATAAAAAGCAGCGTATACACGGCATCTTCATTTCGCATGGACATGAAGACCATATTGGGGGTCTGCCATACATTTTACCGATGCTCGATTTCCCTCCCATCTATGCGACGCGCCTGACCCAAGGCCTGGTCAATGTGAAACTCAAAGAACATAAGCTGCTCGAGAGAACGACCCTCAACGTTGTGACACCAGGTGACCAGGTGGCGTTAGGGGAGTGCCTCGTAGAAATCGTGCGTGTCAATCACAGCGTGCCTGACGCCGTCGCTCTTGCCATCCATACACCGATTGGAACAGTCTTCCATACCGGAGACTACAAGTTCGATTACACACCCGTTGACGGGCGGCCCGCTGATTTTGGCACCCTGGCACGTATTGGTAGCCAGGGCGTTCTTGTGATGATGGGTGATAGCACGCGTATCGAAACTCCTGGATATACACCCTCTGAGCGAGTCATCAACGAGTCGTTCGATAAAATTTTTGCGAACGCTCCGGGGCGTGTTATCATCGCCACTTTTGCATCCTTGCTCTCAAGAGTGCAACAAATTATCGATACCGCCGTTCGTTATGAGCGTGTGGTGGCGCTTGTTGGACGCAGTATGGTCAACAACGTGCAAATGGCAATAGATCTGGGATACTTGAACATTCCCAAGTCCACGCTCATCCGCGCCGAAGACATTAACAAGTTCCCGCCCGAGCGCGTGGTCCTCATCTGTACCGGCAGCCAGGGAGAGCCAACCTCGGCTCTTACGCGCATTGCTAACCAGGATCATCGCCTGGTGCGTATCCAGCCGCACGATACGGTTATCCTCTCGGCTACCCCAGTGCCGGGCAATGAGAAAATGGTCAGCCGCACGATCAACAACCTTTTCCGCCAGGGGGCCGACGTATACTACCAGGCTATCGCCAATGTACATGTTTCGGGCCACGCCGCCCAGGAAGAGCTGAAGTTGATGCTGAACCTGCTGCGACCAAATTTCTTCCTGCCCATTCATGGAGAGTTCCGTCAACTCATTCTACATGCAAAGCTGGCTTACTCGCTTGGTATCCCTGAAGATCATATCGTGGTCGCCGAAGATGGAGACATCGTCCAGATCACCCCGGAATCGATCAAGGTCGTGGACCATACGCCCTGCGGTAATGTCTACGTAGATGGGCTTGGGGTGGGAGACGTTGGACAGATTGTGCTGCGCGATCGCCAGGTACTGGCACAAGATGGCATTCTGATGGTGGTTCTCACTGTCGATAAAGAGACCGGGCATCCCTTAGCAGGCCCCGACATTGTCTCGCGTGGGTTTGTCTACATGCGCGACTCCGAAGAACTACTGGAAAGTGCGCGTGAGCGGGTGCTGGAGTCATTTATTGGTTTGAATGGCCACGCGTCGGACTGGTCGTTCGTCAAAGACAAGATCAAGCACACCCTTAGCGAATTTCTTTACGATAAGACACATCGTCGCCCGATGATCCTGCCTATTGTGATGGAGGTGTAACCCTACCCTCTTGCTACTCTCTGAAGCCTACTGTATAATCCGGCTATGCAGAATGACACAATTGCAGCAATAGGGACACCCCCGGGCTTCGGTGGCATTGGCGTGATCCGTGTGAGTGGACCCGAGGCATTTCGCCTGGTGCTGCCACTCCTGCGGCGGCCAGGTGGAAATGCAGGCGTACCGCCATCACACATGCTCACCCATGGCTATATTATCGATCCAGTTTCCCACGAGACCTTGGACGAGGTACTGGCAGCATTTATGTGTGCACCGCATACGTACACCCGCGAGGATGTTGTCGAAATTCAGGGACACGGGGGGCCGCTTGTGCTCCAGCGCATTTTGCGCCTGGTACTGGCTCAAGGCGCGCGCATGGCAAACCCCGGAGAGTTCACGCTGCGGGCATTTCTAAACGGGCGGCTGGACCTCGCACAGGCCGAGGCGGTGATGGACCTGATTAACGCCCAGACCGAAGCCGGGCACCGCCTGGCCATGCAACAGTTGCGGGGGCGTATCTCCGAGCAGGTGCAAGATGCTCGTCATGCCGTGCTAGGTATCATAGCACGCATCGAAGCCAGTATCGACTTTCCCGAGGAAGATGTACCGACTCCCCAACCCGGGGAGCTGCGCCCGTTAATTGAAATGGCACAGCGGAAAGTAGAGGCGTTAATTGCAGGTTCTGAACATGGCCAGCTCTACCGGCAGGGATTGCGTACCGCCATTATTGGCCGGCCAAATGTCGGCAAATCCAGCCTGCTCAATGCGTTATTGCGTACAGATCGTGCAATTGTCACACCGGTTGCCGGGACGACGCGCGATACCGTAGAAGAGGTAGCCAACCTGCGCGGCATTCCGCTGCATCTCATCGATACTGCCGGCATTACCCCGAGTGACGATCCTGTCGAGCAGATTGGCGTGCAGCGAAGCCGCGCTGCTGCCGAAAGCGCTGACGTTGTCTTGCTCGTGTTTGATGGCTCCGAGCGCTTGACCGAACAGGACCAACGTGTCTCAGAAGAACTGCGGGCCATGGGTTTTGGCGGACCGGAGGAGACGGTGCTCGCAAGGACATTCCCTACTGGTACGCAGCCTGATGCTGATAGCGAGGTTGCATCCAGCGGCAGGCCGATGATCGTGGTAGTAAATAAAGAGGATTGCCAGCAGCGAATAGAGATCGACGAAGTGCAAGGTCTATGGCCTTCTGTCTCGCTGGTAAGAACGTCTACACTCACAGGCTCGGGCTTACCGGCGCTGGAAGAGGCAATTGCCGACATGGTACTGGTCGGCAGAACATTGTATAGTGAAAGTGCGCTGATTACCAGTGCGCGGCACCAGGAAGCGTTACGCCGCGCCGCTGAGCATCTTCGATCATCCCTGATCCCTCTTGAACAGGGATTACCGCTCGATTTTATCTCGATTGATCTGCGAGCCGCTTATGATGCCCTTGGGGAGGTAACTGGAGAAACGGCAAGCGATGACCTGCTGGACAGGATTTTCAGCGAATTTTGTATTGGCAAATGAAACACCGGGTGACAATAGAGAAGATAGCATACAGGAAAGAAGGTGTAGTAAGCTATGCCCGCTAACTGCATCGCCGCCAAACTTAGGCCAAACTTAGGTATCAGCAAGCTGAAAGATGCGCAGGCCCGGAAAGAAAAAGTTCAAATTTCGAGTTTTATAACTTCGTAAAGGCCCTTTTTGGGCCTTTTTAGGTCTTCCTTGAGCAACAAAATGAGGCTGAGAGGCGCATTTTTGTCTACATGTGTCCAATGGTGTTCATCTAGAAGTATCGGTTCTGCTGTCAAATCTGCTGTCAGGTGTTATCTTCCTGAGTCAGTATGTAGGGTTGGTTAGAGTAGCTGTGTCCCTGTTAGGTGCTTCAAATGGCACGCACGCCATTTACACAGAGAAATGGACAGTCTCCAATCTGGAGATTGTGCTTTTACTTGGGTGTCGTCGCTCCTCAAGTTTCCTAACTGTTGTAAGAGAACGCGACTAGCTCCCTGGTTCTTGGCTCTTCCTCTTCTTGAGCATCGCCGTATAGCCCACACGAGCAGCTGCTGTAAGTGGGTGTTCGTTACCGAACTTTTGCTCTCTAATAGCAATGGCTCGCTCAAAGAGCGGCTCAGCCTCGGCATACTTACTCTGATCTGTGTAGAGGGTCGCTAGGTTGATGCACCAAGTTGCCAGGTTAGGATGCTCAGGATCTAAGACCTTTTCCCCAATGGCAATGGCTCGCCGAAAGAGCATCGCGGCTTCCGCATACTTGCCCCGTATGCGTTTCCATGACTTGAGACATAGTGCTGCAACGCTCTTGCTTAATATGGGAGTACCAGCTAAGGTTGTACAGGAAATTTTGGGACATAGTACCTTCAGCACAACGATGGATAGATATTCTCATGTGCTCCCCTCTATGCAGCAGGAAGCCATGGAGAAGATGGATGATCTTTTTAGGCCGCAATGGTAGCTAATTGCTGTCACACTCGATCCCAGGAGGGATACATGTATTATGGGGCGATGCAGAGGAGGCTGTAAGGAAAGCAAGCGATGTACTTGGTAAATTCCCTACCATGTGAGCGGATCTGGCCCTCAAACATGGGAAATTGCCCTCAATCTTGAACAGCACAACCATTGATCGGCTGAGAAACCGCCTCTGGAGCCGTAGACGATGAAGCGTTTTTGGTAATTCCAGGCGCATGGATATGAGCACAAATGAGCCTCCAAGTTCGGACAGTTCTTCCAGGTCGGGCTTGTGTCCGAATCTCTAGTGCTGTAGATCACGGAATTAAGTGAGGCCGAATCTGTATAATGAAGCGGGCGACTCTCTCTGAAACGAGAGAGAACTGCCCGCTTCATTCACTCAATTTTCTCCCATTCAATCCTGGGATCTACAGCCAGACATAGGGGGTATGTCTCGCCGAATAAAAAGATCGCTTCCTCTTATTGCAGCAAGTGGGCAAAAGTTTACACCACATCAGAGATGAGATTACCCGTTGGAGAGAAATACTTGAGATACCGTATCAAGAGTACATACTCAGAAAATAAGAGGCGGGAGTTACATTTAGGCAGAAACGCCTATTTTTCAGTTT
>Ga0070707_100001204_pt1 | contig 25432 bp, 26 predicted proteins | sample KBSK5502metaG_FD_65468 | JGI IMG/M metagenome (GOLD analysis project Ga0070707, IMG submission 65468) | Corn, switchgrass and miscanthus rhizosphere microbial communities from Kellogg Biological Station, Michigan, USA - KBS K5-50-2 metaG | ecosystem: Host-associated > Plants > Roots >...
GTCCAAACCGTTCGGGTAGGGCAGGCCCATCAGCGGCGTGTAGTTCAAATCGAGCGTCGTCACACGAAACCTCCCTCCTCGATATTGCCGATGACCTGCGACCGGCCGACGCATGACATCGGCGACCCGACGTCGAGCGGCATCGCCAGCGACGAGACGACCTGAACCCGGCTCACCTCACGTTGCGTGATCTCTATCTGGTAGATGTCGCCGAGCTCGACCGACGCGTCGGGCACTTGGGTCCACGTGATTTGGTGGGTGGGGGTGATGCCGGTGCGCAGGCGGGCCTGCGCGGCGGCGAGCGTGCCGCCGTCTGTGGTGGCTGACACACGGCGCATCAGCATCGACTTCAGCCCGAACTTGCCGCCGACGTAGGTGGGGCTGTCCGGGTTGGTGTCCTGCGCGGTGCGCACAAACGGAAGGTCTCCGTTGAGCCGTTCGGCGGTGGCCGTGACCGAGTTGAACATGGAACGGCGGGAGCGGCGCCGGTTCGTCGACAGGATCACCCCGGTCGGCCCGTCGGACAGGGTCATGATCGGCGCGCCGGGGTTGGCCCACGGGTAGCGGCGGGCGACGAACGCGCCGTCGGCCAGCGGATACCACAGGCCACCCACCGAAGAAAACATTTCGTCCAACGCCGAACCGCGGTTGAATTCCCAGCTCAGACCAGGCATCGGCTGGTTGAACGTGTCGGAGGCGCCGAAGCGGGCCGACGGTACGGCAGCGGTCACGAGCCGCTGAAACTCCGATATACGGTCCGCGCCCTTGATCGAGTTGACGGGGGTGACGAAGTTCGCGTCGAGGACGTCCTGCGCCGGGTCGGATGCGTTGATCGTCACCTGCCCGGTGGTGTCCTCAATGTCGGCATCCTGGATTTTCCCCTTGAAAACCTGCCAAATGTAGCTGAGTGATCTGTCGGCCGGCAGGACACCGCGCCAGATCCGCAGCTCGTTCCCGTTCGGTGCGAGCAGGTCGTCGTCGCTTTCCGGGTAGAGCTGCTCGGGCACGAACAGGGTCGCGTTGCGGGCCACCTGCGACTGCAGGGTCGCGGTCACCATCGACCCGGGCAGCACGACGAGACTGGCGTCCTCGCGCGGCACATCGGAGCGCAGCTCCTCGAGCACCTCGAGGCGCTGCACGTCGTCCCACACTTCGACACGCAGGTAGTGAATGGGCTGCGTGACAAGCATGTCGCGGTACAGCGGGTCGTCTCCACCAGTCAGCATCAGGCACCGTTCCGCAGCTGCGTGAAGGTACGCCCGCCAGTGTTGACGGCGTTGAACGACGCAAACTGGGCGTTCATCTCGTCGAAGGTGCGCAGCGACGCGAACGACACCTGGCCCGGCCCGTACGGGGAGGCGTTGCCGTAGAGAAGGTCGGTATAGGTCAGCCCGGCCATTTTGATCGCATTCCACGAGGTGTACGTGTCGCACAAGTCGTTGACACGGGCGCCACACACACCGTTGGCCGGGCCGGCGGGGCGGGCCATGAGCCGATGCGGCAGGGTGAAGATCCGCGGAGGGATACGGTGGTCGGCCAACGCCCGATCTACCGTGTAATCGCCGACCGAAATGTACCGTTCGGCGATGCCGTATTCGGCGGGGGCCTGGAAGAACAGCACCGTTCCGGGTTTGAGCGTCGCCTTGAGGTCGTCGCGGTCAGTGAACAGCCGCGTGATCACCGTGAGAGTGGATTCGCCCGACCTGCGTTTGCGGACGTGGGGCACAGGAAACTCGCGGTTGACACCTTCGAACAGCACCGTGCCCGCACCAACACGCTCCTGCGGCCCGTAGGACTGGACCATCATCCCGGACGAGGTGTCGCAGGCGATCTGCGGGCCGGCCATGCATTTGGTCATGGCCCGGTCGTGGCACGGGTAGACCGGGTCTTTCAGGTAGAACGGGAAGGTGGCGGTGACGGTGACCGTGGCCGAGAGGGCGAAGAACCCGGACGGCTGGTATTGGCCCAGCTCGAATTGGTCGACGTAGAACAGCGTCGACGCGGGCGCGATCCCAGTCACCTCAAAATTGATCTGGGCTGTGGCGGCGTCGGTCGGCGGGGTGGTGGTCAGATACATGTAACGCCATTCGGCGTCGTCGAGCACCTCGAGCGGCGTGACCACGGTCGTGCCGGTCTGTGTGCCGCCGGCCGTGAAGAACTTGATGGAGAGCCGGACCGAATTCCAGCCCTGCGGGGTGAGCGCCCACGCCGACACGGTCACGTCACGGGTCGGGTCGACGGGGATCGCATCCTGGCGGATCACGTTGGAGAACGTCGGCGAGCCGGCCGGGGTGAGCCGGCCCGAGTTGGCGCCCGAGTGGGCGAACGTCGCCGACTGGACGAGCGTCCCACCGATGCCCTGCCACGGTGCGGTGCCTGCCTCAAACGACGAGTTGAGCGCCTTGTTCACGTACGAGTCTGCCGGTTCGGTGCGGTATTGCACGGCTGTGTTCAGCGGCGGTTCGGTGTCCCACCAGACGCCCTTGGAGCAGTTGAGCAGCAGATCACCGGCCGCGTTGTAGGCCACATATGGGCGCAGCAGAACCTGCTCGCCGGTCACGGTGTTGATCCGGATCACACGGGCGTACTGCACGGCCGGCTGGTCGGACCAGTCGACGTCGATGCGCACATACGCCTCGTCGGGGAAAGTCGTCGCGGTGATCGTCGGCACCTATCCCACCAACCTCGGTTGCTGCGCCAGGGTCCGCGCGGTGCCCTTGTTCGAGCTGCGGATGGTCTTGACTATGCGGGCCTGGAAAGGTTCGCCGTCGAACACGGCGTAGACGGTCATGTTCGGGTCGCCGAGGACCGCAGTCACGCGCGGGTCCTGCGCGACCGCGCGGGCGCGGGCGGGATCGTCGAGCGGGATGATCGCCTCGTCGCCGGCTTCGCCGGCCAGCGACGGGCCGTCGGTGATGCCGCCGCGGGCGAATCCGGGCAGGAACCCGGCGATGAACCCGACCAGCGGGTTACCGCCGAAGGCTTTAGTCCGGTTGAAGAACCGCTCGAGGGCGTCGCCTGCGTCATCGAAAGCCTCGATAGCCATCGCGAAAAGGTGGATCAGGTTAGCGACCTGCTCGGCTACCCAAATCAGGATGATGCCGAAATCGTGCGCCAAGGTGATCATGTTTTCGATGAATTCTTTACCGTCCGGGGACTGGAAGAATTCACGCAGCCGCTTGATCGACTCGGCGACGTCCTCGAGGAACCGCTGCCCCGCCTCGTCGGTCGTGCCGAACATGTCTTTGAGCAGGCCCAGAAGCTCGCCTGTGACGTCGCCCAGGTCGGACATGGTGGTGAACGCCGACTCGAGGAAGCTCTGAAAGGAGCCGTCGGCGACCGAGCGCTCGAGGAAGCTCGCGAACTTCTCGACGCCTTCGCCGAGCCGGTCGAAGAATGCCGAGATGGCAGGTAGCGACGCATTGGCGATGGTGAACATCGAGTCGAGGAAGTGGATCAGGACGGGGCCGCCGCGGTTGATTCCGTCGGCCACATGTTCGAACAGGTTCGCCAGGAAGGTCACAAACTTGGGGGTGGCCAGCAGCTGGAGCAGCTGGGAGACGACCCCGCCGAGGGCAAAGGCCACGTTGGACAGTCCGCCGTTGAGCGGGCCGGCTATCGCGTTGATCAGGCGCGTGAAGTCGCCAGAGATCCGGCCGAAGAACGCTTCCTGCACGCTCTTACGGATCTGTGAGAATACGGGCATAAGGGACTTGAATTCGCGGAGAACACCCGCGGCCGACGGTGTCAGCTTCTTGAGCGATTCGTTGAATTTGTCCATGTCGCCGGATACGAGCGCGCTTATCGCGTCGCCCAATCCGATGAACACCAGCACGAGCGGCGCCAAGGTGGCGATCAGCCCGAGCCCGATGCCGGGCACCGCGCCGAGCAGGCCGATCAGCGAGAACAGCGCGCCGCCCAGCGCGAACACGGCCGAGGTCAATAGGGGAATGACCACCACGAGGATGCCGGCGGTGATGAGGAACCCGCCGAGGCCGGCCAGGAATTCGGGCGCGATCAACGCCGCGCCGATCTTCGATATGCCCGAGCCGAGGAACGAGAAGAACTCGCCTAGCTTGCCGCCCTGACCGAAGAACGAGGACCCGGCCCGGAAGATCTCCCCGGTGAACAGCTCGGCGAACCCGGAGCCGGCCACCTCACCGACCTTGGATAGGTCGTGCACGATCTCGGGGCGGTGCCGGCGCAACGCGCGCAGGAACCGGACTTCCCACTCGTCGCCGCTGCGCTCCCCGGCGTCGCCGAGCGCATGCACAAGACCGTCGTATTTGTCGCTTTTCGAGGCGGCGCGGGTGGCACGGTCGATCGAGCGTTCAAGCTCACGCTCGTACCGTTCGGTTTCGGCGACGACCTCGATAAAGGCCTCGCCTTCCTTCCGCCCGACTGCCACACGATCACCCTAGAGACACAAACACCCCACGCACGCAAGGTGACGTGGGGCGTCGGGTTTTTGCTCGAGGTGTTCTACTCGTCGCCGTAGCCGGCGCCGCCGTTGGCCATCATCATTTCGAGGGCACGCTCGGCGGCCTCTTCGTTCCAGTTGTCGTGGTCGAGCATGTCGGCCGGTGGCATGGCCAGCTCGTTGAGCCACTTCGTCCGGTCTTCCTTCGACTTGTACTCGAGGATTTTCGCGTTCACCGCGGCGAGCACGGCGGCGAGCGGCTGCCGCTGTAGGTCGACACCGGACATGATGAGCAGGCCGCCCACCATGTCGAACTGGTGGTAGAGGACACCCATTAGCTTCCCGGCCGACCACCACGGCCACCCTGAGATCATCTCGAGTGCGTCGCGGTTGGCCTGCACAAGGTCGTCGTGGGTGACGTGGCCTTCGTATTGGGCGTCCATGAGCAGCTCGCGCTCGTCGTCGCCGAGCAGGCCGGGCAGGTAGGACAGGTGTCCGGTTTCGAAGCTGGCGATGAGCCAGTCGGCGGCGGGTAGCGGCGGGATACGGAAGATGTGCGGGTAGCCGTTCGCGCCGAGCACGTTCGGGAAGGTTCTCTCGTACGCCCACAGGCGCAGGGCTGCGAGCGCCTCCATGGGTTATCGGGCCAGTCGGCCGGTGGTCTTCTTCGCCCGGCGCGTCGCGCGGTTGCCGCCGAGCGGCTCGCCGGTTTGGGCGTTGTGCGCCTCGATGATCAGGGCCGGGATGTCGGCGACGTGCTGCCACTTGATCGACTTGTCGGCCATGCCGTCCTGGATGAAGTCCCAGTCGGCCTGGTCGAGCAGCAGGGTCTGCAGGATGGTTTGGAACCGGCCGGCGTGTTTCATGCCCTCCCGGTTGAGCCGAGCGGCTTCCTGCACGACCGGATGCTCGGCGGTGCGGGCGGCGCCGAGCGCCTCGAGCTCGGGGAGGATCTCGTCCATGCGGCGCATGTGCCGGCGGAAGAACTCCTGGGAGGCGATCAGCACGGCGAGCTGGTCTTCGTTCGGCAGGATGACCCGCATGTCGCGGTTCTCGAACGTGATCTGAAACTCGGTGGGTGTGTCTACGGTGGTCACACCGACATCATAGGTGGTGTGTCCGGCTGACGCGGAACCCGCGCGGGGTGGCGACCTCGACCAGCGACTCGTACAGCCACGGTCGCCCGCGCGCGTGGGCGGGCGAGTAGACCGCTTTCACGATCACCGTCCGGCCGGCGATCTTGAACTTGAGAGCTTTCTTGTTCACGGGGAAGATCGGCTCGGTGCGTGACCATCCGTCGTGCACGGGCACCGCGTAGGGCACGAGCACGCGGACGGTACCGACCACGCGGGTGAAGTGGCGGACCACCTTCACCACGTGCGAGGCCCGCATCAGGCCGGTATCAACCGGCGAGGTTACCTTCGCCCGGTTCTGTGTGCCGCGTGTCGTCTGCAGCACCAGCCGCTCCGCCACTTGCATCGAGTCGGCCCGTGCTCGAGCGCGGTCGACTTTCACGCGGACGCGCACTCTTGCCACCGGTCGTCGCCTCCTCCGTGCTCTCCTCGCCGGCTGGGGCGGCTTCGACGTCCTCGGTGTCGGCCGCCGGCTCGGCGGGCGGGTCGAGGAACACTGCGGCGTGCGCCGAAACGAGCTCGGCTGCCCGCTCGGGTGCGACGTCGACGATCTGGCCTTTGACGCCCACACCGACGACCGAGAACACCAGACGGATCGCGATCACTTCCGCGGCCTCTTGCGCGGTCACTTCTTCGTCAGCACTCATTGCAGTTGATCACCTTTATGGTTATGGACAGCGCGTGTTGGAAACAGGCGCCGTCGGGGCCGGTTTTCTGCCATGACCCGATCACCATATCGTCGGGCACGGTCAACGGTATGGCGTTGAAACAGCAGTTGATCGTCTTGCGCATGGCCTGGACGTCGGCGAGCACCTGCGCGTGGAAGGCGTTGAGCTCGGCGATCGTGGGCAGGACCTGCTCGGTGCCGATCGGCGGGCAACGGCCGATGCCCAGCTCGAGCACAAGACCGTACGCGGCCGGGCATATTTGAGCCTGCAGCGAAGTGTCGGAGGAAGGAAAGGTTTCGTCGGAGGTGATGAACCAGTCGACGAAACGGACCCACGCCGAGCCGCATTTGCACTCGTCCTCGTTCAACGCGATGCCCATCGACGGCAAGGTCGCGTCGAAGCGGAACCCGATCCGGGCGGGGCGTTGCGCGGCGGGCAGCGCCTCGAGCTGGGCCGTCCAGCAGTCCAGCAGGCGTTGCGCGATCGGCGAGAACAGGGTGTCGTCGACGACCACACCGGGCGCGGTCGCGGTCATGCCCAGGACGGGGACGGGCAGCACAATGTCGAGGGTGGCGGTGGCTGCGGTGGTGACGGCCGCCGCGACGGTGGGCACTGGCAGGGTGATTGCCAGGGTGGCGGTGATGTCGGCGGCTGCATCGTCGATCGCGATGTCGACCGCGAACCCGCCGAGGACGAACGTCTCATCGTCGGGTGGGACCGTGGCTACGCCGCCGTCTTTGAAAATGCAGTTACCCGACAGGCTTCCATTGACCGGATTACCGAAACCGCCCTTAAACCAATAATTCGATGTCTCGGTGTCGGGGTGGAAGATCGTAGCGAAGTAGAAGTCGTTCTGCACCAACGCCGTCTGGGCAACGCCGGGGACCGCGATCTCGAGCCCGGCTGCTCCGGCCAGACCACCAATATCGATGTTCTGTATCAGCGTCGACGCGCTGATGGGCGATGCTCGCTTCCACAGCTGGACCCGGGTTCCTGCAGCGAACACACCGGCGTTGTTCATTTTGACGTACATCGCGACGACCTTTTTACCCGCCGCGTTGGTTTTGAAGTTCCAGCCGAGTTGATGTGAGGTGCCGCCGATGGCGCCAACCTGGTTGATCGACTGAAGGTTTGCGGTGTTAGTGAGCAGCCGTTCGACAGCCATCGCCTGTCACCTCCCCTATGTTTCGGGTGTGGTCATGGTGCCCGCGGTCAGGTTGATGTTCTGCCCGATCGCGACCGTGGCATTGTCGAGGATCATGTCGGTGCCGGCAACGCCCGCGGTGCCGTCCATGACCGTCGCGCCGGTCGAGTCTTTGGCCCTCCACCATCCTGCGGTGCCGGCGGCGACAGCCACAGCGGTGATCACAGGGGTGGCGTCGAGGGTCGCGACACCGACCGCGGCCACACTGAACGACGGGTCGGCCAGGGTGAACGTGAACAGCAGTGTGCCCGTTGCCCCGGCTTGCGGGTTGGCCGGTTTACCGCCCGTACGCACCTCGATCGTGGCCGCGCCCGGGCCGGCGTCGAACCGGGCGGTGGTCGCGTCGGTGTTGGCGTTACGGGTCGGCGTGGCCAGTCCTATCGCCATAGATCACCTTCCTAGGAGATGAGTGTGTAGCGGGGTTCGTCGTCGTCGAAGGAGAACACCCGCGGCCGTTGGATCAGGCCTCTCGGGTTCGCCGCGAACACCCACTGATTGACGTTCGCCATCGGCGTGAACCCTTTGGCGATCAAATCTTCGGCGGCGAGGATCTCGTAGGTGACCCCGTCGCGGCTGATCGACGTCGCGGCCGGCGACAGGGCGCACGCCTGCCCGGCGCACAGCTTCGCGAATTCGCACGCCAACAGGCCGTTGATTTGCGGTCCGCCCGCGGGCAGCGCGTGCCCGCGCGTGTAGGTGACCTGGAAGGCGTTAGACCCGTTCGCGGGCTGGTTGAAGTCCTGGCAGTCGGGCCAGACACGCCCGTTTTCGGCGACGAGCCAGTAGATGCCCTGCGCGACGTCGACGCGGTAGTCGGAGGCGGGGACGACCAGGCCGTTGACGAGCACCTCGGTTATCGCGGTGACCGGCCCGGCCAGTTTCACTTGCGAGCTGGGCACGCAGCTGCAGGCGGACGCGCAGCCGCAGTTACGCCATGCGCCGCCAACATCCACGTAGGGTGTCCAGTTCGGGCCGATCGACCCGTCGTAGTACCCGTCGGTCCACACACCATAGGTTCGATAGGTTTGCCCGATTTGCTGGCCGCAGGGGCGGACCACGATCGGGCAGTCGCCGAACTGGCGCCCGGTCAACGCCCACAGCACATACGACGACAGGGTGACCGCGTTGTCGCGGATCGTTTGATCGATTTCGGCCCAGCCGGGGCAACAGGATGTGTCAACGGTCCAGTTGCAAGGTGCTGCCATCCTGCTGCCCCTTCCGCGCGATTTGATCAGCAGTTTACGTTACGGGATTGCCGTAACCAGCACGCTGACTCCGAGCCCGACGAGGCCCGTGTTGTGGATGGTGACGCTGGCCGTGTTCTCGTCGACCACCGACAGGGCGGTGACCGACAGGTTGCCCAGGTTGACCCCGCCGAACAGTTGCGCCCGCGGCGTCCACGAGCTGTCGGCTTGCGCCGGCTGGATGTCGACGGTGACGGTGGTGTCGCCCGGCCCGGCGGTGAGGGTGAGCACCCCGGCGCCGAGCACGACCGGCTGCCCCTCGAGGCCGTCGATGCGGTCGTCAAGACTTGTCAGGTTGGTTTGCTGCGCGGCGAAATCGGGCAGTCTCACCAGCTCATGGGAGAACCGGGTGGGGTCCACCGAATCGGTGACGATGCCGTCCTGACGGTAGGTCAGGCACCAGCCTTCTAGCGCGTAGAAGATTCCGGTGTCGCTGGTGAAGTCCAGTCGGCCACCCGATTCTGCCGTGATGACGATGTCGAGCAGGGCGTCCAGGTCCGCCGAGTTCGTTCCGTCGTATGTAACACCACGGGACTTGGGGACGAGATCATAGGGGACAGCAGACATACGGATCTTGCTCCTTTCTCAGGCCACGGGCTAGGTGGCCGGGAGATCGGCGGCAAGGCGTCGACGGCCCCGGCTGGACCGTCAAACAAGACGCTTTGGCGCCGAGCAAAACAGGGCGGCGGCGACCGTCAGCTTTAGGGGATAGGCAGTCCCCCAGGCTGCGGCGCCGCCGCCCTTCGCGTCTCCTGGACGGTGTTACGGGATGGCGACAGCGAACGTGGCAACCGGCGCGGTCGTGTCCGACGCGTCAGCTACCGAGATCGTCCACGTGCCCACGTCCGGGTAGGTGTGGTTGGAGCTGCCCGATTCGGCCGCGCCGAGCGTCGACGTCCCGTCACCCCAGCTGATGTTGACGGTGCCGGCGCCGCCCGCGTTTGCGTAGGCGAGCGTGACCGCGCGCGGATCACCACCGACCGACTTGGTGAGGCTGGCCGTGGTGGTCGGCTGCAGCGTCGACGCCGGGCAGGTGTTGACGTTTTGCGAGATGGCGTCAGCGTCGGCGACGTCGACGACGATGTTGGTTCCGGCGACGTAGCCGGCGACCAGGTTCGTGCCGCCGCGCTTCAAGTTGAGCGCGCCCGCACCGAAGACTTCCTCGGGCACCCGCAGGCCGAACTTGAGGTTTCCAGGGCTCATCTGAACCTGGATCTTGTCCCGGTTGCCTGCCGCAACCCAGCACAGGAGCCGCTCGGCGACCTGCTGCAGCTTGCGCGAAGAGTTGACCGTGAGTGTGAGCGATCCGCCGGCCATGGCCGTACCTCCTAGTAGATGTAGGCCGCGCCGCTGGCGGCGCCGCTCTGCTGGTCGTAGAACAGGCCGGTGCCGATGTTGACACCCTTGCGGAACTTGAGATGCCGTGTCTCATTCGCCGCGTGGGTGATGCCCATCATCGGGGTACCCGAGATGGCCGTGTTGTCGTAGAGCCGCCATTCGGCGGCAGCGCCCGCGGTTTCGGCGGCGAGCACCGAGTCGAGGAAACACGCCCCGGTGAACAGGCCCAGGTCGGCGCCCGCGAACGGCTTAGCGCGCAGGCCACCGCTCGACCCGTACAGGATCATGCCCTGGATGTCGGCGCCGGTCGCGGCAACGGTCAGACCGGTGCCGAACTTGACGCCCTTGTCCCACTCGAAATAGTCCTCGCCGTCGGCGGGCAGCCGCAGCGGCGCGAGGACGGTGCCGGATGCGGCGGTGTTGTCGAAGACCTGCAGCAGCCCAGCCGCGGCGACGCCGGTCACTTCCTTAACCATGATCCCGTAGACGCCGCCGGCCCCGGTGAACAGCGTCGCGTTCGCACCCGCCGCCACGCTGAAGGGCAGTTTCGCCAATGCCATGATCGTTTCCCTTCGTGGTTACGAGGCGGTGATGGACGCCGAGACGTAGTTCGGCGAGCTGTACGCCGTCGGGGTAAAGGTGGCCACCCGGGTACCCGGCGTGGCGTACGTGTGCGTCTTGGTCGTCCCGGAGGTGACCACGTCGACCGCGGTAGCGTCGCCCCAGTCGATGCGGGCCGGCAGAATCGGCGTGGACGTCCCCGGGTAGAGCGGGAAGGTGCCGGTCACCAACAGCGGCGACGCCCCGGACGTGGGCGTGACCGAAAAGACCGGCGATGTCGGGTCGAGACACACGTCGTACGGTGCCGGCGGCGGCAGCGTGGTCACCAGCTCCCGGGAGAGCTCCTCGTCGCCTTGCGTGGTGCCGATCGCGGTCAACAGCGGGCGCGGGTTGCCGGCGTTCACACCGGCCGCGAACCGCTCGACGTTGTACGGGCCGACACCCCACGGCGACGGCACACCCGAGCGGGCACCTTCGATCACTCCGGTGACGACCGAGTTGCCGACGGTCTGCTCGCCGATCTTGCCCTGTGTGATCCACGGCCCGACCCAATACACATACGGGGTTTGAGTCGGATCGACGCAGGGCTCGTTGGCCTGCCGCTTCCACAGCTCGATCCCCGCGTTCGCGTTGATCACCTGGTTGCGGCTGGTGGACACGCCGACAGCTTCGGGTGTCGGCGACGCCTCGTTGAAATAGAGCGCGGCACCGGTCAGCATCGCCCACGCGCGCAGGTTCACCGCGTTGAGCGTGATCGTGTACTGCTCCCATTTGAGCTGCGGCGGGGTTTGGAACACCCAGCACAGCGACCCGTCCATGTTGACCGGGGACAAGTCCTGCGGGTCCACATATTGCGGGGTGATCTGCACGGTGGCGACGCAGCGGCTGACGATCGAGCAGTTCTGCGGCACACCGCAGGCGTCGACGGCGGTCACACGCATGACCGTTCCGCCGGCCATCTTGAACGTCTTATCGGCCATCGCCGTCGCCGCCTTCCTTCTTCGCCGCCGCCTTGCGGCCGGTCGCCTTGCGGGCTACCGGCGGTTTGACGGTGGCGGCTCGTTTCTGCCGGGAGCCTTTCGGCGCCTCGACCGGGCCATGGTCGCCGGTTTCTGCCGTGTGCGCGGCGTAGGCCTCGGCGAGCTCACGCGGGACGACGAAGCCGCCCGCGCGGGGCTGGTAGTCGACCACATGCGGGTGCATGCCGAGCGCGGCGGCGATGTCGAGCAGGAGCCGGGCGAGCGGCTCGAGGCCAGGCCCGTCGCCTACCGCCACAACCTCGGTCACGGCCAGGTGCACAACTTGCGCCTCGTCGTCCTCGAGCTCGTCGTCGACCGGCTGGTCGTCGACAGTCGGGGCATCCGCCGCGGCCGGTGTTTCGGCCACGGCCGAAGGGTCCGGCGGTGCGCCGCCCGGTGCTGCGCCGACACCCACGTCGACTGGGGGATCTTGGATCGGTTCGGTCATCAGACTGCCACCTTCGGGATAGCCACCTTCGCGGTGATGTTGAAACAGTCGTATGTGGCCAGGTACTCGCGCTCCCACAAAATCTGGAGCTGGTTCAGGGAACGGTCCATGACCTCGAGCGCGTCTGGTGGTGTCCATTCCGGCTTGCGCCACAGGGCCACGTTGCCGGTCATCCAGATGTAGGTGTTCCCGGCGCCGGGTGCAGCACCCGCGCCGGCAACGCCTGGGCCGGTGCCGGCATAGCCGCCGCCGAAAACCCACTTCGACCCGAGCGGGGTACGCAGCATGGCCTCGTTCGCGCCGACACCCCACACCGCGCCGTGCGTGTTCGCGGTGACGACCAACGCTGCTTGCGCCGCGTAGGCGTGCACGGCCGGGATGGCGTGCAGCACCCCGAAGTAGCCGTATGGCGAGATGACAGGCGGGCCTGCCGCGCCGCCGTAGGCTGCCTGCTCGAGCGCGGCCACAGCGTCGGTGATGTTCGCGTAGGTGCCCGCGCCGCCCACGTTCAAGCTGGTCGAGTTGTCGATGATGAACGGGGCGTTGCCGAACCCACCCGACCACAGAGCCGCCTCGACGGCCTGCTGCTCGGAAGCGAACAGCCGTTTTTGCGTCTTGCTGGTCAGATATTCGACGGAGTAGCCGCCTTTGCTGCATTTGATCGTCGCGTACACGGAAAACGGCAGCACCTGCCGCTCGGCCGAGTTGGCGTCGAAGCTTTTCGCGGCGCCGCCCGAGGGCGGGCAGACGATCGCGTACGGGTGGGCCGAGCCGCAGCCGACCGGGTCGTAGTACATGCCGGCGGCGAACGCGTGGCCGCCGCGGTTCGGGTCGTCGCTGACGGACGTGGGCAGGCTCTGCGGCGGGGCCACGTTGAAGATGCCGTAACGCAGGTTCCCCGGTTGGGGCACCTCCTCGGGGTGCAGCCGGGTCGACCCGACTGTTCCGAATGCCATGTGATCCCTCCTTCGCTTCGGTGGCCCACGCCCGCTTTGCAGGCGGGCGTGGGCGCTAGTTAGTTGGCGTCAGAGGTGATCAGGCGCAGGACCGAGTGACCAGGTCACTCGTCGCGCCGGTCGGGCACATGGTGTAGACCACACGGCGGGAGTCGGGGCAGGTCTTCGCGACGAGGACCCCCTCCTCCGTGAACAGGGCGGTGTATTGGTTGGTGGACAGCTTGGCGCTGTCGTAAACCGTTTCGAGGCGGATAGTCTCATCCACACCCTTTGCCCAAGTTCCGGCCGGGTAGATCATGAACTCGATCGCGGCGGGGAACGTGGTGATACCAGGAGCGGCCGTACCGGGGCCGCCAGCGACACCGCTGTAGGCGTCCTGCCAGTCGTACACGAGCCGCAGCGACAGGTGACGGTCGGAGAAGAACCCGGCGATGGCCTGGTCGGTGACCGAGAGCAGGTCGACGCCCGTGCGGCGGGACAGGTCCGCGCGGATCTGCGCGAGCGCCCACACGGGGAACACGGCCTCGAGGGTCGCGGTCGGGTCCATGCGGTTGCGGTAGCGCATGTCGGTTGCCACCATCTCGGCCGCCGCGAGCAGACCAGACGTGGTGACGTCGCCGACGAGCGAGCCGACCGGGATCGGGTCGAGGTCGACCAGGGTCGAGCCTGCCGCCATCTCGGAGATGACGAAGGCGTTGACCATGTGCAGGTGGGCGATCATCGCGCCGCGGATGAACCGGGCGATCAGCTCCGGGTAGCCGCGCCGCTGCAGGATGCCGGCGGTGATGCACACGCCGAGGTTACGCAGCCGCTTCTCGGTGAACGCCGGGCAGTCGATCTCCATGCACGGCTTGACCGTGTTCGCGATGACCTGGGCCTCGGTGTAGTTCCAGTAGCCGGAACCGTTGAAGATCGACGCGAAGTCGGGGCCGGTGGTGAAGAAGATGCCGCCGCGCGAGATCTGAATCTCGGTGATCGGCAGGATGCCCGTCGACGTTTCCAGCTCGCACAGGTCGTAGATCGTCAGCGAGGGCGCACAGTAGGCCGCGGCGGCGGTCTGGTTGGCGTTCTCCGCCTTGTACTTGTCGACCGCGCCCATGAGCGCGGCGAACTCGACACCCTGGTCGGCTGCGCCTTCGACGGTGGTGAGGCGGAACTCGGTCGGGTAGTCGCGGACGAACTCGATCAGCGGGTCCTGCAGCCGGCCCTGACCGACGGAGCGGTAGCGGTCCAGTTGCTTGATGAACGCCCCGGCGAGCTGCTTCATGCCGGTGAACTCGTCGAGCTTGAGCGGCGCGAAGTCACCCGACGTCGGGTTCTTGATCATGTAGCGGGCGCGGCCGTACAGCTCACGCTCGGGTGCGGCGACGGCGCCGCCCGGGTTGACGGCGGGCACGAGTGCGGTGGCCTCCGCGGCGCGCGGCAACGCGAACGTCGGGTCGGCGGCAGGCGTGACGACCGGTGCGGGCGCGGCAGGTGCCGGCTCGGCCGGCGCGGCAGGTGCTGCGGGCGTGGTTGGCTTGAGCTCCTCGTCGAGCGCCGCGAACGAGGCGACGATCTTCTCACGCTCGGCGGCGTCCTCGGCGCGCTTGGCGATGCGGCCGTCCAGCTCGGTCTTGGCCTGCATGGCGTAGGTGTGCAACTCGCGGACGGTGGCACGCTCGGCCTCGGTCAGCGTGTTGATCCGGTCGGGTGCCAGCAGCGGGCGGGCTTCGGTCGCCGCTGCGACTTTGACGGCGGTGAGCTCTTCGTCGGTCGCGGCAGCGAACGCTGCGGCGTCCTTCCAACGGGTGAAATCGAACATTGCGGCAGGGCTCCTTAAACACGGACGGGAATATCTCGCGGTGTTTCCGGTCCGGCCGGCCCTTAGCGCTGCGCCTGCGACACATGGATCACCATCGGTGATCGACACGGTCAGGATAGCGTCACCTTCCCCAGACACAAAGAACGCTCCCGGCCACGGGGGTCGTGGTGTCCGGGAGCGGTCTATCAGGAAGGAAGAAAATCACGACGTGCGCATACCCGTCATAGTAGCGCCGCGTGTTTGGGGCACAAAAAAGCACCCCCGCCTTACCCGGGCGGGGGTGCTCTTTTGAGGAGAGGTGTACCGGGCCGAGCCTACTCCGCTACACCTTGCGGCGAGTGCTCCACGGGGCAAGCCACGAGAACAGGAGCGAGAGGGCCAGCCCGGCGAGGCCGACGAGCGGCACCATCACGTCGGACGCGTGGAAGATCCAATGTCCGTCATTCATCACACACCTCCCTTTGTGCTGTCGATCAGGCGGATTCCGCCCTGGTAGGCCCACGCATCTCCGGTGAACCGGTTGTTACGGTCCAGCCACGGCCCTGCCTGGTAGGCGACGGTGGGGATGCCGCCACGGGGCTGTGTCGGCGGCAGGTCCGCGAAACGGACCGCGCCGCATGGACATCGCTCGGTGACCTCCCAGCCGAACACGCCTTTAGACTGCGGGATGCAGCGGTGCAGGAGGCGGAACAGAAGACCTCGGACACCTGTGGGCAGTGGCACGGACCAGAACGGTACCGGTGTGCCTTCGACGATTTTGTGGGCTACGTGGCCCGATCCGGTGTCTCGGGTCCACATCCAGTCGGTAATGCTCTCCGACATCACGCCTCCCTATCTCCTAACGCGGGTGGTTGGCTTTCCATGCTAGGGTGTGTCCATGGACAATACAACCCTGCCGGTCGGCGAATCTGTCGACCTCACGACAGTTCAGCAGCTTGCCGAGGCGGTCCACATGCGGCTAGGCGCTATCGAGGCGTTCACCGGGTACGGGTACACCGACGCCCGGCGAGACGTCATGACGCGCGCGCACGAGGTCGTCGACGAGCTGCGGGCGTGCCGCCTGCGCACGGTCAACCCCGGGTTCGAATGGCACGCCATCCTGCAGGCCAACGCGGTCTGTCACGTGCTGTTCGGCGAGCTCCACCCGCCGGCCCAGTTTTGGATGACACCGCTGGGCGCAGACGTCGCCTGGCTCATCGGCTACCCCCATTCGGTGGTGCCGGTGTGGGCAGCTGCAGCGGTGTGCAACCTGAATCGGTCGGTCGCTTCGACGGCCGTCAAGGAAGGCCGGCTCGTGCTCACGCCCGCGGGCGTGCGCGATTACGTGCGCCGCTATCCGCGGTGGACGCGGTGGGCGAAAACCCTGCAGCCGGACGCGTCGACGATGCAGCCGGTCGCACCCGCGCACTCGTGGGATGTCGGCAAGCTGACCCGGCGCACCGCAGTGCAGCCGGCATGACGAAAAGCCCGAGGGGTCTCCAGTCCCTCGGGCTTTTCTATTGCCCCGGCAGGTGTTTCTTATGACTGAACACACCCCTACCAAGACTTCCGGGCAGCACATTATCAGGCTAGCGGGGTACCACCTTGCCCTGACCTTTGTAGCTGGTCCGCAAAGCCACCTCGGCGTGCGCGGCCGTCGGGTAGCGGCCCATCTTGGTGCCGTTGAGCAGCTGCACCGAATACACGGTCGCGGGGGCTGCCGCCGCGGCGGCGTCACCTCCACCACATCCACATGCCATCTGTTACCTCCTCTATTCGAATGCGCCGACCAGGGCGGCCGATTCGTCGGCCCACGCGAGCGCGTCCAGCTCGGCGGCGATCTGCCCCAGGTCGTCGGCCGGCTCGTCGAACCATTGCCCGGCGGCGACCATGTTGGCCATTTGCCCGTCGATGATGTGCGCGCGGGGGACAACGTGGCCGGGCACGTTCACCGCGAGGATCGCCATCAGCTCGAAGTTCGTCCAGTGCCCCGACGGCGGCGACATCATGAACCGGGTCGCGTCGACCGCGGTCACGTCCGGGGCGAGCACGCCGGAGAAGAACGGCCCGAACTCGTCGTCGACGACCCGGCCGTAGGCGAACTCTTTCGACGTGGCGTCGTAGAAGGCGCGCACCACGCGCGGGGTGCCGTTGACGTCGGCGTGACCCTCACCCATGACGATCTTGCCTGCTTTGATGGGTCCCTCGGTGGTGCGCAGCTCGCCGAGGTGAAACTCCTTGTAGCCGCTGCGCGAGCGTGGCGGCGGGACGCATACGCCGCGGTGGCCGCGGTTACACGACGACCACGATCCGATGTGCCCGTAGACGCGGGTGAACGGCTCGTCGGGCCGGTCGTCGAGCGTCATCGGCGTCAGGCCTTTGGCCTTCACCCGGAACGCGTCGGCCGGGTACGGGTCGAGGCCGGCGAACACGGCAGCCGCGGTCTGCGACCCGTCCCCGGCGAGGGAGCGCGCCCACTTTTCGGCGCAGCCGCAACCGTCGGAGGCGAGCGCCATTTCGTTCGACGTCGAAGCGTCCCAGGGGGCCTGGAGGCTGTCGTCGTCGAACTCGTCGGCCATCTGGTCGTACAGGTCGTCGAGGACGTCGCGGACGTCCTGTTTCGCTGTGGCCGGGATGTCGGTCTGGTTGAGCCGGGCCGCCACAGCGAACACAGCGCGGGGGACGATGGTGAGCTCGCCGTCGATCACGTCGGCGATCGGCAGTTTGAACGCGCCTTGCGCGTCGGCCGGGTCGTCGTGCCACAGGAACGCGCGCCCGTACTTGTCCAAGTCCAGCTGGTCGCCGTCGCTGGCCCATTCGACGAGCCGGCCCACAGCGGCGCCCTTGTCCCATTCGACATCGCGGTCGGCGAACGGAAGATCGTCCCAGCCGTTCGCGCGGACCGCGGCCACCTGGTCGGAGCAGCCGCACGACGGGCGCATCAAACCCATGACGGCCATGTCGTCGCGGGCGGTGCGCGTGTACAGCTGCGGGGCGCGTGCTTCCGCGAACGCGGTGATCGGGACGAGGGTGGCGCCGGCAACCGTCGCATTGGTGATCAACGCGGTGGGTTTGGTGGGGCAGCTGCCGTCCATGGCGCAGGTGTGCGGGTTGAACGTGTTGCCTGCCTCGTCGGTGAAACTGACATCCATGTCCGGCTCGAGGTCGACCGACGGGCCGATCAGCCCGTGCTCGACGAGGTACATCGCCTTTTCGGCCTGCGGGATCTTCTCCGGGTCCAGGAAATACCCTTCGCCCATGATCGTGCCGGGAGGCAGTACGGTGCCGTTCGGCATGGTGTACGGGTCGGAGAGCACCGAATATCCGGTGAGCGCACCAACGACGACCGCGCCGTCGTGACCGGACTTCTGTTCTTCCTGCCACCGGAACGGCAGCGGAAGCCTGCGGGTCGCCAACGCCTCGGCGGTGAACTCGCGCCGGTCGCCGGTTTTGACGTCGACCGGGGCGAGCGGGCCACGCCAACCCATCGACGGCGACGGCGCATCCAGGTCCGGCGCTGCTGTGGTTTCGTCGTCGCCGAGGTCGACCATCATCTGATCGTTTCCGCACATGGCGCAGGCGGTCTGCATCGGCAGCATGATCCGAGTCCCCATAGCGGCCATCCTTCCAGGTCCAGTCAGGTTGCGGCGGCGCCCGTGCGGGCCGGGGTGTTTGCCGGTGGCCCGCTTGTAAAGGTTGGCCACGGTGCCGTTCACCATGCGCAGCGGGACGCCCTCTTTCAGCAGGAGCCGGCGGGCGCGGCGGAACGACCCGCGGGTACCCCATCGCACCTTCGCCGCGCCCTCACCCTCGGTCCAATACCGTTGCAAATGCTCGGGCATGGTGGAGATGTCGAATTCGGTGAGCGCCCACTGTGCGAACGCTTCGGCGTAGTCGAGTAGGTCGGCCTGGAACAGGGCGGCGGCGGTCTGCTGCGCCTCGGCTTCCATCCCGCGCGGGGTGAGCAGGTACGAGGCGAACTGCCCATATAGGGCGTCCATCTCGTCGTTGGTCATGTCGAAGTTGACCTCGTCGCCGTCGTCGCCGAGCGCGGACAGGTGCCACCCGGCGTTGCCCTCTTTCGGGTAGATCGAAAAGTGCTCGTCGTAGCCGGGGTCTTCGGGGTGCCACGTGCGCGGCTGCAGATCCATGAGCGCGACCATGTAGGGCGCGCGAGGGTCGTTGCCTTCGAACGGCTGCGTCTGCAGCTCACGGCGCAACAATTCGGTTCCGACGAACGCGGCCAGGCTGCGCATGTCGCCGTCGGACAGGTGCAGGCGGGCGGTTTTCTCCTCCCAATCCTCGCTGACTACCTCGTCGTTTTCGTCGTATTCCACCTCGCCTTGTGACGGGCCGGTGATGTCGAGCAGGTGTTCCTGATTGCCGCGGCGGGTGACGTCCCGATCGCGCTGCGACCAGTCGAACGACCGGTTGTAGTACTGGCCGTCGGGGATGTCAGAGCCGGCGCCGTCGAAGTCGATCGCATCGTCGCCAGTGCGGTTGCCGGCCTTGGCGGCTTTCGCCTTGAGCATGTTAAACAGGGCCGTGGAATGCCCGAAACGGCCACCCACACCGCGCGGGTGTTTGCTCTTGAAGTCCTCCAGGTCGGCGCCGGAAAGCGCGAATTCCCAGCCGGCGATGAGGTCCACCACGTCGGCGGCGGTCTCGCCGAACACGCTGTCGGCCTCGAGCGGCTCGAGTGTGAACGTGCCGGCGCCGCCCGTGCGGCCACCCACCACCCGGGGCACAGGCTCATTCAGGTTCTTGATCAGCCGCTTGCGGCGGCCATCGCTGTCGACCGTCTCCAACACGATGACCGGCTGACCTCCCACAATGTCGCGTTTCGTGCCGCGGATGTGGAGCGTCTCGCCGTTCTCTTCGATCTGGTCGCCGACGCTGAGCGAGTGCGCGTTCATCTTCGACGTGTGCGACTTGGGCCGGTTCGCCTTCACATGTTCGATCCGGTCGAGGATCTCCTGCTTGGTGCGCAGGTCGCTCATGTCGATGCCGAGATCGCGGGCCTGCCGCTGCACCTCGCGGATATTGGGCAGGTTGCCGGCGGCGGGCTGGCCTTGCACGTGCGAGTCGGACAGGACCGCGGCCAGCTCGTCCACGGTCAGCTTGTTCGGGTCGCCCACGGCCAGCTTGCGGCGGCGCACAGCGGCCACCAGCGACCGCTTAGAGAACCCGTTCAACGCGTCGTGCTCGCCCGACTCGAGCGCAGCATCGACCGTCTTAGGGCGCTTCTTAGGCACCGGAGGAGGACCATACTCGAGGGTCGCGTTGCCCCGGATCGCGCGTGAATCGAGTTTCGCACCGACAGACGCATCCATGATCATCGTACGTTTCTGGTCGGCGGTCGTATCGCTGGGCACGCTGTAGTGCTTAGCGAGCGCCGCCAGACTTGCGCCCTTGACACCAGCCAAATACTTCTGGGCGTCCTCGCGCGACTCGAGCCCCTCGAGATGGCTCGCATGATCACCGGGCGGTGTGGCCTTGGTCGGCTTCAGGCCGGCGTCAGGGTTTAGCCGGCCTTGCGCTGTCTTCACGGCCTCGGTCATGTGGCCAACCTGCTCATGCAGCTTCGCCGACCGGGCGTTCTGCGCGGCCTTGTCGGCGGCGATGATCGCATCGAGCTTGCCGGCGGCGGCCTGATCTTTCTTCGACCACTTCGACCGGTCGCTACCATGCATCCGTTCGGCGTTGCGCAGCCGCTCACGAGCCTTGTTCACCACGGCCGGGGCGGGCGCAGGCGGCGGCGCCTCACGCAGCGCGCCGCGCAACGCGCCAGGCACATAGCCCTTGTGTCCGCGGATGGCGACAGCCTGCGACGGTTTGACCTCCTCGACACCACCCGAGTCGCCTTCCGCTTTCGCCTTGACCGCGGCGGCCGACGGGGTGTCGGGCGCGTCTGCGTGGGCGAATAGGCCACCCTTGCCGCGGTGGTGTTTCTTGTTGAATTCGGCCCTGGCCAAACCTGCCAGCGATGCGACCTGCCCGACGGGTTCCTCGTACGGGATCTCGGCGATGTCGAGCAGGTCGTTTGACCATCCGTCGATCCGCTCGAGCACCTGGTCGACGGTGAGGTCTTCGGTATCGATCGGGGCGAGCTCGTCGAAGAGGTCTTCGGCCGCGCCGGTACCGAACGCGACCTCGCCCGTGGCCGGGTCGATGACGATCAGGTCCAGCACGGTTGCAGTGTCGGCGGTGGCGACGGCGAAAACGCGCATCATGCCCCTTCCACAGGTTGATCGGCAGGCTCATTATCGGCCCGGTACCCACGCGTCCACCACAAGGCGAGCACCTGTTCGGGTTGCCCGTCGCCGGGGTCGAACGGGCATGCGGACAGCGGCAGGCCGGAATCGGCGGCGTGTTTGCCGGCGGTGTAGGCGGCGTCTTTGAGCGTCTCGCTCATATGAAGTCCCTCCCACTCGACCGGGCCTTTGTTGCCTTTGCGGCTTTCACATCGGAGGGGCGGGCGAGCAGCTGCGCCCGGAATTGGGTCCGGTTCAGGCGCGGGTTGTCGGCCCACCAGCGCAGCAGCTCCTCGGACGCGTATTTACGCGCGCGGGTGAGCGGGCCTGTGAACAGGCTCCGCGGGTCGATACGGGCGGCTTTGCCTTCCGGGGAGAGCATGTGCCCGGACGTGTTCTGTTCGGCCTGCAGGTAGGACAGGTCGAGCCACTCGTCGTGGTAGCGGCGCACCGCAGCGTCGAGGGTTTCCCCGGGCTTGCGGTCGATTACTGCGGCGGCGGCCGAACGGTAGTCGCGGCCCTGCTCGAGCTGGGCGTCGAGATCCTGCTGCGCCTTGGTCGGGCGGCGTGGGCGTGGTTTCTTCTCACGACGGTCCATTTCGCCGATGACCTCGCGCAGCGCCGGCTCGTCCAGCTGGTCTTGGCGTGAGATGTCGGCGAACCGGGCGGCGAGTTGGTCGTCGGTCATCGCGCGCAGACGCGCGCGAGGGATGGACGGCGACGCGGGCGGCAGCGGCTCGGCGCCTTTGATCGCGGTCTGCCTGGCGCGGCGGAACGCGTCGATTTCTTCCGGTTCGGCCTGCTCGACGTCGGCCTTGATGACCTGGATTTGTTCGCCGTCGGGTCGGGTGTAGGTGAAGCCGGGGCGGATGACGTGGACGGGGGTTCCGCGTTGCGGGTTGCCGCCGATGTGGCGCATGGCGTGGCCGTCGAACGGGGCGATTTCACCCGCACCCGCCGTTTGTTGAACCTTCAACTTTTTGCCGAGCGCCGTCATTGCTTTGCCCAGCGCGGCCATGTCGTGGGCGTCCGCGGCGGCGAGCAGCTTACGCACGGCCGGGTCGTCCTGCACACCGTGACGGCGGGCGTCGGCGTTGAGCCGATGCGCCAACGCCTCGGGCGTGGCCTGGTAGTCGATCAGCTGGGCCGCCTCGGCTATCAGGTCAGCGCGTGCGCGTACCCGGTCGATGTCGGCCTGCCGTGCGCGCGCCTGCTGCACCCCATCCGGCTCGGGCGCCTCGGCCGGCACGCGGGCCTTGCGTGTCCGGGACCGTCCGGGCTTGTCCGGTGCCGCCTTGACCGCATGCACGCTCGGGCCGCCGTCGCCGTCGCCGAACTTGCCGCCTTTCCCGCGGTGGTGCAGGTCGTTGAAGCGTTTCAGCTCGGCGCCGGTCAGGCCGAACTGCGCGAGCGTGAATTCGGTGAGGGTAGGCATGCCTCACCCCCGATATCCGCGGTTGGTTGGCAGCGTCATCCGCTCGCCGACCTCTTCGATAAGCTGATCGCAGCGGCAGTTGATCCGCAACGCGGGCGGCAGGATCGGGTCACCGGGGAACATGGCCGGGAACTTCGGGCCGCCGTCGAGCCCGACCGAATAGGGTTCGAATATTTTGCGGCGTTGCCCGTCGGTGTCGACGTGTGCCGGGCGTACCCGTGTGTCGTGGGAGTCGAGCCACTGCTTGATGAACTCCAGGTCGCGGCGGTCGCCGAGCTCCGTGTAGGCGTTGACCAAGCCGCCTTGCGTGGCCGCGCGTAGCTCGGTGCGGGCGATCGTCTCACCGCGGTTGGTCCAGTAGGGTGAGCCGCCGTCGAGCAGGGTTCCTTTGATCTGCGCCGCAAGATCAGGTATCGGTGTGCCTTGGTCGGCTGCGGTCTGGACCTGCGCGCGGATCTTCCGAAACAGCTCGTCGGGTACCTGGACGAGGAAGTTTTGCAGCGTGTCAGCGTATTGCACCGCGAAGGGCAACTGGTCAAACAGCACCTCGCCCTCCTTCTGTCCAAAAAGGACAGTCAACGGTTTGCGGAGCTGCGGCAGCACCTGCGTCTCAATCCAGCGGGTGACGGCTTGCTTCCACAGGCCGGCGGCGGCGAGGACGCCGAGCGGGTCGACGATCGCCGGGGCGGGGAACATCGGCCCGGCGACCGCGGCCAACCATGGTGCGACGACAGCGGCGAGGAAAGCGAACCGGGCCGCGCCGATTTCCTGCTCGGTGGGCGCCGACGGGGGTGAGCCGTTCTGGCCGGGCGGCAACGGCGGCGGCGTGGGGCTGCTCATGCGGGCACCGGGATACGGCACGGCTGCGGGTGTTGCTGGTTGACGCACCGCTCGAGGGTGCACAGCCGATGACCGGCTGCTAGGACGCCTTCGGAGAGCAGGAACGCGAGCGTGCCCGCATCGTGCGGGGCGCCGGTCACCATCTGCCCCGAGCAGTAGAAACGCAGGATGTCGCCGAGGATGCCCGGGTCGGTGCCGGTGCGTGCCGCCAGTTGCGGCAGCAGGTCGAATGTGCCGTCGAGCAGGCGCAGGGCGTGCTGCTCGTCCTCGACCTGCAGGCGGGTGTGCAGGTCGAACGTGCGGCCGGCGAACGCCGTCATCAGGTCGTCGCGTACGCCGCGGGTGAGCATCTTCTTACCGGCGATCGCGAGCGAGTGCAGGGCGGCGACCTCGACCGCGGCGAGCAGGGCCAGCTGCCCGGCTGTGGTCGGCGGTTCCTGCGGGGCGCCGCCGGCCGGTGCCGCCTCCAATGCCGGCTGTGTCTCGCCCGGGGGCAGCGCGGGCGCGCCCGGGGCCGCGGGCGCGGTCGCGGTGAAGGTGAGCCCAAGCGCCTTCGTGACGGCCGGATCGGTGAGCATTTGCGGGTTAGACAGGATCGCCTTCGTGATCAGCCACTTTTGGAACGATTCCGGGGTGTGGGCGGCGGTCTTGGGGAAGTTGGCCGCCTCGAGCACCGCGTCGTCGGAGAGCAGGCCGAGCTCCCACAGCTGGATGGCGTCGGCGAGCCGGTTGGCGTGCACGACCAGCGGGGACATGTCGAACCACACCATGTACTCGTTCGGGTCGACGCCCATCGCTGCGAGTAGCGGCTGCAGCCATGTCTCGGTCAGGCAGTGGCATACCCGGGCGAGCAGCGGCGCAACAAAGTCGGTGTGGGTGCTGGCTTCGGCCTGCCAGGCACCCCAATGGTTCATGCCGCCCAAACCGAGCAGGATTTCGGGGGGGACGTCGAGGCCGAGCGCGAGCCGGCGGATGCACTGGTCGAGGCGGTCTTTCGTCTCCTGGTCGAGCGGCGTCTCAAACGTCTGCCACTTGATTTTGTCGATGTCTTCGCCGCGGACGGTCGCGAAGATAGGCACCAACGATCGGGCGTTGCCCTGATCTTTCAGCGTGCGGCCGGCGACGTCGGCGAGCCGCGCCTCGAGCGCCTCGCCGGGGTTGCTCGGCTCGTCGTCGCCGCGGGGGAAGTCCAGGCTGTCGGGTAGGAAGATGATCCCAGCCCCGGCGAGACGGGAGTCGTTTTGCGCGCTCGAGCGTTTGTCGTACTGCTCGATCAGGTTCAACAGGGTCAGCGCGGAACGCACCGACGAGTCGGCGTGATCGGGTTTCTGCGGGTGCGGTGTCCAACACCGGCCGAGTAGGCCCGTGTTCTGCTTGGCCCGTGCGGCGTCGACGGCCTTGTCTTTGCCCTGCGGAATCCAATATTTGACCTTGCCGCCGCCGTACTTGTGGGGCCGTTCGAACTCGAGCGCCGGCTCGCCTGGCGCCTGCTTGATCTGCGCCACCGACAGGATCATCCACCGGTCGACGGTTTCGCCCTGCCCGGTTTCGACGAATTGGAAGTATTCGCCCGGCGCGTACAGGTTGAGCATCGCGAGGCGGATCAGCTCTGGGCGTTCCTCGGCGCCGCCGAAGATCTGGTCGGACAGCTCGGCGATCTTCGCTTCGGTGACCTTTTTACCCGGCTCGCCGTTCTCCTTCTTGGTGATGAACAGTTCGCAGCGTGACCCCATCGACGCGATCGCGTTGGCTACCGCCCGCAGCTCGGGGCACCGGTCGTAGTGGCGCATCGTCTCGAGCTGCCACGCCGAAGACCCGAACTTGAAATCTTTCCAGCCGACCCCCTCCAACGTCATGGATGCGGCGGCGGCGGTCTGGTTACGTGGCCGCTGTTTCGGCATGACGGCCGGGGTTACGGCTGCGGTCTTCTTCCGCAACGTGAGCGCCATCAGCGGTGCGCCTCCTGGTCATCGTGTAACGGCATGGGCTGGTTGTAGAGGGTCGCCTTGCCATTGACGAGGCGCTGCAGGTCGGCGGCCATGACCGCGAGCCATGAGAACGTGAGCAACGCGGCGGGAATCAACGCGGCCGGATGGTGCGGCACCAGCACGTATGCGGCGGCGTTGATT